>JGI12104J13512_1002760_pt1 | contig 10596 bp, 8 predicted proteins | sample TerdegcTABiofilm_FD_13512 | JGI IMG/M metagenome (IMG submission 13512)
GGGGTCTGATCATCATGGAGAACCGGCCGGAATGGCCGGCCTGCTACTTCGGGTTGCTCCTGGCCGGAGGCACGGCGGTGCCGGTGGATGTGCAGACCCGCCCCGAGCTGTTGGATTATATCCTGGAGCAGACCCAGGCCAAAGTAGTCTTTGCCTCCCCTCAGGCGCCATTGGTGAGGTTGGCGGCGGCGCCTTCGGTGACGCAGTTGGTGGTAGTAGGCCCGGCTGTCCAGTGTCAGCCCAGTTGGGTGGCGATTGAGGACCTGCTCACTGGCGGGGGGGCAACGGCCCTACCGGAGCCGGACCTTGCTGATCTGGCGTCAATTATTTATACCTCGGGCACCACCGGTCCCCCCAAAGGGGTCATGTTAACCCACAAGAATTTTGCAGCCAATTATGAGGGGATCGCGGCGTTGGGGGCGGTTAGCGACCGCGACAACTTCCTGGCCCTGCTGCCCTTTTTTCATGCCTTTCCCTTCACGGCCACCCTACTGCTGCCCTTGTTTACGGGGGCGACGGTAACCTTTATTGATACCCTCAAAGCTGAACCGGTATTGCGCTGTCTGAAAGAGCAGGGGGTGACCATCCTGCCGGTGACGCCGCAGGTTCTGCAGCATTTCTATCGAGGGATCGCGGCTCGCCTGGAGCGACTGCCCCTGGGTTTGGGTCGTTTCCTGCCCCGCCTCCTGGAACTGGCCCAAACCTGTCGGCAGCGGGGCGGGCCAGACCTGAGCAGCCTGTTGACCCGCCCGTTCCGCCGGGTCCTGGGGGAGCAGTTTCGCTTTTTTGTCAGCGGCGGCGCCAAGCTTCCGGAAGAATTGGCATGGAACTTCAGCCGGTTGGGGTTTACCGTCCTGGAGGGCTATGGCCTGACGGAGACGGCCCCAGTGGTGTCCATTAATCCGCCCGAGGCCCCCCGCCTGGGATCGGCCGGCAAACCGCTGGTGAACGTTTCCGTGCGAATTGACCGGCCCGATGCCCAGGGTATCGGGGAGATCCTCATCCGGGGGGACAACGTCATGGCCGGCTACTACCAAAATGAGGCTGCCACCCGGGCGGTGATCCAGGATGGCTGGTTCCGCAGCGGCGATCTGGGGCGATTTGATGCCGACGGCTATCTCTTTGTCCAAGGCCGGATCAAAGATATTATTGTGCTCAGTTCCGGCAAGAATATTTCCGCCGAAGAGGTGGGCCAACACTATCTGCAGGCCCCAGCCATCAAAGAGATCTTCATCCTGCCAGATGAACGCCAGGAGAAGTTGGTGGCGGTGATCTTTCCCGACTTCGATTACTTCCGGCAGACCGGCGAAACAGATGTGTCCAGCCGGGTCAAGTGGTATCTGGATTACTATTCCCAGCAGTTGGAGCCTTACAAGAGGGTGAGGGATTTTGTCCTCACCAACCAGGAATTGCCCAAGACCCGTCTGGGCAAGGTGCGGATGCAGGAGGCTGCCAAGATTTATCTGGAGAGGGCCGGCAGACCTTATGAGGCCAAGAGGTCAGCCCTGGAGGAAGACCTGTCGGAGCTGGGAATGGAAGTGGTCCAACTCCTGATGGAGAAGAGTGGGCGGCCGGTGGTGGCCTGGGAGGACCACCTGGAACTGGATCTGGGGCTGGATTCCCTGGCCATGGTGGAATTGGCCGCGGCCCTGGAGGAGCGTTTTCAGATCACCATCAAGGAGACGGGATTTGCCGAGGTCTTCACGGTAAAGGAATTGATCCGGATGGTGGACGGCCTGAAACCGGAGCGGGTGGAGACTGGGCAGACCGGCCAGCGTTCCTGGCGGGAGATCCTGCAGCAGGAGCCGCCGCCAGCCTTGCGGCAGCGGCTGGAATTGGGATCCCCCCTGGGAGCCCGTCTCTTTACCATGGCCTGTTCCGTCAAATTTGGCCTTTTGGCCAGAGCCTGTTTTCATCTCCGGGGGCGGGGTCAGGAGCATCTGCCGGCGGGGGCGGCCCTGATCTGCCCTAATCATACCAGTTTCCTGGACGGTTTTCTGATTTTCGCCGTGACGCCCCAAACGCGGCGGCAGAACCTCTTTTTTCTGGGTTCCACCTATTATTTTGATCTGCCCTTGATCCGGCCGCTGGTGAAGGCCCTGCGGGTTATCCCGGTGGATTCGGCCCGGCATTTAGTGGAGGCCATGCAGGCTGCCGCCTATGTCTTGCGCCATGGGAAACTCCTCTGCGTTTTTCCGGAGGGGGCCCGTTCCATCACCGGTGAACTGCGGCAGATCAAGAAGGGTGTGGTCATATTGGCCAGAGAGTTGGACGTCCCCATTGTGCCGGCGCACATCCAGGGCTCTTATGAGGCGTGGGGGCCTCTCCAGACCTGGCCCCGGCCCTACCCCATTAACGTGACCTTCGGACCGCCGCGGCGCTATGATACCTTGGTGGCCCGAGGCCGGGAGCTCCGTCCCGAAGCCGGGGAAGAGGAGGCAGCAACCTGGGGGCTCTGGGCCGTCCTTAACGAGATGCGCCGAGAGGGGCGGCCAGGCTAACAGCCGGGGCGGCGTTGCCGGCCTGGGTCCCTGAACCCACCGGCGGCCCAGGGAAAGTGGTGCCCCTCTCAATCTATGGTTATTTCCGGGAAGGTCTCCCGAGGGGCCTGGGGCTGTCGTTCCTGTTCCAGGCGCTCCAACCGGGCGATGATTTCTTCCAGGAGGGCCAGACGCTCGTTGATCTTCCAATACCAGCAGTTGAATTCCCGCAGCAGGAGCCAGAGAAGCCCGGCTCCGCCAGCCAGGATGATATGGGCCAGGGAGAAATGGGTGAGATCCATCATGACTGCTTAGAGTTCCAGTTCGCAGATGTCGGGGAACTGGCGGTAGTCTTCGGCGAAATCAAGGCCATAGCCCACCAGAAAGCCCCTGGCGACCACGAAGCCCACATAATCGAGGGGGACCGAACAGGTCCGCCGTTCCTGTTTGTCAAGGAGACAGCAGACTTTCAAGCTTTTCGGCCGCTGCTGCTGGAGGTGCTGCACGAAGAATTGGATGGTCAGGCCGCTGTCAATGATATCCTCCACGATGAGGACATGTCGGTCGGTGACGTCCAATTCCAGGTCTTTGGTGATGGCCACCCGGCCCGAGGAAGAATCCCTGTCGCCATAGCTGCGAAGACGGACAAAGTCAATGCGGACGGGCATCTCCAACAGGCGGACGAGATCGGCCAGAAAGATGAAGACACCTTTGAGTATGCCCACGATCAGGAGGGGTTGCCCGGCATAGTCCCGGTTGATCTGGGCGGCCAATTCCCGGAGGCGAGCCTGGATCTGGCCACGGCTGATGATGGGTTTCAAGACCGGCTGCATGTGTCACCCGCTTTTTTTAACATCCTGGGGGAAGGATAAAAGATCAAAGAAAATTTGTCAAACCCAAATCTTCCGGAGAAGTAAGGCCGCGATCGGTGGGGGGAGGCAGGAGAGATGACCCCGATGTTCTGGTGGGAAGTAAGTTTTGTCAGCGCTACGTTTATCATCCTGACGTCGTACCATCTATATTGGCTGCATCAGGTGAAGCGTCAACCTCTGAAGACCTATCTGGGTATAACCAAACATCTGCGGCGCCGCTGGGTGGAATCAATCATGGAGGAGCGGCGGGATATCCTGGCGGTCCAGACCCTGCGCAATTGGATCATGGCCTCCAGTTTTCTGGCTTCCACCGCCATCCTCATCGGTCTGGGCCTGCTCAGTCTGCTTTTCAAACCGGAGCATGTCAATGAGTTGCCTTTTGATTTTACCCTGATCTTTTCCCGGTTAAGGACGCTCTTCCTGGTGAAGATCATGCTCCTGATGGTCCATTTTTTCTTCGCTTTTTTCAGCTTTACGCTGGCCATGCGCTATTTTAATCATGTCAATTTCATGATCAACGTGCCGTTGGAATGCGACCCCCTGTTGAATACGTCGTATGTGGCCAATATCCTGAATCTGGGGAATATTCACTATACCCTGGGGATGCGGGCCTACTATCTGGCCGCGGTTGTGGCCCTTTGGCTGTTCGGTCCCGAATGGATGTTTGCCGGAGCGGTAGTCATGATCATCATCTTATACCGACAGGATCACTGCTGCGCCGAGGATTATGTGGGGACCTGCCCGCTGCCGAGGGATTGGGAACCGAAATAGGATGGGGGTTGCCAGATTTGAGGTGCCGGGCCAGCGTGGGGTTGGAAATTTTCCTTGCTAAAAATAATCATTTTTATTAATATTATAATTTTAGTATTTTTAGGAGGCTGATTTATGGCACGTGTCTGCGAAGTCTGCGGCAAGGGACCGCAGGTCGGTAATAATGTTTCCCATGCCAATAATAAAACCAAACGGCGGTGGCTGCCCAATCTGCGGCGGGTGCGGGCCTTGTACCAAGGCCAGGTGCGGCACCTCATGGTCTGCACCCGTTGTCTGCGTTCGGGCAGGGTGGTGAAGACGGCCTAAGGGTAGAGTCCCCTAATGCCTGGCCGCAATAATTTCTGGCTGATCTTTTTCCATGAGAACTGTCCTGGGAATCATGAAGCTGCCGGCTCACTCCGGCAGGCGAGTGGGGGCGGGTCCGTTGGTCTTGCCAAAGTGAGAGGTGGAGTGCCGTTTCCGGACGGAGCTGGCTGACTCCCTGCCTTTGCTGATGATTATCGGGGCCGACAAGTGATCGGCGGTGACGCACGGTAGTTGGTCCATCGGGGTGCTTGGCTTCCTGAGTTTAACCCATGAGGCGATGCACCCCGATGACATTTTTTACCCGTTTGATGGCGCTCAGCACTTTGGCCAGGTGGCTGGTGTCGGTGACTTCCAGGGTGAACCAGGCCACGCCTTTCTGGTCCAGGGTGGTTTCGGCGTTGGCCTTGACCACGTTGGCGTCGGCCTGTTTCAGGGCGTTGGTAATTTCGGCCAGGAGGCCGGGTTTATCTACGGAGACCACCTGGATCCGGACGGGATGGCGGCCGGTGCCCACGCCGTCCCAGGCTGCCGGGACATGTCTGAGGCTTTCGGTCCGGGCCAGGATGGGGCAAGCGCTGCGATGGATGGTAACCCCTTTCCCCCGGGTGATATAGCCGGTGATATCGTCCCCAGGGATGGGGTTGCAGCAGCGGGCCAGGCTGATGAGGATATCATCCAGACCTTTGACCAGGATGCCGCCCCGGTCGGTTGCGGTGGCCTTGGTGATGACCTTGGAGGGCGTCTCCACCGTCGGGGGTGGTTCTTCTTTGGGTATCAGTTTACTGATGATCTGGTTGGCGCTGATTTTGCCGAACCCCACCCCTGCCAACAGGTCGTCAATGCGCACATAAGACAGGTCCCGGGCGGCTTTCTGTAGTTCTTCCTCGGATTTTAAGAGTTTCCCCAGATTCAATCCTGCTTTTCGGAATTCCCGTTCCAAGATTTCCTTGCCCAAGGCAATGCTGCGCTCCCGTTCCACGGTTTTGAGGAACTGTTTGATGCGATTCCGGGCTCGGGCGGTGCGGACAAACTGGAGCCAGTCCCGGCTGGGGGTGTGGGTGGGAGAGGTGATGATCTCGACATTATCACCATGCTGGAGTTCGTATTTCAACGGCACCATGCGTCCGTTGACCCGGGCGCCGGTGCAGCGGTGGCCTACTTCGCTGTGAATGGCATAAGCAAAATCCACGGGTGTGGAACCCCGGGGAAGTTCCTTGACGTCGCCTTTGGGGGTGAAGACAAAGACCACTTCGGGGTAAAGTTCCACCCGGACGGTATCCAGGAAATCCTGGGGATTGGGAAGGTCCTTCTGCCATTCGATGATCTGGCGGAGCCAGGAGAAGAGGAGGTTGTCATCATCCTGGACCTGGCGGCGTTCTTTGTAGGCCCAATGGGCGGCGATGCCTTTCTCGGCGATCTCATCCATTTCTTTGGTGCGGATCTGGATCTCCATGCGTTCGCCGTAGGGGCCGATGACCGTGGTATGGAGGGACTGGTATTTATTGGCCTTGGGCATGGCGATGTAATCTTTAAACCGGTTGGGCACCGGCCGCCAGAGGGCGTGAATAATTCCCAAGGTTTCGTAGCATTCGGGGATGGTGGAGAGGATGATCCGGAAGGCGATGAGATCGTAAACCTGTTCCAGGCTGATCTGTTGGGCCTGCATTTTTCGGTAGATGCCGTAATAGTGTTTGGGCCGGCCCTTGACCTCGCCGGTGAGGTGGTGTGCTGCCAAGTTATCATTAATAATTTTCGTGACTTCTTTGATATACCGTTCCCGTTCTCCCCGTTTGCGGGCCAAGCCGTCCTGAATCCGGTGATAGATTTCGGGCTCCAGATAAAAGAAGGCCAGGTCTTCCAGTTCCGCTTTGATGTGGCCCATGCCCAGGCGGCCGGCCAGGGGCGCAAAGATTTCCAGGGTCTCCTGGGCAACGCGCTTCTGGCTTTCGGGTTTCATGAAGCCCAGGGTGCGCATATTATGGACCCGGTCGGCTAATTTTACCAGGATGACCCGGATGTCTTTGGCCATGGCCAGCATCATCTTCCGGATATATTCGGCCTGTTGATCAATCTTTTTATCAAAGGAGATCTGGCTGAGTTTGGTGACGCCGTTGATGATATCGGTGACCTCTTCACCGAAGATCTCGTCCAGGTCATCCAGGGTGGCGTGGGTGTCTTCCACGGTATCGTGGAGGAGGCCGCAGGCCACGGCCACGGGATCCAGGCCCATTTGGGCCAGGAGATAGGCGACTTCCAGAGGGTGGGAGAGATAGGGCTCGCCGCTGAGCCGGACCTGGCCCTCATGGGATTGGGCGGAGAAGACGTAGGCCCTTTGAATGAGGGAGATGTCGGCCTCGGGGTGGTGGCTAAGGACCTCATCAATGATGTCATTGATGCGGATAATGCGGACTGCCATAGATACCTGCGGTTAGGTTTGCAAGGCCGCCTGCACCCGCTGCTCAAGCTCCGGAACCAGGGAGGCCAAAGGCAAGAGCTCCATCTGTTTGGTGCGGCGGCAGCGGACTTCGGCAGCGTTTTGGGCCAGGGTTTTGGGGCCCAGGACGACCCGGAAGGGGATACCCAAGAGGTCGCCGTCTTTAAATTTCACTCCGGGTCGTTCATCCCGATCATCAAAGAGGACCTCTAAACCGGCGGCGGTCAGGTCCCCATAGAGGGTTTGGGCTGTGGCCATGGTCTCTTCATCCTGCAGGGCAATGGGGATCAACAGGATGTGGAAGGGGGCCAAGGGCACCGGAAAGATGATGCCGTCGGCATCATGGTTCTGTTCAATGGCGGCGGCGACGATACGGCTGACGCCGATGCCGTAGCACCCCATATACATGGGCTGCTCCCGGCCGTTGGCATCCAGGAAGGTGGCCTGCATGGCCTGGGAGTATTTATAGCCCAGTTTAAATACATGGCCCACTTCGATGCCCCGGAGAAATTCCAGGGCCGCGCCGCAGCGAGGGCAGGGGTCAGCGGCGGTAATCTGGCGCAGATCGGCATACTGCCGGATGCTGACGTCCCGGTCCAGATTGACGCCGGTGTAATGGTGATCGTCTTCATTGGCGCCGGCCGCCAAATTGGCCAACCCGCGCAGACTTTGGTCGGCATAGATGGGCACCTGCAGTTCGATGGGACCGGCAAAGCCAACGCCGGCCCCCGTCTCCCGGCGCACCACGGCTTCCCCGGCCAGGGCCAATTCATTGACCCGCAAGAGGTTTTTCAGCTTGACTTCGTTGACCTCATGGTCCCCCCGCAGCAGGACGGCGATGACGCCCTGATCGGTTTCATACAGGAGGGTTTTCAGGACCCGGTCCGGCGCAATTTTCAGAAAGGCGGCCACTTCAGCAACGGTGCGGACGGCCGGGGTCTGGACTTTGGCCAAGGGGGCCAGAGCCTCACTGCTGGTCTCGGCGGCCGGGACCACTTCGGCCTTCTCCAGGTTGGCGGCATAGTCACAGACAGTGCAGGAGACTACGATATCCTCGCCTGTTTCGGCCAACACCATGAATTCATGGGAAAAACTGCCGCCGATAGGTCCGGAGTCGGCCTCCACGCTCTTGAACCTGAGGCCGCAGCGCTGGAAGATGCGGCTGTAGGCTTCATACATGGCCTGATAGGTCTGATCCGCGGCGGTTTCATCCATGTCAAAGCTGTAGCCGTCTTTCATGATGAATTCCCGGCCGCGGATGAGGCCGAAGCGGGGCCGGATTTCATCCCGGAACTTGGTCTGGATCTGGTAGAGATTGAGGGGCAGTTGGCGGTAGGAGTGAACATCCCGGCGGACCAGGTCGGTGATGATCTCCTCGTGGGTGGGGCCGAAGCAATAGTCCCGGTCATGGCGATCCCGGAAGCGCAGGAGTTCTTTGCCATAGACCTGCCAACGACCGGATTCCTGCCAGAGTTCCGCCGGTTGGACCGCCGGCAGGAGCACTTCCTGGGCCCCGGCCCGGTTCATCTCTTCCCGGACAATAGCTTCCACTTTACGTAAAACCCGTAGGCCGACGGGGAGATAATCATAGATGCCGGCGGCCAGTTTACGGATCATGCCAGCCCGCAAGAGCAACTGATGGGAGACGGTTTCCGCTTCCGCAGGAATTTCCTTTAGAGTGGGCAGCAACAGTTTGGAGTAGCGCATGCAACGCTCCTTGCGGCAATATCCGGCCGGGTCAGCCCCAGGCACTTCCCAGCCTCTGTAAATTATACTCTATTTCCTGAGGAAATTAAAGTAGGGGGGAATGTGGCTGGAGTTGGGCCAGGGTGCGCCGCCGGGCGAGCTGATAGGCCTGTTCCATCAGGTTCTCCAGGTTGACGACATCTTCCCGATTATAGCGCAGCAGGGTGTTGTAGGCCTGGGTGTCGCCCCGCCGGGCCCGCTGCCAGAGCAAGACCGCGTCGAAACCGTCCAACCCCTCCAAGTCCGGAGGGCGGTGTAAGCCGAAATGAGGTTCGATCTTTTTCAACCCGCCTCTGTAACCCAGGCGGGCCAGGACAAAGCGCAGATCAATGTGGGCCTGGGGGAAGGGTTGACCGAAAACGGCCTGCAACACCGGCAGGTCAAACTGGGAACCGTTGAACGTAACGAGTACCTGGAATTCCGCCACGACCTCGGGGAAATCCTGCAGATTGCGGCCCAGGACAAATTGCTGAAAATCCCGGCCATCATAGAGGCCGATGACCGTGACGGTCAGATGCGGCCAACTGGCGCCCGTCGTCTCAATATCCAGGTAAGCGGTCTGGTGGCGATAGTGGTCAAAGAGGCGCCAGCGCTCGGCCGCAGGCAGTCGGGTGCTGAAATAGGCGGGCTGTTCCAGATGGGCCAAGGACTCTTCCAGGTGGCGCTGGTGGGTGGCCAATCGACTGGGACTGACGCCAGGGACGCGCCGGGCTGCCAGGAGATCGTCCCAGGTCTGGAGGCCCTGGCGCCAGAGAGCGAGCTCCGTGGCCGGCCCCACCCGGGGCAGATGCATGAAGGTGCGTTTGAGCATAGAATTGGCACCGGCTCTCTGGGCAACTGGTAGGCAGGAGAGTTTTTTACCGCGTACAATCTGGAAAATTATATAATAAAATAAAAAGATAGCAAGGCCGCCATTTTTACCAAGAAAATAAAGTTGCCAGTTGTTAGAAAAGTCGGTTTCTGTTCTCCGGTTTCCAGCTTCCGGAAGAGCTTTTCTTTTAGTGGGGCGGGCCTCTGTGCCCGCCTAAGGTAGCCAATGGCAGCGACCTGTATTATCATGGTTAGTGGGTGATTTTTTTAGTCATGGCAATTAGTTCGTATTTCATAGTTTGTAGTTGTGGGTGGTCAGTTGCCGCAAAGTTCCCTCAGAAAGCCGGGCCGCGGCGTCCGTCCAACCTGGCCACTGATGGAAAACCTGGAGTTCCCTGGTTGGCGGGCGACCGCTGATCATGGCTATTGCCAGATTCTTAGGATTTGGCAGGGATCAGCATCTGCCCAGCAGGAATCAATACAGCCGGCCGCATCATCCAGACGGTCAGAGGGGTTGACCAAAAAGGCATGATGATTAGTTCCATGAGATTAGAAAATTTCAAGAGCTATGAAGAGGCCCAAATGCCATTGGCGCCCATGACCTTTCTCATCGGTCCCAATGCCTCGGGAAAGAGCAACGCCCTGGAGGCGCCCGCCTGCTGTCCTGGCTGGCCAAAGGCAGTCGCCTGGATGATATTGAGCGAGCCATTCAAGGAGGGGACGCCCTGGTCCGGGGACAGGCCAGAGACGAAATGCCCAATTAACCACAATTTCAGCCCACTATTATTCTATCCCAAGTTTACCAACTAGCCCCTGTTTAATTAACATATGATCAGTAAAGCTGCTTTCACAAACAAACTAAACTGATATTCTTATATTATACAGGCGTACCGTCTCGCTTGGGAGATCACCCAACCGGAGCAACTTTAGAACCGGTTTGCCGGGGCTTATTACCTGCGTGCCAATCGCCAGGACCTGGACGACGTTCTGCTATTCCTGTTGGCGGGAGAAACAGGAGCAGAGCCAGTTGGCCGGTCTGCGCCGGCGCCTGGCTAGCTGGGTGGACAACCGCCCCAGCAGCAGCCTGGATGCCTGTCTGGCCAAAGGCGGTTCCTCAGGCGCCGGGTGGTTTGACGCCCATGGCTTTAAAAAAGGTATAGCAGAAGACGCCGTCCGC
>JGI12104J13512_1002767_pt1 | contig 10571 bp, 11 predicted proteins | sample TerdegcTABiofilm_FD_13512 | JGI IMG/M metagenome (IMG submission 13512)
TGGCTATCAATGTACAGTTTCTGCGGAGAGACTGTTCAATTAAAACGGTCTAAGTGTTCAACTTCGGCGGTTTAGGTGTTTTTTCTCAGCGTAATATGCACTAAACTACCGAATCAAATGGGAGCAGGATATTTACGAAGGAAATATTTAACTCAATTTTAATTCAATTTTCTTTAGTAAAAAATATTGAAAACAATTATTTATGGCAAAAAATCCAAGAACAAAACGGGGCTCTAAGAAGCTCCCTCTTAGAGTTATGGTTAAAAGAAGCTGTATTCTCCTTTAGCTGGTGGGCTGCAGTAATAACGGTTATCTTCTTTATTATCGCCTGGTGGATATTGGTTGATAAAAAAAGGTTGCTCCGGATTGTAACCTACGGGCTTATGGTGTCCTTATTTTCCAATATTTTAGATGTCGCTGGTTTCGCTCTTGGATTTTGGCGATATCCGATTATGATTTTACCCTTATTACCACCCATGATACCTGTGAATCTAGTATTTCTGCCAATGATTTACATGCTAATGTATCAATATTTCCCCAAGTGGAAATCGTTTATTTTCGCTTCGATAGGAATATCCCTTTTAAATTCTTTTGTTTTTGAACCTATTTTAGTGTGGCTAGAACTATATGAGCCAGTTGTGTGGAAACATATTTATTCATTACCAATTTATATTTTTATGGCCGTTTTCCTAAAATGGCTTTTAGAATCAATTGTCAAGAGGGCTCAATAATTGGAAACGTAACTAATTTCAAATCACTAACCTTATTTATGAGACTTTGCATGAAAACAGGGCCGGGGTCAGGTTTAGCCGCATAATATTCGCTTATATTTTCTTTCCACAGCCCTGCTTTTTTAGTCCAGTCTTGCTGGTAATGCCCAAGCAAATATTTGATTGACGGATAATTACTTGTTAAATGTCGTACAATCTTTTCATTTGATTCAAGCTGTGCGTCTGTTAAATCCTGGTTACCGTTTACGCCCCCGACATTTTCTATTCCAATTGAACACCAGTTCAACCCTATCGCGTGCCGGTTCAGATTAGTTTCCGGTGTCAGCTGATAAATGGTCCCATCTCTATCAACAAGATAATGTGAAGTTAAATTTAACTTTCCGTATTCCCGATCCGTGCTTGCTTCCTCGCCATAAAAATAATTGTAGACTGCTTGCATACTATTTGATGCTGTCCAATGGATTACTATAGCTTGAGGTATAATTGTATCAAATGGCTCACCGTAGTGCATTTGTGCATATTCACGAGCTAATTGCTTGCGATAATCAGTTAATAAAACCGGCTTATAGATAATTTGCAGCCCAATATCAGATGGCTTTGGCTGGTTGACATCATTAATCCTATTAACCGGGATATTATCAATTGGGGTTTGTGCCAGATCCTCTGAATCAGGCTGTGGGATATTTGCTTCAGTTGTCTGAGGAGCTTGATTTGATATATTGCTTTTAAGATATAAATTGTAGTATATAATTCCTCCTAACATAAAAAGCGTAATCAGCAAACAAATAAATAACGTTTTTTTCATTTATCAAAACCAACCTTGATCAAATATTTATATCAATCCACGTTTCTTCTGATATTTTAACATTTTTTCAGCATTCTTTTTTCTAGTTGGGTCGTTTCATTAGGAAGCGTAAGGAATACACGTTTTAAAAAATAAAAGGGTAATGAAGCTCAGGTATTTTCAACTCGAATATTGCTTTTTCTACAAATAGATTAAATAATACGCTAGAATAAACTTTATGGGTTCTTTAAGGTCTTATCATGTTCCCCGATATTTCTTAATAAAATACCGTCTTCTGTATATTCCCAGGTCATACGAATTTCCATGGTAATGCTTGCTTCAAATATACGCTCTTGCCCTCGTATTTTTTTAGTGCGAAGCGAAGGATGACGAGGGTTCTCCATCAACAGTTCAAGCTTTTTCTTCAATACTTCTTTTACTTTTAGCGAAAGCTGCTTGACTTTATCGGCAAAAAGCTCAGAGTAGTATAGGTTCATAGTTCATCCAACCCCAGCCCTTTCAATAGCTCCTCTTTACTTTTAGCCGTTTTTACCCGGCCTTCCCGTATTTGTTGTTCGACTTTCAGTTCATCCGCTTGCCATTCTTTAGAATAAAACCACATCTGGTCCCGGGGAATAATGGAAACGGGGGTAATAATCAAACAACCATCCTTCTCTTCTATTTCTAACTTATCGCCAGGTTTGAGCTTGAGTTTTTTCACTAGTTCACTAGGAATTGTCACCTGGGATTTCTGTTTTATTTCTACTAGCATGTTCTTCAGCTCCAAATAATAAAGTTTAACTTTCTTACTTTATTATATTCTAACCCAATGAAAATATCCACTAATTTAAAGGATTTTAATAGAGATTTTGGAATATTTTGCCTCCCAACATTTTTAGCCTCCTCAACGTTTTTCCCTTATTTTATTGAATACGCCTATCTTAACCATCCAACACGCCACAAAAAAATAAGGACGTGAATAAATCCTTCGTCCTTATTTTTAAAGGCTTTGGTGTCGGAGACGGGACTTGAACCCGTACGGTTGCCCACACGCCCCTCAAACGAAATTCGTCTGGCGTCGCCACGCGAAAATCGCTGAAAGCCTGGTGGCTGTAACCACCCGTGGATTGTTACGGCACATATTTTTCGGGAAAGTTGGATACGCATGGTTTTGAAAACGAGGATTGTCCTGCTGATGTTAGTTTAACAGTAGCATTACTCTTTTGCAAGATAATATTAATATAAAGAAAATCATCATTAAATGTTAGAAAAGTGATTACCTTACTGTCTTTACCAGCCTTCGCCTTGGCAATTCCTCTAAAGCATTGAACGGACTTTTGCCCTTGAATTCTTGAATACATAAGACAGTACTAGTCTGTTTTTGAAGGTTATCACTTGCAAAATATAATATTGTTAGTGTTTATTATTATATTAAATCAATGCTTCAACATCTCTCCAATTCCGCCTTGTACATTGCCTAAAAGTTTCTCTAACCTCTAAATCTTCCCCGTCCACATGGTCGACAATTATCACTTGTGGTATAATTCCAGTATCCTTTCCAATACTTATTACTTCATCAAAAATTGTCTTGTAAATTTTATTAACGGCTTCAATATCTTTTTGTTTTTTAACATTTTCAATACCATCCTCATCATTATCTGGTATTTCCTTTGTCCCTTGTGGAAAATATACTTGACTTGGCTGGTCAAAAAACAATATTAGTGGCATAGGAGATTTTTCCTTTTGTTCAGTGAAAAATCTTAAAAAGCTGAGGAATAATGAAATATGGCAAGATACCCAGTTAGCACCGCTTCCCATTTCACTTAAAAATATTTTTTCTCTTTTTTTCTCGTTGTAATGGTAATAATCAAATGTATCAATTTCAAAAGTAAGGTTTACCGGCCTAAACTCATTCTCAAAATCTAATGTCTCAGCAAGCTTATTCATGTTTTCGCATATTTTAAACTTTGCCTTATTAATTTTATTAGGCACATCAAAACTACCGATCTTCTCGTCTAATAATCTAATCTGATCTTTTATCTCTTCAATTTCAGCATTGACATCTTTGAACATACCTTCTCTTAATGTTTCAATATAAAACTGAATTCTAACCTTAGCATCGCTTATTTTTTCTTGTAATTTTGTCAACTTCTCGGATTTCAAATACGATCTCTCAATATGCTTGATCTGTTTGTAAATTTCCTTAATCTTCTGTACTACAACATCCTTTTCACTTTCTAGCTTTCGCATGTCCTCTAAAAAATTATTGCTATATGATGTTGCAATTTTCATTTCTCTGTCAAGCCATTTTGAAGCCTCTAATATATCAATCTTTAATTTATTTATACCCTCACAGTAATTATCACATAAAGGACAAGTATATGCTTCTTTGTCAGGCTTTGATATTTGAGTTTTTTCTTGAAGCTCTTCAAGTATTTCGATATAGCTATTACCAACACTATTAATATTTATTAAATCTTTAATTTTTAAAATTAATTCACTTTCCTTGTCTCTTAATATTTCAAGTTCTTCGTTAAGCTTATTATATCTTTCAATAATATCTTTTGAAGAAAATTGTGATAGATCAAGTTCTGGTAATTTTGCTGATAATTTTACAAGCTGTTTAGTAGTTTTACTTTCGTCAAAAGGAGAATTTACTAAGGCATAATAGTCTTTAAAAAGCGGTAATAATCCATCACGTATCTTTTGGTCAATAACACTGTTTTGCACTTCGGTCTTTTGCAGCTTTTTTAGTTCCTTTTTTAATGTATTGAGCCTAATAAGGCTAGTATAATACTCTTGCCCTATTATACCAGCAAAAACTGGAAATTGTTCAATTATATCTAGACGTTTGTAATAATCATTAAATCTATAAAACAGGGCAAATTTGCTTGCCATTAAATTCTGATGCTGGAACATATATGACACCATATTTCTTAAGGATGCTTTTTTACTTTTTTTATCATCAGCATCGGTTTCCAAATTTGACACCTGTAATCCGATAGACTGCTCTATTTCAAATTGAACTTCTTTGGGTGGCAGAGCTGATTTACTTTCAAAATATTTATAATCTAATTCATCAACAGAAAAATCAGCTTTTTCGGCACTAATATACATTTTGTTACCGCGTTCCCAGCTATCTCTTGCAATAACGAGGCATTTATTGCCAACGACTAGCAATAGGCAATACAAATGCCCAAACTCTGTAATCCTTCCTTTAGGAATGGTGCATCTTGAGCTGCAAAGGCAATAATCAATAATTTCAACTAATGCACTTTTACCTTTTTTTGAATCCCCGGTTATAATATTAACACCTTGCTTGAAATCGACAAACCTTTTTTCACCTTTATTACTAAAAATTACTATGGCACTTATATAGCTTTTCATGCTACTCTCACCCCCAAAAAATTATCTAAATAATCGGGTGAAGCTTTAGCTAATACAACTCCTAAATAATAAGAGGCTTTCAATGTTGCTTTTATATTGCCAGAGTATTTGTCGTACTTATCCTTCTGCAACAATACTATCTCATTACCAAGCTGTATCTTTTCTTCATTTGATAATACAATGAGCGTCTTCTTTGTCAATCCCTTCAATTCTTCAAAGCGATCCAAAAAACCAGATAAATTAACCTTGCCGGATAATTTTATGTTTTCATCTTCACCATAAGCATAAGCTTGTTTATTTCCAAACAATGTATCAATTCGGCTTGCCTTGTTTGCAGTTGATAGCTTATCCCTTGAATCTTTGTAGAGTATAATGGGTAAAACATAGAATATTAGCTTAAACTCAACCGATGAATCATAACCTTCTAGAAAGTTTTGTAATATCTTCCCCATCATAAATGGATTCAATGATAATGTTTTCAAGTGTTCTATACTCATTTATTATCACCTACGTCCCAAGTAAAATCTCCACAATCAACAATATCGTGTATTATCCCTTTTTGGAAAAAAGGCCGGTTAGGATTAACCGATTCAAAAGGTGATGAATCCCATGCCATAATATTACTGTATAATTTTTTGGATTCTCTTATTTGAACAATGCGATCAGAGCTTTCGTGGTCTAATATTGCTGGTTGTTTTGTGTAATATAATTTATTTTTTAAATTATTCTTATAACCTAATAAGCTTCTATTAAAAACAGGATTGTTATTATAATACTTTATGATGGTCATATTTGTTCGCCAATAATCCTTAATTGCATTTGCAATTTCACTGTTATACTCAATAGCTATTATTGCTCGTACAAAGACTTTATCCTGATGTTCCTTTGTTACCAATTCTGTGGGACTTAAATCTGCATATTCAGTCGGCAATGGAGTATCGACGGGGTTCATATAAGCCCTTGTCATTTCCTGTAAAATTAGTTCAAAATCCTTGTATGTAATCTCCCAATAATGTGGTTCATCTTTTACCTTTGCAACAATTAGGCCAAGTAACGCTGCAATAAATTTTTCTCTGTTCTGTTCTGGGATATGTTTTATGTAGCTGCTAAAATCCTCATTAATTCTTGCTATTTGCTTTTGTTTGCTTATAATCTTAAATCTCGATAAAATACTTAATAAGTTATCTTCATTATAGTTGTCAGCTAAAAAAATATCATTATAGAGTTCCCTAAAGGTAACCTCATTATCTTTTATAATAATGCCGATGTCTTGTAAAACTTTCAGTTTTTCAACATTAGTTTTATGATTCCAATCAGCAAGCAAGGAATATTGTGCAATATCAGAGGTTGTAAAAAGTATAAGTCTGCTGAAGTCTTTAATTCTTTCAAATTCTTTCACCCAGTTTCTACACGTTTTCCAGAAATCAACATCTCGATCGTTAATAGAATCATTACTATTATGATGCTTTACTTCCATTTGAAGTGATGCGTTGTTGGAAATTTTACTTACGTCTCCTAACACCTCAATTAAGATTTTCTCATCTTCATTCATCTTAAAGCACTCCAATAGTGCTATATAATATTGGTATATGTCGCCAAGCTTTGAGAGTGTCGCATCATTTTTTGCTCTAGCCAACGAAACACCTCCATAATTGTTTATGTATATGAGTTACTTGTAGTAATATTTTCCACGGGGAATTAAGTAATCCTTTTTTTTGTGTTCGAGAAGTAAAAAAAATACCAAATTATTGCACATACAAGGGAAAAACGACAGTAATATAAGCAAAAAAGATGCTCCCCGGAAGATACTCCTCGACGAATGTTTATTCGTTCTTTACGTTGGATACAACCCAGTGAATTATTTAGTTTAATGATTCCGGCAGAGGGCAGACTCTTATCGTATCGGTGTTGGTTAGAAAGTATGAATAGCCAATGACTAGGAAAATTTAAAAAAAACTTGTAAAACGTGATGCCAGAGACATATATAAGTGAGGGGCTGGTTTTACTCCTTTTATCCGGCTCTCCTTACTATATCTCAGGCGATTGGCTCCACACCGGGGTCGGTCGTCTTTTTTAATGTGCCTCAATGTCAATTTTAATACAGGGGGTGAAGAGGCTTATTGAGACTGAACGGTAATATTGTTCGCCTGGTTCGCAGTAATCTGAAAATGTCACAGAAGGAGTTCGCTCAAAGATTGAATATATCCCAGTCCTATCTCTGCCGAATTGAACACGGCTCCAGGGTAATTACGCCGGAAGTAGAGTCAAGAATTCGCGATAAGTTTGCCGTGGGTGATCTAATTATTTCAGTCCTTACGGTTGCTGCCCACGTTGTAAAGGAAGGGGGGATAGAAAAAAGTGACATCCAAGCTTGTTAAACAAGGTGAACTAACCCCTCAAATGCTAACAGCAATAGAGTTTTTGCTAGTAAAGCGAGGCTCTAACGTAAAATACTCCGAAATCGCTCAGGTCGTAGGTGTTTCGGTAAAAACTCTGGAAAGGTGGCGGAAGCTCCCGGAGTTCCAAGCCGAACAAAGAAGACGGAGCATTGAGATCATGGGCGACTCATTGCCTCTGGTGCTTGACACGTTAACGAAAAAGGCCATAGCGGGGAACAACAAGAGTATTGAATTATACCTCAAAACCTTGGGACTTCTCCGCGAGGGATTCGATATAATGGCAAGGTCTAAAGCAGAGGACGATGATCCCAGGAGCAACGCCAATATCGAGGCCGAAATAGAAGAACTCCGGCGACAATTAGGACTTGCTGACGACGATGATGAATTCAGCCTGGATAATTAACTACGGAAATGGAGGTTATCTAAATGTTCCAGGAAAAAATGAACGAGTTCAAAAAAACAGAGTCCAAGTACCAATCAATTATCTCCACCCTTGATGACCAGCAAAAGGATCTGGAGCAAAAAATAAACCAAAATAAAGCATCCTACCACCGGGCTATGATGATGGATATAGAGGACGGAACCAGGAAGACCCAGGCTGAGCTTTCCAAGCATCTTCGAAACGCAGAGGAATACGAACGGCAGCTTGAGGATATTCAGAAACGAATTGAGGTTGCAGGGCATTTAAAAGAACAAAAGTTGAAAGAACTCCTGCCGGGGCTAAAAATCGCCAAGAATGGGGTTGTTCAGGAAGCCTCAGAGGAGATCAACGAAAATAAGACCAAGGGGTTTGAACTTAAAGCCCAGTACATTCTTTTTGCCCGTGACCTTAACGCACCATACCGACGGGCAAGGGAAGCTCAAGAACAGTTTCTCACCGCTTGCCATTCGGTAGGAGTTCATGATTTTGACCGGGAATTTTTTAGCCTTCCAAGACTCAATGTAATTTCCACCTACGAGGGGCTTCATGCTTCGCTTGCCCCAACGGTGGAAGAAATAATGGAGGCTTACACTAACGGTAAAATCCCTCTTTTTGTCAAGCTGTATGAAATGACCGGCGAGATTTTGCCGGAGAATGACGCCAGGGTGAAACTTGAGCAACTACAAAAGGAGGCCAAAACTGATGTCTAATAATGAGAACCTCACGGCAAGGGAGTTGCTATACAGGGCTTACGCAGAAATCCACCGTAAAGAACAGGAGAAAGAAAAAGAACGCCAGAAGGTACAGCCTGACGTTTTGCCGTTTAAAGAAAAAAAAGTTAAAACGCCCCTGGATTATCTCCGTGAGGGTTACAGAGATAAAAAGGATAGTGACTAAGAGGGGTTACGAAACGATCTCAAGTTATATGAATAGTTGAGAGGGGCTAGAACCCCTCTATTTATTTTAATGGTACGGAATTATTTATGACGGGGATCAATGATAACCAAGGAAGCCGGTATAGTTTAACACATGATTCTACATGTCTGGTTAAACAGACAATTACTGTAGACTAAAAACCTAACTGTCTGGCAACCCAGACATATAATCGGTAATCAGAAACCTTAATGTCTGGGAATCCAGACATCCAACGTCTCACATTGCTATATGTCGCGTTATAGCGACACATCCAACTTATCCAAATTCTCATGTGTTACGGAAACTTAACATATCACTCCTGAGTGGTGGTCTAATATTGCAATGATCGCTTGTGACCCTGGCAACTTCGCCCTGTCTAATTTCCCATAATTTGGGGGTGAAATCTTTGGCGACCTCCGGTAAATTTCTTTATTATAGAATATTTCTTTCCAAGTATTTAAACTTGAATGATTACCAGTGGTACTAGTATGCTACATGGGGATGTCATGGAGATATTACGGTAGTATTAATATACTACTGGGGATGCACTCCCTACCTTACGTTACTTGATACCACTAATTTTTAATAATCGTTACAGCAATTTTATTAAAATATCAATTATTTTTGAAAGGGGGAAGCATTTGAGGGCAGAGGTTCTTACCCGAGATGGCCTTAAAATTTTAGATAAAGATAGTCCGGAATACCGCAAGACAATAGGTGAAAAAGCTTATTGGGATGAACGCTACCAAGATAGACAAGAATTAGAAGCTAACCGGCTTCGCAGGATAAAAAATAGCTATAAGGGCAGAGTGGTAAACTTAATTCTTGCTGTGGAGAAGGCTTACGAAGCTTACCTTGATGAAGAGACTGAGGATACATTCAACCGCCTATGGAGGCTGTTGAAAAAAAGCGTGGATTATTGGGCTGAACACTTTGCCTACAACTGGTCCGGTAAATGGTTTTCCAAAGAGGATTTCGAGGAGTACTTTGAAGATGAAATCCTCAAGGAAATCGAGCTATATGACTATTGGAAATCTCCATTTTACCTCTCTGAACGGGTGAGAAAGCGGTTAGAGGGTAGAGGCTACGATTTAGTAAGAATGAAAGCAAAGACCAAACAGGGGGAGTTTGAACACAGCCTTGGGCGTTTCAATGAGTTTGCAGACGATATTTATCCAGGGAAAGATAATACAGAAAAAATAGTAGTTGAACATATTTTAATTGACCAAATCATGAACGACCCCTCTCTTACAGAACAAGAGAGGAAGTTTCTTCAAATTCGTTATGAAAACTTAGATGCCTCCTTTGAAGAATTAGCTGAGAGCATGGGCTTTGAGAGTAAGGTTAAAGCATGGCGATTAATGAAAAGCATACGGAATAAACTTGAGAAATACCGGGAAGATGCCTTGGCTTACGATGCGGACGCTTATAAATGGCAGTATCGGGAGCGTAAAAAGAAACGTAGGAGTATAGTCGTAGAGGTTGACGACAGTTTTGAGGATACACAAATTGAGGTAATTAAAGAGCCAGATCACTGTCGGGAAGAGCGTAATCAGGAAGCATTAAAGGTAGATACTGAGAAATCCGGTAAAAGCATATGCCCCAAAAATAATACTCCTCCACCCAAAAAGGGTAAGAAGAAACGCAAGAGAAGCGAGGAAAGCCTTTGGAGAAGGAATAGGCGAAGGAAAGGGTTGAAAGAAATAACTTACCCACCCGATTTTGATTTAACCTCACTGTTTTAGTTATAGGTTAGGTTTATAACGGTTACTGCCGTATCTCGTTTTTGGGGAAAAATGTAGATTTAATGGCACAACAGACATTTCATTTTATTAAGTGTCGCTACTCGCACTATTTGACCGCAAATTGATCACATTCTATGGCCATCAGTATTGCTCATAAACCCTGTCCGGGATATTGTATTCGGACAGGGT
>JGI12104J13512_1002772_pt1 | contig 10566 bp, 10 predicted proteins | sample TerdegcTABiofilm_FD_13512 | JGI IMG/M metagenome (IMG submission 13512)
GGCATCGGCGAGCCTGAGTACCAGATGCGCGGCGCGGGACTCTGGAAAAAGTGCAGATGGCCCAGGGCTGTCACGTCAAAGCCGCTGAACAGCTCGGTCCCAACCTGCTCGGCCGCTCCAATATAGGAAGTTTCGGAATCGCTCACCTTCGCGCCGGCGGCATAGCAATGCGCCACAAGAATCCGCCATGACGCCGGGCTATCGGCATTCCGAACAGCATCATTCCAAGCCTCGTTTTCATGAATTTTGGACACCGCAAATTCCATCAGGTGCTGCTGAGAGGGAAATTCCCGCACAGCCGGTTTCGCTGTGCCTGCGTTTTCGCTTCGCTGTCAGCCTGCCAGCCATTTCGAAACACCGCCGGCGAAAGGAACGGCAGCGCCCAAACAAACGCCGTCTCGCCCTGCTTTTCCAGCACGCACGCGGGCTCAGCCTGAAAATTCGTCACAATATGGACGCCCTGCCGCTCCAGAAGCCGCGCGCCGAAGCCCATCCGCGGCCCGCCGTCATGATTGCCCGGAATGATGACAATTTTCAAATCGGGCACCAGCGTAAGACATTGCATCAAAAAATTATCCAACAGCTCGATCGCATCAGGCGGCGGGACCGGCCTGTCATAGACATCGCCGGCTATCAGCAGAGCATCAGGCTGTTCAGCAGAAATTCGATCTAAAATCCTGGCAAGAATGAACTCCTGGTCTTCCATCAGGTTGTAACCATGGAAGGTTTTCCCCAGATGCAAGTCCGAAACATGGAATAGCAGCATGTCTGACAGCATGGTTCGGGCTTTCGTTTCGGTCAAGAGGAAAATGCGCGGTTTTCGTGGTACGGCCCATAATCGCGGTTATTCCGCAATTCGAATTTTCGCTGAAAACGGCGCTTTCCCTCGGCTTCGGAATATAGTACGTTTATGATATAGTTATTCGATGTGCTTTCAGAAGCATGACCTTTTGAAGGCCTCAGCTTTTATATCGAATTTCAATTCCGGAGGATTATATGGAATATCGAAGATTGGGATCGGCGGGAATCAAGGTGTCGGTGCTTTCGCTTGGCTCATGGGTGACCTATGGGTCGCAGGTCGATGTAGAAGCCGCGGCCGAAATGATAAAGCTCGCCTATGATAACGGCATCAATTTTTTTGACAATGCCGAAGTTTACGCGGGCGGCAAATCAGAGGAAATCATGGGCGCAGCGTTCAGGAAGCTCAACCTGCGGCGCTCCTCATACCTGGTTTCCACCAAGCTGTACTGGGGGCTGCATGACGGGCCGAACGAAAAGAACACGCTGAACAGCAAGTATCTGCATGAGTCGATTGAAGGAAGCCTTGCGCGGCTCGGCATGAATCATGTCGATTTTGTCTTCTGCCACCGGCCCGATTCCGAAACACCTATCGAAGAGACGGTATGGGCGATGCACGACATCGTGGCATCGGGCAAGGCTTTTTACTGGGGCACCAGCGAGTGGTCCGCCGAGCAGATTCGCGAAGCCTGGGAAATCGCCGACAAGCGCAATCTGAGAAAACCGCAGATGGAACAGCCGCTGTACAACATGCTGTCCCGGACCAAGGTGGAAAAGGAATTTGCGCGGCTGTACAAGGGCATCGGCCTGGGGCTCACTACCTTCAGCCCGCTCGCTTCCGGCCTGCTTTCAGGGAAATACAAAAACGGTGTTCCGGAAGGCACCCGCTTTTCCCTGCCCGGCTATGAATGGCTGAAAAATCGCTATCTCCACGACGACATCCTGTCCAGCGTGGCAAAGCTGGAGCCGATTGCCGCCGAGCTGGGCTGTACCATGAGCCAGCTGGGTATCGCCTGGGCGGCCCGCAACCCGAATGTCAGCACGGTCATCACCGGTGCGTCGCGCCGCGAACAGCTGGAAGAAAACCTGGGCGCTTTGGCGGTCATCCCCCGGCTCAATGCCGCGGTGCTCCAGAAAATCGATGAGGCGCTCAAGGCTGTTTTGGAGTGAAATTGAGGGGTACCTAAGCTGAGGTACAAAACGAAAAGAAGCCCTGGACTTTTCCAGGGCTTCTTTTTCTCTTTGAGCAAAGGTTTTTTGAGTTATAAACCGAATTGAATTCAGTAGAATATTTCAACCCACATCAGGGCAGCGGACGTAAAAACGATCCCAGGCCCTTCTCCTGCAATTCAGCATACGCCGGCACACCGGTGAATTCAAGGGCGGAATCCGGATTTTCGAGCGTCCAGGAGAAGGCAAGCTCTGTGATGCCGGCAAGATGGCGGCCGGTGCGTTCTTCGAGCGGATGTCCGTTTTCGTCATAGGGCACATAGAGCCTGCCCAGTTTCTGCGCCTTCACGTACCATTTGTCCTTGCCCGTCAGCACCAGTGCTTCATCGGTGCGGCCGCGGAGGCGGCCCTGCGAGGCGTTGGCGGTTTCCATCAGAACCGGCAGGGTGTCGGTAAAATCACCCAGCTCGCGGTGCGTCAGGCCGCGCAGGTTGACCGGCGAGGGTTCCAGTCCGATAGTGATATCCTGCATTTCCAGGCCGAGAACGGTTTCAGATGCCAGGCCCATGGCCTTAGGATGCGCGACAATTGCGTTGATGACCGGGTATTCGGGCGAAGCTTCATGCAAATCCACCGTGATGGTTACCTTTTCCTTTTGTATGAGCTGAACGATGCCATAGCAGACCCGCTCGGTCAGGGTGCCGTTTTCACGCCCCGGATATCCGCGGTTCAGGTTGCGCGTTTCGGAACCGGATAGGCTCTGGCCGCTTGAAGCGTGAATGTAGACGTTGGGGTCGGGCCACTGATGGACAGGGTTGGTCGCCCGTGAGCCATAGCGGAATACGCGCGGTCCGTTCGGAGTCTGGATGGTGAAGCTCTGCGGCGCGCCTTCCTGCGGGTCGTTGTGGGTAAAGCCTGAGGCGTTGGCGCGGGGAATGACATAGAGGGTGCCGGAGGTCATGACCGCGTTTTCAATCAGGAGGATGGCCGCCATGTGGCCCGAGGGTTCGTTCGGATGTGTACCGCCCAGCACCAGCATGGAGGCGCCGGGATTGCCTTTTCCGAGAATGTAGACTTCAGTATCTCCGGGCGTGCCTTTCAGCTGGGGATACCAGTTCGAAAGCATGACCACTTCGGAAACGCCGGGACCGGGAACTATGATATCGGGTTTGCGCATCGCCAGAAATGAAGTGCCGGAAACGATGGCCGCAGCGCCGGCGAGCGCAAGAAAAATGATCGCGGAAATATGATGTTTTTTCATGCCATCTCCTCTATTTGATCAACAATAACCGCAGGAGAAGCGGCACGATCACCATGGCGGCGGCAGCCTGGAAACTCGGCTTTTTCGAAGTCACCAGAGCCCAGAGAACCAGCGCGAGCACCGCGGCAAGAATTCCAAGATAAATAATTGTCATCTGGCGCTCCTTTCAATACAAGGTTCTGATTTGTTTTGAAAAAATGATGAATGCCAGCGCCCACACAATCACAATGAGCGAAGGAATCAGCAGTTTTTTCACGGTTTTGCCGTACCCATCAAGGCCGACAACCTGAGCCGCAAAGATTGCCGAGAGGGCGGTCGGCGGCATGAAATCTCCAAGTGCTGCGATGAGCGACAGCGAGGCAGCCGTGATGATCTGGTCTCGACCAAGCAAGGCAAGCAGGAAGGGGACGCCGAGAACACTGGAAGCGCCGAACGACGAAACTGCGCCGAACAGCGGGATGCTGATCGCGATAGCGAGGTACAGGAGGGCAGGCGGCACGGACAGGGCGTTCACCACAATAAAGCCTCTGACGCCGGTCAGCGTCATGATCTGGATAAACATGCCGACGCCGACCAAGATGCCCAGCACCGGCAAAGCCTGCTCGATGGCGGTTTTCGCGGAATTCAGAATATTGAAGCGTTTTCCGGTAAAATAGGCGGGAATCGTACTAAGGACAAAAATCAGCGGCATGCCCAGATTGAAAATCTTCGGCAGCGCCTTATCCAGAACCATGAGAATAAGCACAATGAGCACCGGGGAAAAGAGCCGGAAACCGCCGTACTGGTCCAGGGTTTTTGTATCGAGGGTGCGAACCACTGCGGGAATATCAGTTTTTTTCACAAAGCGATAGCCGAAATAGAAGGCTGAAAAAACCGCGAGCGGGACGGTGAGCAAAAGCAGGGGAATTTCAAATCCCACGTAGGGCATGTCGATGCCGCCGCCGATGATCATCGCGGGGATGTTGACGGGCGGCGCTATCATGCCGAGGATGCCGGCCATCGCGATGAGGGCGGCCGCTTCAACGCCGGGAATGCCGAGCGCCGCGAACATCGGCGCGACAACCGCTCCGGCTGTCAGGACAGAAGCGCTCGAACTGCCGGTAATCATGCCGGGGAACATCACGACAAAGGTCAGCAGGACCAGCAGAAGCCCCGGAATCTTGTGAAAGCGGCGAATGGTCGCCGCAGAGAGGGCTTCCAGACCGCCTGAATCCTTGAAGGCGTTCATGAAAATCATAGCGGTGGCGATGGTCAGGATTGTATCGACATAGCCGAAGGTGCCTTCCACGAGATGCCGGATTGGAACGCCGAAGCCGCCCGCCAGGGCTCCCGCGACGGAAGCCAACAGCATGGAAACAGCGACCGGCCACTTGAGCGCAAAGGTTCCCGCGGCGAAGACACCGACCATGACGACAAAAATAAAAAATTCCTGTGACACAGGGATCCTCCGGATTTCGGCTATTTCAGGAAAGCTGCGGCCAGCGGCGCTCCCGCTTCAGCAATTTTATTGACTGAATCGAGCGGAATTTTTGTCCCGCAGAGTTTATTGAACAGCTTATCCTGGTTGCCTTCGGCGACCACGATGACATAATCGCAGAACGGCACGGTTGCGTTGATGAACTTATCCGACAGCTCGCCCCGGCGCGCCTCGCCGCCCACATGGATGCCGATGATTTTCATGCCGAGTTTTTTGGCTTCTGCAATCAGGGCTTTTGCCCGCTCGAGCTCGGCATCAGCGGAAATACCCGCCGCTCCCAGCCCTTTTGAAGAGCCGCCGATAGCCAACACCAGGGTTTTCGCCTTTGTTGCGGCTAAACCTGAGCCTTTCACCAGGCCGTCCATGGTGAATTCGATCTTGTTCCGTGAAAGCAAAACTTTGACCATTTCGATATCGGCGCTCTGGCCGACCGAGGTGAGCAGTACCGGTTTGGCGGCGATCGGTGCCTTGAGCGCAAAGCCCTGGGCTCCCGCCGCGGAGGCGCAGACAAGCAGTACCGCAAGCGCTGAAATTGCAATTCTGGTTCGAGTTTTCATTATGCTACCTTATCTTGATATTTTGAAAAAAGTTTGCGCAGAGGTTTGAAGGTCTGCGCAAACTCGATTGCCGGGCACTCAGGCCAGATGCCGGCGGCTCGCGGCAACAGCGCGCAACAGCCAGCAGTCCGGCCTGGATTGTGAAACGTCAGCTGACGTTAGAAGGCTGCAGCCTGTCCGTCGCGCCGGGGATCGGCGCCGCCGTACAGCATGCCCTTGTTGTAATCGTAGAGAACCGCATGGACACCGCCAAAGTATGCATCATAATCGCCGCGTACCGTGATGGTGTGGCCGAGTTTTTTCAGCGCTTCATACGCGTTGATTGAATAGCGGCCTTCCATGTTGAGGTTGCCTGATGCCATCTGGAAGAGGCGCGGTTCCATGATTGCCTGCTGAATCGGCATGCCGAAATCAACGACATCGGAGATAATCTGGGCAACGGTCGGGAAAATCCGGGTTGCGCCAGGCGAGCCAAGGGTCATGAAGGACCTTCCCTGCGGATCCAGAACCAGCGTCGGGCTCATGGAGGACAGCGGGCGCTTGCCGGGCTGGACCGAGTTGACCGAGCCGGGTGTCAGCACAAAGTCGTCCATGTGGTCGTTCATGATAATGCCGTATCCCGGGACCACAACGCCAGAACCGAAGAAGTAGTTAATCGACTTGGTGATGGCGACCATGTTGCCCTGCTTGTCCATGACCGAGAGGTGGGTCGTTGAACCGGATTCGTACTTGGAAGGATCGCCAGCCGTCGCTGATGCCATCGGCTTGGCAGGATCGATCTTCGCCGCCAATTCCTTGGCATAGTCTTTGTTGGTAAGACCGGCGAGCGGAACTTTGACAAAGGCGGTGTCCGCCATGTATTTAGAACGATCAGCAAAGGCCATTTTCATGGTTTCAGCCCAGAGATGTGCGGTGGCTGCGGTGCCCGGGCCGGATTTTTTCAGATCGAAATTTTCCAGAATATTGAGCATCTGGATCAGGTGGGTGCCGCCGGAAGAGGCTGGCGGAACGGACAGGATGGTGTAGCCGCGATAGGTTCCCTGAACCGGCTTTCTCACTTCGACCTTGTAGTTGGCCAAATCTTCAAGGGTCAGGATGCCTCCGCGTTTCTGCACTTCGTTGACGATAGCCTGCGCAATTTCGCCCTTGTAGATGGCGTCAACGCCTTCAGCGCCGATTTTGGCCAGTGTTTTGGCATAGTCGAGGTTGACAATCGTGTCGCCGATTTCATAGGGAAGTCCGTCATTCAGGTAAATTTCTGCGCCATTTTCGTATTTTACGAGCTTGGTAAAGTTGTCTTTGATGATGGACGCAAGGTTGACGGTGACGGGAACGCCCTTTATCGCCCAGTCGATGGCGGGTTCGAGAATCTGCATGCGGCTGAGCTTGCCGGAACCAAAGTTTTCCAATGCGTAGAGAAGACCTTTAACTTCGCCGGGAACGCCGACAGAAAGGCCGCCTTCGCTGGATAATCCGGCTACAACTTTGCCGTCCGGACCCAGGAACATTTTATCAGTTGAGGCCTTCGGCGCTGTTTCGCGGAAATCGATGACAACGGCTTCTTTCATATCGGCCATTTTGATGATCATGAAGCCGCCGCCGCCGACACCGGAAGCATTCGGCTCGAGAACACCGAGCGCAAAGGCTGTTGCAATGGCCGCATCGACTGCGTTGCCGCCTTTTTTGAGAATTTGGATACCGACTTCGGAAGCCTCAGGTTTGGCCGCCGCGACGACGCCATTGGGGCCCTGCGCTCCTCGTCCATAGAGATTGACCGGGGTCTGCGCCGCTGCCAGGCTGATGCCGACTGCGAACAGAACCATGAGTGCTGAAAAACGCTTCATTTCTTACCTCCTCTTGTTTCTGCATGAAAGTTTATTCTGAAGCATGAATTGGGCGCGGTCAAGGGTGTGGAGCAAATTTTATTGAATTCTGAAAATTTTTTGGGCTGTCAAAACCGAGTGTTCCGAACCTTGTGCCAGGTTTTACTGCTGTGCACCCAGGCGAATCAGGACCCTTTCCGGCGTATAGCCCAGCGCCGATGTGCAGAAAGCGCGGGCAAACTGCTCAAGGCCTTTTTCCATACCGGCGCGGATTTCAGGATCATCGATGGCAGCTTGCGCCTTGCCCATGAGATCCTGCGACAGTTCCACCTGCATTTTCGCGGCCTCTTCCTTCAGCCTGAACAGGGTGTTGGTCACCAGATTGGCACCCTTTGTTTTAATTTCAATGGTTTCCGTTTTGACCGCCGGCGGGAAGCAGGCGGGTGGTGGCGTTTCCAGCGTCAGGGTGCGGGTTTTCCGATCGGAATGGATGGTCCAGGCCGCGGGGTTGGAAAAATCGACATAATAATGAACATCGGCCCAGGCGGTCAGTTCGATTGAGGCACGGACCTTGACGATCGCCAGCAGTCTGGCGGTAAATTCCTTGCTCGCCTCGTATTTCTGCAGCGAATTGAGCACCACCAGCCTGGATGTTGGCTCCAGGTTCTGGACATAGAGGGTAAACTGCTGGGCCGGGCTTGGTCTCTGCCGTATGGAAATTCCAATCAGAATGCCGGCAAGGAGCGCGAGGGCCAGCGCGATATGCAGCAGCTGATGGACAGCCACGCCTATCCGTTTCGATTTCATAGACTCTCCTGATGCATATTTTGAGATTTTTTTCGAATTTTCTGCGAACCTGGCTTATAGGCCGCTGTCTTTGGCCCATCCTGCGATCAAAACTTCAGCTTCCTGCTGATACACCGCGAGGGCGCTCGATCTCGGGTCTGCCTTGGCGGCGTTGAGCGCGGCGTCAGCCAGCTGGACGAGCGAAGCCTGCGTTTCGGCAAGGCGCGACGCAAAGGCTGGGTCCAGGGATTTTACACCGGCTTTTTGGCCGACAATCCAGGTATGCTGTCTGTTCCAGTACTGAATCCCCGCATCCGAGCCTTCTGCGTAATCGTAGGTTTTCCAGAGGGGGATAAAGCTGCCGTTGCAGAGGAGCATTGGCTTATACAGCGAAATGCAGGGGTAGGATGTGCCGGTAAACCAGATGATGGCGTCGGAGCCGCGATACTCGACTGCCAGAGATGCCGTTGTGGCGTTATTCGGGAAGCCGCCTGCATGGACGCAGAGGCTTTCCATGTTTTTCAGGGGTGACTGGAAGGGCCAGGAACGGCGAGGGTCGTAATCGCCATGCGAGCGGAGTATCGCGAGGAAGCCAGCGATGCCGCCCTGGGCTTTGGCCCCTGATGCCGGGTCCGTGTCGCGAACCCCATTCTGCGATTGCACAAAGCGTTCAAGGAGCGACAGGGAGAGCGCCCGACGCTGTTCGCCCCGGGTAAAGCGCGGATAGAAGGTGTTTTCAACCTTGTATTTGTACGAATCCTTGTGCCCCTTGCGCCCCGGGTCGGACTCATCGGAGCATGCGGCGCGTTCGTTGACCGGCGCAAGTTCCTTGCGGGACTGCGGGTCGAGGCGTTTGAAATCCTCTTCGATTGTATAGATATTGGAAATCGCGTCAAACTGGTTGGCAGGCCGCCAGGCCCACCGATGGGCTGCTGTCTCGACAACATAGGCGCCCGAAGGGTCCGCGATCAAAAAGCTGTTGTCATAATACAGCGAACCTTTGTACGCGCCGTTGCCGCCCTGCTCGTGCTTTTCCACAAAGGCGCAGATGTATTCCACCGCCTCTTTCGCGGTCGAGCTTGAGCCAAGCGCCAGCCGGAGGATATCCATGCCGAGGACACCGTCTTTGGCTGGTTTGAATTTGGAAAAAACCGCCTCGTTGCCGATGGCGACGCCGAATTCGTTTATCCCCATTTCGCCGCCCTTCATCCATGAGGGCTTGGAAAGGAGCATTGCAAAGCCCTTATCCTGAACTTTCAGCACTTTGCTGCCGACTTCAACCTGGTCACGTGCGGGTCTGCGGGGAACCAGGCACAAGCTCTGCGGTTCGGACGGGACACGATCCGAATTCTTGCCCCAGAATCCGGGCGCATAGATGGTGTCACACATGGGAATGCCTCCTGTGGCAGTTAGCATAGTATGCTCAAACAACGAGCTGCGCAAGGTGAAAATGAAAACAGGTTGACCGCTCCCGGTTCAGCAGGTATGCTGAATTCGATGCGAATCAAGAAAACCAGGCGGGCCGCACCAGTCTTGCCATATACAATCTTCGTGACACCTATAGCAGCCAGCCTTCTGGCCTTTCTGGCGGTTTTTTCCGTATCAGGTCAGGCCGCGGCAGGCAGCCTCCTGGGGAGCTTCCAGGCTGGCAGTGCCTCCGGCACCGGAGCCGGCAGCGGCGGTTCTGTCCCCGTCTCGGGCTTTTCCAGCCTTCCGCCTGCTTTTTCAGCGCAGCTTGCCGCTCTCCGCGACGGGGTTTACAACAACGCCGAGCCCCGGGAAATTCTCCAGCAAGGACAGATGCTCCTCGCAAGCCTTCCGCAGAACGAAACCGAGCTGGCGGCTTCGCGGATCGAATACTTTATCGCGCGGTCATTCAAGGAGCATGGTGATAAAAAAAGCGCCGTCCTTCATTTTGAAGCGGCGCTTGAGTATGCGAAAAAATCGATGCCTGCCGGCGAAACTGCCGAGGGCTTGATGGCGATGACTCGGGCGCTGTCCGAACTCTGCCTGCTCAAGGACATGGCTTTTCTGATTTCGAACGGCCCCAAAATTTCTCAATACACGAAAAAAATTCTGAGCCTGGATCCGAGCCATGTCGGCGCGCTGATAACATCCGCGGCGTCCAAGGCGTATCCGCCGCCCATTTTCGGCGGCAACCCCAGGCAGGCTATTGCAGAGCTGACCGCGCTTCTCAAAGCAAAACCCGAGGGCTTTGCCCGCGATGATTTATTCGATATCCGCGCCTGTATGGGAACCGCCTATGAAAAACTGGGACAGAAATCAGACGCAGTCTTCTGGTTTTCCAAAGCGCAGGAACTGTACCCCAACAACAGCTATGCCCGCGAGGAACTGGAGAAGCTGAAACAATGAACATCACAACGATTGTCTACTATTATGCAATTCTCTGCACTATCGCCGGTGGTTTTATCCTGTTGATCACGCTCTCCAACGTTATCTGGCTGTCGCATACCCTCTTCCCCAAGCCGCTGAAGAAAGGGCCGAAAGTCAGCGTCCTCATTCCTGCCAGAAATGAAGAAAAGCGAATTATTCCCTGCCTTGAATCGCTCCTCGTCCAGGACTATCAAAACTACAATATCTACCTTTATGATGACGATTCCACCGATGGAACCGGTAAAATCCTGGATCACTATGCCCGCGAGTATCCGGGATTTGTGCGCGTCATCCATGGCG
>JGI12104J13512_1002781_pt1 | contig 10557 bp, 9 predicted proteins | sample TerdegcTABiofilm_FD_13512 | JGI IMG/M metagenome (IMG submission 13512)
CCCACGACGATGCGGTAGAACTGTTTCCACGTGAGGCTCCGGTAGATGAGGAAGGCCACGAGAAGCGTGTAGTCCACGGCGATGGCCGCCGCCTCGGAGGGGGTGAAGATCCCCGAGAAGATGCCCCCGAGGATGATCACCGGAGTCAGCAGTCCCCACAGGGCTTTGCGGAAACGGCGCCACTTCTCCGCTCCTGGCACGGGGTCGCCCAAGGGATAGTCGTGCCGGTGGGCGATCCAGATGGCGTAGGCGATGAGCCCCGTTCCCATGAGCGCCCCGGGGAGGAAACCGCCGAGAAAGAGCTTCGCCACGGATTCTCCGGCGATGACCGCGTAGAGCACCATGGGAACGCTGGGAGGGATGACCACGCCGGTGGTGCCTGCGCTGGCGATGAGCGCCGAGGAGAAGCAGAGGTCGTACCCCTTGCGCTTGAGCGAAGGAAGAAGGGCCGAGCCCACCGCCGCCGTGGTGGCTGCACCGGAGCCGGAGATGGCGGCGATGAACATGGACGCGATGGTGGAGACGATGGAGAGCCCTCCCTTGATGCGCCCCAAGCCGCTTTCCGCGAAGGCCACGATGCGCTCCGAAATGCCGCCGCCGGCGAGGATGTCTCCGGCGAGGACGAAGAAGGGCACCGCCACGAGGGCGAAGGAGTTGTTTCCCTCGAAGAGGGTCTGGGGCACCATCTCCAGGGGAAAGCCGCTCGCCACGAAGGAAGCCAGCGCGGCGAGGCCGATGGAGAGGCCGATGGGGACGCCCAGAAGCATGAGCAGAAGGAAACTGCCGCCGAGAAGAAGTCCCATGGTCATTCCTCCTGGGGGAGGCGTTTCGCCTTCCACAATGTCAGAAGTCCCGAGAGAAGATGAAGGATGATGATGCTGCCGAAAAGGGGGTACATGAGATAGACCCAGCTCATGGAGATGCCCAGGGCCGGCGTGGTCTGGGAGCCCTCGGAGCGGACCAGCGCGGCGCCGTACCAGGCCACCACGGCGAAGAAGGTCACGCCCAGAATGTGCACGAGCAGGGCGAGGAGCTTCTGGAGCCCCTGGGGAAGGCGCTGCACCAGGAAGTTCACGGCCATGTGACTTCCCCTTTTGAAGGCGCAGGCAGCTCCGACGAGGGATGCCAGAACGAGGAGAAAGCAGGTGAGTTCCTCCGACCAGGCGAGGGCGGTGAAGAAGAAACGGCAGACCACCTGAAGCGTGGTGACGGCGATCATGAGGAGCATGAGAAAGAAGAGGAAACACTCGCTCGCGTCGTTGATGCGGTCGCTGAGAAGAAGGAGGAGGGGGCGAGGCCCCTCCTCCCGGTTCGTCGCTGCGGTCATGACGCCCCTACTTGGTGTCCAGGATCTTCCGGATCAGCTCTTCGCCGAACTGGGGCCCGTACTGCGCGTACACGGATTCCACGGCCTTGCGGAAGGCCTCCGTGTCGGGGGTGGTGACTTCCATGCCGTTTTGCTTCACCAGCTCCAGCCATTCCGCCTCACTCTTGTTGTTCGACGCACGCTCGAACTCCGCGGCTTCCTGGGCGGCGCTCTTCACGAGTTCCTTCTGGGCGTCGGAGAGCTTGTCCCAGGTCTTCAGGCTCATGAGAAAGGGGGCGGGGGCATAGGCGTGGCGCGTGAGAGCCAGGTGTTTCTGGGTCTCGTAGAGTTTGAAGGCCACGATGACGTTCAAGGGGTTCTCCTGTCCGTCCACGGTTCCCTGCTGGAGCGCCGTAAGGGCCTCCGTCCAGGCCATGGGGACCGCGTTGGCGCCGAGGGCCTTGAAGGAATCCACGTAGACGGGGTTCTGCATGACCCGGATCTTGAGATCCTTCACGTCCTCGGGAGCGTTGACGGGCCTCTTGCTGTTCGTCAGGTTCCGGAAGCCCCGTTCCGCGAAGGCGAGTCCCTTCCACCCCTGGGGTTCCAGGGCGGCGAGGAGTTCCTGGCCGATGGGACCGTCCAGAACCTTGTAGGCATGCTCGGGATCCCGGAACAGGAAGGGCAGGTCGATGGCGCCGAAGGTGGGCACGAAGTTGATGATGGGACCGTTGGTGATGATGCCCATGTCCACCACGCCCATCTTCATGCGCTCCAGCAGGGTTCGTTCGTCGCCGAGCGTGGCGTTGGGGAAGAGCGTCACGGAGAGTTCTCCGCCGGAGCCCTTCTCCACAAGTTCCTTGAACTTCTCCGCCGCCAGGTGGAACGCGTCCTTCTCGTTCACCACGTGGGCGAGCTTGATCTCCGTCGCCGCGAGGGCGTTCCCCGCGAGGGCGAACAGGAGACACGCGATGGTGCACAACAGCAGAAGACGTTTCATATCCCTACACCTCCTGAAAGATGAATGACCCCCGACCGCAAGAGAGGAGGAAGGCGCACTTCTTCGAAAGCCGCCTTCCCCCGCGAACGGTGCGTTTTCTATACCTCATCATCGTAGTGCCGTCAATGGAGAGTTTCGTTGATTTTTCTCCCGGGACATTCCCGGAAAAAATGCGACGGTCCGGCGGAAAAGCCGCGCATCGAAAGGATTCCGTTCAGTGCCGCCCCCTAGGCGATGGTGTGGAGAAATTCGTCCAGAGCCGCTCCGGCGGGGACCATGGGAAGGACCAGGTCCTTCTGGGGAATGCGGAAATCCGCCACGGCAGGTCCCTCGGTGTCGAAGAGCCACGAGGCGGTCTCGGCCAGATCCGCCTTCGAGTCCACCCGCCGGGCGGGGATGCCGAAGGCGCCGGCCAGTTTTCCCACGTCGTACCCCTCGGTGCGGGTGAAACTGTACCGCTCGTTCCAGAAAAGCTGCTGCCACTGCCGGACCATCCCCAGGGAGGAATTGTTGAACAGGGCGATCTTCACGGGCAGTCCGTAGCGGGCGATGGTGTCCAGTTCCTGGCAGTTCATGAGGAAGCTGCCGTCTCCGGCGATGCACACCACCGGCGCGGGTCCACGGGGTGTGCTCCGGGCGAGGGAGATGCCCACCGCGGCGGGAAGGCCGAAGCCCATGGTGCCGAGACCGCCCGAGGTGATGAAATTTCTGGGGATCTCGGTCGTCCAGTGCTGGGCGGCCCACATCTGATGCTGTCCCACCTCGGTGACCACCGGCATGTCCTTTCCGGCCCGCTCCCGAAGGGCCGCGAGAATGTCCCAGGGGGCGAGTTCCTCCCGGGGAAACGTGGACTGCAGCGGGTAGGCCCGGCGCCACTCCGCGATTGTCGCGTGCCACGCCTCCCGCCCCGCCTTCGTCCGTTCCCGGCATTTTCCCTTCGTTCCTTCCAGAAGCAGGTCGAGCACTTTTTTCGCGTCTCCCACCAGGCGGTACGTGGCGGGAATGTTCTTGTCGATCTCCGCGGGATCCCGGTCGATGTGGAGAATTCGCGCCTTCGGGGCGTAGCGGTCCTTGCGTCCCGTGCTGCGCTCGCAGAACCGGGTTCCGACGCCGATCACGAGATCCGCGCCTGAGACGGCCAGGTTTGCCCAGGGCATGCCGTGCATTCCCACGAGTCCCAGGGAAAGGGGATGTGTCTCGGGGAATGCTCCTTTGCCCATGAGGGAGTTGACCACGGGAATACCCTGCTCCTCCGCCAGGCGAAGGAGGGAGTCCCAGGCACCGCCGAGGATGACGCCGCCTCCCGCGATGAGAACGGGTCGGGACGCGGAGAGCAGTGCATCCAGGGCGAGGTCGAGGTCGGCGAGATTCTCTTTTCCCTTGGGGTCGTAGCCGGGGAAAGAGACCTCCGGCGGATAGGCGAAGGTGCCGGAGCTGCGTTGCACGTCCGCGGGGATGTCCACGAGGACCGGTCCGGGGCGCCCCGACCCCGCGATGTGGAAGGCACCCCGAATGGCCCGCTGGAGGTCCCCCGTGTTCTTCACGAAGAAACTGTGCTTCACCATGGGAAGCGTGGCGCCGAAGATGTCCGCCTCCTGAAAGGCATCGGTGCCGATGAGGCTCGTCAGGACCTGCCCGGTGAGCACCACGAGAGGAACGGAGTCCATGGCGGCGTTGGCGATGCCCGTGACGAGATTCGTCGCTCCGGGGCCGGACGTGGCGATGCAGACTCCGGTTTTTCCCGAGGCGCGGGCGTATCCGTCGGCGGCGTGGCAGGCGGCCTGTTCGTGTCGTACGAGGACGTGTTTGAACTGTGCGTCGTAGAGCGCGTCGTAGAGTGTCACCACGGTGCCTCCGGGAATGCCGAAGGCCACCTCCACTCCTTCCGCCTCAAGAGCCTTCACCACCATTCGGGCTCCGGTCATCGTCATGATCGTCTCTCCTCTCTTTTTCTCTGGAGCGTTTTGCGGAGCTTTTCGCGGATCCTGTCCGTTTCGGCTACACTGCCGCCGCCACGGCGTCTCCCACGGCGCTGCACGTGGCGCCGCCGCCGAACTCCGCGGGAAGCGCGGCCTTGTCGGCCTTGCCGAGGACGTTTTCCACGGCGCTCTCGATCTTCGCCGCCGCTTCGGTCTCTCCGAGGGAAAAGAGCAGGAGTCCCGCGGAGAGAATCGCCGCGAGCGGATTGGCCCTTCCCGTTCCGGCGATGTCCGGCGCGGAGCCGTGGACGGGTTCGAACATGCCGAGGCCCTTGCCTATGTTCGCCCCCGCGGCGACGCCCAGTCCTCCCGCGATGCCCGCCAGGAGGTCGCTCACGATGTCGCCGAACATGTTGGGACAGAGAATGGTGTTGTACTTCCAGGGATTCCGCACCAGGTGGTAGCAGAGGGCGTCCACGTTGGCCACCTGGAAGTCCAGTCCCTGTCCGCGCACTTCGTCTCCGGCGATGGTCTCCCAGAAGCCGTAGATCTGGGGCAGGGCGTTGGACTTGGACGCCAGAAGAACGCTCTTTTCACCCCGGCGCCGTGCGGTGTCGCAGGCGTAGGCGGCGATGCGGCGCACGCCCTCTTCGGTGGCGAGGCCGAGCTGCACCGCCGCGTTCGTCTCGGGAGAAAAGGAAAGGGTCGTGGTGCCTTTGACGGAGTAGAGCTCCCGGGAGATCTCGACGGGAAAGGAGAGAGCGCTCCCCCGTCCCTCGCCGCCGATGCCCATGTAGAAATCCTCCGTGTTTTCCCGGACCACCACGGTGTCGATGCGCTTTCCCTCAGGAATGGCCACGGGAAGGGGGGTGTTGGGAAAGCTGCGGGCGGGGCGCAGATTCACGAACATGTCGTAGTGGAAGCGAAGCCGCAGCAGAATGCCCCGTTCGAGAAGGCCCGGTTTGACTCTGGGGTCGCCGATGGCGCCGAGGAGCACGGCCTGGCACTGCTCGAGTTCGCCGAGAACGGAGTCGGGAAAGATTTCCCCGGTGCGCAGATAGTGGTCCGCCCCGAAGGGATAGGGATGCCACTCCACACCGAAGCCGCAGGCCTCTCCCGCGGCGTTCACCACTTTTTGCGCCTCGGCGGTGACTTCCTTGCCGATGCCGTCGCCGGGGATGACGGCGATTCTGTAGGATTTCGAGATCGACTTCATGGATGCGTTTTCGCTCCTCTCGGGATATGGGGCGGTCAGGCGGAGACGGCCTGTTCCTGCGCGGCGAGGCGCTTTTTCACATAGGGCGCGAGTCCTCCCGTGGCGATGAGTTCCTGGAGAAAGGGAGGAAAGGGCGCGACGGCGTAGGTTTCGTTTCGGGTGAAGTTGGTGATGATCCCGGCAACTCCGTCCACGGAGAGACGGTCTCCAGGCTGAATCTTCGCGCTCGCCTCGGGGGAGATGAAGATGGGGAGCCCCACGTTGATGGCGTTGCGGAAGAAGATTCTCGCGAAGGAGGCGGCGATGATGCACGACACCTTCGCTCCCTTCACCGCCAGGGGCGCGTGCTCGCGGCTGGAGCCGCAGCCGAAGTTCTCGCCCCCGACGATGATGTCTCCCTCGGAGATCTTGGAGACGAACGCGGGGTCCGCGTCCTCCATGCAATGCTTACCCAGCTCCGCCGCATCGCTGGTGACGAGATAGCGGGCGGGAATGATCACGTCCGTGTCGATGTCGTCCCCGAACTTCCAGGCGTTTCCCTCCAGGCGGGTTCCCCGGGGAGATGCCTGGTTGTTCCGGTTCTCGGTCTCTGCCATGAAGAAGGTCTCCTCTCAGGCCTGGTCGTCCTGCCAGGGGTCTCGGTACGGTTCTCCGAAGGGACCGCAGAAAAGCCCTCCCAGATAGTCGGTCTTCTCCGGCGCGTTCCGTGCGTCCTGTTTCTCCCGGGTGAAGAGCGGAGAACCGTTCTCGAAGGAGAAGGCGAAATGGGAATACGTCTGGGGAAATGCCATGCGTTCCTTTCTTTCTGAGTCCTTGCGTGTCATCTTCTCCACCTCATTTCGTCCGGTTGTGTCGATACTGCTGAAAAGGAAAGCCCTTCCGGCTCAAAGGGTCTTCCAGAAATCCCCGGAGACGAGTTCCCGGGGGTCGGTGATGTGCCCCGTCACGGCGGTGGCCGCCGCCACGAGGGGACCCGCCAGATAGACTTCGCTCTGGGGATGGCCCATACGTCCCACGAAATTTCTGTTGCTCGTTGCGAGACAGCGTTCTCCCGCGGCGAGAATGCCCATGTGGCCGCCCAGACAGGGGCCGCAGGTAGGGGTACTCACGGCGGCACCCGCCTCGATGAAGATGTCCAGATAGCCCCGCTTCATGCATTCTGCGAAGACTTCGTAGGAGGCGGGAATGACGATGCACCGTACCGAGTCGGCGACGCGCCGTCCCTTGAGCAGTTTCGCCGCGAGCTCCATGTCCCGGAGTCTTCCGTTGGTGCAGGAGCCGAGAAAGACCTGGTCCACTTTGGTTCCGGAGAGCTCCGCCGCACGCCGCATGTTGCCCGGCGAGCTGGGGGCCGCCACGAGCGGTTCCAGTGCCGCCGCGTCGATCTCGATGCGCTGGGCGTAGGACGCGCCCTCGTCGGGGTAGATCGCCTCGAAGGGGCGCCTGCCCCGGGCTTTCGCGTAGGCGAGGACCGTCTCGTCGGGAACGAAGATCCCCGCTTTGGCGCCGCCTTCCACGGCCATGTTGGCCACGGTGAAGCGGTCGTCCAGGGGGAGATCCTTTACGGCGCCGCCGCCGAACTCCAGGGCGGCGTAGCGTGCTCCCTGAACACCTATGCGCCCCAGAAGAGCGAGAATGAAATCCTTGCCGGTGATCCAGGGCGCACGCGTTCCCTCGAAATCCACCCGGATGGTGGGGGGTACGAGGAACCAGGTCTCTCCCAGCGCCCAGGCGGCGGCCAGGTCGGTGGAGCCCATGCCCGTGGTGAAGGCCCCGAGGGTGCCGCCGCTGCAGGTATGACTGTCCGCGCCCACAACGATGTCGCCGGGAAGAATGAGCCCCTGCTCGGGAAGGAAGGCATGTTCCACGCCCACCCGTCCCACTTCCCAGTAGAGCATGCCCGTCTCGCGGGCGAAGTCCCGGGCCTCCTTGGCCTGCTGGGCCGCCGCGATGTCCTTGTTGGGCGTGAAGTGATCGGGCAGAATGGCGCACCGGGCCGGATCGAAGACCTTGCGGGCACCCATCTCCCGGAATGCGCGCATTGCGGGAGGAGCGGTGATGTCGTTGGCGAAGGCGAAGTCCACCCGGACGGAACAGATGTCCCCCTCCTTGGCGGAATCCGCCGTGTGCGCCGCCAGAATCGCGCTAGGCAGCGTTCGAGGCATGCAGTGTCACTCCCTTTGCGGCGGCGAGTTGATAGAGGCGGTTCACGGCGTTCACGTAGGCCTTGATGCTCGCCTCGATGACGTCCGTGCTGGCGCCGCGTCCTCTCGCCACGAGATTGTCCGTTTTGAGGACGATGTCCGCTTCTCCCACCGCGTCGGATTTTTCGCTCACGGCGGTGATCTTGTAGCTCACGAGTTCGGGCTTGAAGCCCACGATGCGCATCATCGCCGCGTAAGAGGCGTTCACGGGACCGTTCCCCGTCGCGGCGTCGCTCCGTTCCTCCGTGCCGTCGTGGAGGGTCACCGAAGCGGTGGCTCTTCCCTTTCCGGCGAGGTTGACGCTGAAATCCTTGAGGACGAAACGCCGGCTCGGCACGACGGCGAGGATGTCGTCCACCACGAGGGCCTCCAGATCTCCGTCGGTGACCATCTCCTTCTTGTCGGAGAGTTCCTTGAAGAGGGAAAAGGCCTCTCCCACCTGGGTTTCCGTGAGGTTGTACCCCAGATCCTCCAAGCGCTTCCGGAAGGCGTGCTTCCCCGAGTGTTTTCCCAGCACGAGCTGGCTTCCCGGGGCTCCCACGTCCTCGGGAGTCATGATCTCGTAGGTGGCCTTGTTGCAGAGCACGCCGTGCTGGTGGATCCCCGCCTCGTGGGCGAAGGCGTTGCCGCCGACGATGGCCTTGTTCGGGGGGACCTGCACGCCCGTGAGGCGCGACACGAGACGGCTCGCACCGTAAAGGCGCTTGGTGTCAAGCCGGGTCTCCACGCCGAAACGGTCCTTCCGCGTCCGCAGGGCCATGACGATTTCCTCAAGGGAGGCGTTCCCCGCCCGCTCGCCGATGCCGTTCACGGTGCACTCCACCTGCCTTGCTCCGGAGGCCACGGCCTCAAGGGAGTTCGCCACCGCGAGCCCAAGGTCGTTGTGGCAGTGAACGGACCAGATCACGTCGGGTCCCGCGTTCACCCGGGTGATGATCTCCCGGACGAAGGTGCCGAATTCCTTGGGAACCGCGTAGCCCACCGTGTCGGGAATGTTGATGGTGGTCGCCCCTTCGGCGATGGCAGTTCTGAAGACCTCCACGAGGAAGGCGATGTCCGAGCGGCTCGCGTCCTCCGCGGAGAATTCCACGTCCGGAACGAGGGATCGGGCGACGGCGACGGCGCGCTTGACCTCTTCGAGGACCTTTTCACGAGTCATCTTCAGCTTGTACTGGAGATGGATGTCGCTGGTGGCGATGAACGTGTGGATCCGGGGACGTGCGGCGGGACGAACCGCTTCCGCGCAGGCCTGGAGATCCTCCGTTCTGGTTCTGGCGAGCCCGGCGATGACGGGGCCGGAAACCTGCTCGGCGATGCTCCGGACGGCCTCGAAATCTCCCGGTGACGCGGCGGGAAATCCTGCCTCGATGACGTTCACCTGGAGGCGGGCGAGCTGGTGGGCGATCTGGAGTTTTTCCGCGCAGTTCAGATTGATTCCCGCGGACTGTTCGCCGTCCCGCAGCGTGGTGTCGAAAATGCGTACGAAATCCTCGCTCATCTTCTCTCAGACTCCTTCCCTGCCAAGGCCCTTCTCCGCTCCGGCGCCTCCCGAAAGCGGAGAAGGAGCACTGTTTCTCAATCCTCCGGAGCCGATTTGGCCTCCATCCAGGGCATCATCTTGCGCAGTTCCGCGCCGACCCTCTCGATGGAATGATTCTTCTCCCGCTCCATCCACTTCTTCATCACCGGACGGCCGGACTGGTTTTCGAGGATCCAGTCCCTGGCGAATTCGCCGCTTTGCACCCGGCGGAGAAGTTCCTTCATGTTCTCCCGTACGTGCGCGTCCACCACCTTGGGACCGGCGACGCAATCGCCGTACTTGGCGGTGTCGCTCACGGAATAGCGCATCCATCCCAGGCCGCCCTCGAACATCATGTCCACGATGAGCTTCAGCTCGTTGAGGCACTCGAAATAGGCGATCTCGGGCTGGTATCCCGCGTCGACGAGCGTGTCGAATCCGGCCTTCACAAGCTCCGTCACGCCGCCGCAGAGAACGGCCTGTTCGCCGAAGAGGTCCGTCTCGGTCTCCTCCGCGAAGGTGGTCTCGATGATGCCCGCCCGGCCGCAGCCGATGCCGGAACCGTAAGCGAGGGCCACATCCTTCGCCTTGCCGGAGGCATCCTGATAGATGGCCAGGAGGCCGGGAACGCCTTTCTTCTCCACGTACATGCGGCGGACCAGATGGCCCGGTCCCTTGGGGGCGATCATGAAGACATCCGTGTCCTTCGGGGGCTCCACCTGGTTGAAATGAATGGTGAACCCATGGGCGAAGGCGAGAGTGGCACCCTTCTTCAGATTGGGGCGCACGTCCTCCCGATAGACCTTCGCCTGGACGTGGTCGGGCATGAGGAACATGATGATGTCTCCCTTGGCGACGGCTTTTGCCACGGAGAGAACCTCGAAACCGTCCTTTTCGGCGGTTTTTTTCGAACGGCTGCCCTCGTGAAGACCGATGAGCACCGACACACCGCTGTCGCGGAGATTCTGGGCATGGGCATGGCCCTGACTGCCGTATCCGAGGATAACCACGGTCTTGCCCTTGAGTACCTTCATCTGTGCGTCCTTGTCGTAGTACACGTTTGCCACGTTTCTTCCTCCTTCAGCTTTTTCCTCGATCCGATTCGGGATCTCTCCGAGAAAAGCGCGAATGTGCCCCGGAAAGAATGCCTTGTCCTGTCTTCGTCCGATGTTGCAGCCCTTTGAACGCGTCTTTTCCGAGACGTTCTCCCCGGGTTGACGCCGGGGTCTTTTCTCCTCCCTTCCTCGGTCGTTTCAGATACCGCGCCGGGGAGCACGTCTGCTCTCCCCGGCGCGGATTCATGCGAATGAAGGTTCGGGATGTCGCAGGGATTCCGTCTCCGTCTCGCGGACGGGAATCTCCTGCCGGGACGTGCGGGAATCGGCGGCGAATC
>JGI12104J13512_1002789_pt1 | contig 10540 bp, 6 predicted proteins | sample TerdegcTABiofilm_FD_13512 | JGI IMG/M metagenome (IMG submission 13512)
ATAAACGGTACCTGCGGGAAACTCAATACCCCCAACTGCGGGAATGACAACCGCAACTGCCCCTGTATGCAGATATGCGTAAATGGTACCTGCCAGAAAGCAACCGATATCTGTAACAGTTCCTGCGACTGTAAAGACCCGACAAAACCATCCTGTATAAATATGGTCTGCAGTAAGACACCTGATAAGTGTACATCTGATACAGAGTGTCCCTGTGAAGAATCCTGCGTCAACAACGTATGCGCCAAGGTAGTGAAATGTATAGATGCCTGTGACTGTGGTGAAAAGGAGATATGCAAGAATAATATCTGTACTCCCAAAACAGATAATGCCTGCTTCACCACAACAGACTGCCCGTGCAACTATATGTGTCAGAACTTCCAGTGTGTTCAGGCTCAGAAGTGTAAGTATTCCTGTGATTGTCCGCCAAACCAGAATCCTCCTCTTGTGTGCAGAAATAGTCTCTGCCAGCCCAGAAATACAAACAGATGCTCGACAGACAATGATTGCCCCTGTGGAAATTACTGCTCAAGCAATGGCTTCTGCGTAACAGGCTGCAACGACGGGTGTGACTGTCCGTCAGTAACACCATATTGTATTGCCAACAAGTGTTCACCGACACTATTGACCGAGTGCAAGCAGAATGCAGAGTGTAAATGCGGAGAGATCTGCAGAAACGGTAAGTGTACTACTCCATAAGAATTACTCATCAGACTATATCAGGGCGGGGTCTCCCCCTGCCCTTTTATTTTTTTAAATTAGAATATTTCAGAAACGACTTCCTATTCTGAAGCCCAAATAAACCACACATTTTCATCTACTATTCTGAAAAAGAAAACTAAGAGTATGACAATGTTATTACAACATAGTTAATGTTAAATTACATAGTTTTTTTAGATATATAAAAAAATTAAAGACTAAACTAAAAATAAAAGAAGAAGCATTTTGTTTTTCATCTGATTCTCTCTCTCAACTCTTCAAGCCTCTTTAGTTTGTTTTGATACTTCTTTATCTTTTCAGGATCATTTTTGTAATTTTCAATCGCTCTTTTGGTTATTTCTATCTCACTCTCGATATACCTTACCACCTCTTCTTTCTTTATATTCCCCGTTACTTTATCCACAAATCTCTCATCCAGATCCGATGTTCCTTCTATCTTGACCTTCTCACCATTCTCCTTCTCCATTACAAATTCATCACGATTGGATTCACTTTTGGAAAGGAAAAATAAGACAATAAGCACAAACGCAACTGCTACCAATAGAATTAAAAGAAAATTTTTTCTCACAGACAAAAGCCTCCTAAAAATCAAGAGCTCAAAAATCGAAAATCGAAAAACATTCTATCCTATCGATCTTCAGCACTTCAGCCTTCAGCACTATATCACTCCGGCACCACATGCCCATCCTTAATTAACCCCATCTCTTCAAGGTCTAAAAGATAATATGTTCCTGTTATTTTTCCAGAACAATCCGGACATACTACCATATATTTTCCACTGCACCAGCCCACCCAGCCTCTATAATCCTTCACCACCTTTCTCTCTACCTTCGTCTCAAGGTCATATAAAATCAATATCTGAGGTGAATCCACATTTCCAGCAGTATCATGCCATAATATAATATTTTCAGAGCAATACTTAGGAGCCCATTGCGCATTTTCCCTAATAATGACAGGCGTTATAGTTTTATCAATAATATCCATTATGTAAACATCTACTCCAGTTTCCGGATTTGTTCTCCTGAATAATAATCTGTTATCGTAAAGATCGCGAGGTGAATCACCTTTTTAAAGATATTTATCCAAACGCTCATAAGTATCAGTATTCAAATCATATAAAATTACCCTACCATCAAAAGTCTCATAGATCAAAACACTCTCATTTGTTAATGTCGTTTGTGTAGCATTAGAATAATGGTCTCCTTCTGGAGTTTTTAATTTATAACTTTTACCCGTTGCTATCTCGAATTTATAAATAGAATCCCTTCCTGAAAAGAAAATATATTTAGAATTTATAGCAAAATTATCTGCATCAGGATCTTCGTAAATCGTCTTCTTTTCTCGACTACCAAGTATAGTGTAACGAACTTGTCCATTACCAACAGTTGAAAAATTCGTCCAGCAAATTACCCCATTAAATATGTTCCCGCTATATATTCCTGTATACTCAGAATCAATATTTTCGCCAAGACAGATATTATCTTCCGTGCTTATTTTATATACACATAAATCACTACCCAAAACGCCATAAGGAGGTTCAAATACGTATTTTCCTCTTGTAGTATAAAGTATATAATCTCCTCTAATCATTGTGTGAAGACCCGCTCTCTTTGCCAGTAACTTAAAATGTGGTCCATAAGGGTTGTATATATCTTCTATATCACTTACATCACCTATCCCTCCATCTATTATCTCCTCCTCAAAAATATCATTCACTACATCTCTTTTCTCACTATCTGCAATCTCCTCTATATCATTATACCCTACCTCACACGGCTCTCTACACCCCACCTCCACACACTTATCAAAATAACACCTCTTACAGTGACATCCACACTTGTTTATCTCTATCTCCCTGCACCCTTCTACCCCTGCACACTCATTATCCCAAGCTGGATAATACCCTGCTCCACAATGCCCTCTTACATCCTCACCTCCTAATCCACTATCCACCTTGTTATTATTTCCACCACAATAACACCCTTCCATCATTACCATTATTAATATCAGACTAAAAAAAATATCTCGATTACCCAATATCATCATATTCTCCTAACTCTCAGGATTATTCATTTTTCCTTTGATTCTCATATAAATCTTCCTTTACTACTTATCATAAGGTATACATATCCCCCTCGAATACCATCTGTCTTTCTCTTCAAATGTTCCATCTTCCCTCATATTCTTTGCCATCCTCAACCTAATATATTTACCCTTTAAATTTACTGGCAAACCCAAAGTCTTTATATCTTTAGCTACTTTAATATCTTTCACTAACCACTTATCATACACCAACTTGGACTTCTCTTCCCCATAAAACATTACTCCATTATTCAACACATTCATAAAATTATCATAACCATCCTCACCTATCTCTAAACTCTGTATCGGAATATAATAACGAATCCTCCGATTCATATCGATATATTCATATTTTACGCCGTCTAATCCCTCAGGACATATAATCTCATCTTTTTTTTGCATCTTATTATTAATTTTACTATAAGGATATACACATACCCCGATTTGCCAAATATCTTTTTTATCAAAATTGCTCAGTTTTATACCATCAACCACCTTATTCACTCCATTATCTATCCCTATAATTATATCTGTGTCCTGCTCGTCATATTTTAATACAACAAAACCAGTAACCATTGCAACAATGATTACAACAATTCCTGAAACTAATATCTTATTACCTTTATAGCTAATCATATCCATCACATTTCTCCTGCAATTCATTTGTACCTGACACGATTGCTTCTCACGATTGCTTCTAACCTTTAGCACTCTCCTCACCTTCAGCTCTTCAGACTTCAGCTCTATACCACTGTGTCACTCCGGCACCACATGCCCATCCTTTATAACCCCCAACTTCTCCAAGTCTACAAAATACACCCTCCCAACCGGTGAATAAATATCAGGAGTATATATTACTCTGCTCCCGTTCATATGTAACGTAGATATAACTCCATTTAGTCCACCTACCTTCCTCCTTACCTTCCTTTCTATATCATACACAACTANACTCCCATAACTAACATCAGACTCNTTGGGGTCTTTATTCTCATGAAAAACAATTATATTACCACTAACTGCAGGCGCATACTGAAANGTTTCATCATCCGTTATNCTAATTAATTCATCAGTATCTATGTTCAATAAAAATATATCAGTTGTAGAGTGTCCATATTTCTCTATTCCTATAAATTGTATAATTGGCATAAGAGGCAGTGGGTCATTTACTGGATTCGCAAAAAATGTAATGTCACTTGTATAATGCGTCTTCCTCTCAAATGTATCTATGTTTAGCGTATATATATCCTTGCCTACACCAACTATGAGGTTCTTATACAATGCGTGACTATAATCGCTCAGTAATCCTTCATCGCTTATCTTCCTATCCTCCCCCGTCCTTAAATTACGATAATATGTTCCGTTCTTAGGATTATTATCTGTTACTGTCATCCGATATACAAAATTATCTTCATATACCTTCGGAAAATATGCAGCATCCTTACGCGACACAAATTCCGGACTGTCTCTCCTATCTAAATCAAACTCCCATATACCTGAACACGCTTTACCATTTGCACATACATTCCCAGAATTAGACCAATATATTTTATTTTTATAATAAACTAAACTATCTATATAATCATACCCATCACAATTTGGCACCCTCCTAACTCTCTTATCTAACAGAGAGAGATAATATATATCTTTTGCCAATCCACCAGCTCCACCAGGAACCAACCATACCACATAATCCCCTGTTATCCACGCATCCATATACACCTTTGCTATGTAAACTATCGGCTCATCAAGATTCCCACTAAACTCCATTCCTACTGGATCTCCCAAATCCTCGCATTCATACTCTATCTCATCTTTACTCCCACCATCCTCTGCATCCCTTATACCTACATCAATTACCTCTTCCACTCCTGCATCTTCTACAACTTCTTCTATATCAGTTCTTATATCTTCATCACTTATATCTTCATAATCCAACACATCATTTACATCAACACCCACATCCCTTACACACTCTCCATCACAACTCATCTCCACACACTTGTCACTATCACACCTCGTGCACCTGCACCCGCACCTATCCATGTTTATTTCTCTACATCCAATATTTCCTGCACACTGATAATCAAATGACGGATACCTCCCTACCCCACAAATATTACTTTCATCCATCCCTACATCACCACTCACTCCACTACCATTACCCCCACAAAAGCACCCTGTCATAATCAACATAAGAATTATCAGAATATGAAAAATATCTCTCATCTTCACCTCTCTTCACCCTTCAACCCTAATCCTTCTGTGTTCTGTGAGCTGTGGACTATCGACTGTAGACTACTTAACCCCATATACACCTATTCCTCTCCTATCTTCCTTCTTTACAAATCTCTTCCCCACATACTCCCCAAACACCAATCCCATCCCATCCTCATACCTCTCCCTCTTCCTAAATTCCTCCACCCCATACACTACCACCTCATCCTTCTTACTCTTTATGTGCAACTCATTCCCTACTATCCTTATGTCCTCCACTCCTCCGCTTATCCGTTCACTCCTATCTATCACCTGTGGATTAACTGATAAATTTACCCTTACTACCTCCTCCCTTATCAGATCCCTTAAAAACAAATAATTCCCTACTCCTTCTATCTCCCTACCTATCACCCCCTTCACCCATATCGTACCCTCCCATATAGGATTTACCTTGTCACTCACATCCACCACCTGCACTCCAAATACCCCACTGCTTACATACGCCCTATCCCCTATAACCTTTATCCCCCAGCTTATCCCTATCAACAACTCATTTGAAACTACCTTTATCTCCTCAGGATTACTCAAATCAACTATACTAACTCCAAATGGTCCATTCGCTATATATCCAATCCCATCTACCACCTTTATATCTGTTGCCAACCCAAACAGCGGATTCCTGCTCTTTACTTCTACCTTATCCCCTTTTATCTCTATCACCTCAAGCCCCCTGCTACCTACTGCATATATATACCTACCATCACTATCCATCCCCCTTATCCCTCCATACTTATACACATACTCGGGACTACCGCTTATCTCTACATCTCTTACTTCTACCTCATAATCGCTCTCTATGTCCTCATCATAACTCTCGTTTGGTTCTATCTCTACCCTATATTCATTACCCCTTATACCACCAAATAATCCATATAACTCCGGACTACTCCTTATTCCACTTACTACCCTATTATTTGTTCCTTTATCATATACACTAAATCCCAATGTGCTACTATTATTTGTCACCTTTACCAACTTCGGATTTATCTTGCTCTTTACATCTACCGGTATTCTCACCTCTATTCTCGGCGGATACTCTATTGTGTATATCCCTGATATAGGTTTGTTACTCTCAAGAACTACAGGTGATATAAACCTCAACTTATACCACTTGCTACTTCTAAGGTCATACCTCCATACCATCTCCCTGTCTTCTTCACAATTTCTACACATTCCTCCATAATATATCAAGCCACTCCTGTCTCCTGTAAGACTCAATACTCCATTTATTACCTTTGGTATACTTTCACTCTCTCCCGCTATACTCCTCCACCTACCTGTATACAGATCATACTCCCATATATCATTGTGATATACAAGATTCTCCACTCTCGTCCCGCTAAATCCTCCTATCATATATACCCTGTTGTTCTCTCTATCATAGTATATCCCCATACCTCCTCTCGCCCCTGGTCCTCCTATCATACCCCCAGATTCATAGATAGCAAGCATACTGGACAGGTGTATCTTAATTATCCCATCAAGCACACCTCTATCGCTTCCTCCACCAAATCCATACAATATATCCTTCCTATCATCATATACAAATCCTACCCCCTTTAGCCACTCTATATCAAGCCAGCTCGTTCCGGGATTTATCGCATTCTCCACACCTCGCCTTATCACCAGCCTATTCTCAAAATCCAACACATAAGCCTCTTTCTTAAACACTTCTAATTCACCAAATCCATCAAGTATGTATAGAACATTTCTCTCCTTATTGTATGCAAGCACTGCCTCTTTTGCCCTTGGTAATCCTTCGGCTTCGTACTTATATACATTTAAAGTCTCAAGGTCATCGCTAAACCACAGAATATACAAATCATCCTTTATCTCATTACTTACTACATCCACACCTCCATACACAAATACCACCACCCTCTCCTTATCATCCTCCCCTATCCCAAGTGACTTAAGTGATGTTGTAGTTGTTGTTATTCCATAGTAGAGTAATCTACCAGGTATATATACCCCCTTTATGCTTATAAGATTACCATTTTCCACCGCATAAAACCTCCCTATCCTATCTATCTCACCTTTATATATTGCTACTACCTTACTACCACTCCCACTCGCTGGCTCAAGTAACAATATGTCCTTATCATTTATCCATCCACCCATCTCTCTTATCTTTACCACTCTATTTTGTATCGTGTCTATCTTGCCCACGCTCCCCATCTCTACAGGCCAGACTGCACAATAGTATTCACTCTTTCTCCAGAGATAGTTCCACTTATCAACAAATGTAGGGACATACAACATCTCCGGTAGTGCCTTCTCCTCATACTCCCCCGTCTTATCATTCCTCCTGTAACTCACCGCAAATTGGGTATAAACCCCTTTCTGCTTACCGGGCTCAATATAGTTGTTTATGTCTATGTATCTACCACCATTGGTTGAAACCTTAACATTCACTACCTTATTATCCACTATATCTCCTATCTCCGTTAATTCATAAAAATTATATCGATTATATAACCAGTTCTTATGAAACTTTGCCACTTCATAATACGCATCCTCAAGTGACTGATTGTATATTACATCCTTTGGAAATCTCTTACCAGAGCAAAACTTTTTATTGTCAAAAAATATAGGAAGTAAATATGTAGATGGTTTCTTGTACCAAGACTCATCAAGTTCATAACAAAATGCATCAGGGTCATATATCTGCTTGCACTCTCCAAACCTGTTACAGCTAAAACTGCCCTCAGTTGTTATCGGATTATAATATCTTCTTGTGTCGTTATTTTCGAGATTGACAAAATCTACTGGCTTACCATTTTTCTCAAGAGGACACTGCCTCCTACAAGCATCTATTATAGATTCCTCTCCCTCTTTAATACTACATTTACATACCCCTAGTGATATATCTGTCCCACCTACCGCAAGCCTCAAATTCTGCGGATTTGTTATATGCTCTGAATTCTTTGCATCAAACGGAACACAACTATTATCATCCCTGCAATACATAAACTTCTTCCCTAACACCATCTCAAACCCTATATCTGCATCCAAATAACTCCTCTTTATCACCCACGGAGCATACGAAGGACACTCCTTACAACCATACGCATCACAATACCTCCCCCTCCCTACTATCTTCTCTTCTCCTACCTGATTAAACTCAACATTAGATGGCCTAATCCCCCTACCTTCACATATATCTGATATCTCATTATTATCCCCATCATATTGATACCTCGGATTATAAAAAAACTTCTTACACTTCCAATTATTCTTCTCTTTTAGGCAATAATTCGTTATACCCTTCTCTATCCCTTCAAACGTGTTTGTCGAACATCTATCCATCTCCCTATTACATATTCCTAAACACCCAGATTCCCTACTAAGATAAGTAACCCCACTCTTTACGCTAAATATCCTGTCCCCACAATTTGTGAGCCTCCTCCTCACCTCATTATTCTCAATAAATGCCCTCACATCCTCTTCTTTGCTTGATTTCAAATCATCCACCCCTTTATCACCAATGACTTTTATATCCCAAAAACCATCTCCTATACACATACTACCCCTATATATCTTTGGTATCCTCTTTAATACTTCTATTACTGCCCCACCTGCTCTATATATATCCCTCACTAATTTATAACAATCGCTTATACATCTACTCACAGGATCCCCTAGCTTATTAAAATCTAATACCTTCCCACTCTCATACACCCAATTTTCTGAACCAAAATCCAAATAACCATCCCCATCTATATCAAAAGAATAACTCCTTATCCATTCATCACTATCTATATTCAGTTCTATTAAATCCCCTATTGCATCCTTATAATAGGCTTTCTGATAATCCTTAAACTCATCCCCATCTTTATCATCATCACACACATCTCCTATCTCATCTCCATCTATATCGCTCTGCGATGGATTAAATATTACAGGACAATTATCACAATCATCTCCAACCCCGTCCCTATCATAATCGCTCTGATTGGGGTTATATATCCAACCACAATTATCACATTTATCCCCTACCTTGTCATAGTCCCTATCCTCTTGATCCAAATTTGATATATATACACAATTGTCACACTTGTCCCCTACCCCATCCATATCTGTATCCTCTTGAAAATGATTCTCAGCTAACTTACAATTGTCACAAACATCCCCTACTCCATCTCCATCACTATCTTCCTGCAATGGATTATATTTATCCTTACAATTATCAACCAAATCAACTACACCGTCCTTCGGAAAATCACTGTCTCGCATAAGGAACCATTCATCATCGTACTTCTCACACATAAACTTCCCTATACTTCCAGCCCAATTCTGTTCGTTAAACCACCAATCATGACCAGATACTACCCCTATCGCTTTACCAATTGAATTATTAACCAACACCCCGCCAGAACTACCAGATTCTGTATCACATGTATGTCTTATTAACCACATCTCGTGATCACAATCATCATACAATGGATTATCCTTCTTCCACTCTCTAATATTACAATACCCAGAAAACTTAATTGACCTAACATTGCTCCCTTCATACTCCAGAGGTGGATTATTGTAATCATTTATACTAATTACATATACCTCATCAAACACCCTGTCATCATCCCTTACCTTCATATCAACACAATATTCTCCTCTACTATAACCACTCCCCCTACACACCCCCTCTTTAATATCATAGTATGTCACAATAGGTATCCAACCTATCTTACCAAGATCTACTTCCTCTGTTATACCATCTTTATTCTTCCTTAAATATTTTAAGTGTTTTATACCGGGAACTTCTGGACAATGAAACAACGCAATATCATATTCTTTATACCTTGCTATAAACTCACATTCAGTAAAATATAGATAATCAGGTACATATATCTCCAAGCCACCTTCAACCTTAGATATCCTCTCCTTACCAAAAAATGCATAACACCTGTCCCCTTTCTCTAACTGTAAATTACAAGTACTATCCACTATGCAATGCGCCGCCGTCATTAAAATATGTGGAGATATTAAAAAAGATGTGCAATCAACCCCACACTTCCCACCTGACAATAACGCAACAGCATGCCCATATTTATACGCATCCTTATAGTTCATACAATTATCGTGACCAAATGTATATCGCCACTCTCCGTAACATAACTGGTCTGGCTTTTTGCACGAATTTATCTCCGTCCAGTCCTCTTCACCTATTATTACAGCATCCAAATTTGACAATGAAATAACAATCGAAAATAATATTGATAAAATTATTACCCTTCTCATCTTTCCCTACTCTTTATTAAAACATATTCATTCCTCTTTTTCAAAGACATTCTTCCCCTCCATCTTCACATTAAAATATACCATTTTTTTTAATGTCAATAGGAATTTTGCTTTCTCTGGAAATACCCCGAGCTTTTTGCGTTGCACTGGGATATATAGAAAATGGGGTATCCCAGAGACCTCTTGATAAGAAATTCCCCCAAGTCTATAGAGGGAAACA
>JGI12104J13512_1002791_pt1 | contig 10532 bp, 6 predicted proteins | sample TerdegcTABiofilm_FD_13512 | JGI IMG/M metagenome (IMG submission 13512)
CATTCTACCGATTGTAAACCACACCTTCCCTGGTGCATATTTGCCCAGCTGGGTCACCGTGATTATGGCAAGGGCGCGGCGCAGAGAAAGTTTTTCGCCCAGCCCGCGGAGGATTAAGTTCCAGGCGAAGGCACCGAGAGGAAAATGGATCAAGAGCAGAATGAGGTAGGAGAGAATGAGCAGTAAAGGATTGAAGCGCAGTTCGGTAAAAGGAATTGCGCGCCAATCGCGGATGAGCCTTACGATAAGGAAATAAAAGGAAAGAACTACGATTACCGTACCTACTGTGTAGCGAAGCCAGTTTAGTTTTCTTTTTGCCGCTGGGGGAGAAGCCATCAGGCGTGCCTTTCGGTAAGTAATTTTTGATAAATAGCGCTGAGGCGCTGAATGATTGTTGTCCAGGAGTAGTTCTCCTGAATGTGCTGATAACCGGCAGCGGCGAGTCGAGCCGCCAGTTCGCGATCGGTAAGCAGTCGTTCAATTGCAGCGGCAAGTGTTGCGCTGTCGGCGGGAGGAACGGTGATGCCCGTTTTTTCGTTGATAATTATGTCAGTTATGCCGCCCACGGCTGATGCCACCACTGGTTTCTGGTAGGTAAGCGCTTCAATCAACACGACACCCAGGCCTTCGGTGTCGCCTTTGGAATCAATAACTGCGGGCAGGACGAACACCGAACAGTCCTGATAATGTTGCTGGAGGTCCAAAGCAGAAACCTGACCGTGAAACAGCACGGTGTCATCAACTTTTAGCTGGGAAGTGAGTTGCTTAAGCCGGTTCATCTCTGGACCGGAGCCGACGATATGCACTTTCACCGGTAGTTTCTGTTTAAGAATGGCGGCGGCTTCGATTAGATAATTTACCCCTTTCCGTTCCACAAGGCGGCCCACAAACAGGATATTGTAATCGTTCTGGCTCGATGGTTGCTGGATGACAACTAACGAACTTTCGGGTAAGCCAGCGCCAAATGGCACGATGTCCACAGGCTTATTTAGTATTGATTGAATCGCTCGAACGGTGTAGGTGGAGTTGGCGGTTATTCGGTCCGCTTGAGCAATTGCCCAGCGGACAAACGGGCGCAGGATTTTAAATTTATGGCGGACCGCCATCAATTCGGCACCGTGAAAACTGATTACCGTTGGTGCCCGGCACATCTTTGCCGCCACATATCCGAAAAGAAAATGGGGCAGGGGCCAGTGGATGTGGATGATGTCAAACTTCTCACTTCGGCATAAACGCCAGATAGCAACGGTTCCGCAGATGAGATAACAGAGGGCAAGAATTTTGTTCAGAAGCCCTTTCCGGACGCGGTCAATCGCGGTTTCATCGTGGGTGAGTTTTTCCCAGCGAGAAAAGAAGTAACGGAATCTTATCACCCTGGTGCCGAAAATTGTCTGGTTGCCTAACCCTTTGTAGGAGGAGGTGAATACGGTTATTTGAATTCCATGTTTTTGAAGGCGCTGGACGGTTTCAACGAGCCAGGGGGTTATGACATCACTTTCCGACCTGGGATAGGCGGTGGCGATGTAAAGAACTTTCATTCACCCTGTTCACCCCAGCAGCGGCGCAAGATTTATGAGAGATAGGATATCTGTTTCATCAGGCGTGCCTTGAGCCGGCTGGCGGCGTTCGGATGAATGACACGGTGCCGGGCACAGCGGTCGATTACCGATTGCGCAGCAGCAAAGGCTTTCAATGCTTCTTCCTTTGTTTTTGCTACCCGCACCAGTTTGACCGCCTTTTTCAGGGCGGTTTTACGAGCGCGATTGCGCATCCGCTGGCGCAGACTTTTTCTTGCCTGTTTAATTGCCGATAAACTTCTTTTTGCCAATCGTCCTCCATCGGCTTATTACTAAAAGTGCCGGGACACAGAATCGAACTGTGGACACCGGGATTTTCAGTCCCGTGCTCTACCAACTGAGCTATCCCGGCAGCGAACTAATTTTAAAGGCAAACTGTATAATGTCAACTAATGCCTTTGAATATTTTCCCGGTAAAAAAGAGGTAAAGATTTAAGGTCAGGGTTCAGTAACAATTATCATATGGTCCGGGGAGACATCTTTCAGGATTACCGGTGAGTTTATGCCGAAGCGCACTTTAACCGTTACCGGTTGATTTGAGTTTCCCAGTCCAAAGTGCTGGACGAGGGAGTTTTGGCTGGTGGTTCCTTTACCGCCTTCAACTTCTCTGAGGTATTGTTTCTTGCCCTGGGTGACGATGATACGCGCTCCGATACCGGCAGCGTTGTGTTTCGTGCCAACAAGTTTTATCTTGAGCCAGTGGTTTGAGTTACGGGTGTCGTTGCGGAACAGTCTTATGCCCGAACTGGAACCGACCACGAGGTCAAGGTCACCATCGTTGTCGTAGTCGGCAAAGGCACAACCCCAGCCGTTGTAGGTCCGGGTTCCGGCAAGGTAGGTTGCCTCCTGGAAACGAAAGTTGCCAAAATCGATTTGAGGCGCAGGGTTGGGATTCAGTTGGTTGAGGTACAAGAAGGAGCGTCTGCCTTCGTAAATTGAGGTGATAAATAGGTCAAGGTCGCCGTCGTTGTCAACATCTGCCCAAGCGGGGTCAGAATGGGTTTCTTCGTAACGGATACCAAGTTGTGCCCGGCGGTCAACAAATCGAGGGTGTTGCTTAAGCCCACGATTTTCATAGAGGATTGAACGGTTGGAAAACTCGATGTAACGGGGATGGGCAAGGTTGGCAACAAACAGGTCGAGGTCGCCGTCGTTGTCGTAATCAGCCCAAGCCGAGCCAATTGAGTGCCCATACCAGCCTTTTACTTCATCACCGGCGACACCTAATTTTGGGGCAAGGTTTTCAAATGTGCCATCTCCTTTGTTGTGCCAGAGGAAATTCGGGCCGAGACGGTAATTTGACACATAGCAGTCCGGATAGCCATCGTCGTCAAAGTCTGCCCAGTTGACACCACGTCCGGCAAGATTTTCGCCGTAAGGCGGGATGATGCCAGCAGGCTCGGTGACATCTTTGAAAAAGCCCTGTTCATTTTTATAGAGCCGGTCCGGGTAGTAGGTGTGGGTTTCCCAGTTTTCGTAGTTGGCGCAGTAAAGGTCAATCCAGCCATCCTGGTCGAAATCGGCGGCACCAACGCCTTCGGTCGGATATGGGTCAGAAGGCGAACCGAGCGATTCGGTAACATTGGTAAATTTACCGAAACAATTTTTCAGAAGGTAATCAACGGTGTCGGCACCGCTGATATAGAGGTCAAGCCAGTAGTCGTTGTTGAAGTCGAACCAGATACCACCACGCCCTTTAATCGCTGAAATACCTGCGGCGTCGGTCACATCGGTAAACCGAATGCCCGAATCGTTCCGGAACAGGCGGCAGCCATTGAGTAAGAGGTCTTCAAACCCGTCGTTGTTGTAATCACCCCAGGCAACCCTTGTTTCATTGCGACCGGCGAGACCAACCGAGTCGGTGACATCGGTGAAAATTGGTCCGGAGTAGTTCAAAAGTTGGCGTGCACGGACAAGTTGCTCTGGTCCGCTTATTCCCAACCGCTGCAGTGCGGTATCAGCCCGAGCCGTCCAATAGTTACGGGAGTCGCCATAGGCGAGTGCCTTCAGATAGGCGAGTTGGGCGCTGTCATTTTTGCCCTGATACTCATAAACTTCGCCCAGCAGGCAGTAGAAGGGTGCGGGCGTCATTTCATTCTGAACATCCCAGCGGAACCGGTTTATCGCCTCTTTGAGGTAGGGCAATGCTTCAAGGTGCCGATGCTGAATTATGAGCGCTTCGGCAAGGGCGGTACGGGCAAGCCCAAACAGCGGTGGATATTCCAGTTGCCACTCTTCCTCGGGTTTGTTGCGAGGTTTTCGTGCCCGCGGTTCCAATTCGATTGCCCGCCGGGCATAGATTTCGGCAATTCGGGGCCGAAACCGCAGCCGGTTAAACAGTGCGGCGGCATAGCGGTAGCGGAATGGGTCAAGGCTGTCGTCCCTTAACATCTGCTGGGTAATATCTACCAGCCCGAATGTGTCTTTCAGTGCGTACAGGGAACTTAAAAGGAAAAAGTAAAATGTCGCGCGCCATTCGGTTTTGGGATAGCGGGTAAGAAAACGAGAGATTACCAGCACCTTTGCGGTGTCGTTGTTCCATATTGGATAAAGCGAGTCGTAGAACATTGCGCCAATTAGCTCATAGCCCAGGGCAGAGTCCGGAAAAAGAGCGGTTAAAACCCCGGCGGCTTTATTGCCCAGAACGGTGTCAGCAAGTATCATCCCCTGATAACCGAGAACCTGACTGCGGTAAGAGGAGGTGTCGAGGAAATAGGGTAATGCCTCGGTTTTTATCAGAAGCCGGATTGAGTCGATACGAGAGGGGTCGTTTTTGTTCAGTTCATAAAGCGCCTGCCAGCGACCCACAATTGCCGAATCGTCATTCGGGTTAATCTTTAGCGCCTTTTCCCACCAGTAAAGGCTGGAGTCAAATCGGTGCCAGCGAGCAAACACCCGGGCGAGGTTGTGAATAATTGGCAGGTCATCGGACTTCCTGTTTAATCGCTGGTGGCAATATTGGACGGCAGCGGCGTAGTCCTGTTGTTGAATAAGGTCGGTTAAAGTGAACTGGATTGATAGTAAAGCGAGCAATAGAACCATTGGGTTTATTATATTTGATTATAAAATAAGTCAATATTTAAGTTGCTATCAGGCGATGGGCAGTGCCTCCAGTTGAATCGCCGTGTGGCTTTTTGCCCGGATGGCGATAGCGAGTGAGTACAAAAGCAGAACCGCAACACCCAACCAGGCGGCACCAAGAAGTTCCATTCGGAAACAGAGGAGCGTATTATGTAGTATGCTCACCCCGAGCAAGAGTAGCGGCAGGATGGGGATTGGGCTTTTAGACTTGTAAAAGCGGGCGGCGTTTACCAGATTGGGTTCGATTGCCTGCAAAAAGGATATGATAAACAGTGTTGTGGCAAACCAGCCCGCAAAGTTAGAAAGGGGTATGCCGTGATAGAAACCTTTACTGACGAAGCCGATGGTACCCCGGTTGATTGCAACTGGACCAGCAGTCAGTTGCCAGAGTGTGATAAGAAATGCTGCCGCCAGGGGTGTGGCACTGTAAGCGCTTAAGTATTTTGGAGTTGCATCAACAAGGTAGATTCCGGTTAAGAATACAAGATAGAGTAAGGCATACCAGAGAAGGACGGTGTTTAATGGAATCCTGCCCGGAAGCATTACCCCAACTTGAATACGCAGGTCCCGGATGCGGGCAAACCAGTGGCTACCAAAGATGGCGCCAAAGTTGGTTCCAAGGTATTCAGCGATGTAGGGTAATATCAGCCCGAGGGCGAGAAACCACAGCGCCTGCCGCGTTTCCCAGAACTTCAAACTGTGAAGAAAAACGAAAACCGCAAGCCCGTATGTGGGCATTAGGGTGAGCCACAGCAGTGGCGGTCTTACAATGATGTCAGCCACCATTGATACAATCGTGATACTCAGGGCAAACCAGATGCCTATGTTGAGTAGCACAGGATTGTTGTTGTATTTTTTCATTTATCCCTCCTGATATTTATTATACTACGCAAAGTTATTAAGTCAATTTGTTACAAAGTTGCTTATTCGCAGCCCAATTTTCGTTTATCGAAGCTTATTGACTCCGGTGACGGTTGTGTTATCATCTTACTGCTGGTGAGGAAAGCATTGCGTCATGAGTTCGTGTGGAATTTTTAAAAGGAGGTGTCAGTGACTTGGCTTTACCGAGTCCGTTTTGCTCTTTGTGTTCTTTGCCTCCTGCTGTTTGCCCGCCCGGGTTACACAGCCAACATCAGAACGATGGGGCTGATTTTCCGGGACTCAACTGCGGATTTTCCCGGTTACACCCTTTTTGCTCCAATGTCGTACACGGTAGTTTATCTTATCGACAACAATGGAATGATGGTGCACTCCTGGACCGGTGTCTATTGGCCCGGTTTGTCGGTCAACCTGTGCCCGAACGGCTTGCTTTTACGAACCTGCCAGGTAGGTAATGGGGTGTTTTTCGGTGGCGGTGGTTCGGGCGGTCGGGTAGAACTGGTTGATTGGGACGGTGCGGTGGTCTGGGCATTTGATTACTCAAGTTCAACCTATTGCCAGCATCACGATGCGATAATGTTACCAAATGGCAACATCTTGATGATTGCCTGGGAGTTGAAGAGTCGGGAAGAGGCGATTGCGGCAGGGAGAAACCCCAACCTTCTAATTTACAACGCGCTCTGGCCTGACCACTTAATTGAAGTCAATCCGGCAACGAATTCAATTGTATGGGAGTGGCATGTCTGGGACCATCTGATTCAGGATTACGATTCAACTAAGCCCAACTACGGTGACCCCCGTGCCCATCCCGAGTTGATTGACCTGAATTATGTATCAGGAATGGCGGTTGCCGACTGGAATCACTGTAACAGCGTCGCCTACAATCAAGAACTTGACCAGGTTATAATAAGCAGCCGGCAGTTCTCTGAAGTCTGGGTTATTGACCATTCAACAACGATTGAACAAGCCCGGAGCCACTCTGGTGGCCGCTATGGCAGAGGTGGTGATTTGCTCTATCGCTGGGGAAATCCCCGAACTTATCGCCGTCAGGAAACGATAGGTCAGACACTTTTTGGCCAGCACGATGCGCAATGGATTGAACCGGGACTGCCCGGTGCCGGAAACATCTTACTTTTCAACAACGGTTACGGTCGGGTTCCGACATTTTCAACCGTTGACGAGTTTGTGCCGCCGATGGATTCGGCCGGGTTTTACCATCTTGGTGCGGATTCGGCATACGGGCCTGCGGCGCCGATATGGCAATATGTTGCACCAATACCCGAGAGTCTGTACTCCAGTCTGATTTCGGGCTGTCAGCGTTTGCCCAATGGTAACACTTTGATATGTAGTGGCTTGAACGGAACGATGCTGGAGGTAACGCCTGATGGTCGCCAGGTATGGGAATATGTTAACCCGGTTACTCGATATGGTCCACAGGAGCAGGGTAGAATTTTACCCGCGGGTGCGAATCAGGTGTTTAAGGCGCGGCGCTACCCGATTGACTACTCCGGCTTGCGGGGACGCAATCTTGACCCGCTTGGACCGATTGAGCAATATCCGCAGGCGGTACAGGAAGAACCGGTTATCAGGCTTGGTGATAATCGGCGTTCGTTAATGGTCAAAGATGTTGTTATGTTGAGTGGTGCTGATTTTGCCGATGTTTTGGACCCGATGGGCAGAAAGTTAATGCGCTTGCAAACGGGTTCGAACGATATCCACAACCTAACTCCGGGCATTTACTTTCTTGTTGGTCCTTCGGGAATTCAGAAGACAAGGCTGGTGAAAACACGGTGATTCAGAGATAGTGTTCGGCAGATAGGAAAGATTTAACGATTTAGATGTTTAAAAGGTGGTTCCTAACTGGAAGTGGGGTTCCCAGCCCGGTCGGGCTTTATCAAACCCGTAGCCCAAGTCAAACCCAATCAAACCGAGCATCGGTATTTCCAGACGAACACCGATTCCCGCACCCCTTTTCAGGTCAGAAAGGTTGAACTGGTTGGGCCGGTCCCAGGTGTTGCCCGCATCGAAAAAGGCGAGGAATGACAGTTGCGGGTTGAGTCGAAGTTTGTACTCCAGCGAGAAGAGGGCAAGCATTCTGCCGCCAACCGGATAGCCAGCGTCGTAAGGACCGACCGTGCGCTCGCCATAACCCCGAATACCATCAGGACCGGTGCCGCCGGGGTAAAACCTCTCGTAAAGGGGTACGGTATCAGCGGGCGAGAAGCCCGTGATGTAGCCGAACCGGGTTCTGCCTTTTAAGCCAAATTTCCAGAAAAGGGGAAGGTGCTGGGTGATGTCGATGGTGTGACGCTGGAACCGGATGTCACCGACAGAAAGGTCAACGGTGTAGGTTATTGCCGAACCGGTCAAGGGGTTGTAGATGTAGTCGCGCGAGTCGCGCGTCAGTGTGATTGAAGGAATAAACGAGGTTTTATGCACTGTGTCCCGGTAAACATTGAACAGTTTTGAAGGCTTGTAACTGGCGGTGATAGAAGCGGGCGGGACATAGGCATCACTTACCCGTAAACCGAGATAGGCGCGGGTGTAGTCAAGCATCAGCGGCCGGGAGAAAGAAACGCCACCGCTGATCTCCTGTTTGTTGTAGTAGTCGTAATCCCGGGTGAGATAAAAGGCGTCAAAACCGGCCGAGGTTGGGGTGTCAAAAAGCCAGGGTTCGGTAAAACTCAACTGGAAGTTGGTTTTTTTGCTGCCCTTTTCCAGTTTGAGGTTGGTGCGCCAGCCCCGTCCCAAGAGGTTGGGTTGCTGGAGTTCAACATAGCCGGTGAACTGATCCTGGGCAGAATAGGAAACACCGGCGCCGATGGTGCCAAAGAAACTTTTCTCCTTGACCTTGTAGATAAGGTCAATTGCGCCGGTGGTGTCAACGCGGCGATAGTCAAGGGAAACATCTTCAAAGAAGCCGAGGTTGAATATGTCGCGCTGGCTGCGCAGCACCTCAGACCGTTTGAAAGGGTAGCCCGGTAACGAACTGATTTCCCGACGGATGACCTTGTCTTTAGTTTGTTGATTGCCTTCAATCTGGACGAGCCGAATAAACGCCGGCAGCCCTTCGGTAATTTCGTAGGTGATGTGCACGGTGTCGGCGCTAATCTGTTCTATTGGGCTGACCTGGGCATAAATGTAGCCTTCTTCAGCGTAGAGCGAATAGATGTCGGTCAGGGTGTTCTGGGCAAGTTTGATGTTGTAAACCGCACCCGGTCGATAGCGCACCAGTTTTTTGAGCCGTTCGGCGCTAATGACCGAATCGCCCTGAAATGTAAAGTTGCCGAAGAAGTACTTCTTACCTTCCGCGACATAGATGGTGATGTCCACCCAGCCCTGGTCGTACTTCATCTCGTAGTCAAGGACCCGGGCTTCAATGAAGCCGCGCTGTTTGTAAAATTCGACGATACGGTCGAGGTCTTTGGCAAACTCGTCTTCTTTTAACTGCCCCTTGCGATACCAGACCTTCTCTTTGTTGGTGAGTTTCTTTTTAATCTGCTGGTCGGTAAAATTTTCGTTGCCGTAGATTTCAATTTTGCGGATACGCACCGGGTCGCCTTCGTCAATCTGATAGGTGAGGACCACGGCGCCGGTTGAATCAGGACGCGATTGCTCGGGCTCAATTTTGACAAGGAGAAAACCCTTCTGTTTATAGAGTTTAAGCAGTTCCTGTTTCAGGTCAAAAACCTTCTTTTCGGTCAGGATTTCGCCTTCGCGCAGTTTTACTTTTGATTGCAGGTCCTTTTTCTTGACCCGGCGATAGCCCTCGAACTGGACCGATTTGAGTTTCGGATACTCTTCAAGGACAAAGTTCAGTTTAACACCATCGGCAACCATCGTCGTCTCGGCACGAATTTGGGCAAACAGACCCAGTTCGTAAATCTTTCTGATGGCTTCGGCTAATGCGGTACGGAAACTACCCGTAGTGTAAACCGATTTTGGCGTCAAACCGGAAGCACGGATGACGAGGTTGGGGTCGGTGTTTTTAGTCTGGGCAGAGATGTCGAGAAGAACTAACCGGTTGGTATCTAAACTCCACTGGGTCGCAAGCAGGAGCGCCAGTAAAAGGGATGTCATTCCTTGATCGGCGCTTCTGCTTCTCGGGCCGACTCCCGGAAAATCAGTCGGTCGCCATCGCGGTCAACCAGAATTTTGGCGTTCTCGGCGAGGCAACCGCGGAGCAGTTCTTCGGCAAGCGGGTCCTCAAGAAGGCGACGCAGCGCCCGTTTAATTGGTCGGGCACCATACTGCGGGTCAAACCCTTCCTGAACCAGAAGTTCTTTTGCGGCTGGTGTCAATTCAAGGGAAATCTTTTTCTCTTCCAGACGCCGGGAAAGTTCCCGCAACTGGATGTCGACAATCGCCTCCATCTGCGGTCGGTCCAAGGGCCGGAACACAATTACCTCATCAACCCGATTCAGGAACTCCGGTCGGAACACCCTCTTGACTTCGGTCATAACCTTGTCCCGGATGTTTTCGTAGTTCACCTCAGGTGTTGCCGGGGTAAAGCCGATACCGGACAGGCCACGGATTTCGGTAGAGGCGATGTTCGAGGTCATTATTATTACGGTGTTTTTGAAGTTGACCTTTCTGCCCAGCGAATCGGTTATCTGACCATCGTCAAGAATCTGGAGCAGGATGTTGAACACATCCGGATGCGCCTTTTCGATTTCGTCAAAGAGAACGACCGAATACTGTTTGCGCCGTACCTTTTCGGTCAACTGGCCACCTTCTTCGTAGCCGACATAGCCCGGGGGCGCGCCAACGAGTCGCGAGACATTGAACTTCTCCATATACTCGGACATATCAAACCGCAGCAGGGCGTTTTCGTCCCCAAACAAAAACCGGGCAAGAACCCGTGCCAGTTCGGTTTTACCGACGCCGGTTGGACCCAAAAAGATGAAGGAGCCGATAGGCCGGCGCGGGTCTTTTACCCCGGCGCGGGAACGCCGAATCGCCTTGGCAATGGCGGTAATCGCCTCGTCCTGGCCC
>JGI12104J13512_1002796_pt1 | contig 10516 bp, 8 predicted proteins | sample TerdegcTABiofilm_FD_13512 | JGI IMG/M metagenome (IMG submission 13512)
TACCGGCATACCTGTCTCGGAGGAACGATATATCCCAAGTACAATTTCCAGCGCCTTTCTCCCTTCACGGCCGTCAACAGCGGGACGCCCTCCAGTTAGGATTGCTTTTACCATATCCTGCAATACAGCCTGGTGACCTGGTTCCACGGGGCAGTCTACATCCGGGCGCACCATTCGATCATCTTCTTTTGCCTCGCTGAACTGCCAGGTCATTACTCTATCAGCTTTTTCCCCGCCGATCACAACCGTTCCCTTTTCCCCAAAAACAGCAACTGTCTGCTCCAGGTTCCGGGGATAAACAGTAGAAGCAGCTTCGATTACCCCCAGGGCGCCGCTTTTGAACTTTAATACCGCCACTCCGACATCCTCGGCCTCAATAGGGCGGCAACGCGTGGCAGTATAGGCGAAAACCGATTCAACCCGCCCCATTAACCATGAAAGAATATCGACAATGTGAATAGCCTGGTTCATCATCACTCCGCCATCTTCATCCTTTTTGCCCCGCCAGGGGTTGCTTAAAAAATAAGCTTCATCACGGTTCCACCGCACAGTTGCACCGGCGTGGCTTAATTTTCCAAACCTACCTTCATCCACGGCTGATTTAAGTATTTGAAAAAACCGGCTGAATCGCTTTTGCATAACCACCGAGAGAATCACCCCTGCTTTATCGCAAGCGTTTATAAGCATATCCGCGTCCGCCAGGGTCAATGCCAGTGGTTTTTCAACAAGAACGTGCCTGCCTGCCCGGGCCGCCAATATACCCATCCGCGCATGCAGGCCGCTGGGAGTACAGATTATGACAACATCAAGATCCTGCTCATCCAACATCTCGACATAATCCCGGTAGCCCTTCACCGCGTAACAACCGGCAAAATTCCGCAAAGCTCGTGGATCGATATCACAAATTGCCGCCAATTCCGCCTGCGGCAAAGCCAATATTTCATCAGCATGCGCCTTAGCTATACGGCCGCAGCCGGCAATGCCAAACTTTATTTTCGCCATGGTCCCGGATATTCCATAGCTGCCGCCAGTATGAAAGATATTAGCATTCCGGCCAGGCCGGCGGCAAGCATGCTTATGAAAATGTTCGGTCCCACAGGGCGCTCGTCAGGAAAAGCCGGTATAATCACCTGCAAGTTGTTCATCTTCCATACTTCTCTTTCCTCCTGCTGCAAGAGCGCAGCCAGCCTGCCGGCAATAAACGCCGCGCGGTATGGGTCGGTATCTTTCACCAGGATCTCCAACAGCTCCAGATCTTTCACTTTCCGTACAGTAACCATCCGCCTCAGGTCACCGGAACTTAGGTTATGATCAACCCGTTCGGACAGTTTTTGCAGCACTTGCTCACTTACCGCCAGTTCACAGTAAGTTCTTGCCAGTTGGCGGTACATCATCAGGCTGTTATAGTCCATACGAAAGGCTCCGTTACCCCCGGCAGAACTACTTTCGGGCTGGCTGAGCCGTAAAACTACATTAGCCTGGTACTTCGCGGGCAAAACCATGCACAATGCCCCGCCGGCGGTCACCGCTATGATGATCGTTACCAGCACCAGGAACAATCTTTTTTTTATCAACGCCGGAAGGCTAGTATAATCCCAATCCAATAATTCATCTCCCCCCTCACCGTTTTTCATGCTGCGGGACACTCCTTACAAACTTGGCGGGACAACCCGCTACAACCGTTCCCGGAAGGGTATCCCTGGTAACCAGCGCACCGGCGGCAACAAAGGTTTCCGGGGCAACCGTAACGCCCGGCAGAATTACTGCCCCGGCTCCTACTCTGGCTCCTTCTCCGATTCTTGGCCCTTTTATTTTTGAGAATCGCCCGACTGTCCTTCCCATGTAATTGTCGTTGGTAGTAATAACCATGGGCGCAATGAAAGCACCGGCACCAACCACGGTGTGCGCCGTCAGGTAAGCGCCGGTTTGGATTTTTGTATAATCACCCACCGACACGTCGTTCTCCAGCACCGCGCCGCGTCCGATAATCACCCGGCGGCCGACCTGGCACACCTCTCTTACCGAGGCCATATCCCCGACCATCACCTCGTCGCCCAGACTGGTTCCCGCGTAAAGCACCACTCCACTGCCAAGAATGCTGCCCGGTCCGACCCGTAAAGGCCGCAATGGGCCGGCCAGGCGGGTTGTACTGGTTTTAGCCGGATGAGGTTGCTTGCCGAGGACGCAGTTGTCACCAACATAGCAGTTATCACCAACGAACGTCCCAGGGTAAATAGTAACGTTATTCCCTATGGACGTGCCGGCGCCGATAAAGGCGCCCTCTCTAATCACCGAAAAGAGGCCGATAACACAATTTATGCCAATGGTTGCATAAGGGTGAATATAGTTTATCAAGGTATCCGGCCACCGACTTTTCCTGTTTTTTTGCTATTCATAAGATTACGATTATAATATTACGATTGCTTGAGTTTGGTGACATCGGGCAATCTTAGGAAGTATAAATTCCATTTACCCGGTGTAAATACCCCGGCAAACAAAAAAAAAGAACCCTGGACGCCAGGGTTTCTCATTAAAGGTTATTATTGATATAATCTTTCATTTCTTGCTGATCTTTAAAACCAAGAGACTTAGCTATCGCTCCAGCAGTACCGGTTTTAAGTTGAGTACGGTCACTGTGATAATCAAATTTAACTGTACGGTTTACGCCAAATGTTTGACCGACATAGATAAAACTTTCTTTACTCATGCGCTGGAATCCGAAATGTTTTAGTAATCGGCGAATGTCACCATGGTCGAAACGTATTGGCATTATTGCAGACCTAACTCTTTCCGCATTGCCTCGTCATTTTCACAACGCATTAATTTGATGATTGCAGCTTGTTTTTCTGGAGATTCATGCTTGGAAAGAAAATCGGATTCTGTGTAGAGAGAAATATACTCGTAAATACTGCTGATTAAATCAGAGATAGCTGCTTCTTTGGTATCACCTTCGCCATATAAGTCGATTTCAGGAACTGAAACAGTCCAACCTTGTAATTCTGCGTCAAATACTTCTTCAATCGTGAATGTGACGCGGTTTAAGAGATAATCAAAAATGGCTTTTTTGATATGACTAACCTCTTCTTTGGTGTTATGCTCGTATGTGATAACTTCTAAGCCTTTGATAGCAAGATTGTTGACTTTAGAATACTCGTTTTTGGTCTGCTTTACATTATAACGAATAGGTTCGTATTTCTTAATTACGTTCATTTAAAACCTCCTTCGTAGCTATGGTAGCTACCGTAGCTACTATTATTATATACTGAGATGTGGGAAAAATCACTATTAATTCTAGAAAGGGGCTGTCCCAAAAGTAAATTTTAAAAAATTTTGCCCTAAACCTTCACTCTGTTCCTGCCACCTTGCTTTGCCTGGTAAAGCGCTTTGTCAGCCGTCGTTACCAGGAATTCGGGAGAGCCATTCCGTCCCGGTACAGTAGAAGCGACGCCCGCACTTACCGTAACATACGCACTGACAGGTGAACTGGCATGAGGAATTCTTAACGCTTCAATACCGCTACGCAGCACCTCCGCAATAACAGTAGCCCCTTCTATATTTGTGTTTGGCAGGATGGCCGCAAATTCTTCGCCGCCGTAACGGGCCGCCAGATCACCGGGCCGCTTTAAAGAACTGCTCAGAAAACCAGCCACCTGCTTCAAACAGTCGTCACCAGTCTGGTGCCCGTAAGTATCGTTATAGTTTTTAAAAAAATCAATATCAAGAATAATTAAGGATAGTGGCCTAGCATCACGCAACGCGCGGTTCCATTCATTTAATAATATTTCATCAAAATGGCGCCGGTTGGCAATACCGGTCAGGCCGTCTAAAAAAGAGAGCCGCCGCAGGTTTTGGTTTTCTTCTTCCAGTTGGCGTGATACTTCCAGCAACTCCTGCTCATGCGCTTTCCGTCTGTCCGTCTCGTGTTTCAACTTTAAAGCCGAGCGTACGCGCGCCAGCAGTTCAATCTTATTCAGCGGCTTTGTGATGTAATCCATAGCACCGGCGGAAAAAGCCGACTGCAAGATATTAATGTTATGTTTAGCCGTTACCATAATAACTGGAATATCTTGCAGGTGTTCATGCTCTTTAATTAATCGGCACATTTCAATACCATCAATACCGGGCATGACAATATCCATTAAAATTAAATCAACGCCTGTCTCAACACCCCGGGAATTATCCATATCAAGAATCTTAAAGGCATTCGTGGCTGATTCCGCGGTAAGTATATCATTGTAACCTGCTTTTTTCAGAATATTCTCAATATATAACCTACCAACCGGCGAGTCATCAACAATAAGTATAGCCATGTTTATACCTTCCTCAAATGATGAAAATCCAATAACATTACCTTCTATAATGTTTGATTTTTTCCTGCTTAATCAAAAAAATAAACTTCATAAAGAAAGCCACCTGTCCTAACAACAGATGGCTCGAAACTAATCGTAAGAATCAAACTTTTTTCATGGATAAATCATCGAAATCATGTGTACCGGAACCGCCGTTGACAAGCAACTTGATTTGTATTTTGACTGCTCCAGCCGGGACAGCAACTGTCTGGGCCGGGATTTGCTCCCACCCCGTACCTTTATGCTTGTACAAAATGTTGCCGCTGGACAACTGCTTACCGGCAGCATTATAAAAAAAGTATGCTATCCTGGCTTCGGTGACGGCATTTCCTTTCCGGCTCTTGCCGCTCAAAATATACTTTGCCCCGGGTTCCACCGGGACGTACTGGTAGAATAACCACCCATACTTGGCGTTGCCGTACTTATTTCCGTTGACTTCGGTTTTTATCACCACATCGGCGCCAGTCCATTCGGCCTTGTCCTGGCTGAAATCGCCGTTTTTGATCAGTTCGCCCGACGGAGGGTTGTCCACCGGTGGAGCGGGCTGGATTTCCCCGACGCGGTAACCGGGCTGCGCATTGGCCTTGTTCAGCATGGCCGCCGCCAGCAGGCCGGTGGCGCCGCCGGAAGAAGTTGCCGATAGCTTCTTGTAGGCAGTATCCGTGATTACAGGAGCGAATTGACCGTAGGCCGACCACATGCCGATGAACCAGGGGTACTGGGTGGTGCCCCCGCCTATAATGTTATCGGCAATGCTGCCGTCGGGCTTGACCACCTTCTTGGCGCCGGTATTGGCGAACCGGACCATGTCAGTTGTGTTGAAAACCAGACCTGCGGCATAGCCCTGAAAAGCTGCGTCAATGTCAATATTAGCGTGGCCGATGTCCTCATATGATGTATTATAGAGGGAATACCGCCAGTTGTAACTATTGGTGCTCTGGTCAACAGTCAGGTTGTTCTTAAAATGCTGGAGCATTTTTTTCGCCCGGTCCTGGTACTGAGTTTCACCGGTGGCGCGGTAAATCATCAATTCCGCCCTGGCCATGGCCAGATACTGGTTAAAGGGCAGTATCAAGCCCGCCTGCTTGTACGGCATATCATCGCGAAATTTGTAATAGCCGGTATCGCCCTCGTCTACCCATTCATCTTTATGAACGGCCACCGCGTCTTTGGCTGCTTGCAGGAACAGTGTCCTGTCGTTCCAGTATTTTTGTAAAGATGGAGTATTGGTAACAAGTGCGGCAAATTTGGCCATGGGATAAGCGATCATGCCGGTATGTACGGCAAAAATAGCATATTCCCCGTTCAAGGTGTAGCTGCCGTTGCGCCAGGCGGGCAGGCTGAGGCCCCGGTAATCTTTGACACCGCGGGAGATGTCCCGCTGGGCTAATACTCCCTTTCCGTGAGCGACGAACTTGTCCAAATAATAAGTATCGCCCGTTGCCTCATACATTGTCAGATAAGCGTCCATCACATAGCTTTCACCCCAGGCCAGTTGTCCGTTATCATTGTTGGCATCCTTAAACCAATTCCCGCTGTTTACTGTGTCCAGCCTGGTAAACATCTGGAGCAGTTCGTTGGAATCAACCGCCCCGGCAGGTATGACCGGTACAAAGGCAGCCACCAAACAAAAAATCAAAATTAAACCGGGATATAAAAACCAACGCTTTCTTTTCATCGCATACCTCCCCGCAGTATTACTGAAAGCCCATCACATGCTCCCAGTTAACGTAAAATTCTACAATATTCGTTAATTTCCTTGTGGTAATTTATTACTGTATTGTCAGGTACGCAATGAAAAAGGTTACTATTCAGGTATTCAGAATTCAGACGCCCATGAAGCTTCGCTTCACCATCAGATGGATGAAAATGGTCCGGTCCGAAGCGAGCCGTTCTGCGCATCTTACGTGGAGTATCGGAGTGAGCGAGGACAACGCCATGCCTATACCCAACGCCGTTCCTCCCTTTGGCTGGCTTTATTAAATTCTAACATGACTATAAAGTTAGTTCAGTGTGACGTGGCGCTTACCTAGAGTCGTAAACGCCCTGGATAGACGATAAACCAATATCTCATTCTGAATACTGAATACTGACTACTGACTACTGGTTTTTTACAATTTCTCCAGCGCTCCTGCCAGTTTGCCTGCCAGCATCGGAATATCGTGAAATCTTTCTACGTAGGCGCGGGCTTGGTTTCCCATCATTTCCCTGGCGCCGGGTGGCTTGCCGGCCATTTGCAGCATAGCTCCCGCCAGGACGCCTGGACTATCGGAGGGTATATGTAGTCCAAACCGGGTGAACCCAGGGGTTGGTGGCCTATCTACTGCTGCTATTAAAGGCCTCGCTGCCGCCATGTAATCAAACAGCTTGTTGGAACTAAGGCCATAGCGGTACGCCTTGCTATTGCGGAGGTGAAACAGACACACATCGGTGTTTTTCAAGATTACCGGAATCTGGGCCTTTTCCAGCGCATTTAAAAAAGTTATATTAGTCAGCCCGCAATCCGTAGCCAGTTTCACCAGCCCGGGTTTATCCGGCCCGTCACCCACCATCAAGACATGGATGTCGTCAACCCTGTCCCGATATAGTATTTCAGCAGCCCTGATTACTGTCTCCAGACCGTTGGCATATCCGTGCGCCCCCGCGTAGGTAAATATCACCCGGCCTTTGAGACGGTGGAAAAGAGCCGCCTGATCCGGGGTAAGGCTACCCTCACGGGTACAACGGTCGTACCAGTTCAGGTCGACGCCGTTGGGAATATAAACTACCTTCTTGACATCAATACCAAACCGGGCGATATGTTCTTCTCCACCGGGCAGTACACTGATAATCAGGCGGGCCTTCCGGTATAAGAATTTCTCCAGCACACCCATCCCCACAGCCATTGGGCTAAACTTGTTTATGGCTCCGATGTCCACAAGAGACTGGGGCCAGATGTCCCTGACCTCAAAAACAAAAGGGATGTTGTATTTTTGGGCTAGGTGGAATGCCGCCAGACCGGTAAACAGGTGGGCTGAGGATCCGATGACGGCATCCGGCGCCTCAAGCTTGCGTCCGAACCCAGCCACCCGGCAGGCGAAAGACAGATGGTTAACCAGCCTGGACAGACTGTTGTCATAATAAGGCGGAGTCTTTATCCATACCCTGTTTACGCCCCTCACTGTTTCAATGAGGTAATTACAGCCCGGCGGGTAGTTTTTTTGCTCGATAAAGACGTTGTGAATAAAACTGGAAGCAAACAGCCTCACCAGCCACCCCCGGACGGCCAGTTCCCTGGCAAAACTCTCATGTCTTCCGGGACCGGCGGCATGATGATTAATGATCCAGAGGGTTTGCTCATGTATGCTTGCCACGTTTATCCCACCTGTGAATAAATTTTGCTTTTATCAAATCGGTTACAACTACCGCCTCATTCAACCTTAAAATGCCAGCGCAAAAGAGATAAGCAACCATACCGGCAGTGCCAACCACAAAAATATAAAACATACTGCCCCACTGCCCGTTTTTTCCGCTCCCGCCCATTACGGCGGCAACCGCCAGCATCGCCAAGGCCGCCGCCGCCGTGGCGGCGCAAATATGTATAACTTTTATCCACATCCGCCGCTCTAAGAAAGCCCTGATTTTGACCTTCAGACAGGCCAGGGACAGCACCACTCCAGCAACTGCGGAAATAGTTGAGGCCAGAGCAAGGCCGGAGCAGCCCATTGGTTTGATCAAAGCAAGGCAAAAGATAATATTTAAGACCGCAACTGCCATACCGATTAGCATGGGAGTTCTGGAATCATGGCAGGTATAAAACACCCTGGCAAAAAATCGGCCCCATGAAACAAATGGCAAGCCAACACTGTAAAAAAGCAGCGCGTTGGCTGTCGCTTTAGCGGCATCGCTGCTAAAGGCACCCCTTTCAAAAAGAATATGCACCAGCGGATAGCTCAGCAAGGCCAGGGCAAGCGCGATGGGAGCGGTAATGAAAAGCAAAACACCTGACCAAACGTTCACCAACTCATGCATATCACCGTGTTTTTTTCCGGCAAAGGCCCTGGACATTGCCGGGTAGCTGAACGTTATGACTGCAGAAACAAGCAGCCCGAGAGGAACCTGAACGATCTTGTCCGCATAACTGAGAACTGAGATGCTTCCCTCCGGAAGTCCTGATGCAAGGAGCCGGTTGATCAGCGGGTTAAACTGAGTCACCGCCCCGCCCGCTATTACAGGCAACAGCAGTCTGCCCAGCCGGACCAGGCCGGGCTCGCGGCAGTCAAGTACGGTAAAAATCCCGGCTTTCATTCTATTTAGGACAAGCAGGGAAATCAGCGCCTGCGCGAGGTAACCTGTCAAAGTCCCGGCTATCAGACCGGTCATGTTTCCGGCACCGGAGAATAAAATGAAGCCGGCTATTGCCAGGTTATACGGAATACCTAAAGCGGCCGGTATTGAAAAATTATTGTGGACATTCAGCAAGGAAGTCATCAGATTGATCAAGGCCAGGAGAGGAATACCGGCCACAAGCAGGCGGGTGGCGTCGACCGCCAATTCTTTTGGATGGGGAGGTAGACCCGGCACGACCGCGCCTATCAATAGCGGGGCCAGGGTATAACCAAGCAAACCGGCGACTAAAAAAAGTAAGAGAGCCATTACAAATACCGTTCCGGTAAACCTTTCCAGCCGTTTTTTTTCACCTTCTGCAGCAATTTCACAATATACCGGGATAAATGTTGTGCCAAGTGAGTGTCCCCCAAGAATGTTAAATACAAAAAGTGATATAGTGACAGCCGCCAAGTAGGCGTCAGTTACAGAACCAGCGCCAAAATACGCAGCCATAACCATATCACGGATAAATCCTAAAATTTTACTCAGCACAGTAAGGGCGACAATCACCATTATGGTTTCAGCCGCCCTTTCTGCCCTTTCCCTTCGCATACAGCGCTCCTTACGGCATGATATCCATCATACCCAGTAAAACAGTAACATTTGCGCTAAGTTTGAACTTCTCCTCTACCCTGCGGCGGGCCGCTTCCGCCAGCACCCTCGCCCTGCCAGGGTCATTCAGCAGACTTTTGACGGCATGCGCGAGAACGGCCGGGTTTCCCGGGGGCACAATAACACCGGTTTCCCGGTCGACGAGGTCGGTTACGCTGCCTGTTTCCGTAACAATAACCGGTATACCAGAGGCCATGGCCTCCATAACCGCCACCGGTACTCCCTCGTGTTCGCCGCCCGGTGTTTCTATACTGGGATGCACCAGCAGGTTAACAATGCCGGACCTGAACATCCGGAGCACCCTGTCGTGGGAAAGCGCGCCGGCAAAAACAACCATACTGCCAAGCTTCAACCTGTCTGCCAGGCGCGACAGGCCGCCCCTTTCCGGCCCGTCCCCGACGACCAGGCACCGGAAATCCATTCCTTTATCGGCCAGCAGCCGGCAGGCCTGGAGCAGATAGCGGTGGCCTTTTACCGCCGTAAGGTTGCCGACGGCTGCAATAATAGGCTTACCCCTGCCTGAGTAGCGTCTTTCCGGTAATTCCGGAGGCACATCCACACCCAACGGGCTCAGGATCACCCTTTTCTCCGCCCCAGGGCCGGCTAACTTGATCATCTGTTCAAGCCCGCGTGACGAAATAACCCGTACAAAGGAACACCTTCTTACTTTTTCCCGCACCAGGTTGTTATTCTTGATATCCCAACGGTGGGCGGTAAAACTCCATTTGACACCGGTCAAGGCGGATGCCACCAAAGCACAGGTCGAAGGGGTGGAAGCCCAATGAGCGTGGATATGGTTTATTCCCAAGGCCTTCACTTTTTCGGCAATGAACAAGCTTTTAGGAAAAACCAGCAGGTTTTTTATTTTATTGGCAAGGTTACCGCCTTTCAACAGCAGGCATAACAAGCCCGCCACCTGCAAGGGAGCTTTGAACAGCCATGACATAGTTGATCGCCAAACCGCCCCGCTCCATAGCCCGGTGGCAACAGTCTTGAGGAAAAGGCCGTCCCCGTCCCTGTGCTCAAGCAAACCGGCCGGGCGAACTGGAATAATATTCAAATCAACCTCTTGCTCCGCCAGGCAGTTCATTTCCGGTATCAAAAAAGCTTCGGGCCGGCCGAGGGGCGCGGTTACTGTCAGGTACATTAATTTTTTCGTGATGATTAGCACCCGCCTTTCCAGCGCC
>JGI12104J13512_1002804_pt1 | contig 10489 bp, 14 predicted proteins | sample TerdegcTABiofilm_FD_13512 | JGI IMG/M metagenome (IMG submission 13512)
AATACCTTGTCGTTATCGAAAAGGGAGAGCATAACTATTCGGCATATATCCCAGACCTGCCGGGATGTATTGTAGCAGGTGAAACTATAGAAGAAATAAAGGAATTAATGAATGAAGCGATTATAATGCACCTGGAAGGAATGAGGGAAGACGGAGAACCGATTCCCGAACCTTCTACTTTTGCCGATTATTGGGAGGAAGCGGCATAACGGACAACCTGGATAATACCGGAGAACAGCACCACATGAAAAAAGAAAGGATTGATTCTCATGGTGGAAGAAAGAAGTATGGCAGAAGAACAAATGATAAGCAAAATCAAAGAAAAATATGGTAATGAACTTGTTTATGAAGTTAGAAAAGAAATAGAATCTATCATTGGGGATGAAAGAAAAAAAGAATCTGTTTTATGGATTGTAAGCGACAAAGATATAAAAAAATTATTAAAATATAAAAAATTAGAAATAATAGATATAAACACAGAGAAAATGCAGTCCATTGTTTTATGGACTTATGATTTTGACAAAGATATTAAAAAATTTAGAACCCCCAATTTATCGGACTTTCTTCATTTTTCACTCGATTATATGCAAGAAATTTTAAACCTTAACACACTTTATCTTTTGCAAGAAGGACTGAACGAATTAAGGGGAGAATGGTTCTATATAAAAAAAGACAATAATAAAATAAATATTCAGGCGTCTTATAATTGGGGCGAATGGGAAGAGAGAGAGGATTTCCCCTCTCCCATTAAAGAGACGGTTAGAGGCAACGAAATAGAATACCTTTACAAAATAACAGTAAATGTAACAAGTAAATATAAAAACAAAGAAAGAAAAAATTATAATGAGTGGTATCTTACACAGGAAGAATTCCGAGATAGAATAAGGGGGGATATATACGGAGGGGAAATAAAAAAAGATATTAACATAAAAGAATTATATATAAAAATGGATAAAGATATAGATTTATCAAAAGACTTCACCGAAAAAGATGTTCTTTTATTTCACCTTTGCAGTATTATGTATAACAATGTTTTCTTCCTTATCAGAAGTGGAGCCGATAAGATTGAAACCGACTGGTATAAAATAGAAAAGCAGGAGAGAACGATAACAGCAACAGCATATTATGAATGGGACAAAGAACCGGAAATATTCAAAAATTTTACGGTGGAAGAAGTTGTCAATCAATTAAAACTCTGGGGAGTAGAAATAACACCAAGAACCATAAAACATTATAAGTTTAAAAGAATGATTCCCTATGAAAAAACTCCCGGCGAAAAGAGAATCTATTCTATCAGACAGATAGGGAGACTTTTGAGGATAGATGAGATGAAAAGAGAAGGAAAGACACTGGAAGAAATAGCAAAAATATTCAATCCTGGACAATAGTATATTTAGGTTGACTTTTAAATAAAAATGATTATAATAGGATACATGGAATTAAAAAAAGCCTTCGTGGTGGAAGGCGTTTTTGTATAACTTATTTGAAAACTTTATATTATAGGACAGTGTTTTCCCCACACTGCCTTATAATCAAATGAGATAGGATTATTATAGCAAACTGAGATTAAAAAGTGAATACAGATTGACAGATTAGGCAAAATGGCATAATCCTACACCATAAACGAACAAGAAAAGTTTTATATAGGTAACAAAAACTAAATTCCACCAAGAAGGCAGGCGTCGAAAACGGCGGTTCTGCCTTTTCGATTTTAAGAGCGGTATTCAGGGACGATAGGAACCGGGATTGACGAAAATTTTTAAAACTGCCTTACGGGGACTTGCAACCCCCGGAAATCCTGCCGGAGGAGAATGAGGATGTTACCTCTTCAATCCGAACTCTTCTCTGGCAGGGGCAGGAATACTTTGAAGAGGAGATTCCAAATGAATGTAGAGACCGAAAACAAGAGCAACCCGCAGGAAGCGACCGACGGACTCCGACAGGATTTAAAAAGTTTTCACCTGGAATTCTATAAAAACTTCTATTGTCGGAATGGGCAGGTATATGAAAACAGAGCCTTAAAACACCGACACAAAAAGTTTATAAAAACAGCGTCTGGGCTTTTCGATAATCCTGAAATCCTTTTTAAAAATGCCCTTTCCCTCTCCGGATTATATGAGGGCGATTATATTACCCTGAACCCCTGCGACCCCGATTTGTTAGGACGAGCTGAAAACAAGATGGTTGAAAATCCCGAAAAAACAACGAGGGACGAAGATATAATCCGATATGAAAAAATCCTCATAGACGTTGACCCCGAAAGAAAATCCGGTATATCTTCCACCGATGAAGAGCATGAATATGCCTTAAACAAAACAAAAGAAATAAAGGAGTTTTTAGACAAAGAGGGATGGAATAATGCAGAATATTGGATAGGCGATTCAGGAAATGGCGGGCATTTGGGTTATATAACCGACGCACCTGTAACAGAAGAAAGCAAAAAAAGACGGGAATTTTTCCTCAAATATTTGTCTTCTATTTTCTCCGACGATAAAGCAAAAGTTGACCTGACAGTTTTTAATCCCGCACGAATAGGGAAAGCCTATGGGACTATGGCATGTAAGGGGGACAGCATTAAAAACAGACCCCATAGACTGGCACAAGTCTTAGAATATGGCGGTTCTGAAATTGTAAAAGAGGAACAAATATCAGAAATGGCATGGCGGTTTGTGGAAGAACAGGAGGAACCGAAAACAGATTATTCCACCAAAAGCAATAACTACCACTCCGCCGGAAAATTCGAACTGCAAGAGTTTATAAAAATACACAATCTCAAAATAATTAAAAACATGCCTTATAAGGGAGGAACCCTCTATAGGATACCTTGTCCTTTCAACCCAGACCATAAAGAAGACGGAAAAATAATCCAATTTCCGAACGGAGCCTTGAGTTTCAGTTGTTTTCATAGTTCTTGTTCTGGCAAGAAATGGGAGGAATTCAGATTATTCTATGAGCCGAACGCTTACGATAAACCCCAGACCGATTACAACCGCCGGGATTCGGAGCGGAGGCAGTATTCGAAATACAACACCAGCACAACAGCACCAGCACCTTCTATTCCCGAAATCCCAGAGGATGAGGATGAAGCTGAAGACCTAATATTTCCTACGGAGGCAATGCCGGGAGTTTTAAGACCGTTTATTTCTGAAACTGCGTCTGATTTACAAGTCCCTCCTGACTTAATAGCAGTCCCCATGCTTCCAGCGTTAGCTTCGGCTATAGGCGGATTTGTGAAAGTGCAAGTAACCCCGCGATGGAGCGAAAGACCGATTCTTTTTACCTGTGTCATAGCACCTTCGGGGGAGGGGAAATCCCCAGCACAAGAAAAAGCGGTTGACCCGATTTATAAAAAACAGGAGGAAGAAGAAAAGTTACATAAAATAAAAAAAATGGAAAGTGATGAAATATGGAATTCCTGGAATGAAAGAAAAAAAATATTCATAAAGTCAAATAATGGTAAAAGTGAATTTCCTGACCCGGAGCCTAAAAAATTAAACAAAGAATATCCTACCCTGTGGTTAGGCGATACCACCAAAGAAGCTTTGGCAGCTCTTCACCAGAAGAACCCCAGAGGAATAATGATTATTCTCGATGAGTTGACTTCCTTGATGAACTCCATGAACCAATATAAAGGCGGGCGGGGAAATGACAGAGAATTTTGGTTGACTTTGTGGAGCGGAAAACCTTATCGTTTTGGAAGAAAAGGCGATAGAGCGGGAGACGGACTGGAAGTAATAGGAGGAGCAAAAACCTGCATTAACATAACGGGAGCAATGCCACCTTGTAAACTCCCCTTACTGATAGGCGATAAACCCGGGGAAAGCACCGATGGATTTGCACAACGGTTTCTTCTCTCATTCCCTGACTGTTGCCCAAGATTTTTAGAGTATAGGGATTTTTACGACGAATCTTTGGATAAAAATTATAAAGACCTATTCGATGAACTTTATAAATTTGGAACCCCTTTTAACAAGGAAACTATCTTCACATTAACCCCGGAAGCAAAAAAATATTTTAAAGATTTACAGCATGGCTTTGAACGGGAAAGGACTAAGGAAAATTTCCCTGCAGTCCTGCGTGAAACATGGGCAAAACTAACCACATACACTCTCAGAATAGCCTTAGTTATGCACGTGGTAAAAAAAGTATCAACAGACACAGACGGTTTTGAGATTGACGCGGAAAGCATGGATAGTGCTATAGCCTTAACCTATTACTTTAAAGCACACGCAAAAAAAGTATATAGGGAAGCGATAAGGATGAGGAATGGCGGAGCGGAGTCCGATAATTTCAGAAAGATAATAAATATTATTATAAATGCACCTAAAAATGAAGTTACAGTGAGAGATATTCAACAACAAACAAAAATAGGGAATGCTAAAACTATAAGATTGATACTAAATGAAATGATAGAAAGGAGAAGCATAATTAGAAAAAATGACGGAAAAACGGAGATTTTTACAGTAAGCAGTTTTTTCCTTGAAAAGGGGATATAAAACCCCCTCTTGAGAGTGTAGAAATTTGTAGAATTTTGTAGAAACTTTTTTCTACATATCTTTCCCTGATGAATACTCAGGAAGAGCCGAAATGTAGAAATGTAGAAAAAATCCTAAAGTACCGTTTTTTATAATAATAATAATAATAATATAATGAAAAAAATTACATACTGTTACTGCTTCTATAAATTATGACTCCCTGAAAATTGGAAGTATATCCCTACAAAAACTTTCTACTTTCTACAAAATGCAACAATCCCTGATGAAGGCTTGAAAAGATATGTAGAAAAAGACTTCTACAAATTTCTACAAAAGGAGCCATAGAATGGGACTCAAAGAGCAGGTAAGAACCCGGATAAGAGAGCGGATTAAAAGTGAATTCCATAGCCTATCTCCCAGATATCAACGGTATTTAACAAATAAGTGGGAGGCGGAGGGCGTCCCCGTCCCCTCTCTGACTCCTGCGACTCCTCCCGTTGACCTGCGACCCGTCCCGGTTCACCCAGGCACGCGGGTTTTACCTGTCTGTAACACCCAAAAACCGACCGCACCGACTAAAAATCAGACTGACAGACCTTCTCCCGTCCCTGGAAATCGGCGGAGTTATCCGCAGGAGCCGGAGCGGAAATCAGCACCGATTCCCACTGACTGGGGAACAGAAGACGAAGCTTTAAGGGAATTCTGGGATATGGTTTCAAGGGTAAGTAGAATACGAAGATAAGGAGCGATATAAATGTTAAAGAAATCTAAAGTAAAAGCACGGGAAATCAGCAAAAAATCAGAGGAAGCGGTAAAGGAATATACCCTTTCCGATTCAGGAAAAGAAATTTGTTATACCGACTGTCCAAAATGCAAGGGGCAAAACACTTTAAAAATGACCTGGGACACGGCTATTTTTTCCATTTTGGGATTAGACGGTAAAAAATCGGCGGTATGTGAATCCTGCGGATATGAGGAGCCTTGAATGGAAGAATATCCGGTTATGACTCCTGAGTTTTTCGCTTTTATATCTCTGTTGATTCCCCGCACGGGCGATTTTTCCGAATGGGATATGGAGGCGATATATAAGGCTATATGCCGGGAAGTAAGGCAGAAATACCCTGACTATTGCACCGACTCCGAATCCTGGATTAAATCGGCACATAAGTTATTTTTCTATGATTTAACAAAGGTATGGACGGAAAATCCTACCCTACAGACTCCTTCCCGGTTGCGGGCGTGGGAGTGGTTGTTTGACCGCTTTTCTCTGGCTATTGACAGAGCCGAAGAGGAAAGCCGGAGGCGGGCGGTTGCGGTGTAGGAGTCCCCCGGGCATCCGCGAACTGGAAGGGAGGTGATACGATATGAAACAGGCAGAACATACTCCCGAAAATAAAAAAGGTCATAAGACCTCAAAAACTTGCAATAACTCAGATTCCCCGGAAGCGGGCGGATTTCCTTCCCTCTTCTCCGACTCCGACAGGAAACTTTTCCGTGAGATTTGGGCGTCCCCACTCCCGGCGGTGGAAAAGCGGGAAATGGTTCTGAAACTCAGTGGGATACTCTTTGGTAAAAAGGAGGCGGTTGTTTGCGGTTTGATATGACAGACTCCAATATATCCCGGTTTAAGCGGATAATTCGGGGGATACCCGTTCGGCATGGGCGGGCAGGAAGTCCCCTGGATTCCCCGCGTGTCCCTGTTCGGATAGGCGAACACTGTTTCCACTTTCAGGGCAAGGCGGGGAGCCGGGGTAAAGTCCTTCTGGGGCGGTTTGTTTGTCCCTGTTGTGGGGAGGAGCGTATTATGGGAGTAGCTTGGGATTCAGGATTCAATGATAGGTAAGGAGTGATTCAGTTATGGCACATTCAGACCCGGAAAAAAGACGGGCATATAATCGAGAATATCAGCGTCTTTACAGACAGCGTAAATCCGAAATACAACCCTCCAATAATACCCCTGTCAAACTCTTCAAGTTGGAGCAAGCTCCTTTTCGTATAAGAACTGCGGGGGAGGTAGTGAATCTGTTGGAGTCAACGATAAGGGAGGTTTTATCGTTGCAGTTTACGGAGCCTATGGAGGTTTTGAATAAAGCCCGGACTATCGGCTATTTGGCGGGAATTACCTTGAAGGCAATAGAGACTTCAGACCTGGAAGGCAGGCTTATTGCCCTGGAAGAGGTTTTGAGTATGAGAAATAAGGCGGTGAATGAGTGATGAGGACGAAGCGGAAGATTCCTCTGGCAGAGCATTATGACAAACTCAAAAAAGAGGAGCGGATTGATTTGATTTTCAGGGCGGTTGAAAGAAACGACCGGGGAGAAGTGGAGCGGTTAATGGATTCGGGAGGTATGGAGTTTAAAATTGTCGTTGACTATGGGGAGAACCACTGGGAGCGTGTTTTGTCCCAAATGAAAGAAATGACCGATTCGGAGATTCAAGCCGAACTGGATAAACTGGAAGCAGAACGGGAGAGGTTAAATCGGGGAAGGGACGGTGATTTTATATGAACTCCTTGCGTCGAAAGTGTTTGCGACAATACCGGGCGTTGACGGTTGACGAGAAAACAGACCTCATATATTTGGCGGTGAAAAAAGACGATAGAAACGAAGTGAGGCGACTGGCAGGACTGCAGGCGATAGAGTCGGACGCAGGGCGGAATCCCTGCGATAAGTGTAAGTGTGTAGAAGTTATCTTTAGCATTTTGACCGATGAACAGATTCGGAAATTAGCGGGCTTGTATGAGGAATAATTCCGGCGTCCCTGGATACACCCGGCGGAGGAGCCGATCCCCTGGACTATGGCAGGCGGGGAGTTGGTTCTGTTTCCGGTGGCGGAAATCATTTCCCTTGCATAATCCGGTTTATGCACCACCTGGACAGCGACAGGACGGGCGGAAGCGTGATTTTGGCAGTTTTTAACACAAGATACAAACTGAAATAAAACTTCATTTTTCACCTCTTCAAATTTTGTAGTGTTCAAGGGGAATTCCGGTAATATACTTTATTTCAGGAGCGTTGATTTAAGGGCAGTTTTAAGCACCGAATGGGCAAATATACGGGGACGGGCTAAAACCCCCCCGTAAAATGCGGGATATGAGGGAATAGGCAAGGGTTTTAAGTTATATCTTATTTTTAGAGGAGCTGATTATCATGGCAAAAGTAAAAATGGATTTGATCAAGCCGAATCCGAATCAACCAAGAAAGTTTTTCGCCGGGATTGAAGAACTGGCAGAAAGCATAAAGGAGAAGGGACTCCTGGAACCCGTCATCCTGCGGGCGGTGGAAACCGGATTTGAAATTGTTTGCGGTGAACGGAGATTTAGGGCTTGCAAAATGGCAGGTTTGGAGGAAATCGAAGCAGTTATCCGGGATATAAGCGATAAGGAATCCTTCGAATTGTCCCTTATCGAGAATATTCAAAGGGAAAACTTCAATCCCATTGAGGAGGGACGGGCTTTTAAAGAATTATGTGATAAGGGATATAAACAAAGTCAAATAGCAAATATTATAAAGAAGAGTCAAAGTTATGTGGCACATAAAATCAGATTGTTGGAACTCCCTGAACCACTGCAATTTTTTATATCGGAGAAGTTATTAAGTGAAAATCATATTCGGCAAATACTAAAACTAAAGAAGGCATACGGAGAGGATTTCCCCTCCGACAGGATTGAGGGCTTGATTCCCGATTTTGACTCAGGGGAAAAGCATGCAGTAGCATGGTTCTTGTGTCAAATAAGACCGGAAGAAGGAGTTATCTATTTTCCGATCCCCGGTAATAAACCTGAAAGAGAAAAAAATATAATCAAGGCATGCAGAATATTTTGGGATTATGTTTCAAAACATAACTTTGAGGTAAATCAATGGGCGGTTTCATCTTTCTGGACTGCATGCTTGAGTTATTATTTTGAAATGAGCGTTCTAACAATATCAAAATGGATTGACCGATATATTCAGAGGTATGAACATACTTTGGTTCACTTTAACCTCCTGAAAGAAAAAAGGGACGGGAACGGGTTAAATTTCCAAAAAGATATTGAGGACTTCTGGGGATATTATGGCGATTTATCCCATTCCTCTTATCTTGGGATAGGGTTAGAAAATATAGATATGGCGGTATTCAATAGAGTTATTGATTATCCCGAAGTAAAAAAAGGAAGAGTGTTACCGTCCATATATCAGAAGATATATAACCCGGTTTAAACCCGCAAAGCAGATCCGACAGGCAGGACTTCCGGCGTTCTGCGTGATCCGGTTTCAGAGCCACAGGAACCGACTGCAGGGGATTCGGCGATGCCGGGACGAAGTTCTATCATGGAGACAACGGAAAGCCTATTCCTTCAAACATATATGGCAAGGGGAAGGACAGGCTTTCTTCTTTCGGGCGGGATTTCGCGTAAATGAGAAGAATTTATTTTCTGCAAACCGTTTCTAAAAGTTATCCCTTTTCCCTGCCGGGGGGATAATGACCTCTGGCAGGGCAAGGGATAAGGGCGAAGACCGACAAAAAAACGAAATAAATTTTCCGCAGAACGCAAAAGACGGACACAAAAAGCGAACCAATTCCAACCGCAGGAAATCCGGTTTGTATTCGTTGACTGCTTTTTGATGGAATTGTATCCCCTGCAGGGGAGTTTTGAAGCGGATTTTTGCTAAAAACGATAAATAGTTTATATTTTAGCATAAATATAGGCGTTGAATTCCTTTATCAGTAAAGAGCGTGTTTTTGTCGTTTTTAGGAAATCAAGGTATTATCTGACTTTTAGCGTTCTGCGTTGTTTTTTTGTGATATTACTTCGTCAAATACCTATTTGGTGTATCTATTTGGACTTGTATGTTTTGAGATTCCTTTTTGTTTTTATGAATTACTTTATTTTTATTGTTGTATTAAGAAAATGCAGGAGGTATAATAGAGGTAATAATAAAAAAAACAGAATAAACGGATAGAAAGGAATATATGGAAATGAAGATGTTAACCACTTTAGAAGCGTCAAAACTTCTGGGAGTTTCACAAAGAACTGTTTCTATATGGCTAAAGAAAAATATAATCCCCGGATACAAATTCGGGAAGGGCAAAAGAGCTGAATGGCGGTTGAATGAAGATTCACTGTTGGAGTATATCAGAAGACAAGCAAACCCCTTCCAAAGACAAATAGATGAAGACCTATGGGAAAGGAACCTGCGAATTCTTGAAAATGCACCGGAAGACGATGAACCCCTTACGGAAGAAGAAATTGAAGGGATTGAAGCAGGGAAAAAAGATATAAGAGAAGGGAGAGTAACCTCTTTGGAGCAGGTGGAAGAGGAACTTGGTATATGATTACCGTCATTCTATCCGATACAGCAAAAAAAAATCTATCAAAACTGGATAAGAAAACTCAGAAGATAATAAGAACCACCCTGAAAAAATTCAGGGATAACCCCGGAAGCGTTGACTTTGGAAAAATCAGCAGCAGAAAGAACGAATGGAAAATAAAAGTCGGAGTATGGCGGATATTTATGGAACTGGATAAAACAACGAAAATTTATATTGTCAACGAAATTAAGAGAAGAAGAGAAGATACCTACGATTAAGAACCGCAGGGAGATATTTTATATGAAATACCTTGTCGTTATCGAAAAGGGAGAGCATAACTATTCGGCATATATCCCAGACCTGCCGGGATGTATTGTAGCAGGTGAAACTATAGAAGAAATAAAGGAATTAATGAATGAAGCGATTATAATGCACCTGGAAGGAATGAGGGAAGACGGAGAACCGATTCCCGAACCTTCTACTTTTGCCGATTATTGGGAGGAAGCGGCATAACGGACAACCTGGATAATACCGGAGAACAGCACCACATGAAAAAAGAAAGGATTGATTCTCATGGTGGAAGAAAGAAGTATGGCAGAAGAACAAATGATAAGCAAAATCAAAGAAAAATATGGTAATGAACTTGTTTATGAAGTTAGAAAAGAAATAGAATCTATCATTGGGGATGAAAGAAAAAAAGAATCTGTTTTATGGATTGTAAG
>JGI12104J13512_1002807_pt1 | contig 10486 bp, 16 predicted proteins | sample TerdegcTABiofilm_FD_13512 | JGI IMG/M metagenome (IMG submission 13512)
TCTTCTCTGCTTCGTGCATCGGATAAAGTTTTTCCATGATAAGCACATTATACTACGTTTTTCTATATATGTCTATATAATTATTTAACTGCTGCTAACCCTCTTCCAAAATCCAGTTCCACATTCTAACCACCTCAAACATAAGGCTGGCTGAAATACCCCGCTTGTTTAATGCCTTCTCAAACCCAAAAGCTACATCCTCTTCCAACTGCTTTAGGATATTCTCCCTTGTGAAAGGAATCGGCTTGTGTTTGCACTTATACTCATCCTTCAACTCCAGTCCCAGTTTCGGCAAGTCCTCTTCCGGGACAAACTGGGCCAATCTGTGCAAGTCCCTTCCATCAATAGCGTTGGACTTATACATCTCATATACTTGCGCCAGAGTTTTCATTCCATTAAGCCTCCCTTAGTTAGTTATCTTTCACAGCTTTTAGGGTAAAGCGTGTCAGCCGTCAAAGCCATCTCGACAAACTTCGGCGGGCCGAAACTGGCAGTCAGAACCTGTCTCCAGCGTGAGTAATCCTCTACGGCGCTGGCGGAAGGTGCACCCCTGAGCCACTCTACCATCGGCCTTGGAGCAGCATTCATATCAAGCAGCCGGGTTCCATTGCGATCGCCAAGCAACTCTCTACCGGTAAGCCGAATCAACTCCAGGTCGGTCAGGATACTGCCGACCTTTTTGTTCTTGACCATCGGTGGCATAATGGCAAAAGTAGCCGCCGGAACCCCGAGTAGCTTACTGCCCTGGGGAACGGCGTACCACCAACCACCAAGCAGCGCCCCGCTGTGAAACTGGGGAGAAATAAAGTATGTGTCCAGGGATATCGCATTGTGTGAAAGTCCTGCATAGTCAAGGTAGCACGTCAGGTTATGCAGGGTGCTCTGAATCCACGCCACGTGACGGTCGGGAATTCTGCCCTTATAATAACCGAGTACGTCACGGAGCAAAATCAGATCCGACGTCTTCTCAATCACCATGCCGAGGCGGCCATCTTTAGTCTCAAAGGTAGAGGCAATACGGGGGAGATAGCGGGACACCTCTTGGCGCATAGTGTCGCTGGCATACCTGAATCCTCTGATGACCTTCCTGGCATTGGCAAACAGGTCGCGGTACATATCGGAAATAAGATAGGCCACCATCCCATCACCGATGTACATCGTGCCTAGTTCAAAGTCATAAGACGCACGAAACCTGAGTTCGTACCTGCGGCCATCCGTACCCTGGAGACGGACAAAGCCAGGCCTGGTCCAGGTCCCAGAGCGCAGCATCTCCAGGGCCTTTTGGTAGAGCATATTGATATGAGACATTACCAGATTGGATTCTCTGGAATTACCGTTACGGTCCGGGTGCCATACCTTAACAAGCCTGCTGTATTCCTCTTTCAACATATCAGTATTGCCGGTAAAAAGATCCCCGGGCTCGGTAGTATTTAGAATTTCATCAGCAGACAGCATCGTATCAACTCCTACTAAGCCTATTCGTCGACGGTCTGCAGAATAGTCAGTGCATCCTCAATATAGTTAAAGGCACGCTCGATAAGACCGTAAACCTTCTTCAACATTTCCTTCCTAGCTCTCAGCGCATTCTCCATCCGCTGACCCATTTCTTTTGCTTCAAGGACAAGGGAAATAATATGGTCAGCTTCATACACAGCCTCACGGTCACTAGAATACTTTACTATCCACTGTGCACGTTTCAGGATATCATCATGAACCGAGCAGATAGTTGCATGAGACATATCAGTCACTCCTCCTATCAGCACTCTGACATCCTCCCACGGCTAAAGCTATAGGGTTCATCCTTTCACGGCTGAAGCCGCAGGCTTTCCCGCGCGGATTTTGTAAGATAGAAGCATAACTCCGCGTACTCCGGACTGGGTATCTCGTCCCTATTGTTCAAAATCTCCAACAGCTCCTGTACTGTCACCAGAAATACCTCCTACACAACCGAATTAGTAGCCGTAACCACGGCCTTAAAAACATCCTCCTTACGTTCTAATGCTTGGAGAATTCGCTCATCGATCAAATCACTCATGACCAGGTTTATAGCGAAGATAGTATCATAGGCCGACCCGAAGCGCTTAATCCGGCCATAGCGCTGATCCAGCTGGCCTGGGCTCCAGGGGAGATCAAAGTTGATCAGATGCCGGGCAACCTGCAGGTCAATCCCGGTTCCGCCAGCATCAGTTATCACAATGACACGGCAAAGCGGGTCTGTACGAAACCGCTCCAATTCACCCTCCCTTGTGTCAAGATTAGTGCCAGCATACAGAGCAGGATTGTACTTCGAGAGAGCCTTGTGAATCAACCTGGCCATACGCTCAAACTGGGTAAAGATGACAACCTTATTGTCAGGAGCTATATCATCCACAAGCTCACACAGTTGATCTAGCTTCGGAGAACCCCTGGCCAGGCGGCAGGTACCCTGATAAGGTTTAGCCAGCTTAGAGTCGGTCATCAGCAGAAGATGAGGATGGTCGGCAACCCCCTGCATCATTACGATTAGACCGCGGCACAGCGCCTCCGCCTGCTCACGATCAGTCCAGGAGCGGGTAGCGTGGCAGTCAGCAGTGGCCTTAACCCAGTCGGCATATAGCCCAGCATGGACTTCCTTCTGCACCGGACTGGGTTCGACATAGTAATTCTGCACCACCAAGTCAGGCAGGGAAGAGGCTACTTCAGGATGTTGCGATGTGCGGCGCAGGATAAACGGCCCCACCTTCTCATTAAGCTCGTCCAGGTTACGATAACCAATGAGCCGCGGGTACCCGGCCGAGTAATCCACACGCATATACCGATCTCTGAACGACGTATAAGTGCCGAAGAAATTCGGATCGCCCAGGCGGAACAGGGCGTATAGCTCATCCAGATCATTCATTACCGGTGTGGCCGTGAGAAAGAAGACATAGGGACGGCCCATCTTCTTGAGCATATTAAAGACAGCCTTATGCGTCTTACCGGTACGGTTCTTTAACCTCTGGGCCTCATCGAGTATGACCAGGCCAAACTTTAACTTCTTTAGAAGCAGAGAGGCATCGCGCATCAGGGCCTCGTAATTAACGACGGAGATATCAGCAGACCCATAGAGTGCCAGCCTTTCTTTCTGTTTGCCGCACACCTCCACCATGGAGGCACTGTCAAGAAACTTTGGCACCGTATTGACCACCCACTGGCGCCTAACGGCCGCGGGGCAGGCTATAAGAGTCTTCAAATCACGACGCGCCAGCACGTTCATCAGGAGGAGGCGGGCGCCCAGGGCCTGGGCCGACTTTCCAATACCCGTCTCATCGCACAAGAACGCAAAGCCATGCTCCACAGCCCGCTGAGCCAGAAAGGAAGCACCAAACTTCTGGAACTGGTAAAGAGGGAGACGTGTCTCTATCTCGTCAACAGACCTAACATCACTGTAATACCCAGGATCCAAATCGGGCTCTCCAGTTAGAAGAAAGCGGGGAGTGGAGTAGACGATCTCACCCCTAAAGAGGTTCTCAAATTCACCAAGCTGATCAAGGGGCACAGACCAGGTGGAAGTCGACCTATCAAACCTCGCTCCCTGGAGCCGGCGAAGCCGCCGCACATAGTCCGGAGCATAGTTGCACTTGACACGAAAGGTAGAGTGATCAGGAATATAAGAAACCTGTAACACTACGAGTCCTCCCCCAAACAAAGTTCCTGTAATTTCTCGCGCAAGACGTCCAGCCACTGCTCCAAAAGCGCGTCACGCCTCCCTGTAGCGGCAAGATGAGCTATCGCACCCTCCAGTTCACTTATCTTCTGCTCCACCGAGTGGACGAGAGAGTCGCGGTAATCAGGCACCACGCCGTCGTATGGCACAATACTTGAATTACCGAACTCCCAGACGTCACCATAATCAGCGGGCTTTCTTTTCCTGTAACCAATGGAAAACTGACTTAGACCCTGAACCGGGTATTCAGTCACCGCCAGGATCCTTACTCTAGCCCGCCACGGCCTATCCTTCGTAACCTCCAGAAGCTCGCCAATGTAACAGCCACGCAGGGCAGTCCAACAGGAAACAGTCTTCCCGATAAGCTTTTCAGCTTCCTGCCGTTTCAAAGAACCCTACACCTCCTCCTTTCACCGGAATTAGGTTAGGCTAGACGGCTCTATTAATCGCTTTCTTCCATATACTCGTTATAGATTACTTCGATCTCAGCTACCTTCATACCCAGCTTGCTGGCCATCGCTCTTACCATATCGGGAATGGGTGGGGCAAAGAAACCGCCCATCTTATGACAATGGTCATAGAACACCGGGACACTTACACCATCAGAGGTATAATCAAAATCATCAAAACAGCGCTCACAGTACGTTGTAGCGGGCCCTGGCGGATTTATTACTTTTAACATATTCGCGGGGCAGGTTCTCCCAGCTTGCCCCAATCGCCTCCCTAAATGACTAATTAATACTCCATTTGTGGTATGGGTACGCCCAGTTGTTCGCACATTTCCGCAGCCCATGTAGACAAGTCCAAATAGCGTATCCCGCCAGGCGTAATCAGACAACACCAGCCAACCACGTAGCGCAACTTCTCATGGCCAACCTCAAACATTATAGCTACCTCACCTTCAGGCAGACACAATTGTATAGCTTCATCTGTCTCTGTTATATTTCCAAACTTCTGATAGAACTCTGGATCCTCATTATCTGTGCACTTAAAGATAGTCATATTATCATAGCCGCCAATGGCAAACCTTTTCACGCCATTTTCATCGACCTGCTCCCATACATCCACATCGGCCAAGATAAAACTGACGACCTTCCTGAACTCTTCCTCGTCTTTTACCCTGAAATAACTTGTCCTCGAAACACAGGTATAGTCAGCCATCAGCAACACCTCCTACTGGAAACCAGGACTAACGACACAGATAGCATTCATGTTTATCCGCCGGCTCGATCTGAGTGGTGAGATCAATCCCGCCCGGTATAGACTGGTTATCATAATAACCAGCAACCACAGAATTGATATGCATAAGAGCATTAGCATAGCTACACCAGGAGAAGGTAATTGACTCAACCTGCATGTCCGTAGACTCATTAATGATGCCATACTCCTGAGCGCCGTCCTCGGAGAAAGAGTCATTCAAAAACAGGTACCCTCCACACCGAAAACCGGTGCAAAGAGTCCAGGTATAGCTGGTAAGCATATCAGCCAGGTGCTCAGGATCTTCAATATTACCAACACCCCAAACCCTATTCTTGTGCAACATACGGTCACCTCCTATTTCGGGAAACCCCATAGAGAAAAAGTGGGTTCTAACTGCTGGTTGCGATCATACGGTTAGCACGAACCCCAAGTTCAATCGTATTTACAGTAGAGTGGTAAACTTCCTCAAGGAACTCATACACTGAATCTGCAACAGCATCACAGTCAAAGAGCGGGTACCATGTTTTAAAGGCATAGTTGTATGCAACAAACGGAAGCAAAAGAGATTCATGTTTGTATGAGTAAACTACAGCAGTAATATGGCTGTAATCCTCATAGCTCGGCTCAATACGTAAGTTCACATTAACGCCTGTCCGGTCTCTAACCAGATCAAATATTGGACTGTAGAAGTAGTACAGCTTATTATAGGTGCTCTTCAGAATGTCATCAGTATCTAAGAATATACCAGAGAGGTAAGCAGGATCATAATAAGCAACAATGTACTCAAGGCAGTAGGCGTAGAAAGTACTCAACAGATCAGCCGGGATATCAAGAGCAGAAGCATACTTCGCACAGATCTCAACTTCAGCAGCATCAAGCCGATCCAACTCTACTGTATGCCTATGGTCACTCATAAACCTCAACTGACTAAGCAGAATCTGCCTACCAAGCGAATCAGTCATACTCGCACCTCCTTAATTCAAGAAGCTCAAAGATTGGGCAAATCATTACCCCAGGCATCCCAGCCTGGCCGGCGGGAACGGGCAAACAGCTCAATGAACGGCCCACCTGGCACCATACGCTCAGCAATCTCATACTGCTCCGCAGGCTTTGTGCTGTGGGTAGTACGCGGAGCTATTATAGCCCCCGGAATACCCCGATCTTTAACAAGGCTGGCGCCACGCCCGCGAGTGCAGACCAGAAGCTCCTCGCTGCAGGACCGGATAGTCTTCCCGCCGCCTATCTGGTAGATGAACCGCTTCTGCTTCTGGTCCCACCGTGCTTTGACCCATGGAATAGCCGTACTGTATTTAAATCCCCACGCCCTTATCACCGGCCACGGGTGAGTCTCTTTAATTGGATGCGTGGACCACAAAAGCAGGATCGCATCATCAGCTACTATCGACCGCACCCATTCCCCAAGGGCGACAATCTCGTCAAGAGTCATGATATCATAATGCTTGCCACTCTTACGCTGCCTGCCCTCATAGGCAGGAGAGAGACGGGTGCCCTGGTCGTTATAGGGCCAGGGTGGGTCTGCCAGGATCAGGCGATACTTTTCCATCAGGCTTTGCCTGGCTGGGAGATAAGCCTCTCCATACGGCATAGGTAACACTCCCTCCAACAATACAAGGGTTAGTATTCATCAGGGAGAAGGACAGTAGTAATACTACGGTCAGCCTCAGTTATAACCCAGACCTTCTCCCCGCGCACCTGGTAAGATGAGAAGATTCTGAGACCCTCCTTAAGAGCTAGTTCATTCTCTCTTCGATCTTCCTCGCTCATGTCTCCCCAGTCACCGCAGGAATGACGTTGTAGAAGCCTAAACAGTTCATCCGGAGTAAGAGTTTGCAACACAACCGGAGTAGCCACAGTCCGGCCTAGTTCGAATAATGGTTTTAACATAAAAAACACCTCCAGACTAAAATGAATCACCTCTGCCAATCACAGGCTAAAGACAGACCTATGATGCCAAAGTTAACGCTGGGGACGGAAGATTACACATCTCAAACGGCTGTGATGGTGGACATGAGCGCAGATGGGCAGTCAGATTATCCATAGTGTTCAGTCTGGTCTCCATGGCATTATTGAGCACATCAAACATAACCAGGTGAGAGTAAATTGGCTTTTTGGAAACCAGAGCATACAGGTAATTAACTACCAGAGTGGCGGCGGTCAGGTTAGCTGAGATAGCTTGCGGGTCGCCCTGGGCCTGCTCAGCACATGAGAAGGCCGGCCGCTCATTCTTCGCCTCAAGTATCTCAGGAAAGATATCCGTAACAAGAGGAAGAGAGAAGAGTTGCGGCTTAGTCAAATCTGACTCAATAGAAGGTAGAATAGCGGGATGATTTGCCAAATGACCCAGGGATACATGACCGCTATATAACTCATTGCCAGCATCAATCAAGAAAATAGCACGCTGAGAAGAGTAACGACGAACAGCATCAGCAATCTGGGCCCGAGTGTAGTGATTATCTACACATGAGATAACCACAATATCAGAGCTTACTGTGACAGGCGAAGAATAAGACAGGAGATTTAGATTGGACGCATCCAGTAGTTCTGTGTGATAGGAAATCGGGATGCCAAAAGCCATAGAGTAGCGGCGGGCCAGAGTATATGCTTTGTTTGTCCCCAGGTCAGCATGCAGGAAATTCTGGCGTTCAAGATTACGCTCCTCAACAGTATCAAAGTCAATGAAAGTGATAGAACTGATGTTACCACTGATAGCAGCCAGCCGGGCGATATGAGGAGCTACATAACCACCAGTGCCACCGCAGCCAACAAGAATAATTGAAGGCCGAGAGAAGAGGGCATCAGGATAGCCAAACGGATAAACAGTGGGCAGTCTATACATTATAACTCCTCCTTAGAAGAAGGTAGGTTAGAGCGGCGGTAGGCATATGGATCGCCTAGTGTATGATCGTCCCAATCATCATAGAGGTTCCAGCGTTCAGCTGATACATAGGATGGCCTATATCTAGTGTGAGCAGACGAGGTATAGAGGGTTTTAGGACGAATCTTGGATAACATATCAAGCCGGGGTTCCATAGACGCAGGAATAGAGAAAACCTGGGCCAGATCGGACGACGAAGATAAAGTAACCCTATTTTGACCAACACATAGAGACAGCGTAACAGTTGGCCAGGAGGCTGTTAGGTTACTCAAAACTACATAAAAACCAGCATTAGTTTCATCTCTATCATCCGTGCCACTGAAGCGGTCCATACTACCCGGGTGAGAGTGAATATGCATAACAATATGCTCTGACGGTATATCTAGTTCATAGTTAACTGAAGCAGAGGTAACTTCCTGTTCAGGAACATACAGGAAGTAATTCTGGCCATCATAGCAGATAAATATTAGCGACTCCGCTTGATACGAGGCATAGGCAGCTTTCAGAGTACTAACGGCAGAGACAAACAGATCAAACGGGATCTGAGGTATGGACCATTCAATCAGGTAAGAGGGGAGAGGTTCAAGGCCGGGGATATCCTTGCTAGCGCCTAAAACCCCCAGGCGGCCAAAGTTAGTACGGTGAATAGTCATAATGCCATTCGAACCAAATACATAAGATACAGGAGTGGCAGCAGCAAGCGCATCCTCGAGAGAGAAGTAATGAGAAACAAGACCTGGAATAGAGAACATATTGGATACCTCCTCATTCACCAAGCAACTCGGTAACAATAGAACCATAAGTGCCAACAGAAGACAAAACTGACAATGGATAAGTAGTCAGAGCTGACATTACAAGATATGTGAACAACAAGCGAGAAGCCTGGGACAGAGATTGAACATAGCTACTAAATAAAGTTCTAACATCAGTATCAGAAGAGTATGAGAAACTAGGCCAAGTAACGGAAGAAAGAAAACGATCAGGGTCAGTGTCGCAGGCATAATGCTGACAGAACAAACGCACGAGGTCAGTAGAAAACAGACACCTCCACAACCCGCCAGACCCCTGTTGGGAATAAGCTTCAAACAGGCGGCTCCCAATAGGGGTATCAGAATTAAGAAGGGCGACCCCCTGGTCATCAGCAAAAAGGAGGACAAGTTTATACAGGTAGTCGGATAGATGAGTGGATAAGTCGGTATTAAATGTAGAAGAGAAAAAGTGTGATACAACATATATAGCTACAGCATTATAGTCACCAGCAGGAGAAGGAGAAATATCACCAGTACACACCCGGCAGACTGGTGAATCGATAAAAACATTCGGCAACGGTGGGATATATAACATAGAATCCAAAGTCAGCGGGTACTGGAAAGCGAAAGCACGGAGGCCGGAGAAAGATACGCCCTTAGATCGAGTATTCTTCATCGACACGACGAACAGCATCGGAGGCAAAACAAGCGGCACAGTAAACCGGGTGTGCTTAGATACAGCCACAGTTAACGGCTGGACAGACTGAGGTAGCTCAATAACATAAACAGCCGAATCTGAGGATATACATACCTGGCGGGTCCCGGGAGGAAGTAAGCCCGGGCTGTAAGCACGCTTGTCAAGGACATCAGAAAGGATGCTGATAAAATCATCAGGCTTAATATAACGTATAGTGTTCTCATGTGTTAAAAAGACGGCCCCATCTTCAATAGATATGTTCAAGAATGACACCTCAACTTTCCTAGACATAGATATCAGGACAGACACAGGAAGAGTGACGGTGATTGTGGATAGCAGACCGAAGCTTAAAGACAAGAAAATCTAAACACGAGTTAGGAGAGTGAAGATTGGCATAATCCATAAGCAACCTATCAATAAGGCTAGGAAAATCATCATTCATGCAACAGATACCTGATAGGTGACAGAAATCAGAGAGTCGCTGTTCCAAAAGTTCAATTGGGTTGATCATGGTAGTGACACTCCCTCGCTAAGGACAGATCGCACAGCACGATCAAACAAAGCTTGAGCATCCATATATACAGCCTCGCTTAAGACAGTACCCAATTCTGTAGCAGCAGGCTGAGAATCTTGATAGGACAGGGCAAAGAGCCGTTCAACCAGAGCCGGGAAAACGGGCAGTACCTCAGTAAGCAAGTACAGGAAATGGCAGAACAAGAAATAGTATAGCACCAGCGGTATAGAGAAGAGAGGTCCAAGTCGAGAAGCGAGGAGATGTTCAACAGAGTAACAGTCACCAACAGGAAACACAAATACAGTAGGCAGAGTAGACTTCAGATCGCACCCGGAGAAAGAGGAACATTGAGAGGAAGCATAAGCATCAGGGGAAACTGGCAAGATGAAACAAGTATAGTTCTGTAGATTTGTGGAAAAGAACGAGACAGAACTAACAATGCGCGCAGCGGACATGGCAGTAGTGCGAGAGGCAGGCAGGCAGCCGTAATGAAGAACATACATGATATTGATAATAGCAACAACAAGTTCCACAGCCTCAGAATAAGAATAGCATTTTGTAGTATCGCCGGTAGCTACAGAAATAGAGACATCAGGAACACTATTGGCCTGACAGCGCTGTTGCAGAAGAGATACAAGATAAGAAATCATCACATCATCAGAAAAGCTTAACTGCGGCATTTGGGCAATAGAACTTAGTAGACCGGCTGGTATAACGAGCCGGTATACACGCTTAGCTCTACTGC
>JGI12104J13512_1002817_pt1 | contig 10473 bp, 12 predicted proteins | sample TerdegcTABiofilm_FD_13512 | JGI IMG/M metagenome (IMG submission 13512)
TATTTGGATTTTTCATTGGTTCCTTGGTTGGTGCGACAGCCATGCTGTTCGCTATTGCCATATGTCAAGCTGCGGGCCGCTGCCCTTACCAGGACGACGACGGCAGCTGCGTGAAAGAAAAAGGGAATAAATCTATCGAAGGAGACAAATATGCTGATAATAATTAGGGGTATGATCGGCTTATTGGCCATTATATGCTCTTTTATCTGGATGATTACCACAAAGACAAAAACGGATTATGGCAAATTAACTCTATTCTTTTACGGCCTTTATATCGCATTGATGATAATCGAATTAATATAGGGCAATAAAAAAAATGAAATTCAAAAGAATCAGCCGCTCTTTGGTAATCGCTACTTCCCGATGTATATTACGGAGAGGTCTTACTGGTTCTTCCTCTCCCATTTTTTCTGGAGGTAATAATGCCAAATACGAATGAAAATGACACGGTATCGGTTCATCCAGATGAGGAATTGGTTGAGTGGCTTAGCCAAATTATTTCTGGCGTGCGGGAGCACGGACAAATTTCTGTTTTGACCATATCGCCGATTTTTCCACAACTGGACGAGTTATGCCAATTATGTTTGAGTAGCAATTGGTATATCCCGTTAATATTGGATGAACAACTGAAACCCAATGAAGTTATCCTAAAAATAAGCCCAAAATGAAAGGGAAGGAAATGAAGGTGAAAAGTCTTATCAATCAAGTTGTGCGCGTGGCGCGTCGTGATGGCTGGGATTACCGGCAGACCGCCCAGTTCATTGCCGAAGTGCGGAGACGTCTGGGAATTCGGCCCGTCAAGCATCGGCGCTTACCGGTGATGCCCAATCAGGCCGAATGGAACCGGTTCTGTGAAAAAGCCCATGATGTTCGTACCTTTTTCACTACCAAGACCCGGTCGGAAATTGATGTTTTGAAAGCGCTACAAAAAGCGGCTTTCATCCATCTGCTCGAAGTTACTGGTCTGCGGGTCAGCGAGGCCGCCAATCTGAAGCGCTGCAATCTGGATTTGGATCAGCGGATTATTATCGTCCGGAATGGCAAGGGCGGCAAGGATAGGATCGTCCCCATTACGGTGAAAGTTGCAGATGAGTTGGCGGACATTATGGGCCGCGTCAAGACCGATTGGATTTTCGAGAATCCTGACGAAGGGAAACCCTACACAACGCGCTTTTGGGAAAGGCAAATCGAGCGCCTGCGCAAGATAGCACAGGTTGAGACGAAGATTACGCCGCACACTTTCAGACATCAGTTTTTGACTAGGATGGCGGCAATAAATCCGGCATATGCGCAGATACTTGCGGGCCACAGTCGGGCCGATACAACAATGCTTTATACCCACCTGAACATCCAGGAAATTCAGAAGCATTATGACCAGATCTTCAACTGAGCCCGGAAAACTCAATCCCCGGGATGAGTATCTGTTGAAAGAATTTGGGGTTGATCTCCAGGTCAAGCGCAACCTCAGCTTGAACACGGTCAAGACGTATTTGAATCAAATTCGAAAATTGCTTGTGAAAACCAAGAAAACGATCGAGACTCTTCAGCAGGATGATGTGAATCAGTATTATCTCTACCTGATGAACATCCCACTCGATCGGAACCATTTGGCGGTGGCTAATTTAGCCTTGCGAACATTCTGGCAATGGTACAGCGAAAAATACAATGCATCGAATCTGGCGGCGCATTTGACTCCACCGCGGCGGAAGGTCATTGACCCTTATGTGCCACCGGTTGAACATATCTGGTTGGCGGTGAATCATTGTGTTCGCCGCGCCGAGCGAGCCAGAACAGAGAAGGGCAAATTTGTCAATTTGGAAAATGCTGCCATTATTTGCTTTTTGCTGGACACTGGTTTGCGTGTCTCGGAAATGGTGGCATTGAACTTGAGTGACATTACAGTTCATCAGGATTTCTTCCACCTGAGAGTTTATTCTCCCAAGACGCGGCGAGTGAGGGAATTTGATTTTGGTGAATTATCTCAGCAATCCATGGTTGGGGAGGTGTTTGCGCTTTATTGGCAATATAGATGCACCAAGTTCGAGCACAACCTCAGCGATCCACTATTTCCATCGGTTTGTGACTTCCCCAACCTGGAGCATAGGCTCGGGTCTGAACATGTGTGGCGCAGGTTGGAAGTGATCTCCAGACATATTGGCCGGGTGACGAACAAGGCCAATTCAATTCATCCTCACTCTTTGCGCCACTTCAATGCCACATACCAGTATCTGAACGGGATGTCACTCCGAACGATCCAATATCGTTTGGGTCATGCGATGATCAGCACGACGGAGCGGTACATTCACGTGGCAGAGCAGCGGCGGGGCACAATTGGGAGCCAATTGGCTGGTGCCGGACTGCGAGCGCCGATTGGTATCACTGGATTTGCCAAGATTATCAAGAGCAGTTATGGGAAGTAGAGGCATGATTAGGCATATATCGTTACTTATGTTGAAGTTGAAAAGACTCGGAGTGGTCGTACCGGCTGGTTCGGACACACCCCTCCATGGCGTAGTACCCTGTAGAACTCAAGAAAAGCGGTCGCATTTTGCGGATATTGCGATCGAATCTTGGTTTTTTAGGGGTTTTAGGGTCGGAAACTGCTTTATTTCCGGCTGGTTGTCGCAATATTTTTCAGACTGCGACAGGGCCGTGGAAGGGGGTGGGGGCTTTGAGTCTTTCGAAAGTTGGTCTCAGCGCTCTCTCCCTGAAAAATCCACAGCACTTTGGGAAATAAAAAACAATCCGGAAAGTATCACATTTCGACTTCCCGGCTAAAAAAAGGAGGTAACATGAACGAATCAACAATCATCAATGCAACTCCGCACGAGGTGCGGGTAGTGGACGCGAATGGGAATCTTTTGGCTTCATTTCCGCCGCAGATTCTAATCCGCCTCAAGGCAGAAACGGTACGTGATGGGGAAATTAACGGTATACCTATATCCCGAACGGTTTTCGGTGAACCCGAGGGACTACCCCCTCAGCAACCTGGGGTATATTATATCGTTTCTCAACTGGTCAAGAATGCGATCAACCGGAGTGATCTACTGGTTCCGGCGGAGGTATTGAGGGATGAAAAGGGTAATATCATCGGCTGCCAAAGTTTGGGACTTTGATTCAGAAAAAATTCAACCCGGAAATGAATATGAAACACCCATGTGAAATTATGTATCAATTTTCCAACGGGAAAATATATGGCACCACCCGGGGAATATGCCGGATCACTGGCAAGCAGTCGATTGGTGTGCCTTTCGAGAAATGGGTCAAGGATACCTTCACGGATTTTAAACAACAATAAAAAGGAGGTTTAAAATGAAAGTAAACAGTCTTGAAGAGTTTGAAGTAGGAGTAAAATGCGAAAACTGTGCGACACAGGAGGAAATTATGACAAAAATTTGTAACGAGTGTAGTAGAGATGAATATGATGAATATGACGACTATGATGACAGTGAATGGACTGATGCGGACTGGGAATGCCCCTATTGTGGGGGTGGGAGAGCAGCTATAGGTATTGGCTGCTCAACACCTGGATGTCAGGGGAATTATGATAACGGGAGTGGGTTCTAAGGTAAGCTATCGCTGAAAGCGGGGCAGGCAAGAGTGGTGGGTTATGAGCCATAAATTAAAAATAGAATGAAAAGAAGAACAACAAAGTGTGTATATAAAAAGTAAAAAAAAGGAGGTTTAAAATGAATTACATCAAAAAAGAAAGCAATCGCCCAACCGAAGAATGGCACGAATTACGACGCAAAGGCATTGGCAGCTCCGATGCCGCCGTCATTTAGAACATGCCTTCATCTTCAGCCGGGAAATGCTGAATTAAACAAAGCGGCTGCGGTAGCGATACCGTGGCCGCTTTGTATTTTGAAATCATTATCAACCCCGAGCCGGCGGGCAATCCGGCAAGGAGGAAAAAATGAGCACGATAATTCTTGATATTGTGAAACTGGAAAAACCAATTATGGTTTCATTAAAGAATAAAAAGCAATACGATCCGGAAGACAGCCAATACAAAAGGCTGCTCGCCGAGAATGGTGAAAACGAAAGTGACCTTGAAGTTTGTCCCTATGCCATTCATCTGGCGGACGCGAGTGGCTGTACGATGTTCGATCCACATCCGACGCTGGAGAGTGCCATAGAATGGATTCGGGAAAATCTGTTCCAAGATCATGTCTATATTGACGGTAATTTCCGGGAAAACAAGTCCGAGCTCGAAGAGAGGCTCGGGTGCAAAATTCCCGATGAGAAAATCTACGGTTGGAAAGAACGGATTGCTCTGGAAAAAAGTGTAGAATCTTACCTGACCGTCTCCGAAGCCGCCAAGATGACCGGTTATACCACCGCCCGCATCCGGCAGCTATGCATTGCCGGAAAGATAATGGCGGTGAAGAAGAGTTTCGGCTGGCTGATTCCTGCCGCCGAACTGGAAAAATTAAAACGTAAAAAGTGAGACGCCCCACATACCACCCCCAAACCCCGCTCCAAGGCGGGGTTTTTCGTTTTTCCCGACGACAAATTAGGATCTAAGACGATCTATTGACAAGCATTAGTAATGCCCATAAATTGGGCTGTGATGTTCGTCAAAACCAAAAATTTCTTTTTCTATTGTCCGGCTTGCGATCAGCCGTACAAAAAAACGCCCCAGGAGATTGTCTTTCAGGACGAGGTGCCTCTATTTGTCTGCCCCAAATGTGGCAAGTTGACCAAAAGCATCTCGCCCCAAAGATATTCCGCCCTGATGGGCCGCGATAAAGCCACAGGTCCCAAAACGCCAGAAGGCAAAAAGCGTTCTGCCCTGAATAGCCGGCTGCCACGGAAACTTTCACCGGAATCGGCAGAACGCATCGGGGTCAATGCGTATAAGACCGGTCAATATGCCACCCGCCTACGTCCGCTCGCCCCCGCCAAATTCGATAAATATCCCAGCTGCACCAACTGCGAACCGGAAACTCGCGAACGGTGCGAGGCCAAGGAAATAAAATGGTGCCCGACGAACCATGAACCCCTATTAAAATTTCTTGCCGCTTACAAAGACGGCAAGCCCGAACTGCTCAAGGAACTTGCCGGCATGACCCAGGCACAAGTATATCAGGTCATCCAGATGAGCCTGAAGAACATTTTCGACCAGGGCGTCACGGTCGAAGAAAAGCGCCAAATCGGCAAAATGATCACCACGATCATCAAGTCCCATCCGCTAATCGAACGCCTGCCGGAGCTGATGAATTCGATTGGCTTCACCGCCGACCAGCAGATGATCACGCCCGCCAAGCAGGAAGCCCGCGATAATATCCGCGGCTTCCTTGATGACCAGAGCGACAAGATGAAAAAATCTACCGATGAATATCTGCTCCAGATGAACGATATGCTCGCCCAATTGCGTGATGAATTCCGCCAGAAAGCCAATGAAATGCGCCAGAAAGATCAGGCGCTCAATCAATATGAAACCGAAAAGGCGCTGGAAAAAGAGTCGAATGAGGTGAAAAATGAAAACCGGTGACATTCGGATCGCCAACCGCGCCGAAAAGGAAATCCTGAAGTATGCTCATAATACCCCGCTCTGGCTGAAGCATATCTGCAATTTCGAACTTCGCCCTATGCAGGCCATCTGGATGAATGAAATCGAACAACATCCCTACGTCCTGCTGATGGCGCCGCCCCGCATGGGCAAGACGCAATTGATCGAGCTGCTTTGTCTGAAAGACACCGCCACCCGACCATTCGAAGATGGCCGCACCTGGGCACCGAAGGAAGACCAAGCCAAGACCAGTCTGAAATATCAACTTTCGGCAATCGAAATTTCCGAACCGCTCAGCGCTTTCATCGCCATTCGTGACGGAAAACGCCAGAAATCGACAAGTGGCTATGCTTTCTGGAATATGTCGAATTGGAAATGCTTCGGCGAAAATTCCAACTTCGACGGTGAAAATGCGACCATCATCCGCTGTGAAGAATTCGACGATATGAACTGGAAAATCTACGTGGACCGGATTCTGCAACGCGGCGCCGCCCAGAACCGCAACGGCATGCCCACACGCGTGAGACTGACCGGAACGATTCAGGAAGGACGCGGCAATATCTTTCGCATCGTCAACGACGAAAAATACTATCAGTGCACGCCCTTCGATGTCTATGATGGCCTGGCGATCGGCATATACGATAAGCAGCTGGTCGAATTGGCCCGGCAAGAGAATACGGCCGAAGACTGGCTGCGTATCTACCTGCTGAAATTCACCGAAGCCCGCAATTACATTTGGGAGAGTTGGGTGCGCCAGGCGTTGATGGCGGGCAAGGCCGCCGACTATCGCGGCGTGCCCTTTGTGCCGGGTGGAAAATATAATCCTACCGGCAGGGTGACCTTGGCTGTCGATATGGGGCATTCCGGTGAATCTGCCGACGCCTCGGTCTATTCCATGCAGGTCTTCGAACACATCGGCTCGAAATCTATCTGGCTCAATGGCAAGCGCTGGGCAGCCACCACCGACACGAGCCTCATCAAGGAGGACATCGTCCAGTGGTGGGCATTCTATCAGCCCGACTATGCCTACGGCGATGCCCTGAAAGCCGACCTGATTTCCGAAGTCAACGACATGCTCTACCGCGAACGCCTGATCAGCGTCAATCGCAACCTATTCCCCGAAAATTCCGCCGCCAATTGGAAAAACTGGATTTTTTCGCCCATCTGGAACACTGGCCAGACCAAATGGAATGGCGCCCAGATTCTGCAGCAGAAAATCCGAAGCGGCAACCTGATCATCCCCTATTTTTCGCCCGATGACGATTCGGAAATTGCCCGCGCCGCTCATTCTTTCGTCGCCAACCTGAAAAACATTCGCCTATCCAAAACCAATGCCCGGTATGGCACCCTGGAGCCGATCAAGAAACAAATCGGCGACGATGATTTCGATGCCGCCTGGATGGCTATCCTCTGCGCCAATGACCGTCTGCCCGCGGCAGTCAATTTCGAAATGCTGGGCACCAGTGGCGTCAAGACTACTACCGCCCACCTGCGTCAGTTGAACTTTTACCCTGAATTGCAGACCAATCTGCATCAGGACATCTATATCGAGCGAGGGTTGAATTGAGGAATCCGTTTCAGATTTTCGCCGCAATGAAAAAGCCTAATCTGCAGGAGGTCGGCGTCATCGGCTCAAGAATAAAATACAAGTGGGCCGAGAATCCGGATGAGCTGATCGCCAAGAAGGGCATCAAGTATCTCGGGGAAATAGCGCGTGACACCCATATCTCCTCCTGCCTGCGTACCCGTCGGCAGAAACTACTCAAAACCCCTTGGCAAATTCGACCCGCCGATAACAGCGAAGAGGCTATTTTCTGGGCTGAGTTCGTCCAGTGGAATCTGGAAAATATGGAGGGCGAATTTCTGCAAGACCTGGAGGGCCTGCACCGTGCCGTCGGATACGGTTTTTCGGTGAGCGAAATCAACTGGCGCATCATCGAAGAAGCCAAATACGCCGGCATGATCGGCATTCGCTCGATATGTTTCAAGCCCGAGGAGCTGGTCAGATTCCAGACCAACGAGTTCGGGCACGTCGAAAAGATAATCTTGACCAGCAACTACGGCCTCGATGGCGTCGAACTTCCACTGGAAAAAAGCATTCATGTTGTCTATGGTGATAATGACGAAAATCCCTATGGCGACCCGACCCTCTCGCGGGTCGCATTTTGGGCTTGGCTGAAGAAAAACGAGGCTCAATTTTGGGCCATTTTTTCCGAAAAATTTGGGATGCCCACCGCCAAAGCCAAGATTCCCAACAATGCCACCGCCAAAGAACGCGAGGCAATTCAGAGTCTGCTCCAAACGCTTCAATCGGAATCGGGCGTAATGCTACCGGAAGGTTTCGACCTCTCTTTTCTGGAGGCTACCCGCTCGGGTGATGTCGGCTATGACAATTTCATCGAGCGCTGCAACAAGGAAATCAGCAAGGAAATCCTCGGGCAGACGCTCACCAGCGAAGAAGGCAAGCGCGGGCAGGGCTCCTATGCGCTGGGCACCATTCACGCCGCCACGCTCGATGACTATGTGGCTTTCGATGCCGCCATGATCCAGAGCGCAATCAACAAGCAGCTCATCCGGCGCCTGATCAGATTCCACAGCAACACCGACCTGATTCCGCAATTCGAATTCGTTTCCGAAATCGACCCGCTGATCCTGGCGCAGAACTTCCCCGCCATTGCCGAAGCCATCCCCATCCCGCAAGCCTGGCTCTACAAGAAATTCGCCATACCATTCCCCAAGCAGGGGGAGCCGGTGGCGGAGGTAAAATCTAAGACCGCCAATCCGGCCAAGGGCATCGACAATAATGCCCTGTCGGTATTCGCCGAATCGGTCGAGAATCTTCTGGAAAAACGCGAGTCCGAGCTGCAGAAACTGGACACCATGGCGCTCAATGTCATCGCCGAGCAGATGGATGCCATTTTCGAGTCGGTGACCAATCAATTCAAAAAGAAAATCACCGAAGGCGAAGCGATCGAAGTACCGCCGAAATATTCGGTCAACGTCGGCGAAGTCAAGCAGTCCCTGATCAATGCGGCGACGATGTATTACTTGGTGGGGAAGTATTATGCCCGCCAGAAGCTGATGGGCAAAATTGATCTGCCGGAGCCAAAGCCGATCAAGAAATTCGCCGAGCTGGACGACCTGCAATTTCAATCGCCGGAAGAGGCGATCAAATATTTCTCTGGACTGGTCAATATCACCAAAGCGGAAATGAAGGCGCTCTTGGAACTGTATGAAGAGCGCTATTTCACGGTGGCCGGCCTGATCAAGGGCGACATCGAAAAAATCTATAACAATATCGTCGTCGGTCTCGAAAAGGGCTGGAACTGGAAGAGCTTCGAGAGTGCCGTCAATGCCCAGAAAATCAAATATACCGGAACGGTATTCGGTCAGGATATGACCGATCAGCCGCTGGGTGCGAACCACCTCAAGACTATTTTCCAGAACAATATGATGCGCGCCTATCAGGAGGGTGCTCAGGCGCTCTATGACGATCCGGAAGTTGCCGACGCTATCTGGGGCTATGAGTATCGCGCCGTGGGTGATGATCGCACGCGCCCCAGCCATGCCGCCCTGAATGGTGTGGTGCGTGAAAAGAGCGACCCGTTCTGGCTGAAATATACCCCGCCGTGGGACCACAACTGCCGCTGTGATCGCATCCCGATCCTGCGCAGTCAGATAATTGGCGGTGAGTATGAGCGCACCGCCCAACTACCCAAAATCAACCCTGAAGAAGGATTCGAAACAAGGAGGATTTTCTAATGGCAAGACAAGGTATATATGATCTGCCCGAAAAAGCTGCGTTGAATCTCTTGGCCATTCAGGCGACGCGACTGGTAGAGGTATCCGAAACCCTGGGATCCATGTCGACCGGCAATACCTATACCGGCACGTTCCTGGTGAAGCGCATTCTGAATTCCACCAAGCGCTGGATTGGCGAATATGGCGACTCCAGTCTGACGCCGGATGGTTCGATTTTCAAGACCGAAAAGGAAACCGAGGGCGCTGTGACGGCCAATGGCGATTATTATATCGACTACCATACGGGCTACTACAAGGTCAAGGCCGGCGGCAACGGCACACCGACGATAACCTATTTCGTCGAGGTGCCCTATATGGTCGGCGCCAATGCCGCGCCCTATCTCGCCCTGCTTTCCGGCGATGTCACCAAAACGGTCACACATAATCTGGGCTATATTCCACAGGTCTGGGTACTTGATACCGACGGTAATGTCATATCCTGTAACATCAATCATGCCAGTGACATGAATTCTTTCACCCTGACCTTTGCCGAGGCTCAATCAGGAAAAATTTATTACAGATAATGGAGGATAAGATGAAAAAAATATTTTCGATTATGTTGGTTTTCGCCCTGCTATGGGGCAGCGCGGGCGCCTATGACATCAATGCCCCGAAGACCAATGTCAAAGGGCATCTGCGGATTTGGAACGGCAAAAATTTTTCCGTACTCGATTCCGACGAAACCGATTCCCTGACCGTATATCTGAGCAATGATACCGTCCATATTAGGGCGTCCGTGCCGGTCGAGCTAGGCACTGCGAAATGGATCATGAATCTGCTGACGGTGGACAGCGTTTCGGTCGGCTCGATCATCCTGCCGGTTTCCAATGATGGTGCGAGTATTGGCATCGCCACCCAGCAATTCAAGAATATCTTCGCGCGGCATATTGACGGCGATTCGGTATTCATCGGAGTGCTCGGGAAAAACATCGACGCAGACCAGAGAATGATCACCGATCTCGGCACGCTGGCGACCGACTCGGTGATCAGCAATACCGGCAATCTGAAACTATCAGGCGCGAGAACGGGTTACGTAGAAGTAACCGATTCGCTGAGTGTTGCGGGATTAATTTCCACAGAAAAATTAATTGTAGGTAATAATAGTTATGTGGAGGGTTCGAAATCTGCGGTATTGGCGGGCAGAAATAATCTTGCCG
>JGI12104J13512_1002819_pt1 | contig 10465 bp, 7 predicted proteins | sample TerdegcTABiofilm_FD_13512 | JGI IMG/M metagenome (IMG submission 13512)
AGGATTGAGTTTCGGCAGGTTGTTTCCTAAAAATCCAAGCAGGTCGTAAAAGATCGAACCTGCCATTTCGGCGGTGTTGCGGTATCCTATCAGGACGATCCAGTTGCCGGGCTCTTTGAAGTCGGCTGAGAGGGTCCGGGATACGTCTGGTAACCGCCCGAACGCTGAAACACAAAGTATGGGCGGAATTTTAATCACTGTTCCATCTTTTCCCCGGTAGGTGCTGGACAGGCTGTCCTTGCCCGAAATGAACGGTATCCCTGTCTGGCGTACAAAATCCACACAGGCGTCTACGGCCAGGTCCAGGGCGCCCAGCAGTTCTTCGTCGGGGAAAGGCCAGATAAAGTTGTCTATGAGCACTAATTCCCGCGGGTTGGCGCCGGAAGCCACCGCGTTGGATACTGCCTCGGCGGCTGCCCACATACTTCCGTGGTAAGGGTCAATCATATTCAGCACCGGGTTCAACCCGTGGGAGATTACCAACCCGTATGGTTTTCCCAGAACAGGCATCATGATTGCAGCATCGTTCGGGCCGTCCCAGTTTATTCCTGAGAAAGGCGGGAGAACGCTGGTACCCTGGACACCGTGGTCGTACAGTCTAATAATCGGCTCTTTGGAACACACATTGAGATGTCCCAGTACCTGGCAATACAATTCTACCCAGTTGGCTACCGGGGTAGCCTGTGGCTCTTCAAACCGGGCCGGCTGCCAGGAGGCTTTCATTAGCCGCTGGGGCAGCCCGTTGTGCAGGAAATTCATTTCCAGGTTCATTACCACCTGGCCTTCGTAAGTGGCGGAGAAGCACTTGTCTCCCGTGAATTCACCAAGAACGGTGGCTTCAACGTTGTAGCTCCTGCATATTTCCATGAGCCGTCCGGCGTGTTTTGGGTCTACAGCCAGTACCATCCGCTCCTGGCTTTCTGACTCGATGATTTCCCACGGTGCAAGGCCGGGATACTTTAACGGTGCCCGGTCGAGGGCGATCCTGGCGCCTGTTTCCGCTCCCATTTCCCCGACGGCGGAAGCGAACCCACCGGCGCCGCAGTCAGTAATGGCTCTGATCAGGCCTTCGTCACGGGCTGCCAGGATGGCGTCAAATGTGCGCTTTTCCTCGATGGGGTGGCCGATTTGCACTGCGCTGGAGTTTACTTCGATAGTCCGGTCGGTCATTTCACCACTGGAGAAAGTAGCTCCATGGATGCCGTCCCGTCCTGTTCGGCCGCCTACCGCGATCACCAGGTCTCCTGGCTGGGGCCGGCCTTTATGGCAAAGCTCTGCCGGCAGGATGCCATAGGCGCCGACGATGACCGACGGCTTGGCGCGAAAATCCCGGTGAAAATGTACAGAGCCGTTGTTGGTAGGGATACCCATTCTATTTCCGTAATCACGTACACCGGCAACCACCCGCCGCAACAGGTAATGGGGATGAAGACATCCTGCCGGAATATCTTCAGCGGGCGTGTCGGGCCTGGCAAAGCAGAATATATCGGTAGAGGCCAGTACCTTGGCGCCGCGCCCGGTACCCACGATATCCCGGAATACGCCGCCGCTGCCGGTCATAGCGCCGCCGTAAGGCTCGATGGCGGACGGGGAGTTATGGGTTTCAACCTTGCCGCAAATAGCCAGGCCGTCGTAAAATTCCATTACCCCGGAGTTGTCGACGAATGCCGATAACACCAGGGGATGTTTGCTTGCTTCGGTTGCGTCCTTAAGGCGCTTTAAAAGAGGTGTTTTTTCAATCCCGTTTACGAGCAGCCTGGCCTTGAAAGTTTTATGCCCGCAGTGCTCGGACCAGGTCTGGGCGATTGTTTCAATTTCACAATCAGTGGGGTCTCTGCCGATGCGCAGGAAATAATCCCTAATGACCTGCATTTCTTCCAGGTTTAAAAATAATTTGTCCTGGCTTAATTCAACAAGTTCAATGTCGCTCATTTGCCGTATCGGGATAACTTCCGTGCAGCCGGGCGTACCATGGATAACCAGTGTTTTGGGTCTCTCCTTGACAACGTATTCCACTGTGGCATTTACCAGCAAGCTCGAGGTTATCCGCTCGATATCTTCACGTGTGATCCCTTTGCCGTAAAAACCATACTCCCAGCTGGAGTCGGCCGCCACCAGCCCGGTTACGCCTATATCGGCGGCTGATTTTATTAAAGAAGCGGCTTCCGGGTTCATCACCCCGGGTTTGTATGCTACTTCCAGCAGGGCATCCGCATCCTCAATCACTGGGCCGTTTACTCTGAATTCCTGGAATACGCCTTCTGCCAGCAGTTTCTCAGCCAGCAGGGTGGCTTCACCGGCGCTGATGCCTTCAAAGCGGTAAACGCGGGCGGTCCTGACTTTTTGTACGGTATTGATGCCTAGAGCGTGGGTGATATCGTACAGAACTTCCTCTCCCTTGCTGTCGGGAAGGCTATTCTTTGTGGTTACACGCACCTCTTGAATCACTGTTATTACCTCCCGTCCAAGTGGTTGCTGTTAATAATGCGGCAATTTTCTTCCCAATTGATTATAATATAACCGCTGGGTTTTTTATAGAGGTTGTTAGTGCCATTAAAAAAAACTCATATGTTGTTGAATGGAGTCTGGATGGGGCGGTACTTGATTTTGGCTTATGGGTGCCATATAATCTTAAAAGTATATGTTCAGTGAAATAGCAGCTCAAGCACGGCGTTATCACCGCTCACTCCTTGGCTTTCGCGCCAACAGCACTTACGGCTCGCTTCGGGCGAAATTGGGCCGCCTTCAACTTACCATCCTGGTTCGGTGAAGGCTGGCGCGGACGTCCTTGTCCGCGCCCCCAATTTCGCACCCTCAGCTTGTTATTGGCGCTTCGCAAGTCGTTCGCTAGCGATAACGCCGTGCCTCCACCGGATTTACTGAGTGGTTAATTTTAAAGTTAAGTAATTTTTTGAGGTAAGTTGGGGGCCAAATGACCAGAGAAGCATGTGAGCGGAATTTGAGGCTGCTGCCGTCGGTTGACGAAGTGCTCAGGGACGATAAGGTGGCAGGATTGCTGTCCTGTTATCCCAGGAGCATAGTGGTTGAGGCCGTGCGTGCATCTTTGAATGCGGAGCGCCGGCGGATTTTAGAAGGCTCACCGGATCTGATGGAGTTGGACGAAAACGGGTACCTGGACTTGATAACGGCGAAAACAGTAGAAGCTGTTCGCCTGTCTGTACGCTCGAAACTCCGTCCGGTAATCAATGCCACAGGTGTTATACTGCACACAAATCTGGGACGGGCGCTACTAAGTGAGAGTGCCAGTCATGCTGTTTGCGAGATGGCCTCCAGTTACTCCAACCTGGAACTGGATCTGGATACCGGCCAGCGTGGTTCCCGTTATGCGCATGTGGAGGCGGTTTTAACTTCTCTGACCGGGGCGGAGGCAGCTTTGGTGGTGAATAACAACGCTGCAGCAGTGCTTCTTGTGCTTAGCACACTGGCTAAAGGGCGCGAGGTTGTTGTTTCCAGGGGGCAGTTGGTGGAGATTGGGGGTTCTTTCCGAATTCCGGAAGTTATGGCCCAAAGTGGGGCGCGGCTGGTTGAAGTCGGCACTACCAACAAAACTTATCCTGATGATTACCGGAAGGCAATTAACGAGCATACCGCGCTGCTGCTCCATGTCCATACCAGCAACTACCGGATTATAGGTTTTTCCAGGGAAACCACGATAAGAGAATTGGTGGAAATCGGGAAGGACTTCTCACTGCCGGTTGTGTCGGATCTGGGCAGCGGTTCACTGATTGATTTAAGCCGGTATGGCCTGCCCCGCGAGCCCACTGTACCGGAAGTAATAGGTGCAGGGCCGGATGTGGTTACGTTCAGCGGAGACAAGTTGTTAGGCGGTCCTCAGGCTGGTATTATTGTAGGACGGCGCCATTATATTGACAAGATGAAGAAAAATCCATTGCTCAGGGCCATCCGGGTTGATAAAATGACAGTTGCGGCACTGGAGGCCACTTTAAGAGAATATCTGGATGAGGAGCGTGCTGTCAAAGAACTCCCTGCTTTGCAGATGCTCACTGCTCCTGTTTCTTTATTAGAAGAAAAAGCCCGGGAGCTGGCCGGCTATATACGGTGTCTGGTGGAACACAAGGCGGAAGTTGAAGTCGATAAAGGTTTTTCCGCGGTGGGCGGTGGTGCCTTGCCGGCGGCCGATTTGCCCACTGCAGTAGTAACAGTTGTACCCCGCGCAATACCGGCAGGTGACTTACAGTCTGCCCTCAGGCGGGGAGATCCGGCGGTGATGAGCCGGGTGCAGGGCGGCAAGCTGATCCTGGATGTCCGGACCGTTCGCAGCTGCGAATTGCCGGCGCTGGCTGCAGCGGTGGGAAAGGTGATTTGCCAATGAAACACCTTATTATTGGAACTGCCGGTCATGTTGATCATGGGAAAACGGCCCTGATAAAGGCTATGACAGGCGTTGATACTGACCGGTTAAAAGAAGAAAAGGAACGGGGCATCTCCATTGATCTTGGCTTTACCTCGCTCAAGCTGCCGGGCGGGCGCAGGGCAGGCATTGTTGACGTACCCGGGCATGAGCGCTTTATAAAAAATATGTTGGCCGGAGCTGGTGGATTTGACCTTGTATTACTGGTAATTGCTGCAGATGAGGGGGTAATGCCGCAGACCCGCGAGCACCTGGATATTATACAGCTGCTTCAGGTAAAAAAGGGGGTTGTGGTTCTTACCAAAGTTGACCTGGTGGATGATGATTGGCTCGAGCTGGTAATAGAAGAGGTGAAGGATTTTTTAAAGGGCAGTGTTTTGGAGAATGCACCACTTGTCGCGGTATCAGCCGTTACCGGCCAGGGTATTGACACTTTGCTTGAGCTTCTGGCCTTTGTGGCGGAAGAAACCCAGGCCAAAAACGCTGCCGGGCCGCCCAGGTTGCCGGTAGACCGGGTGTTTTCTGTTACCGGCTTTGGTACAGTGGTTACGGGAACGCTGGTAGCGGGACAGCTCAGGGTGGGTGATGCGGTGGAAGTACAGCCTCAGGGGTTATCAGCCCGCGTTCGCTCTCTTCAGGTACATGGTGAAAAAGTGGAGATTGCGGGAGCCGGCCAGCGGGTAGCTGCCAACCTGCCCAGCTTAGAGGTGGATCAAATCAGGCGCGGAAGTGTGGTGGCGGGAGTTAACAGCATTATTCCATCCCACCGGTTGGATGTGCATTTGCTGTTGCTGAAAAGCGCTGCCAGGCCGCTGAAAAACCGGGCGAGGGTGCATTTTTATCTTGGGTCCGGGGAGACTCTCGGGCGGGTGGTGCTGCTGGACCGTGAAGAACTCGAACCGGGTTCTATGGCCTATGCCCAGCTCGAGCTGGAGGAAATGGTAGCCGCAGTCAAGGGGGACCGGTTTGTCATCCGGTCTTATTCACCTATGCAGACAATAGGGGGCGGGACCGTTATTGACCCGGCACCCAGGCGCAAACATAAGCGCTTCCGCAGCGAAGTCCTGGATGGTCTGGCAACCCGGGAGAAAGGTACACCAGCCGAGATATTAGAACACTACCTGCTTGGTAACCCCAGTTTGCTCGAGTTGGCTGAGGCGGCAGCCGGTGCCGGCCTTCAGGTATCTGAATTAAAAGAGTTGGCGCACAAACTGGCCGGGGAGGATAGAATTAAGCTTATTCCTGGTGATGATAAAGTATACCTGGTTGCAACTGAAGTTTACCGGCGCTGGGCAGGCGAGCTCGACCGGATGCTGGAGTCATACCACCGTGAGTTTCCCTTGCGGGAAGGCTATCCCAAAGAAGAACTGCGCTCCCGGAAGTTTCCCTTCTTGAGTAATAAGGTTTTTCAATTTTTTTTGAATGTCTTGGAAAAAGACGGTCAGATCCGCTGCACTGCCCAGGCAGTTGCCCGGTCTTCTTTTACTCCGAGGCCTGATCCGGAACAGGCCGTGTTGATTGAAAGAATCCAGCAAGAACTGGCCAGATCCGGCTTCCAACCCCCGGCATGGATTGAACTGCCTGGTGTGGCAGATCTTGGTGAAGCCATGAGTTGGGAGTTGCTGCAATATCTTTTAAGAACCGGTGAGCTGGTAAAGGTTGGTGAAAACCTTTATTTTTCCAGGAAAACCCTTGAGTTGGCCCGTCAAAAAGTAACCGATTATCTGCGGGAAAAAGGTGAGATATCTGTAGGTGAACTACGCGATCTGCTGCAGACCTCCCGCAAATATGCGTTGCCCTTGCTGGAATTCTTTGATAAGGAAAAAATAACCCGCCGGGTTGGCGATAAACATCTGGCAGGGAAGGCTTTAAAGTAAATTGTGATATATTCACCGCATAGGGCTGGTCTGTAAATTGTGGACGTATTTTTATAAAAAAGATTCGGTCTGGGGTTTTTATTAAGAATGAAGGTAAACCTCCTTGGTATAAGTATAGATGCACTTAATTTGGAAGAAACGGTAGATCGGGTTGCAGAGTTTATTAAGACCGGCCGGCCGCACCGGATTATTACGATCAATCCGGAATTTTTATATCGAGTGCAGTTTGACAGCGAGCTTCGGGACCTGGTGAAACGGGCACACCTGGTAACGCCGGACGGAGTGGGGATTGTTTGGGCCTGCCGGTTGGCCGGGAATCCGGTTCCGGAGCGGGTGACAGGCATTGACTTGATGCTGCGCCTGGCGGCTCGTGCCGCCAGAGAGAGCTGGCGTGTCTTTTTACTTGGCGGTATTCCGGGGGTTGCCAGAGAGGCAGCAGACAGGTTGAGCTTGAAGCACCCCGGCCTGCAAATCGCCGGTGTTCATCATGGTTACTTTAGCGCTGATGAAGAAGAGAAAGTAGCTATGGTAGTGCGGGAAAGCCGTCCCGATTTGCTTTTTATTGCACTGGGAGCACCCAAACAGGAATGGTGGATGGACAAATACCTAGAAAAAACAGGAGCTGCTGTTGCTTTAGGAGTGGGAGGCAGTTTTGATGTTGTAGCCGGCAGAGTTCGGCGTGCTCCCCGGTGGGTCCGCCATCTGCAGCTGGAGTGGCTGTTCCGCTTGTTGAATGAGCCCTCGCGCTGGCGCCGTCAGCTTGTTCTGCCTTTGTTTGCGTGGCGGGTTATCAGGGAATACAAGCTCAAAAAGTTTCTGCCTGAGATTTGAACCGGGGAGAACATTTTATGGCAAGAGTGGTAATTTCGGGTTACTACGGTTTTCATAACTGCGGTGATGAGGCGATCCTGTATGCTATGCTCCGGGCCCTCAGGGACCTTATCCCCGGTTTGGAGGTCACCGTGCTTTCTAAAGAGCCGGGTTATACGGCCAAAGAATTCGGTGTCTGCTCCGTTCCAAGGGATAACCCCCGCCAGGTGTTGAAGGCTCTACAGGCTGCGGATATGTTGATCAGTGGAGGCGGCGGGCTTTTACAAGATGTTACCAGCCGCAGGAGCTTAATTTATTACCTGGGTATTGTCTCCATGGCCAGGCTTTTGGGCAAGCCCGTTTTCTTTTATGCTCAGGGCATAGGGCCTGTTAATTCTCCTATCGGCAGGGCAATGGTGCGCCTGGTGGCAAATCGCGTCAATACCATCACTGTGCGGGATCCCGATTCAAGGGATGAACTTGTGGCCCTGGGAGTTACTCGCCCGCAGGTCTATGTAACTGCCGATCCCGTGCTTGGTCTGGAGCCGGTTTCGATTGACGGCCAAAAGGGGAGGGAAATCCTCTCCTCACTGGGAATAAGCGGCCGCCCTGTTGTCGGTATTTCCGTGAGACCCTGGAGGGGCCTGGAAGGTTATAAGAAAGTATTGGCAAAAGTAGCCGATGATCTGGTGGCAGATGGGTGGCAGGTGTTGCTTGTCCCGATGCATTATCCTGGAGATGTCGGGGCATGCAGGGAAGTGGCCGCTCTGATGAGCAGGAGATCTTTCTTTTTGGAAGGCAAGGTAGAATATAAGGACTTGCTGTCTATTGCCGCCAATCTGGACCTGGCTGTGGGGATGAGGCTTCACTTTTTGATTTTTAGCGTAATTTTCGGGGTTCCGGTAATAGGCATCCCTTATGACCCTAAGGTAAACAGTTTTTTACAATCAATGCGATTGCTCACAGACTTACATGCCGAAAACCTGGAGTATGATGAATTATCTTTCATAGTTAAACAGGTTCTGAACAACCGGGAAAAAATTAGCGTCGGTCTTAGAGAGCGGGTGGCCTTTCTGCGCAAGGAAGCATTGAGAAATGCTTTGCTGGTAGCTGAACTTCTTCAGAACGGTTAGCTCCAAATATTGTAGTTTTTATTGATTAAAGCAGGAATTGGGCGGGTTGGTGTCGAAGTCAGGTGTGAGGTGCTGTTATGGTGGACAGGTTTAAAATAGCATTGGTTTTAGTCGCCGTCCTAGTGGCTTCTGCCTTAGGTTATTCTGCTTTTGCCGGTACGGGCGATGAGCCGGGGGGGAGCAATGATCCGCTGGTTACCCAGAGCTATGTCGATCAGTATGTCCAGTGGAAGGTTGTTGAATTAAAGACAGGCCAGGTTTTGCAGGGACGTGCTGGTGCAGAATTCATTCAAAGGCGGGGGCAGGCAGTTGTAGTAGATCCAACAGGCAATGGTGTTCCTGATGTCACCGCGGGAGCGGATATTTTTGCGGGTGACCCGGTGCCTGTAAACCATCTGCTGGTCATTCCCAGGGATGACGGGCGCGGGATCAGGGCAAAATCGCCAGTTGTAATAATGTACCGGGGCGGTGTGACGGTACAGTAACATTTTAAGATGTTTTTAAGATTATACATAAAGCGATAAGGGCTTTATCGGGGGTGAGGTGAAATGGTGGTGAGCAGGCGGAGGTTGAAAAGAAAGGCGCCTTTGATTATTTGTTGCCTGTTATTGTTAACTATGCTGGCAGGCTGTTATGTGGTGGCGAAGAATAAAATCTTTTCCTCCGAGCTTGACGTTAGCTCAATACCTGACCTTGTGTCCGACCCTTTAAAAAATGAGCGATTAAATGTGCTGCTGCTGGGGATAGATGCAAGACAGGGTGAAACCATGGCCCGCACCGACTCGATAATCCTGGCAAGTGTTGATCAGAAAAGCAAGCAGATGGTCCTGCTTTCCATACCGCGGGATACCAGAGTGAACATACCCGGGTATGGTTATGATAAGATTAACAGCGCCAGCGTCTATGGCGGGCCGGAGCTTACCATGAAAGTTGCCTCGGAACTGCTCGGTATATCCATAAAGTATTATGTACTTGTCAATTTTAACGGCTTTAAAGATATTGTGGATGCCCTGGGCGGTGTTACCATGGATGTGGAACAAGATATGCGCCACTGGGATGATACTGACGGGGGTGCTTACGAGATCAACCTGAAAAAAGGCGTACAGCGGCTTGACGGGGAGAAGGCGCTTCAGTATGTGCGCTACAGGAACTATGCGATGGGTGATATAGAGCGTACTCAGCACCAGCAGAAGTTTTTAGTGGCGCTGGCTAAAGAAGTGCTTCAGCCCGCTACCATTGCTAAACTGCCGAAGCTTGTTCCTGAAATCAACCGCTATATAAAGACTAACTTGAGTATGGGGCATTTATATACCCTGGCTTCTGCCGCCAGGGAGCTGGAAAAAGGCAATATAATTACTCAAACCCTGCCGGGACGTCCGATAAATATTAATGGAGGCAGTTACTGGGGAGTAGAGCCGTCTGAAGCCAGGCAGATGCTGGCCAAGCTTTTTAAAGGGGAGACTGTTGAAAATGTTGTGTTAAACACCCCGTTAAGCACTCAGTATACTGGTGTAGGGGGGGGAAAAGCGTCAACCCAGCCAAAGGTTGAGACAACAACAAAGTCTACCACTGTTGATCAGAGCCGGCAGACTTCCGCTCCCCAAATACAGCAGAATCAGGGCGGAACAGGTACTGCTGGTAATCAGAAAGCCGGCAAGCTGGGACAGGGTACCCAAAATTCCAGTGGCTCTGCCGGCGGCACAGTAATTATTACTCCTGGAGATAGCGGCGGTGCCGGGACTGGTTCGGGAACGTCCAGCAATAAGCCCGGCAAGTCCGGCAGTGAGGTGAAGACTCCATCAAGAACGGGGACATCAAGTTCGCCTTCCGGTTCTTCCACGGAGGCAGGCAAAGAAACGGTCAACCCAGTTATACCGGGAACTAAGGTAAAGACATAATTTTCCACTATAAGGTATTATATTCAATGAAGCCACAGCTCAAGTGCTCTGCGCTCAATTTCCTCCGGCAAGTGCTGTTGCCAGGGTGCCACACAAGTCGCTCGCTAACGATAACGCCTTACCCTCACCGGGTTTACTGAACGGTTACCTATAAGTATAAGGGACATCTTTTAAAGGGAAGATGTCCCAGACTGTAGACAAAATCCATGGGTGTTGAACCCGCCTGGCCCCTCTGCTCCGCGTCGAGTGAACTTTCGGCTTGCTTCGGTCGAAATTGGACCGCCTTCAACTCACATCCTGTTGCGGTTCAGGCTTTCGCGGACATCCTGTCCGCTCATCCAATTTCGAATCCTC
>JGI12104J13512_1002834_pt1 | contig 10413 bp, 6 predicted proteins | sample TerdegcTABiofilm_FD_13512 | JGI IMG/M metagenome (IMG submission 13512)
GGTATATGAATTAGGTTTACCAACTGATATACCATCAACTAATACATCAGCAATTCTATAACCTGTGTCAGGATAAAAATTAAATGTTTGATCATTACCATGAGTTACAATAATATCTCCAGATGGATTGATTGAACCATTAGGACCAGCTGTTGCTTTTATTATATATGTATTTATTGTTTGAACCATTCTCAATGTACCATCACCTGAGATAGTACAAGTTGTAGTAGGAGAATTTGGATCATCAACAGTAATACTACCTTCGACTTCCCATTTTACAAACTTATAACCAGTAGCAGGATTCGCAGAAATATTATATGTATTAGGAGGTTTAGATGCTGAATCACCATCACTATAAATTACACTATCGAATGTTATTGTTCCAGTATTTGAAGGAATAGTATCAAAGGTAATAGCAATAGTACCAATGGCATAAAGTTTATCATCAAATGAGCCAACATATATTGTACCATCAATTCCTATTGCTGGGGAAGATATTATAATAGCACCTGTAGTATAGGACCACTTGAGTGTGCCATTTTGGTTAATGGCATAAAGATTTTTATTATATGAGCCAACATATATTGTACCATCAATTCCTATTGCTGGGGAAGATTCTATATAACCACCTGTAGTATAGAACCACTTGCATGTGCCATATGGGTCAATGGCATAAAGATTATGGTCAAATGAGCCAACATATATTGTACCATCAATTCCTATTGCTGGGGAAGATAATATATAACCACCTGTAGTATAGAACCACTTGCATGTGCCATATGGGTCAATGGCATAAAGTTTGTCATCATATGAGCCAACATATATTGTACCATCACTTCCTATTGCTGGGGAAGATAATATATAACCACCTGTAGTATAGAACCACTTGAGTGTACCATATGGGTCAATGGCATAAAGTTTTTTATCAAATGAGCCAACATATATTGTACCATCAATTCCTATTGCTGGGGAAGATTCTATATAACCACCTGTAGTATAGAACCACTTGAGTGTACCATATGGGTCAATGGCATAAAGTTTATGGTCATCTGAGCCAACATATATTGTACCATCACTTCCTATTGCTGGGGAAGAATATATATAACCACCTGTAGTATAGAACCACTTGAGTGTGCCATATGGGTCAATGGCATAAAGTTTTTTATCAAATGAGCCAACATATATTGTGCCATCAATTCCTATTGCTGGGGAAGATTCTATATAACTACCTGTAGTATAGGACCACTTGAGTGTGCCATCTTTGTTAATGGCATAAAGTTTTTTATCAAATGAGCCAACATATATTGTACCATCAATTCCTATTGCTGGGGAAGATAATATAGCATCACCTGTAGTATAGGACCACTTACGATTGTTGTCCTGTGCCCCAAGATAAGGACTCTGACCTGTATGTTTTAGGTCATGGTGAAACATTGGCCATGGTGTATTTGCTAACTCTGCTTTTACTTTTTCCACCATAGGTCCTACATTTATTATCAATACTAACAATATTATTATTAATGTTGATTTTAATAATTTTTTCTTTAAATTCATATTCTTCCTCCTTTTACATTTAAAATTCTTAGATAATTTTTTTACTATTTTGTTTACCTCCTTTGGTGATTTTCATATTTTTTATATGAAAAAAAAATTCTCTATAATAAATTTATTTCTTAGTATATTTCTTCAAATCTTCTTTTTGTCTGTATAATAACGAATATTTAAAATTTGTCAATATTTTATCTCTGAAATTCCTGCAGGAGTTCGGAATAAATTCTATAGAAATAATCAAAGGTCACCTTAAAATATTAGAAAGTGTTGAATTTTTCTTATTCATAAGAGTTCTTATCATAACTCTACAAGAATTTCAAAATTTATCTCTTTCATTAAAGGAAAAAATCTTAATTTATAGAAATAAATAAAAACTTCCTTTAATTAAATTAAAATAGTTTTAAATTCTATGATTAATTCTCTTTCTAAACTTTATCTATGTAAACCCTTTTAAAACATCTACTTTTAATCTCCTTTTCCTTAGAGAAGAGATGAGTTGCATAAACAATTCCAATGCCTTCTTTAGTGCTTCTTTCACAATTTGAGTAGAGAATTTTAAAAACATATTCAGGAATATGAATAATCCTGAATACTTCTTTTTATCACCTCCTTTTAATCTCCTTTTCCTTAGAGAAGAGATGAGTTGCATAAACAATTCCAATTTTTCTTAGTTCTTCTCCAACTATTAGACCAATCATATATGAGATGAATGCCATACTCATCATCTTTTCCATTCTATCTTCACGCATACACATGTTTTTATCAATTCCAAGCAAACTCTTTAGATCTTTATAACTTTCCTCTATTAACATTCTCTTCTTATATATTTCTAACCCTCTTTTAGATTCTAAATTTGTCATTACATATAGTGGTTCTTTAAATCCTTTTTCCCAACATCCTATAATATTTACCTTTATTTTTCCCTTGTAGTAGACATCTTTTCAAGTTTCTACCTCTCCTCTCTTCAAAACTAAACTAACCTCTCTTTTGAATTCATCTCTTATTTTTACATTGTTTTTTGTGTTGAGTCTTACTACAAAATTCATTTTATCCTCAATTAAACAAGATAGAAAAAGCTCATAACTAAATTCCCTATCAAACACTAAAGGTATATCTTTTATGATTTCACCTATTTCTGCTATAACTCTAATATGTTCCATATTTCTTGAACTCTCTTCATTATTTAATGTATTTGAGGAATATACTGTAAAGTAGCAAGGTATAGCTCTTCCTTTGTAAGGAAAGCTTACTCCAATTAATAGAAATCCCCTTCTTTTATCCTTTATATAACCAACATAATCTGTTTTTTATACCTCTCTTCTTTCTATTTCAGTTGGATCAATAATTAGAAATTCTACCTTATCTGGTATAAGTCTCTTTAATATATCTTTAAATGAAGAAACTTCATGTCTATCAAGTAAGTTTTCTATTGATTTGTAGTTTCCTTCATAACTACCATCGATTGCTCTTGCAATTTCTGATATTCTAAGTTTTTTTACTTTAAGGTAAGTCTTAATTATTTTTGATAAAAGCTCTATTTTTTTCTTCCTGAAATGGAACTATCTCTTTTAGAACTTTTTTTATATAATTTACTTCCATTTAATCCTCCTTATACTATTTTATCTATATATGAAAACAATTAAGGAGGTTTTTAAATAGTTTTCCGAACTCCGATATGGACTTCAGGTTGTATAGAGGTTTCTGAAAAAGTAAAAAAATAGTTTACAAAAGTAGGCTGTCTGTTTTTGTAAAAAATAAAATTCAAGACCTGATCTAAAATGAGACAAAGGTGTCAGGCACCTTTGTTTCATAAATTTTTTTCTTCAATAAATTTACATTCAGTTAATTTTATTTTGTTTAAAACAACATCTTCAGCAAAAGATCTACAAGATGGGGCTCCACAGGAACCACAATCAAGTTTTGGCAGTAAATCATAAATAGTGTTTACTTCTTGAAATATTTTTGCTGCTATATCCATATTTTCTGAAAGAAGGTATTGAGGTCTTGGTTTTATCTTTTCAGTTAATAATAGGTTTTCATCTTTCAAAAACTCATTAATGTCCTTTTCAACAATTTCTGACATTAAAGATTTTCTTCTTTTTTCTTCTTCTCTCTGGTTATAAAAATTTAATAAAAAATTTTGATTTTTTAAAAAAACGCCCCCAACACATCCTAAAGAACATGCTTTTGCATCTATATAATCAAAATATGGAATTTTTTCTTCCTCCATTTCATCAAAAAATTTTTTTATATTCCAAATTCCATCTATTGAAATCACTTTAAATTCTTGTAAAAATTCCTCTTCTCCTCCTCTTCTTCCAGAACTTACACCAACTTTACCAGATTTAAAAAATTCTCCTGAACCTTCATTTTTTTCTATCAATACTTTTTTATAAACATCAGAAAGTGAAAATACACCATTAAATGGTGAAGATTTTAATCCTAATGGATTTTTCAAAGCAGTTACTTTGCAAGGGTATGTGGATAAATAAAATAAACCTAAACTCTTTATATTTTTTCTTTTTTCTTTTATATAGTTGCCAAGGATATCAAGAGGTAGATTTATTACTGTGAGATTATTAATTAATAGAGGATAATTCACCTGTAACAATCTTACAATTGCAGGGCAGGAAGTTGGAATAATTGGTTTTATAGTATCTTTTTTTTCTTTTAATGTTTTTTTTAAAGCAATTAGATATGCTTCATTACCAATACCTTCTTCCCATATTTCGTTAAAACCAAAAGAGAATAATCTTTTAATAACATCTTCATATGATAACATTCCAAAATTAACAGAGGGGAGAGTATTTGGAATAATTAATATTTTATAATCAAAGTTTTTAATTATTTCTATATTATCATAAAAACTATATATAGAACCTGTTGGACAAACTTTGAAGCATTCACCACAATCTATACATTTCAAATCATAAAGTTCCATTTTTCTATTTCTAACTCTTATTGCTTCAGTAGGACATATCCTTAAACAATGTGTACAACCTATACATTTCTCTTTTATTGTTCTAATTGAGTTTATATAATTTTCATCTTTTTTCATTTAAATCTACCTCAAATGTTAATGTTGTGCCTTTGCCTATCTCAGTATCTATTTCCATTCTATCACTATTATTTTTAATATTTGGTAAGCCCATTCCTGCACCAAATCCAAGTTCAATCGCCTCAGGTGGTGCAGTTGAATAACCTTCTTTCATTGCTAATTCTAAATTTTCTATTCCAGGGCCAATATCTTTTGCCTCAACTTTGATTCTATCCTTATAAATATATAGAGTTATTTCTCCTTCATAAGCATAGATAACAATATTCATCTCAGATTCATAAGCACAAATTGATACTTTTTTTATTATTTCTGGTGAAATTCCTAATTTTTTTAAAATTGATTTAATTTTGGAGGATGCTTCTCCACCATTTTCATAATCTTTTCCGATTATTTTAAAAGATTCAACAAGAAGAGGCTGATTCTCCACGAGATTTTATTTTTGCAGGTTTTATTCCATTTGTATATAAGATTCCAGAGGTTGTAAAAACTATATTTTTTGTACTAATTATTATTATTCCCTTTTCATCAGCAAGCTTTATTGTCTCCTTAGGAATTGTTTTTCCCCTTGCAACGATTATAACTGGAATATCAAGCATTTCAGCTGTTCTAACAATTTGAGGATTAGTTATGCCTGTTATCAATATTACATCATTATTATCTGATTCAACATAAGCAAGAACATCACTCATCAAATCTGCAGCAAATGCAGTTTTTACATCTATTTTATCTAAAATATTTTTACCAGAAAGAATAATTCCATCAATTAATTTTGCTACTTCATCTACTTTCATTAAATTAAAATAATTATATTAAAATAAAGAGTTTTGTCAAATAGATAAAATTGAGGTCTTTGAAAAAGTCATTCAAAAAATAGATGGTTTCGCAGCAATCTCAAAATTATTTAATAAATATGTTATAATAATCTATATTTTTTTAGGAAGGATTAATTATGGCTTTTAAAAGATTTGAAACAAATGTTGATATACCAAAAAAAGAGGAAGAAATTTTAGATTTCTGGAAAGAAAATAATATTTTCGAAAAAAGTATAGATATAAGAAAAGATAGAGAGAAATTTATATTTTATGAAGGGCCCCCTACTGCAAATGGAAAACCTGGAGTTCACCATGTTTTAGCAAGAATTTTTAAAGATGCTATATGTAGATATAAAACTATGAAAGGTTATCTTGTTGAAAGAAAGGGAGGATGGGATACACATGGACTTCCTGTTGAAATTGAAGTTGAAAAATCTTTAGGTCTTAAAAATAAAAAAGATATTGAGAAATATGGAATAGAGAATTTTATAAAAAAATGTAAAGAAAGCGTCTTCACATATAAAAAAGAGTGGGAGATTATGACTGAAAGAATCGCTTTCTGGCTTGATATGGATAATCCATATATAACTTATGTAAATGAATATATTGAAACCATTTTCTGGATAATAAAAGAGATATATAAAAAAGGATTAATTTATAAAGGATATAAAACTATACCATATTGTCCAAGATGCGGAACAACCCTCTCATCTCATGAAGTCGCTCAGGGATACAAAGATGTTTATGATCCAAGTGTTTATATAAAATTCAAAATTAAAAATTTAGAAAATACATACTTTCTTGTATGGACAACAACACCTTGGACCCTTCCCTCAAATTTACTTCTCGCTGTTAACAAGGATTTCAATTATATAAAAATTAAATTTAATGATGAATATCTTATCTTAAATGAAGAGAGAGCAAAAGAGATTTTTAAGGATAAAGAATATGAAATAGTTGAAAAGTTTAAAGGAGATAAATTGATAGATTTAGAATATATACCTCTTTTTGATTTTGTAAAAGTTAATAAAAGAGTGCATTTTGTAACTCATGGAGATTTTGTAAGTTTAGAGGAAGGTACAGGAATTGTACATATTGCCCCTGGTTATGGAGCTGATGACCTTGAGCTTGGAAAAAAGTTAGATCTTCCAGTTGTCCAACTTGTAGATGAAGANGGTTATTTTACTNCCGATACTGNTTTTATAAAAGGAAAATGGTTTAANGAAGCTGATANATATATCATAAAAAATTTACAGGAAAGAGNGCTTCTTTTTAAAGAAGAAAAATATCTACACTCTTATCCACATTGCTGGAGATGTGACACTCCTCTAATTTATTTTTCAAAATNAAGCTGGTTTATAAAAACGACAGATGTAAAGGAGAACTTAATTAAAAATAATCAAAAGATTAATTGGTATCCAGAACATATAAAGAATGGAAGATTTGGTAACTGGCTTGAAACTTTAGTTGATTGGGCTATATCAAGAGAGAGATATTGGGGTACACCCTTACCAATATGGAAATGTGAAAATTGTGAAAATATTGAAGTTATTGGAAGCATAGAAGAGTTAAAAGAGAAGGCGATAAACTACAAAGAGGGATTAGATTTACATAGACCATATATCGACGAAATAAAATTAAGATGTCCGAAATGTGGAAAAGAGATGATAAGAGAGAAAGAGGTTCTTGATGTATGGCTTGACTCTGGCTCTATGCCTTATGCTCAACTTCATTATCCTTTTGAAAATAGAGAAAAATTTAAAGAGTCATTCCCAGCTGACTATATTTGTGAAGCGATAGACCAAACAAGAGGATGGTTTTTCACACTTCATACCCTTGGAACTTTACTTTTTGATTCACCAGCTTTTAAAAATTGTTTATGTCTTGAACTTGTTCTTGATGAAAAGGGTGAGAAGATGAGTAAACATAAAGGAAATATTATAGATCCTTGGGATGTTCTAAACAATGAGGGAGCAGATGCGATTAGATGGTACTTATTCACAGTTACACCTCCATGGATACCAAGAAGATTTTCAAGAAATGCGGTGAGTATAAGTTTAAAAAACTTTTTAATTCCTCTAAGAAGCAGTGTTAATTTCTTCACTTTATATGCTAATATTGATGAATTTAAATCAGATAAATATGAACATATTGATTACAAACAGAGACCTATTATGGACAGATGGATAATATCAAGAATTAATTCACTTATCAATTATTCAACAAATAAAATTGATAATTATGATATTACAGATGCGACAAGAGAGATGGTAAAATTTGTTGATGAACTAACAAATTGGTATATAAGGTTAAACAGAAAAAGATTCTGGAAAGGAGATATGGATTTTGACAAAATATCTGCTTACCAAACTCTTTATGAAGTATTACTCAATTTTTCTAAATTGATTTCACCTTTTACTCCATTTATCTCTGAAGAGATTTATCAATCTTTAAAAGGAGAATCAAATATTTTTAAAGAAAGTGTACATCTTGAAGATTATCCAAAGTTTAATTCAGATTTAGTTGATATAGAACTCGAAAAAAGAATGGAATTCATTAGAGATATTGTTGAACTTGGCAGATCTTTAAGAAAGAAAAGTAACATAAAAATAAGACAACCATTAAAAACTATATATATCTATTCTGAAAAAAAAGAAAATATTGAAGATTTTGTAGATTTAATAAAAAGTGAACTTAATGTTAAGGAAGTTAAGTTTATTGATAATGAAGATGATTTTGTTGAAATAAATCTTAAACCAAATTTGGACATTCTTGGCAAAAAATTTGGAAAATATATCAATAATTTAAAAGATTTACTTGAAAAAGAAGGTCTTAACATTTATAAAATGCTTTTAAAAGAAAAAGAATTTGAGGTAACTTTTGATGACTTTAAAGAAAAAATTAGAGTCGAAGATTTAATTGTTGAAAAAAAACCAAAAGGTAATTATTCAGTTGCTTTTAATAAAGATACAACAGTAATCCTCTCTCTATCAATTGATGATGAACTTAAAAAAGAGGGGTGGCTTAGAGAATTTTTACATTTTATTCAGAATACAAGAAAGAATGTTGGTCTTGAAGTAACAGATAGAATTGTTCTTGGAGTTGTTTTTCCTGAAGAAAAATTAGAAATAATAAAAAAATATATAAATTATTTAAAAGAAGAGGCGTTAATAGAAAGACTTGTTTTTGGAGAAGTCGAAGGCGATAAAATCATTTTTGAAGATGGAGAAATTTATATTAATAAAGTATAAATCCCAAAAAATTATTCAATTTTACATCTTTAAAATAGATATTTAATAAATTTTTTATTATATAGAGGTCTTAGAAAAATCATACAAAAAGTCATTCCTATGTAAGAAGGAGTTTATATTATCGATGAAAAACTGGATTCCCGTTTACACGGGAATGACAGAAAAGAAGAATTACCAGTGGAGATAGTGGATTCCAGTTTTTACGGGAATGACAGAATAGTGGATTTTACAGTGATGATGAAATAGAAATATTGGATTCCAGTTTCCCCGCCTTCGCGGGGAAGAGTGCTACAAAATAGAGGGTTTTTACAGAGCTATTTGATAAAGTCAAAATCTAAGTCATTTTTAATCACTTCTTTCTAATAAATAAAAAGAATTGGTAAAATTTAATTAGATAATTAATCAAAAGGAGGAGAGATGAAAGAAGAAAAGAAGAAATTCACAACCACTTCTGATATTGAGATAAAAGAATTATACCTTCCTCAAGACGAATTTAATTATGAAGAGAAACTTGGAAATCCTGGAAAATACCCATTTACAAGAGGAATCTATCCAACTATGTATAGAGGTAGATTATGGACAATGAGACAATATGCTGGTTTTGGAACAAGTAGAGAAACAAATTTAAGATATAAATATTTACTTTCTCAAGGTCAAACAGGACTTTCAGTTGCTTTTGATCTCCCAACACAAATTGGCTATGATTCAGATGATGAGATAGCTCAATCTGAGGTTGGTAAAGTTGGTGTTAGTATATCGACAATAGATGATATGGATGAACTATTTGATGGAATACCTCTTGATGAAATTTCTACTTCTATGACAATAAATTCTACTGCGACAATTTTACTTGCAATGTATGTTGCAGTTGCTGAAAAAAGAGGAATAGATAGAAAAGTTTTAAGAGGAACAGTTCAAAATGATATTTTAAAAGAGTATATTGCAAGAGGTACATACATTTTTCCTCCTGAACCATCTTTGAGATTAACTGGTGATTTAATTGAGTGGTGTGCAAGGGAGATACCAAAATGGAATGGTATAAGCATATCTGGTTATCATATAAGAGAAGCTGGTTCAAATGCAGTTCAAGAGGTTGCTTTTACTCTTCTTGATGGTATTGAATATGTTAAATTACTTATCAATAGAGGACTTGATGTAGATTTTTTTGCTAAAGGATTATCTTTTTTCTTTGCATCACATAACAATTTTTTTGAAGAGATTGCAAAATTCAGAGCTTCAAGAAGGATGTGGGCAAAAATTATGAAAGAAAAATTCAACGCTAAAAATCCTGAATCTATGATGTTAAGATTTCACACTCAAACAGGTGGAGTAACATTAACTTCAATAGAACCAATGAATAATATAATTAGAGTTACACTACAAGCACTTGCTGCTGTTCTTGGAGGAACTCAATCTCTCCATACAAATTCTTTTGATGAAGCTCTTTCACTCCCAACAGAAGAATCAGTTAGAATTGCTTTAAGGACTCAACAAATAATTGCATATGAAAGCGGAGTCACAGATAGTGTCGATCCTCTCGGAGGTAGCTATTTTATTGAAAGTTTAACTGATGAAATTGAAAAAAGGGCATTCGAAATAATAGATAGAATAGAGAATATGGGTGGAATGAAAAAGGCAATACTTCTTGGAATTCCTCAAAATGAGATACTTGAATCAGCATACAAATATCAAAAAGAGGTTGAGGATGGAGAAAGGATAATTGTTGGAAAAAATAAGTTTA
>JGI12104J13512_1002835_pt1 | contig 10412 bp, 7 predicted proteins | sample TerdegcTABiofilm_FD_13512 | JGI IMG/M metagenome (IMG submission 13512)
TGAGAGATATGAGGGAATTTGCATTCATTCCGGTCAGATTTGTTTTAATATCCCGCCAGGATGGTGTTGACTGGGTCATATAAAGAGGTATGTTGTTTCTGATTATCAGGATATTGATAAATCAGGGTGATCATTCCTGATGTTGAGAAAGGAGTTCAGATAATGTCTACCGTAAGAAATAATAAACTCCCGTTATTTATGCATACATATCTGTTCATGTCATATGATCCTGGTTTTTATTCAAGATTGAACCATTTTCTCTGCCTCTTTTCATTCCTGTTCGAATTTGAGAGTTATGAGTATCATGCTCACCTCTCACGGGAATGCATATTTTCCATAAAAACAATACACTTGTATGACAGTCACGGTATCCCTGAGCGATTCAACATATGAAAAGTTGATTGCATTCCGAGGCTCTTCTGATATGACTGATGACCGGGTTATTGCTGAACTTCTTGAAATTGTCTGTGACATTGATGATGAACCGCTCAGCGAGGAGACTCTTCAAAGGATTGCAGAAGCGAGAGAAGATTTCAGGACTGGAAGATGCAAGACACTGAAAGAAGTGATGGCAGATCTAGGAGATTCATTTGAGTAAGTTCACGTTACTCATCTCGAAAGGAGCAGAACATGACTTAGCACAGCTTCCGAAATTTGCCCGGAGATCTCTTGAGGTTGCTTTTGCAGAACTTGAACTACTTGAAAATCCTCGGGAGAAACTTGGACCCCTCAAAGGGAGGGCAAAGGGCTTGTATTCATTGAGGACTGGAGAATATCGGGCCATCCTTGAGATTTTTGATAATAAACTGATGCTTCTGGTAATTGAAGCAGGTCATAGGAAAACGGTATACCGTAAATACCAAAGTTAAAAGAATGGAGACGCCCAAATATCCACAGAATAATCATGCTCTAAAGAATATTTTTCGAATATTCATATTGGAATGATGAGAATGTCACCTTCACTATTAATTTAAACCCTTTCTTTTTCTTTCAGGTATACATATCTATTTTATTATATGGAATAATTCAATCAACTTCCTTCTCAAGTTAAAAAATCTCTTTCAATAATCTTTTAGGAGTTAAACCTATTATGAAGGGTTGTCGGTTTCAAGTGAAAAATAATGTGCATTTCTGAATCACTCTGTTCATTATGATCCTTTCCGTAGGATTATGTCAGTATTAATACTTCATGGATAATGGGGATATTTCACCTTTTTTCTGTATTGTATGTTTCAGGTGGTGTGAAGAATTCAATGTTGATTCGAATTACACGAGATCATCTCTCTACTTTTGATGGGTTACTAGGATTAACTAAAATAAATACGAAATTCCCGTTTTTAAAAAAAACTGGTAGAGGTAAATATTGGTCATTGATTGTTACTATTCGTTGGAACAGATTGACAGTCTCGTAGGTGTGCATGGTTTTTTAACTGTGAGATTCAATCAGTATCCTGACTGAATGACTCTCTTACCTTCATCACCGGGACAATGCCTCGTATGTAGAAAAAATATCTCCAGAAAATCTGCTGAGGTACATCTGATATCACACAAGAAAAAGAAATCTCCAAAACATTCTGCTTATCTGATAGAGGTTACCGCTGAAGGCCACCCTGAATACTGGATGTATCTATCCTCTCTCCCAGATGCAACCCTTGAAGATATCGACCTTCTCCTGAAGGATATATGGATGGGAGATGACCACATAAGTTCATTTACTATTGAAGGAGAAGAGTATACCTCATATCCTGACAGTTCGGGGATGAAGGTACGGGTGGGGAAGGTCTTCAGACCTGGGATGACCTGTACGTATACCTGTAATTTCTTCTCACCAACGGTACTCCATCTGGTTGTTATGGAGAGACAGCCAGCATATACCCCGGCTCATGATTCTATCTGTGTTGTTGCCAGAAATTCACGGATACCTTATGATTGTGACATATGTGGATCGAAAGCCGATTTTTTTTGTGATGAGTGTTATCATGAAGGGGGGACTCCTCTCATCTGTAAACATTGCCTCCCTCATCATAATTGCAGTTACGAGCAGATTCAGGTCATCCCTGACTCTCCTTTATTCGGAATAGAATACTTTGCTGAAGAACCTGATCGCCTCGTCAGGTGGTACCCTGAAGGGTGGACGAGCGATGAGATCATTTCTCCAGAACTGTATGAACTGCTTGACCGGTATTTTGAGAAATACATGGAGGAAGATGAAGAATGTGATCTTCAGGATTCGGATGAAGATGAAGATGACGAAGTACCATCAGTCCCCGGTAGATCGGGTTCTCTTCCCCCTGGTGTAAAATACGATAGAAAGGATTCTGAAGATATGAAAAGCACTGTCCCATCGGGGTTTGTGTCTACTCTGATTGATCTCTATATCAAAGAACTGAGGAGGAGTTATGGTATTGAGCCGAAAACACCCCCAAAACAAGAACCTCTTTCAATAGATAGATATGATACAATCAGAAGGAGAATCGATTTTTTTTCAAGGCTGATAATTCACCGCCGATCCTCGAGGGGTGTATTCTTATGCTGGATAGTCTGGCAGAGAATCTGAAAGTCCCTCAATAGTTGTCTGTATCGTATCGAACCGCCTGCAATTCTTGCCAATCCCTATCATCATGAATACCCTGCATGTATTCTTCCAAAAATGTTTTATGGTATAAATAGTTCACTATTTCTTTCCACACGCCGAAAAATCGCCCGATGAGACCAGGGCTCCCTGTAATCGCTGTATCGGAACACTCCCACCGATGAGCATATCTCCATATCCTGCCAGACATTCTGCTCCGGATTCATCGAGAATTATCCGTGAATTTGATACAGACGTCACTTTCAGCCCAATCTTGAGTTGCAGGTTCGCTTTAATGACTCCGGTAATAATCCGTGCATCCGGCCGCTGGGTGGCCAGAATCAGATGAAACCCTGCCGCCCTTCCTTTCTGTCCGATCTTCTGAATTGCAGTCTCCAGAGCCTCTTTCGTGACCCGGTTCATGATAAGATCCGCATACTCATCGATCACGATGATCCGGCGGGTCATCGGTTCAGGTTGCCTGGTATTGTACTCAGAAATGTTCGTAAACCCCGTTTTTTCCAGATGAATATATCGCTCCTCCATCTCTCTGACACATGCATCAAGGGTCTTGATAGCCATATCAGGATCCATGATCACCGGCATGAAGAGAGATGGGAAGGAGACAAAATCGGTGAATGTCACCCGCTTTGGATCGATAAGAATGAATGAGACCTGGTTTTTCGGGTTCATGAGTGTACTTCCGATGACGATTGACCGGATAAGTTCACTCTTTCCTGAACCCGATGTCCCTCCGATAAGACAGCTGGTCATAACCGGATCTGCCAGATCGCCCATCATAACCGATCCGTCTATTCTTCTCCCGATAGGAAAGGGACACAGCGACCGTGAGGAAGGTTTTCCATCCCGGATCAGGGATCTGACATCGCATGGCTGCCAGGTATCATGGGGCACGTCACAGCTGATATACCCGCTTTGTGCCTGAATAAGGGGAGGAAAGGATAGCGATAATCCAAGCTGGATATCAACCGCACGGTTCGCAATCTTGGAAAACGTGACTCTTTTCGAGAGATCAGGGATAATCTTCAGCCTGATAAATCGCGGTCCGAAGATAAATCCTGCCGGGAGAACCGGAATTGAAAGCAGATGGAGGGTCTCGACCAACCTGGAGAGATATGCCTCTCCAAGAGAGAGATCATTCGGGATTCGGGTACCCGTCGGTTTGACTTCTTCTTCCTGTTTTTGTGGCGTATTTGGACGAATCACTTCAAAGTCAGTGTCACATGCGGCATAGGGGCACATTTTGCACAGGTCAGGGTCCTTACATCTGGGAACCGGGAGATGACCTTCTTTTATCCGCCGTGCAAGAGTGATGAGTGATGCATGATTTTCTATGAGGGTTTGTATCGTGGATGAGTCATATCTGACGAGGGGGACGGGCTCTTCCAGATAGAGCATATCAACCCGTGGGGTGATGCCGATTGACCGGGAGACGAGCCATGCATATAATGAGGTCTGTGCAAGATCCTGCGTGGGATCTGACTCTTTTCTCCCTTTATACTCTACAACCACCGGTTCATGTGTTCCTGGATCAAAAAGAAGAGCATCAGGCCTTCCGCTTATTTTTACCATTTCTCCATCGTCACATAGAAAATCAGAACTCATGGTGTATTCTGATGAGTGAAATATGGTTGATATGAGTTTTTTTGGATCCTCACTACCCGTCCCGTCAGGGGAGATGAAGACTCTGATATAGCGTATCCATCGGTCGCATGCGACTGCAAATGCCTCTATCTGTTCATGAGAGAGGCGAGGGGCATGTTTTGTAAGATATGGGATGAAAAACTCATTCTTGATAAACTCTCGAATTATGTCTGCACTTTCAGGATCAGGTGATTGAAGTGCGGTGATAAAGGCATGCTGGCTTGTCTTCTCCTGCGTAATATGTCGAAAAACCTGATCTGCGAAGGTATGAAACCGCTTCCCGGGAAGGTTTCCTGATCCTTTCTGTCCGACCCTCCATGCATCCTTCTCGCCCCTGCAGGCATATCCAAAGAGCCGTGGGCAGTGCTGGCAGAGATGGAGTTCACTTACGAAGAGTCTTTGCATATGGGCCCTTTTCCTGTTGCGATGATCAATGAACCCTGCTGATTGGGTATTATCTTATATGCAGCCGGGTGTCTTCCACACCATATGATGAGTTCGTCATAAGTCATGGAGATTCCGTTCTCCTGAAGACTTTGGACGAGTATATCGGCCCGCATGATGTGCATCGGGCGGGAATACAGGATCGTGCATAGAGCGGTGTGTACTGCGTTATCTGTTATCTCCCGCATTTTTGAGTCTACTTTTTCATGCTTCTCTTGTGAAGGAATGTCTATAGGGACCTTTCCCGGAACTCCTGCAGGAATTGCTGGTATAAGGGATGGAAATGCTTCCTTATTCCCGACATAGGCTGAGAGTTCATCCCGAATTATCGGACGAAGACCATGGATAGTCTCAATCTGAATATCTCCCTCATTGACCTTACAGACGAGGGAATACAGGGCATAAAACCGTGCGATCTCACCTTCTGATGGTTGTATAATCCGCCCTCCGGCGGCAAGAAATCCCTCTCTCTTCTGGTTTGTCTGGGTCCACGTGGGCCTCGTGATGATACATCTGGGATCAGTCAGATACAGGCATAAAGAGCCTGGATTATTCGTAAGATACTGTATCCCCTTTGTAAAACCTGAACCGATGCTGCTATGATTGCTATTGGTATTGATGATAATTCTGCAATTCTTCGAGGTATGATTGATTGTTATGATATTCTTTCTGGATTCCCTGGTACAGGTGAATGCAACCCTGTGTGATTGGAGATAGATCTGCAAAGCACTGGTTATCTGTTCATAATCAGGCGGCCATGCATCCAGATCTGAGAGGACCTGATCATGCTCCTGCACCCATGCCGATCTGATGACCTGATCCGGAGAAGGAAGGGGGATCTCTTTTGTGGTCCCCTTTTCATCCTTCATCCTGATGATCGTATTCGCGGTGCTGATGACCTCACGGGGAGAGGGATATTTTCCACGGGATGATAATTCCCGTAATACCTGTGGGATAAGCCAGTCTGTAAGCATATTCCAGGTATCGGGAAATACAGTCCTGATACGGGAGGTGATGATCTCCGTTATCTGTTCTTCTGTGCATCCACGAAGATCAACCTGATTCATCCCGATCTTATCAACCACTGATCTATCCAGTATCTCTTCAAATCTCTCCCAGTAAAGGGTTCTCATGAAGGCAAGGGGAAGGATGGCAGAGGTCTCATTCAGGATAATCTGATTCATCAGTCCGAATGATCGTTGATGCTCTCCCGTGTACAGGTTCTCCAGCTGATCAAAGCAGACGATCAGGCATTGATTGAGAAAGGTCAGGAGAAGACCGAGTGATTTAAGAAATGTACTCGCCTCATCCTCTGCTTCAGCTTCTGACAACTCTTTGAACGGGATATTCAAAAGGGATGCATCGTCAGGGTCTGCAATCTGTCCAAGGAGCCGGTTGCGTGCAGGGTGAAACAGGTCTTTGTCACCACACGCAAAGAGTAACCTGATGAAGAGATGATCGATATCCGGTATCTTGTCTATTATCCAGGTTTGCACGAGATTATAGAATCTATTTCGCTCTTTTGCCTGGTGTGAAAAGTCTTTAAAGAATTTCTCCGGATTGTCTTTGAATGGCTGGAATAACTTTCTATACTCTTCTTTTTGATTGATGTACTCCGATATCATCGAGAAGAGCATGGCGTGAATCTGGGTAAACCGAAATGAGTCTTTGAGGGGGTGAGAGAGGTTGGTGATTATTCCATGGAATAGATGCTGTATTGGAGCGTTATAGTTGATGATAGGCCGTATTGTTGAGAATTTCACGTCAAAAGAAGTACTTTGACAGTACTCCCGTATGCGGGCGATCATATTCGTCTTTCCGCTTCCTGCTTCACCGTTTACCAGGATTCCAACCGGATCATGGGGGTGTTTCTGTTTATACGCAATAATGCTGGTGATGTGTGTGAAGGCATCACCATTGATAGATGAGATGGTGGGAAACTGATTCACCCAGGGGTCTGGTTGGGCGTGTGATGAGAATGGGTTATTTTCCTGCAATATCTCCCGTGGATTCTTCATTCATTCCTCCAGATGAGAAGAATACGCAAGGTATGTGTTTTATCCATGTAGGAGTCGGCTCGTTGATCCTCGGTGAGGAGGTAGGGATCACTTGCCTGAAGTTCGACGACTCCTGCATCCCATAATGACTGAATAACTGAGTCAAATACATGCTTTGGCCAGTTGAGAAATCTGCGGAGTGCAAAGATCTTGACATAATTTTTGCCCATTCTGATGGTATCGTATGCCTTTTTTATCTCACGAAAGGGATCCGGCCGTTCCGGGACGAGGATCTGTATCATATAATCCCGTGACGTGGGAACAATCTTCAGCTGTATAGCCCCGGATTGGACAAGGGCGTTTAATGCATCGGCGATCAGCTCTTTTTGAAATGGGAGTTTTTTTGAGACGTTCCTTATGCTTACAGAGGTTTTTTGAACGATATATGCGTGGATAATATCCTGAATTGGCGCCCGGAGAAGGTACGTGCCGGCTCCTTTTTTATGTATTGTATAGGCCTCCGAAAGATGGGGTTTTAATCTCTCGATAAATTTCTTATTGGTTCCTTTTTTTGGCTGAGGCCCCAGGAAATTTTCAATGTTTTTCGGGAGGGAGGTTTTCAACTCTGTAATGGTAAGATAATCTCTCTTCTGTTTATCAAAGATTTGGTTGAGGATATCCTGGAAGGTATAATCCATACCTGATATCTCTTTTATTGCCATAAAATAGATTCGAATTGGCTTTAAGATTCATCGATTGCGTTGACGGAATAATTTCTCCCTCATATGATCCATCTCTTCGCTCGCATACGCACCGATAACCGGATACAGTTTCTCTATCCGCTCCTCAAGATTCTTCCCTCCGAGCCGGTACGGGGCCGGTCCAAGCAGCAGGATGGGCGACACCTTTCGCTCCGGTACCGGACGCAGGACCTCATCACTCTCCCCGATGCATGAGAAGAAACTCCGGGTATCACCGGTCTTCGGAATAGTGGTCTTCTGCTCCATTCCTGCTGTCACATCAGACCCGACAGCCGGATGGGATACCTGAAGCCGGCACGTCTGTACCCGGCTTATCACCTCTTCCTTCGTCATCCCATGAAGCAGAAACAGTATCCAGGGGTCCTCATCCAGAACCTCGGCAAGATAATACCATGCAGCGGCGATATGGATACAGGGGTTCTGATCATCACTACAGTGACAGTAGGCACGAACACTCCGATACTGGTCAGGAATAAGAAATATCTCCTTCTTTTCCAGCGTATCCACAAGATCCCGCGAGAACTCTCCGGTTATGAGTGAGCCGGTCAGGGCAGCATCGTTGGTGATCGTATCGATGACATTGTCCCAGACCTCCCTGGAGAATCGGGGGAATAACAATCCTACAGGTCTGGTTGCTGTTCCGCTGCAACAGATCCCCATACTCATCTCACCCGGACCGATTCGGATGGAATTCCCAAACCCGTTCCTGGCACAATGTTTTGCCCTGGTGAGTCGTCCGTTCTCTCCATACTCCTCAAGGACCGATACAAACCGGGAGGCCCACCAGTTCTTCCCAACCGGCCCGTACTGGCTTTGCAGTCCTCCCCGGAGAGCACCGCATCACGGAGTGAGACGATATCAAGTAACTCCTCTGTTGAGAGACTGGTGAGGAGATCCTCTCCCTGTGCCAGAACCTCCCGTCCCAGAATCCGTTTTTCTGTATTAATCCGGTCAATCTGTTCCTCCAGTGTTCCGGCAGCGATCATGAGGTGTACTTGCACATTCTGCTTCTGTCCTATCCGGTAGGTCCGGTCCGTCGCCTGGTCCTCAACTGCAGGATTCCACCATCGATCAACATGAAATACATGGGTCGCAGCGGTGAGGTTCAGCCCGGTCCCTCCTGCTTTTAATGATATCACAAAGAATGATGGCTCTTTTGATGACTGAAACTCCCTGACCAGTCGTTCACGCTCACGTCGTGAGGTCTTCCCGGTGAGGAGGAATACCGGTATTAAAAACCTCTCCTCGAGTATTCGGGCAAGATACTCTGCAAACGTAGCATACTGAGTGAATATAAGGGCCGAATCTCCTTCTTCACTGACCTCCTCCAGCATCTCAAGAAGTCGGGAGACTTTTCCTGATCGTTCGGGCAGAACCCCCCGATCATGGATGAAAAGACCGGGGTGATTGCAGATCTGCTTCAGTCTGGTGATGGCCCGGAATATGACACCCCGTCGTGCAAGTCCGGTTACCGTCTCAAGAGACTGTGCCATATCTTCGACAACCGCCTGGTAGAGGGTCGCCTGTTCATGGGTAAGCGTGCAAAAAACCCGTGATTCCATCTTTTCCGGAAGGTCAGCAATCACTGACGTGTCGGTCTTCATCCGTCGGAGAAGGAACGGCCTGATGAGCAGACGAAGCTCTGTGGTCCCATGTTTATCTCGTTCTGTTCCTGACAGATGGCCATACCGTGACTGGAATGCATGCTGCGACCCCAGGTATCCGGGATTGAGAAAGTCCATGATAGACCAGAGTTCAAGGAGCCGGTTCTCCACTGGTGTACCGGTCAGGGCTATTCTCCGGTCAGCAGTCAGCTCCCGGATCGCCTGGGACTGAAGCGTATTCGGATTTTTAATATTCTGAGCCTCGTCAAGGATGACTGCAGACCACCTGACCGGGAGGAGATGATCGATATCCCGGCTTGCCAGGTTGTACGTGGTCAGAATAAGGTCATACCGGCCGATATGGGCGATGAATTCATCCCCACGACACCGGGATATGCCATGGTGGATCCAGACCGACAGAGAAGGAGCAAACCGTTTTATCTCCCGTTCCCAGTTTCCTACAACTGACATCGGACAGATGATGAGAGCCGGACCGATATCCGGCTTTTGTTCTTTTAATGATAAAAACCAGGCAATCGTCTGAATGGTCTTTCCTAGTCCCATGTCGTCGGCAAGACAGGCTCCAAATCCCCGTTCAGTACACCGGAGGAGGAATGCATGACCGGTCTCCTGGTATGGCCGGAGTGTACCGTTCAGGGTTTGTGGGATTGGAAATTCGGCAGTATCCTGGGTAGAACGGAGCATGGTAAGTATGTCTTTGGTCCATTCGTCTGTTCCCCTGACCTGAACAGTCATCGGACCATCAAATCCTCCGACCGACAGCCGGATGAGATCCCCTGCCTGTGATTTTCCCCTGATGTACCGCCGCTCAAATTGTGAGAGTGCAGTGGAAAGGGCACCTGCATTCCCATAAATCCACCGTCCCTTCACTTTGATGATCGGCGTCTTTTGTCTGACCGCCTGCCAGAACTCTTCAGGAGTGACCGATTCATCACCGATGGCAATCCGGTAATCAAACGAGATAAGCTCTGATATTCCGAGCATCCCATGGGGGTGAGCCGGCCCTTTCTTCTGTGCACCAAGTTCTATCCGGGGCCTGTACTTCTCATCGGTCCACCATGACGGGAGGATGACGTCAAATCCCTTGTCTTTGACTGCAAGAACCTCTGTGGTAAGAAAAGTCGCTGCATCGGCTAGTGTAATCTCCCCGGTCGTCGGATTCGACCCGGACAGGCAGGCTTTCAGGATAGGAGATGCTGATGCTGCCTGGGAAAGTCCGGAGAGGAGTTCCTGGATGAGAACCGGCCCAGGGGGGAGGATTCCGCCTGATTCTTCGGGAAGGTTCCAGATAGTCCCTGCCGGGATGATGAGATCAGGATCTGCTTCTGATCGCATACACAGGCGTATC
>JGI12104J13512_1002852_pt1 | contig 10357 bp, 9 predicted proteins | sample TerdegcTABiofilm_FD_13512 | JGI IMG/M metagenome (IMG submission 13512)
AAACCCTGTCTAAATAGAATATCTCGGACAGGGTTTATGAGCAATACTGATGGCCATAGAATGTGAGCAAGTTGCGGTCAAATAACGCGAGCGGCGACACTAATCAATACAAAAAAGGGCTGTGTCAAAAGTAAATTTTAAGCATTTTTGCCCCACTTTGGGTCCAAAATTATGATTAAATTGCAATCCCGTACCACTCTGATAGTGATACGGGATCTCTTTTTGAATCATTATGGGATTTAGTGTTTTGCCATTGACCTTTTGACACAGCCCCTTCTCTTCATAACTCTATTCTGGTAATACCATCAATCCTGTCAAAATGCTTATCGAATGAGTATATCTCGGTTATCTCCCGTTGCAGCATTTGACTAGCCGTAAACGCATCCGACCAATCTATTCTTTTATCTACATAAATATCCAAAGCGTTCAATGCCATATCTTTATCAGAAAATGTCAACCCCTGCAAACTTAATATTGTAGTGATCCATTCTCGAATATCTTCTTTTGTTTGTTTGTAATACCCTTCAAGAATCCATATTATATCCGCCAGAATAATATCAGGCAAAAATACATCTTCGTTTCCTTCTTCAACCCTTTTGAGTAATTCCTCGGCCTGTTTTGCCTGGTCTGGAACATCGTTGGTCAAATATCGCAGGATAACATTGACATCAATGGTTCTCACGATAACGAGCCTCCATTACCTGATTGCGTATAGCCCTGAAGTCTTGTTCCCCATCAACCTTTACAACACCCCGCAAAGAGGATATTCCCCCCTGGTTAGTGGGAACCAGTTTAACGCCGTCTTCCAGCGGAATGATGCGTACATAGCTCGCTTTGTTAATATTATATTTCTGCCTGATCTCTCTGGGCAAAGTAAGCTGGCCCTTTTCCGATATTTTAGCAAGCAACATCGTGACCACCTCCTTAAGAATTCGTTCCTTTACTTTTATATTATGTCATACTACATCAAAAAGTAAAGCGAATATCAAAATTATTTCCTTATACATTTTTTCCAACAACGTTAGTGAACACTGTCTAACTTATTGCAACCCAAATCGTTTTTGATCAACAGAAACCAGCCGCCAGCTCAATGGTTACTCAAAATCGGCAATTTTCCAAAGTGCCCCAAATTCCCTCTCCCAACAACCTTAGATTACGTATTTGACTTATTGTAACTCGTTCATTGCCTTTAAATTTTTCAGTATTATATATTATATCCATTTTTTCCTACCATTATCAGTATCCGGCCAGAATATATGGTATTCTTTTCCATTAGGCAAACCCCTGTCCCCCTGTATGTTTCCCTGCCTGTTGTTTCAATTTTTGTCCAAAGATTCAACCACCCTGATCGCTTCAGGCAAAACGGGCCGGTCGTTATATTCATTTTCTTTTTTTCCGCTATCGGGATTATACCTCTCTATCTCCATGTACCTGGTCGCTTCCAGCCAACCCTTTCTTTCTGTATTTTTCCAGTCCAGCATGGTCTTTAAGTTTTTTAACCGTTCAGTATTCCACAACTTTTTTGCCCCGGCTTCCCGGCTGCCCAATTCCTTGAGCTTTGCCAAGACATACTGTTCAAATTTATCTATATACGTCTCAGGCGGTTCACCGGTGTCCGCCACTGCCCAGGTTGTTTCGTCAAAAAGAGTGGTGTAACGCTTTTTCCTGTCGGAAAGCACCAGTTTAGGCGTTATTTTAACCGACCCCAGGCCCAGTGGTTTGCCCATGCCCAGTTTATGATAATGATTCTCCGGCAAATTTAATACGAACAGCAATGCCCCTATTTCTACGGGAGACAAATTGATGAACCTGATCTTACCTTCAAATTTTACCCTGGGCCTGATCGGTTGGATTCTTGTATGTCGTGTTTCGCTGATTTTTTCTGGTTGTTCAACCCAGTAATTCGGGTCTTTTTCATCCTGAGTATCCCGGTACCAGTAGTATTTATAACCTCGCAAGCAGGTTTTACTGTCGTCGGAACTCCAGTGGGAAAGTTCTTTAACCGGAGTCACTACCCCTTTTGGCTGGTTTAAATAGTGTTGAAAAGTAGTCGGTTTTGGAGAAGCCAGAATTTTAGGATGTTCCGGTTGCTGCAACAAATCATCCTGGCCTTCCCGCGGCAGGGCATCTTCAAAGCTAACTCTTGAGGCAAATTTGGTCTCCACACCAAAAATAGCTTCAGCCAAATCAATAACCCCTGTTTTGTCCTTTAAACTGCTGGGCCTAAAGTAGCCAATACTGTGCTTATGAGGCAATCTGAATAACCCCGTATGACCAAAAGCAATAACTTTTTCCTGGTTATTTATCTGTTCGCTCAGGTAAAAACAAGGGACTCCTGCCGGGTCTTTTTTCAGCATTTCCAGCAAATCAGCTTGCTCCATCCTGTTTTTATCATCGGTATAACTTTGCACAACCTCATCCGGTATTGTTAGACTATTTTTAGCGTCAGGCAAAGTGATTATCCAGTGCATGTGTTTTTTTGCTCCCAGATTGCCTGAAGAAATTAGGTACCCTTCACAAAAACCATTTTGCTGAGCAAGGCTTATATCTTGCACTTTTGCATATTTTAATTTAAAAGGAATCTTTCTACCGTCCCTCAATCTCCGGTAATGTGTATGTAATTCTTCTCTAACCGGTTTAAAAAAAATTTTCTTATATTCAAACTCCCTCAATTCGATATCTGTTCCCGCTACCTTTCTGGACTCCGGATCGTAGCGAACCCTGTAAATTGCAGGAAATCCCGGGTGGGAAGCCGGTGGGCTTGACGGCAGGATAATATAGTTTAGACCGACCTTTTTAAGCAATCCTGCTTTCACCTTGACAGAATAATGATCATGCTGATTTAGCATGGTAGCTCTGTAGTTCTCTCCCAGTTCCGACTTGTCTCCTACCATTCGATAGAATAATTTTCTGTCCTCGAAATTCTCAAATTTTCCCCAACTTACTATTTCCACCAGGTTTCTGACCATGCCCCGGATGCTGCTGCCGGGAATTTTCACTTTTTTCCCCGGAGCAAAAAAATCCGGGTTACCGTTCTTCCCACCGCTTTTTTCCGGGGCCATTCCCCTGATGTACAGAGGTGCAATTGTTTCCAGTTCATAGCCTATTTCTCCAGTTAAATATCCCTCGTTTCGCTCCCGGTCGTAATTGCAATATTTGTCAAAGACCGGCAGCTGGTCTGGTTGCTGAAACTGGGCCTCCACCACGACATCGTTTAACTGGATAAAGTTATAAGGCGCCCAGGCGTGGTCTCTTTTACCAGAAGCTTTGCCGGCTTTTCCAAATTTTAAAGACAATTTTGTTTTATCTTCTTTTTTCAAGGAATCCTCCCTCCCCAGTCAAATTTTACAAACCTGCAGTCAACATAGCCGGCCTGCCCCAGATCGTTGTATTCAATGTAATTCCGCGTGAGCAGTTTTACCCTGTTATCCCGGTCCACTATCAGATTTTCCCCAGGCAAGATAATCTCCGTACCCCTGTCCTCGTAGATCCTGGTCCAACCTTCGTCATTACTTTCAGATCTGGTACTCCACAAAATCTGTTCCGCTTCCACCACATCTATTTCTTCACCCTCTTGAGCATCTCCAGCGTCGCCGTCAATCCGCAACCGCCATCGAAAGCCATCATACCCCCACCAAATGAATAATTCCCTCTCCTGGTTAAAAACCCGGAGCCTTTGCAAAAAGCGGGGTTCTATCTGCTGGCCGCGGCAAAAGAGCATGTTGCCGCCTGCTTCCTCTGTTTCATCCATTTTTTCATACCTGCCGACAAGCACCTGGTAGTCAAGGTAAGCCACACAGAAACCTGATCCGATAAAATTACTGCGGATAAATCCTGCCAGTTCATCAGCCGTCCGCAGGGAATACACCTGGTCATGCCCTTCCACTTTCGATTTAACTTTAATTAACCGGTACCGCTTCTCCGTTCCCATGAGCCGCCTCCTTTCCCCTGACTTCATCGACAAAAGCAGCTACAAGATTTTCTAGTTTTTCCTTATCTCCGGTTATCTGCAGTTGGTTATCGAATAGATTGGTAATGGTAACCTGCTGTCCGTCAAAAGAGATCTCAGCCCGTTTTCCTTTCAAAACACCCCTGCCGATATTTTTTTCACCACCGACAGGTAAGTCTCCGGTCCACAGGTCTTTTAAGAGCAACAACAGGAGTCCCGCTTCCCAATTCTGGTAATCTTTTATTGCAACCTTAAGTACCACCATCTCCTGTTCCCCGTCTAAAGCCCACAAAGGCATGGAGTCAAACAGCGCGCCTTTAATTACTCCCCCAGTAAAGCGGTCAACTTTTATCCGGGACTGGATGGCCGCGGTAACATTGTTAATTACGTTTTCCTCCACCACCATCCGGCTTTTGTACTTCTCCCCCGATTTTGCCTCCTCATCAGCCCAGCCGAAAAGTTGCTTGATCATTTCCTCTCCCTGTCCGCCCAGGGTATTGATGATCCTCTCAGCCCTGCTTCTGAGCGCCCCTTTAACCGAAGTCCCGGGCAAAACGTATTTGTCATTACTTGTCAGGTGAACCGCATCGGGAGATTGCGGGTCGCCAGAGTATGACCGGACAACCAAAGAACTTTGTATGGTAAAGACCGCTTCAAGATTAAAGTCTTTTGATTCCTGTTCCGCCAAAACATTATTCAAATCAATATTTTTTTGCAAGAAGCCCGGTTCGGGATCTCTCTTCAACCAGGCAATTACCGCTTCTTTTTGAGTAAAATCATAATCATAAAGGATGGGGTCCCGGAGCCGGCACCGGCCAAACCCTTTCGTGGTCATTGCCCCCAGGGCGACTTTTCTTTCTTCAAGGGCTTTAACCAGAAAACCGACAACCTGCAAAAATACTTCTTTATCATAAGCTTTCCGCAAGGTTATTTCAGCCTCAAAACCAAATACCGCTCCCGGCTCCACTATCTCGTAGTCAAACTTTTTCCTGGGCGCGGCTATTCCAAGCCTGTTGTCAATCTTCAGTCCATCCCGTATTTTTACCCGAACTTCACTCTCCGGGTGCAAGTCCTTGAGGACAAATGCGCTCTGATAAATGTGTTCTTTTTCCTTTTTTAAGTCAGCTCCCCAAAAATATTGTAGTTGTTCCGGCGGAACTCTATCAAACCTGGCCTGGCAGAAAAAATGATGGCGTAACGCTCCTGTTAGCGAGGTTGCCGGAATATAAGGACTGCCGTTTTCATCTTTAAGAACGACTATATCCACGTCATCACTTTTTTCCCCGGCGCCAATAATTAATGGGGTTTCAAGAACCAGCTTTCCGGTTAATATCAGTTTGCCGGTAATACTACTTGGCCCAAGAGTACTTTTCAATCCTGATCCCCCTTCCGCTTGTTTAATTTCCTGGTATTTCTGAAAAATACCAGCCAATATTTTCTGAACAGCCTGTTTTTAAGTTCCTGATCGTCTTTTAATTTCAAGCCGGCCAGTTGTGCCAGGCTATTAATGTCATCGCCGACATTGAGGTAAAATTTTTCCCAATCCGGTAAACTGCAGTCTAGCAACACATTATATAAGCTGTCATTTTTTTCCGATATCCCTCCAGTTTGTCCCTGGCCGTGTCCCGCAAATTCTTAATTTTTCGTGAAAACTCATCCATGTTCCCGCTTTCCCTCAGCAATAGCTCCAACCTGCTCAGCAGGCTGTTGGGTAACAATTTTTTCTCTCCGGTAAAGAATTCTTCCGACTTGTCAACGGCCACTTTTTCCATCTTGGTTTCCAGATTATTATGGACTATTTTTTTAAAGATTTCCTTTGCTTCTTTCGGCAATGACCCCTCCGGTTTTTCCAGTTCTCCCGGTTTCAGTTTATCTTTTGAGTATCTTTCTTTGGTAGCCAGGTTGACAGTCAGCCTGCCGAATCCTTCATTTCTCCTTTCTCCCAACCCTTCCCGGCAAAGAGCTTTGATTTTTTCTTGCAGCTCGGAGTCCGGTTCCCGGTTAAAGGTCAGTTTGAAGGTGCTGCCGGCCGCCAAGGCTTTCTCTGCCGGTCTCTTTAATTTCCAGACGGAGACAAAGTTTTCCACCAATTCCGCCCTGGCGTAACATTCCTCAATAGTAAAACCGTCCGTTCCCAGTACCTTGGCCAGGTGTTCCTGCAAGACCCTGAACGACACTTCCGGAAAGCCATACCGGTTTCTCAAGATAACCGGCGACAGAAAAGTCAAAACCAGAGTATTGTCGTCATTGATCAATTCAGTTACATTCTCTTCAATCTCTTCAATTTCCGCCAGTTCAATTTCCACCTGGCCGTACTGGGCATTTTTCGAACGTCCCACCCAGGCCAAAAAACCGCAACCAAACCAAGTTTTAAACTCCTTCAGATCTTCCTCTTCACCCAATATCCGGCCCACAAAAAGCTGTTCTTCATTTAATGCTTCGTAGTGAAAAATCTCTCCCTCTTCGCTCCGCCCTTTCAACCGGTCTTTCCTGGCATGGTGAAAATAAAGTTGTTTCGCCGGCATTTCAAAAATTAGGCGGTCGATTTCCAGCCTGGAAAATCCGCCAAGCGCCTTGGTTTCCTCATCAGGTTTTTCGGCCATTGCCGTTAAATTATAAACAGTTTTCTCCTCCTTATCCTGTTGCAGGGACAGTGGAGTAGGATAGAACAGATATGTATTTTCTTCATCTTGGACAGCCAGATAGGCATTGCCGAAAGACAGATCCCCTCGTAAAAACCAGCGGTAAAACCTTTCATCTTGGTGCAAGCCGACATGGCTACAGGTAGCCTTCCCTTTCCCGGCAGACAAGTACTGGGAGGCAAAAACACCTAAGATGCTGCTGCCGGCTAGGTAATTCAATGTCCCGGTCAAATTGGCCTCGCCGCTGGTAGTGCTGATTACCACCGGGGCCAGGGTCCTAACCTTGTACTGCAAGGCTTTCATTTGCTGTCCCCTCCTCTAATACAGCTATGGCCTCCGGCAGCAAATCGCAGTGGTTTTCCAAAAGCCGACATTCCACTTCACCCAACCCGCGGGTCCTTCCGGAACCTACTCTGCGCAGGTTAGCACAGGCCAAAGCCAACAAAAATTTGGCTCTTTTCTCCGTAGATTTATAGATAATCTCTCCGGTAAATACCCGGCCCGGTTTCAAAACCCTAAGCGTCCGCAGGCTGTCCTCTTCGGCAGTTCCGTCTTCAGCTATTGAGGTCTGGCGGCGGATTTCCGTAAAAGTATCAATAATACTTTCAACGCTAATGGTTCCCGCATACTTTTTCAGCGCCCAGGCAAGCCATTTACTCAATTCCTGGTAATTTTCCAGCTTTAAATTGGTAAAAACCGCTGCAGCCCCGGTTTTGGAACCTCCTTTGCCGAAAATATGATCAACATCTTCTAGGCTAAAGATTTGGCTACCGCAACACTCCAACATTTCCACCACTTCAATAGCACTCTCCCTTAGCAGCCCCTTTAACCTCCTGGCCGGGAAATAAGGCACTCCCAAGTGATCAAAGACGACATCGCTATCTATCCATGAGCCCTGTCCTTCGCCGGTGCCGGGCAAAACCGGGGACTTAAGCTTAAGTTTGATTTGCAATTCAGCCATCTCTTCCCACCTCCTATTCATCAAGTAATAGTTTGGGATAAAATTCCATCAGCTCCACCATGTCAAAATAGGGAGTGGTGGCGTTTTCCCAGCCGTTCACCGCGTATCCACCCGGGCCAGACGGCAATTCCAAATGCCTGGCCTTCATTTCATCGATAAATTTTCTGGTTGCCTCTTTACCCAGTGGCAAAGTTGACCGCAGTTTCTTCAACTTGGACCGAGGCCACTTGTTTTTATCCAGCATTTCTTGGATCCCGCTTTTAAAATAGCTAATACCTTTTTCATCATAATCATCGCCATCGTCTAACAGGTAAGGGCCAAAATAAAGCCTGCCATCCTTTTCCTGGTAATGTCTTTCCCTTATTTCTGCCAAACTGCCGGACTTGCCTCCATAAGCAACATAAAAATCAATCCATGAAGAATCATTATTCCGCTGTCTTTTTCTTGTTCTGGCCGCCTTTTTAGCAGAGGCGCAGAGTTCTTCCGCCAGTTGGTAACCCCGGAGAAAAGGAAATTTTGTTTTGATTATGGCTACCCCGGCGCAAAAACAAAGAGGTTTCTCGTCGTTCAATTTACCTTTTGTCCCGTGCCGGATAAACCGTTCCGCCAGGTAAATCCCCAACCGTCCGTCGGTCACAAAGGTAATATCATCGCCATTTAAAACTATGGGCCGGATGGGCAGGATTGTTTTCTCTTTTTCTTCCTGGATATTGATTCCGGCGGCTTTAATCTTGTCCATATTCCCGATGATGTCTTTCAGTAATTCTCTGAAAGTATTCCGGGTTAATTCATCAACTTGCCGAGAAAACTCCCTGGACATGGCAAGGTCCGTGCAGGCTTTAAACCTTTTTCCCATGTTGTTCCCGTCAATGTGGACAATGGCCAAATGATTTTTCCCTTCGCTCTGACCCAGTTTGTCTATCTCAGCTGTAAAAATATATTTATCTCCCAATATGTCTTTGTACTCTTCGTTTATTTCCCGTTGGGACTCATCGCAGGCTTCAATTTTGGCCCAGGAAGCGGCAGAAATATAGCGCACCGTATCTTCCGCCTCATTCTTCCAAGCAATTTCCCCCGTCAGGCCGGACAGGGGACAGTCAGCCGTTATGCCGTGTTTTGCTGGGACCGTATTGGGGAAATACCTGTTCTTGTTGCGGGCAAGCTGTTGGTACAGTTTTTCACGTTCCTCCGCATAATTGTCAAGATCAAAATCGTCTATTGCTACGGCCGTAGTTAAGCCAGGGGCATTTAATAGAAGCTGCCTGGTCCAGTTTTTAACAAGTTCTTTGGCTTCATCTTTCGATCGGAAAAACAATAACGCGTTTCCACCACCGATATAGCCCGCTTCAAACCTGACATCCTCGTTATCTTTGATAAGCACCTGATCCGGATTTTCCTTCCACGAAGCAAGATCAGGGTCAGATCCCAAAGTCATTTTCAATGCTTCTGCCAGCTCTTTTTTGTAAATGTTGGCCACCAGGTAAGATGCCCCCAGGTTTTCCTTGAGTTTATTGCCTGCAAAAATGTACTTTTGAATAGAAGTGGTGTCCAACAGAACTGCTTGCACTTGCCCCATCACCTTACCTCCCCCCAAATGTACTGGCTGACTTTCTTCCACAATTTTTCTTCCGGCAAATCTTCCATACCCAGTACTTCCAGTTTGTCTTCGGCTGAACCGGAGATAAGCCGCAATTCTTCGGCCACTCTATCTCTTTTTGATTTATCCAGGCAAGTAACCAGGATTGCTTTCCCCTCTTCCCCACCAATCTGATTCACCCGGTGCAGCACCTCGAAACCTTTTTCTTTACAAGATTTCTCATTTCCAGAAGTAGTAACTGAGATACCCGTGACCTGGTAACCGTTGAGCACAATTACGTCCAATTCAAAAGTTTTTTCCTGACGATTCTTTTTGATGTGCCAGTTGCCCGCCACCGGTATATCTCTTTTTTCTTCCTGTTTTATCCTCTCCACATTGTCTGCAACTATTTTGTGAACATAAACTTCCAGACACTTGCCATATAGGGAGTTTTGGTTAAGCTTTATGTTATAATTCTTGGCATTTTTTACAAAAGCATCTACATAATCTTTAAAATTTTTTCCCAGATCCAGGTAATTTCCCAATTTATTTTGAGCAATAAATTCCATGAATTCATTTAACAATTCCGGCGGCCAGTTGGAGTTGTCTTTTTCCTTATCCTTATCCTTATCCTTCTCATAACCGTGCAATTCCATCAAGGTGTCCAAACCAATATTTATTTCTTTCCTCAAATCGCCGGTGACATCACCATCCTGGTCATCCTTTAACTTGAAATCCCGCCCGCTTAAATAGGAAAATGTACATTCATCGCGAAGCACTTGTTCCAGTTTCCGATATGCATGAACGGCCATGGCTTTGGTACCACCGGTATAATTGAGGTGACAACCGCTGAAGCCGTCTTCCCTTCGAATCCTGTCGATTAGCTTCTCCCCAATATCTTTCATTATTTGCCTGGCTGAATTGATGTCACTGAGAGGTATCAGCTTAATCCTGTTATTCCGGGAAAAATCTTTTTGCTCCCTTTCTATGATGAATTTCAGGTTTTCCGCAAGTTCTTTCGTTTCTGCCTGATTGATATTTTCTTTTTTTTCAGAATGGATAATCCATATTCGCTGCAAAAATTTATTTGCAGAGATGAAATATTTGGCTACAACATAATTAGGCAGCGGGTTATTCGTAACGGTAAAACGATGCCGATAATTCCTAAAGCTAAAATTACTGTATTAAAAAGCTCTCAGTTTGGCTTAAAGGTGAAGTACAGCGGCTCA
>JGI12104J13512_1002881_pt1 | contig 10272 bp, 8 predicted proteins | sample TerdegcTABiofilm_FD_13512 | JGI IMG/M metagenome (IMG submission 13512)
AGTCCCAGAACGGCCGATGTGAGTCCTTTTATCATGTTTCCCTTGCTTAAAACGGCACTCATGCTCAATCCAAAAAGCCCGAGCCAGAAATATTCGAAATTGGTGAACTGAAGCGCAAAATTGGCCAGAGGCGGTGCGATCAATATAAGTAAAAGTATTCCGATCAACCCACCGATCGCCGAACAGAAGAGATCCAGAGTCAGCGCCAGCGAACCTTTCCCCTTCTTCGCCAGTTCGAAACCATCTAAAGTGGCCGCTCCAGAGGCTGGAGTTCCAGGAATCCTGAGAAAAGTCGCGGGGATATCGCCGGAGAAGATCGAGGTGAAAGAAACCCCCAGTACCATTCCCAGTCCGGCCAAAGGGCTCATGTAATAACTGATGGGGATTATCAAAGCGACCGCCATGGTAGCTGTAAGACCTGGCAATCCGCCGACGAAAATGCCAAAAGTCATAGCGAAAAGTACGGGGAATATAACATCCGGGCTTAAGATAGAGAGAATAGTATCCATACGATCACCTCTGGAACATGGCCATAACGATTCCCTCCGGGAGCGGAACCTTGAAAACCATGCCGAATATCAAGAAAATAATGACCACCAGAATCACCGAATATACTAAAGAACGCCAGATCTTGACGTTTAGAAAGCAAGTTTATCAGAGGTACGAAGAAAATTATTCCCACGATGATCGCTATCACATTTTTCGTGCCGTCTAAAGTGATTTTGTCAGAAGGGGCAAGAGTGGCATCCTTAGGAATCCTTTTTAGCCTTATCATAATCAAACTCTTGATGATGTAGTATGTACCGAGTATGATTATGATTACAGCCAGCGTGAAGGGAAAAAATTTAGGTCCGGGTAACTTATTACCCCGGACCACATAGTTCGGGAAGGACGAGCCGAAAAAAAAGATAAGGCCGGACAGTATTAAAAGCGAAATCCCAAAGAAAATATTTTTAATGTTCATCCGATCACCCCGATTAATTAAAGAAACGGGTAGCCCTTAGGCCACCCGCTAATTACGATTACTGAATGAATCCTCCGAGTTCGAGCACGGATTTCCAGGCGCTGTCTTGTTGCTTGGCAAATTCATAGAATTCCGCACCATTTCTTATCTTGATGCCAAAGCCGTTGATATCCATAAATTCTTTGAAAGCATCGGAATTGGCAATTTTAAGTACCTCTGTTTCGAGGATCGCTTTTACTTCGGCGGGAGTATTTTTCGGCACTGCGATACCTCTCCATGTACCTGCCGACCAGTTGATTCCCTGTTCCTTCAGTGTGGGAACGTTGGGGAACCTCTGGAGTCTTTCGTCTGACATAACTGCCAGGGCTTTGAGTTGGCCGCTGTCAAGCTGGGAAGCGGCTTCGGCGATTGAACAGGTTATAACATCGACGTGACCGCCAAGAAGTTCTATTATTGAGGGAGCAGCTCCCGTTGTTGGTATCCATGTAACTGAATCCACAGGAACTCCCGCTTCATTGAACATTCCGATCCTCGCCAGATCCCAGATAGATGCCGCACTCGAACCCGAGAAGAAGAACTTGTTAGGATTTGCCTTGATATCTGCCAGAAGTTCATGGATAGTGTTCCATGGTGCATCGGCCTTAACTATGACCCCTGCAGCATCTTCGTTGAACTGAGCAATGTAATCGAAGTCATCATAAGTAATCGTCGTAAGGCCGAGCCAGTGCATGTTGGCGATCTCCAGAGTTACAAGGGTAATGGTATAGCCGTCAGGAGCTGCATAAACGCCGGCGCTGTGACCTACAGCTCCACCGCCCCCTGTTTTGTTGACAACCGTGAAAGGCTGTCCGAGAGCCTTGCTCAACTCGTCTGCAATATATCTCGCAACTCGGTCGGTTCCACCGCCAGCGCCCCATGGACAGATTACCGACACGGCCTTTCTTGGATAATCGACACTAAACAAAAGAGACGAAGCAATCAAAGCAATTACTAGGAACACTAAAATCTTCTTCATCAAAAACACCTCCTATTGGATAACAGGGTTTCCCCCGGAAAAATCCATTATCTGTTTCCTGGTTGGCTGCCCCTCGGTCGAGCCGGTTGCAGTACAGGTGAGGGCAGCGGCTCTCAAAGCAAACTCAAGTGCTTCTTGGGTTCCCAGGTTTTCGAGATTGCAGCAAAGGAGTGATGCTGTGAAGGCGTCTCCGGCCCCTACCGTATCTGCAACTCTAACTTTTTTGGCCTCCCCCTCGAAGATTCCTTCGTTCGTACCGAGTATCGCTCCCTGAGAACCTCTTCTAAGGGCCACTGTCGTGGGTCCCATTTTCATAACCTCCATTACGGCTTCGACCGGAGAACCTTGAAGAGAGAGAATTTCCATCTCTTCTTCGTTAAAAGAGACAATGTCGGCAAAGTCCGTGATGGTTTTGATATATACCGCCTTTGCCAGCTCGGTTGACCAGAGCTTACCCCGGTAGTTAAGGTCGTAAGAGATCTTCGCACCGAGAGCTTTAGCGCGTTTCATTAGCACAAAGCTAGCTTCAAGGCATTCACGACTAATCGCCTGAGAAATACCGCTCAGATGAAAGATTTTCACGCCCTCAAATGAAATTTTTTCCGCGTCGGCCGGTCCGAACTTTCTGGCTGCGGCGTCTTTTCGACGGTAGTCGAATTCATGCTTTTCACCGTTAAAGCTCACAAAATACATTCCGGTCGGGTACTCCTGGTCGATTATCACGTTTGTCGTATCGACGCCGTTGCTTTTCCAGAGTTCCATCAATCCATGACCGAAAGAATCGTTTCCTATTCTCGTTATGTATCCCGAGCTTCTTCCTAGCCTGGCAGAGGCGACAGCGACATTTGAGGTGTCTCCACCCCAGGTCATGTGGAAATCTCCGATCTGCGAAAGTCTACGCTGGTCCTTTGCATAGAAACCGGCCAGCGGTTCTCCGAAGGAATAAATCTCACAACTCACAAAATCACCTCAACAACTTCTTTTCACCGGCTTCATGGACGTTCAAGAACGTCTCGATAGCCTTCCAATCCGGAAGCGGCTCTATATCGCCTTTCAAACTCACTGTTATGGCGCCAGCCACATTGGCATACTTCAATGATTCTTCAATTGATTTCCCCGATAGATAACTCGCAAGGAAGGCTCCGTCACAGGCATCTCCGGCTCCGAGTTCGTCGATCACAGGAACTTTGTAGGAGGGCATCGAATACCTCTTTCCTCCGGTGAAAGCTTCGACCCCACCCGAACCTTTCTTGAATACTATCAGTTTAGCGACGTCGGCCATTTTTTTCATAGATTCCTTCGATTTCTCCAGATCACCGTCGAACAGCATGCTCAAATCGCCAGCTCCGGTGAAAAGTATATCAGCCTTCCTTATAAACGGTTCAAGAGTCTTCAGAGCGTTCTCTTTGGTTTTGAGAAGGTTTATCCTGATGTTTGTATCAAAGGCTACCAGGGCCCCGTGCTTTTTAGCCATATCAATCGCTTTTATTGCGGCATCGCGACAACTATCGCTCAAGGCCGGTGTAATACCGCTCACGAGAAAGAGGTCTATTCCATCGAAATAGCTGTCTTTAAGGTACTGCGGACCATAGTTACTCGCGGCCGAGCCTTTTCGGTAGTAGAAGACCATAGTCTTTTCGGGAACCGGGTAGCTTCTCTGAACGAAGTAAACGGCGGTCGGGTTCTTTTCGTCTTCGATCACACCCTCGGTGTTGACTCCCTCCGATCTCAGTGTCGAAAGGATCACCTTACCAAATTCATCGCTGCCAACCGATGTCAGGAAGGAACACTCTATTCCCAGACGCTGCATCTGGATGATTGTGTTCGCCTCAGAACCGGCCACGTGTCTCTCGAAAAGCGTCTGGAATCTGAGAGCTCCCTTTTCCGTAGGATTCATTTGAATCATTATTTCGCCCATGCCGAGAGCTCTTTTCAAAGCATCACCCCCTAGAGCGCCTTTTTATCGATGAGTGCCTTTTCCATCTTTGTGTAGATCGAATCGTCAACCAAACTGTACGGCATTCTCGGGTAGCCGGAGTTAATGCCTCTCATTTTGAGCATAGCATGAATCGCCGGGATACTTTGAGCGTAGTGTTGTACGTCTCTCAATTGGTTTACCTTCACCTGAAGTTCCAACGCTCTGGCGTAGTTTCCTGCCGATGTTTCGTTGTAAAGTTCGACTACCGGTTCGGGCAGTGCGTTCGCTAGACCGCAGATAGCTGCTTTGGCTCCCAGCGGAACAGCCGGCATTATGAATGCTTCTGTTCCTGTTATGTAGCAGAACTTGTCAATATCCATGTTGTGCTTTACAGAGTAGAAATACAACAGGTCGAAAGATGAGTCTTTGATACCGTATAATCCAACAGCTTGAAGCTTCTTGAGGGTGTCAATATCGATTGATACACCTGTAGTTTTGGGATTGTTATAGATGAAGACAGGTAGACTCGAAATTTCTACTAGCTTTGCGAAGAATCTTATAATATCGGCCTGCGAGTAGGAAAAGTAAAATGGAACAACGGTCGCCACGGCCACAGCTCCCGCTTCTTTTGCATGCTTTGCCAGTTCGAAAATGTCATCAGGGTTGGTTCCCCCGATATGTGCTATTACAGGTACCCTGCCTTTTGCACCTTCGACAGCAAGTTCGGTCACGTGTTTTCTTTCCTCGACCGACATGAGTGGCCCTGAACCGTAAGTGCCACAAACGAAAAGACCGTGTACCTTCTGAGAGAGAAAATCTATCAGATTTAGATAGCACTTGTCATCAACTTTTCCCGATGAATCGAACGTTGTTAACACCGGTGGGATTATTCCTTTGAAAACAGCCATGTTGCACCTCCTGGTTAAATTAAAATTTCAAGTATGATAGTGATTTCCTGGATAGAGATAATGTATCGAGCGATTCTTCGCCTTCTCTGACAGCCAAACAAGCGAATAGGGAGTCCACAACTACCATCTGTAAACATCTAGAAACTATGGCATCGGTTCTTATATTCATCTCCTCCGGCACCGAAGTGACGATACAGAGATCGGCTATTTTCGCAAGCGTTGAATCGATGAAGCCTGTCAACGCAATTATGCGCACCGTGTTCCTGACCTTTTGAAGGGGAAGGACTACATCCTTGCTCTCCCCGGAATGTGAGATGGCAAAGACACAGTCGTCTTTCTTGAGCTTTGATAGAGTAATCGCGTTCGTATGAGAGTCCGGGCAATAAATAGCGTCTTTGCCCAGAAGGTTGAGTTTGAAAGAGAGGTTGTTGGCTATCGAACCGGAAACTCCATAACCAATGCATATTATTCTTCTGCTTTTCTCAATCAGTTCAACGGCTTCGGTTATCACCTGACTGGATATTTTCTCCATGTTTTCTTTAAGCGCCATTATGCACCCGTTGAAGATTTTCTTCACTACTGCTCCGGGTGTATCGTCGATCCTTATATCTTCGTAAGGATGATAAAAAGAGGAACCTGCGATTTCGGCAGCCATAGTCACTTTGAATTCATGAAAACTTTCGAAACCCAACTGCCGGTAAAATCTCACGATCGTAGATTCGCTACCTACACGTGACTTGTTCATAAGTTGAGTAATTGAAAGATTCACCGCTTCTGAGGGATTTTCGAGTATCGCATCAGCAATTCTTTTCATCGTTGGAGTGAAATCATCGCTTTCGCGCTGTATTCTTCCCAGCAGGTCGCTGTTGAATGTCAAGACTCACCTCCGAAAAAAATTTCTACCATAATATACCACTAAAATGAGAACTACACAAATCCATTTATCACTCGTTTTGGCCAGTTAAGACTATTTATACTTACTTATTGATTTTTATTCTAAAAAAGCTTATCTGCTATTCCAGCGAACCAAATAGAAAAAATTTCTTTCTAATTTTTTGAAACTCATTCAGGAACACCCCATATGCAGATTGTTTTTCAGGCTGTTATCATTATTAGTGAATGAAGAAAACTCTGGAGGAAATTATGCTGACAGTATATTTAATGCGTCATGGTCAGAGCCAGGCTAATTTAGAGAGAATCTTTGCCAACGGCGACGATGGATATCCTTTGACCGAGGAAGGCAGAGCACAGGTCTCTTTGACAGCCGAACTGTTAGCTCTGAAAAATATAAAAAGAATATACACTTCACCGATTCTGCGGGCACGACAAAGTGCCGCGATAGTTGAAAAAAAGCTGGGTATAGAGTCTGTGGTGCTGGATGAGATAAGAGAATTCAGTGTCGGGGAGCTTGAAGGACGACCTATTTCTGGAGAAGCCGAAGCGACTTTTATGAGGCTTATGCTTCAGTGGATCACCGGAAATTCCAGCGAGAAAATTCCGGGTGGAGAAAATCATCTGGAGATAATTGGCAGAATGAAGAAGGCCATCGATATTGTTGTGAGTGAAAACCATGTTGGCGAGGTTCTGCTGGTGAGTCACGGAGGGTTCCTGACCATGACTCTTCCTTTCTTGTGCAGTGGAATAGATATCAGGGAGTTCTTCTCAAGACCTTCCTATGGAATCGGAAACTGCTCAATTACTACTGTGAGGGTCAACAATGGTGCGCAATTCCCATCAATCGAACTGGTGGATTGGGCAAACTCTTCTCATCTAGGGTGAAAGAGAATTTTCCGCGATCTTTAACGGACCTGCCGGCCACTAAAAGACAAATGTCAGGAATGACTTTTACCGCATTATTCGACACTGAAGGTGATTCTTGATTATGGTAAAATTTGGCAGAAGGGAGCTGCGGGTTTGTTATGAAAAAGTATACACTTAAAAGCGGGGACATTCCAACTTTTGTGAGCGAAGGACTCGATGAAGAACAACTGAAGGCCGTTGCAGAATCCTCTGGGCGTTCTTTGATAGTTGCCGGCCCCGGTTCGGGAAAGACAAGGGTAATTACCTACAAAATTGCCTACCTGGTCAGCAAAGGAATTAATCCCGAAAATATGCTGCTTGTAACCTTTACAAGAGCCGCTTCTAGAGAGATGATCGAGAGAGCCAGAAGAACCAGCGGCTCGGATTTGAAGGGAATGCTAGCCGGTACTTTCCACCATATCTGCAATTACTTCCTCAGAAAATACTCGGCTGCAGCTGGTCTGAAAGAGAACTTCACTATACTCGACAGAGAAGACTCAAAAGATTTGATAAAGCACTGCAGAACAGAACTTCTGGAAGAGCGCAAAGCAATTAACACTTCCACGCTACCATCTGCGGGTGTTTTGCAGAGCATTTATTCTTACTCGGTTAATGTTCTAGCCTCTCTAAGAGAATCGATAGTGAGACAGAACAGGAAATTTTTAGGTTCTTACGACGAGATCGAGGAGATCTGGAAGCGTTATGTCAAGGAAAAAGCGGCCCAGAACTGCGTCGATTACGACGATCTTCTACTGATGGCCCTGAAGCTTTTCAACGAGAATCCATCAATTCTTGCCCATGAATCACAAAGGTTCAAATGGATCCTGGTCGATGAGTTTCAGGACACCAATATACTTCAATTCAGGCTGGTTGAAATGCTTTCCTCTGTCCACGGGAATCTGATTGTGGTAGGTGACGATGCCCAGTCTATCTACTCATTCAGAGGAGCCAGATTCGAAAACGTTTACGATTTCCTGAACATGAAGGATTCTCAGATCTTCAAAATACAGACCAACTACCGTTCCACCCCACAGATAGTTAGATTGGTTAATGGGATCTTCCCTGAAAACTCTATAGAGAAGGAACTGAGAGCAGTGAGACTTGATGGACCGGTTCCTGTGATAGCAGAAACCTGGGATAACCTTGAGGAAGCCTCTTTCGTAGCCCAGCGTATTCAGGAACATATAGACGACGGGATCGATCCGGATAGGATAGCCGTTCTGTACAGATCTCACTTTCATTCACTTGAACTCCAAATGGAACTAGATAAAAGAAAAATGAACTACACTCTCTTCTCCGGTCCCAGATTCACCGAAACGGCTCATGTGAAGGATGTACTGGCGATTATGAAGGTTATTCAGAACCCTCTGGACCAGATTTCCTGGGGAAGGGTACTCAGACTCTACCCCGGAGTGGGAAACACTATAGCTTTCCGGATAATACAGGAGATATCTGCAGCAGTTAACGATGGCCATCTTCAGGTTGAAGTTATAAGGTCTCATACGAGCAACAGGGCTAGACTTGAAAATCTTATTAGTCTTCTCGAGAGCCTCGAACCGGATGCACTTCCAGCGGAAGTTATAAAGAGGTTCTACGAGAGCTTCTATGCGGATTATCTGGATGAAAAATATCCAGATGCGAGAGAGAGACGTTTAGATATAGAAAGGCTTATGGAAATAGCCGGTAGGTACGGTTCGCTCGCAGATATGCTTGAAGACCTCGCGGTTAGCGAGAAGATAGATATCGAGAAGGAGTCCGGGCAGCGTGACCCTTCTATAGTTCTTACTACCGTTCATCAGGCGAAGGGACTAGAATGGGATGTCGTTTTCATTTTGGCAGTTAATCCCGGTGATTTCCCCAACTCTATGGCCATAATAGAAGGTTCTCTTGAAGAAGAGCAAAGGATATTCTATGTTGCAGCAACCAGAGCAAAGGACTATCTGTACATCATGAGGCAAAAGGGTGGCAGATCACGTCCAACGATTGGTAATAGATACGTATTCAGGAGTGGACACGACTTCATAGAGAGGATTCCGAGCGATGCCGTCGAACGGTGGGATATTGGCTGGGATTTTTGATTTTTCATCATTATAAATAGCTTCACATAGTCGAAATATGGGAGGGAAACAGATGAACGCTTTGTACTTACCACTTGTAGCAGGTATTATCTCTACGCTATTCGCATTTGTTATGTTGAAGAGAACTCTCGGCTACTCTCCTGGAAACGACAAGATGCAACAGCTTTCAAGATACATTCAGGAAGGAGCATCTGCCTTTCTCGAAGAGGAAGCAAGAAAGATCTTTCTAGTGGCCGTTATTATAGCGGCCGTTCTGGGAGTAATATTCCAGTCTTTCAAGTATCCTATCGCATTGCTTTTTGGAGCTCTTGTCTCGGAGTTAGCGGGGGTTATAGGTATGTACGCCGCCACGAGAGCCAACACTAGGGTCGCTGCCGGGGCAGAAAAGGGACTTTCTAGCGCTTTCAAAGTGGCCTTTTCCAGTGGCTCGGTCATGGGTTTGGCAGTCGCTGGTTTTTCTTTAACTGGTCTGGCTTTGCTCATGTTGATTTTCAAGGACTCTTTCCTTTTCGAGAACATTACCGACCTTTCTAGAGCCTTCGGTTCGATATCCTATATAGATGGGGTCATGATCATCAGCTCCTATTCTCTCGGGGCCAGTATGATCGCGCTCTTTGATAGAGTTGGTGGTGGCATGTACACCAAAGCCGCCGATATGAGCGCCGATCTAGTCGGTAAGATAGAGGAACATATAGACGAGGATGACCCAAGAAACCCAGCAACCATCGCCGATAACGTTGGAGACAACGTGGGAGACGTCGCCGGACTCGGAGCGGATATTCTTGAATCCTATGTGGCCTCGGTCGTTTCGGCAATAGTTCTGGCAATCTTCATGAAATTCGCCGATCACGGCACAATGACCGAAACTCAGTATTACGGTCTAATACTCCTTCCTGTCCTAATAGCTGGCGTCGGAGTTCTAGCATCGCTCGTAGGGGTTCTAGTTGTAGCCAACATGAAAACCAAAGATGCACAGAAAAGTCTCAGCTTCGGGAATTTTTTCACTGGCGGGCTAGTTCTGGTATCGGTAGCAGTCGTCATAGGTATAGCCGCACCGGATTATCCCTTCAAAGACTCCTTCATCATCGGTCCGGGCTTCGTTTCAAAATGGAGGTTATTCTTCGCCATTGCGTCGGGCCTTGTTGCCGGTATTATAATTTCCAAGCTGAGCGAGTACTACACTTCTGACCAATACAAACCTACAAAGAAACTTGCTAGAGACACCCAGAGCGGTGTCGCGATAAACATCACCGGCGGTCTGGCGCTGGGTATGGGAAGTACTATCTGGCCGGTCATAACGCTCGCCCTGGCCATACTTGGGGCCTACTGGTCGGCTGGGGTCTATGGAATCGCCATAGCCGCATTGGGAATGTTGTCGTTTGTAGGTTACATAGTTTCGGTCGATTCCTACGGACCGGTTGCAGATAACGCAGGTGGTATAGCTCAGATGGCCAACCTCGACCCGAAGGTCAGAAAACTGACCGACAGACTGGACTCCGTTGGAAACACCACAGCAGCCATAGGCAAGGGGTTCGCTATTGGCTCGGCAGCCTTCGCCGCCCTTGCGCTGATCGTCTCATACATCTGGG
>JGI12104J13512_1002883_pt1 | contig 10269 bp, 10 predicted proteins | sample TerdegcTABiofilm_FD_13512 | JGI IMG/M metagenome (IMG submission 13512)
TCTTCCTGGGGCGTAAATTTCTCTCGCAACTCAACATGATTTTAAGTATTCCTTCTGATGAAGTGTTTTTACTCGTATTGTTTGCAATAATTACACTAACGGCCGGATTCTCAGAAACTATACATGTTGCAGAAGCGATTGGAGCTTTATTAGTTGGTCTCGTACTTGCAGAAACCGAGCATTTAGAACGGATTGAGCACATGCTTGTACCTTTCAGAGACTTTTTTGGAGCGCTCTTTTTTTTCAGCTTCGGCCTGAGTATTGACCCCCTGTCTATCAATGGAGCGGTATGGCCCGCTCTGGCAGCAGTGGTCATGACATTAACTGGTAACTTTGTGGCTGGAATGATCGCAGGCCGCATATCTGGTTATTCACACAAGTCATCCGCTTATATTGGATTGACAATAACATCCCGTGGCGAATTCTCCATTATTTTAGCCAAATTGGCACGGGATGGCGGTCTGCTGCCTGTGCTTCAGCCTTTTGCAGCCCTGTATGTGCTTATCCTGGCCGTGTTAGGACCTTTATTGACCAGGGAATCTAAGTGGATTTACGTCAGGTTGAGCCGTATATTTGGATGGCCTGAGGTTAAAGAAAGACGAAAGCATAAAGTTTTAAAGCACATCTAAAATTACCACCTTTATCCGCATTGATCCCATTGAGCCATTGATTTCACTGATTTTGGAAATTATCGAGAAAGACCCGCTTTGATTTGACAGCATCCAATTAAATTTTTAGCCTTGACTATATTTTTTTTAATGTTTATAATAAACATTGTTTCATAATTATCTGGAGGTAATCTATGTCATTATATCGGTTTGCCGGCAGAGAACCCACGGCAGGGGCGGGAAGTTATATTAGTGAGCTGGCTGTAGTCATAGGTGATGTTAAGATTGGTGAGAACTGTTATATTGGGCACGGAGCCATTATCAGGGGTGATTACGGGACTATCGAAATTGGTTCCTGTACTGCAATAGAGGAGGGTGTAATTATTCATGCGCCGCCGGGCGGGATCTGCCGGGTTGGGCAAAGTGTTACTGTGGGGCACGGTGCGATAATTCATGCAGATGATATTGCAGACTATGCAGTGATTGGTATGGGGGCCATTTTAAGCCTTCATGCCAGGGTTGGTTACTGGGCTATTGTTGCCGAGGGGAGTGTAGTAAAGAGCCGACAGTGCATCCCCGAAAAAGCCGTCGTGGCCGGTAACCCGGCCCGTGTTGTCAGGAGTGTTGAATCCAGGGACGAAGAATTTTGGACGTGGGGAAAGCAGCTTTATGTTGATCTGGCTCATCAATATTTGCGGGATGGAATGGATAGAATAGACAGTTAGTGAGTTAAAGTTTATAATGATATCTTAATTGAGGAGGTAAAGTTGTGAAAATAGCACTACCTTATAATCTTGGCCGGGTTAATGAACACTTCGGGATTAGCAAGGAGTTTATAATTTTTAATATTGAAAATGGTAAAATTACTGGCAGGCAAATAATTTCAAGTGGAGGCCGTCAGCATAATCATGGCGGGCTGGCAAACTTATTTACCTCCGAAGGAGTAGAGGTAGTTATTGCTGGCGGCATGGGCCCGCCGATGGCTGATGCGCTTCGGTCTGTGGGGCTAAACGTGGTTACGGGCGCCTCCGGCGATGTTGAAAAAGTAGTGTCTGATTACTTAAGCGGCCAGTTGGTTACCAGTCCGCTAGGGTGCAACCATGATTGCAGTGGGCATGAGCATCACTGGTAATCCTAATGCGGATAATAGATTCATTATGCAGTTGGGGGAGTTAAACTTCCCCAACTGCAAATGATATAGTACCTTAATTGACCCGGAGCCAGTTGTTTGCATTACATGCTGGACACCTTGTGCGACGACAGCAAATAATATCTTTCCAACGGTGACCGCAAACCTGACAAACTAATTCATACCGGGCAAGTTCGAAGTTTCCCCCGGTCACCCTTAAAGCAAACCCGTTTATAAGGGCCTGGGCTATTTTTTTTCTGGCGGCAGCGATTATCCTGTGAAATGTTGGCCGTGAAACAGACATTTTCCTGGCACACTCTTCATATTCCATTCCTGTTAAGTCCCTTAGGCGTATTGCTTCCAGTTCCTCAACCGTTAAATTTATTTCGGAAAGTTCTGTCATTGGAATGCCAGATGGCTTGAAATAGGTATATTGTGGAAACTGCTCGACTCTCCTGCATTTAGGCGGCCGCGGCATTTAAATCCCTCAGTTCTTTAGTGAAGATGTAAAGACCTATGAAACAATGCTTATTATATATTTATATTTGTGTATAGTCAATCAAAGTGTGGAGGTTTGGAGGTGAATGAATTGATAACGAAGGAACTTATCGGACGCATCAACTACCTGGCCCGCAAACAGCGCAACGGGGGCCTTACCAGTCAAGAAAAAAAGGAACAAAAAGAACTCCGTGAAAGATACCTGGAAAATATCCGCCACCAGGTGGTGGAAGCTCTTGAGTCTGCTGGTTTTAAACCAGGGAATAGAAAACATGATGGGGCTTGTAGCCGCGAAACCTGTTTATCGGAGCATGTGGAGGGTGATTTTTGTGGCTGTGGCCACCAACACTTGAGTGTGCCGTATAAAATTGTACACTAGTGTACCATTAAATACCATATGATAAATAATTTAACATGAATTAAAAGCAGCATCAGGGACAAAATACAATCACAAGGGTTCGTAATGGACGAGCCAAGACTGTTACAGGGTCGGAAACGGCTCTGTAACAGTCGGCCAAAGGTTAATACCGGATCAGGGAGGTTCGGTATTAGCCGGAGGGAAGATTGGCAGGTGTTCCGGCAGGCTTTACAGCAGTCCGAACGATTGCTGTAAGGTCGTAAGGGATATCTGTCAGTCGAGCTAAGACTATCATGGGTGCCGGAGCATTAATTTTAATTTAAAATTATTGGCACGAGGTTTATAGCAGTCGAGAGATTGCTATAGGCTTCCAAGGTATCCATGATAGTCGAGCAAAGGTCATTATGGGTTCTGTGATGGTCTGCGGCAGTCGAAAGATTGCCGTGGGCTATGTAAGAATTCATAAGGGCTGTAGCAAAGTTCATTGCGGGCTCTTAACAAATGCAGAAACCTTCCTCTTTTAGAGGAAGGTTTCTTACTTTTTACAATAGGTAAAAATAATTATAAATCTTTCAGGTGACTGGTTTGGCCGGTGGGTATCTATCGTTATAAAAATGCCTGATTGACAGTGAAAAGGGACATATGTTAATATATCTTTAACATATCCGACAAAAATACTCGGATTAGTCGTAACAGCATATACACAAGGGGGTTTTGGTATGAAAAAAGTTTATTTTGATCATAGCGCTACAACGCCTGTACATCCAGTTGTAGCAGAAGAAATGATACGCTATGTTACCGAGAATTTTGGCAACCCTTCCAGCATCCATTTTTTTGGCCGTGAGGCCAGGAGGGCGGTGGAAGAGGCAAGGGAGAAAGTCGCCCGTGGCATTGGGGCAAAGCCGGAAGAGATTTTTTTTACAAGCGGTGGAACAGAGTCTGACAATATGGCTATAAAGGGGGCGGTGTATGCGAACCGCCGGAAGGGAAACCACATTATAACAAGTGCGGTGGAACATCATGCTGTACTGGATACCTGCAAGGCCCTTCAAGAAGAAGGGTTCACTTTGACAATCCTGCCGGTGGACAGGTATGGAATGGTAAGGCTGGAAGACGTGGCTGAGGCTATTACGGAACAAACAGTTTTGATTTCGATTATGCATGCTAATAACGAAGTAGGGACGATTCAGCCCATCTCTGAGATAGGAAAGCTGGCCAGGGAGAAAGGTATCCTTTTTCATACTGATGCGGTACAGAGCATGGGGAAAATACCTGTTGACGTGGATGACCTTCAGGTGGATTTTCTGACTATCTCCGGGCATAAGTTTTATGCGCCGAAAGGTATCGGTGTACTTTACATAAGAAAGGGCACAAAGTGGCAACCAATCAGTCATGGCGGCGGTCAAGAAAGAAAGCACCGGCCAGGCACTGAAAATGTGCCGGGCATAATAGCGCTGGGAAAAGCTGTGGAACTGGTTCTATCGGATCTTTCGGAAGAATCGCAGCGGCTTGCAGCACTGCGGGATAAATTAGTTCAGGGAGTCATGGACAGGATTCCACATGTGTACTTAAATGGACACCCAACCAGGCGACTGCCCAATTTAGTTAACTTTACTTTTGAATTTGTAGAAGGTGAATCGCTGCTTTATAGCCTGGATATGAAGGGTGTTGCTGCTTCCAGCGGCTCCGCCTGTACTGCTGGTTCTATGGAACCGTCCCATGTACTGCTGGCGATGGGTATCCCGGTAGAAATTGCCCGCGGGTCACTCCGACTTACATTGGGTAGAGACAATAACAATGAAGATGTAGATTATTTCCTTGATGTTTTACCACCTATAATGGATCGCCTCAGGTCAATATCGCCTCTTGTAAAGAAATGAACGGGCAACTGCTGTTTAAGCTGATATGGTGTTTTTGTTCATTATTGACAGCATTCGTATAGCATGCTAAGATAAACCCGTATAAACCCGACTAATATACTGTGTTTTGAGGAGGGCTTATTTTTGCGGCTTTCCACCAGAGGACATTATGGCCTCAAGGCCATGTTGGATTTGGCCCAGCATTTTAGTGCTGAACCAATTTCACTAAAAAGTATTGCTGAACGTCAAAACCTGTCCGGACACTACCTGGAGCAGCTCATTGCGATGTTGCGCAAAGCCGGTCTTGTTAAAAGTGTTCGGGGAGCCCAGGGTGGTTATATTCTTGCCCGCGAACCTGCTGAAATCACGGTGGGCGATGTTATCCGCGCCCTGGAAGGGCCGATTGCGCCAGTATATTGTGTCAGCGAAAAAGATCCAGGCAACTGCGATGAGGCTGATTACTGCATTACCCGGGCTGTATGGGCTAAAGTACGTGATGGCATCGCTGCAGTATATGATTCGATCACACTGGCTGATATATGCCGGGAGGCGGAAGAGTCGCACCACAGATAAAAAAACGGGAAGTCGGGTTAAACAGAGCTTTTTATTGATAACCGCTGATAATTTGAAATAGGGGAGGATTGATTTATTATGTACAGTGAGAAGGTAGTTGAGCATTTTAACAACCCCAGAAATGTGGGTGAAATACCTGATGCCAGTGGTACCGCCGAAGTGGGCAACCCTGTTTGCGGCGATGTTACGAGGGTTTATATTAAAGTGAAAGACAATGTTATCACTGATATTAAATTTAAGACTTTTGGTTGTGCAGCTGCCATTGCTTCCGGAAGCATGCTTACTGAAATGGCGAAAGGGAAAACTATAGAGGAAGCTATGAAAATCACCAACCAGGATGTTGCTGATATGCTGGGCGGGCTTCCTCCACAAAAGATGCATTGCTCCAACCTGGCGGCGGATGCTTTGCACGATGCTATAAAAAACTATAAGAATAACTAAGGCAATCATATTTACAGTATTTTACAAACGATGAACATAAGGTGAGCGCGTGTCTAATAATACAAAAGTTATTGTAGCTATGAGCGGTGGGGTAGACAGTTCTGTTGCTGCCGCTCTTCTGTTGCAGCAGGGTTATGAAGTAATTGGGGTTACCATGCAGATTTGGGATACTGCCCGGACCGAGGTGGGCGGTGAGCATGTCGGCTGTTGTTCCTTGGCGGCGGTTGAAGATGCCAGGCGTGTAGCCAATAAACTGGGTATTCCCTATTATGTCATGAATTTTCGTGACATATTTGAAGAAAAGGTGGTTGATTATTTTACCGCCGAGTATTTGCGCGGGCGTACACCTAATCCCTGCATTGCCTGCAACAGGTTTGTAAAATTTGAGTCACTTTTGGATAAAGCATTGGGCCTGGGGGCTGAATACATTGCCACCGGGCATTATGCGCGGCTGGGCTTCAGTACGGAGTACGGGCGCTATACGGTGCGGCGGCCGGCTGATCGCAGAAAAGACCAGACTTATGTTCTGTATGGGTTGACCCAGCACCAGATCGCCCACACGCTGATGCCTCTTGGTGATTATACAAAAGAAGAGGTGCGCCGGATTGCGGCGGACCTTGGCTTGGCCGTGGCTGATAAAGCGGAAAGCCAGGACATATGTTTTGTGCTTGACGAGGATTACCGGCATTTTCTTGAGAGCAGAGCTGCCGATGCAATTAAGCCCGGTCCTTTTCTAAACCTGGATGGCGAGGTTATAGGCCGGCATCGAGGCATACCTTATTATACGGTTGGGCAGCGGCGCGGCCTGGGTATTGCGGCGGGTACGCGCGTTTTTGTTGTTAAGATTGATCCTGAGAGTAATGCCATCACTCTGGGGCCCAAGGAGGCTACATTTGGTACTGATTTAATTGCCGGTGATGTTAATTTGATTCTTTATGAAGAGCTTCCCGGCCCGGTAGAGGTTGAGGCACAGATACGCTATAACGGCAGGCCTGCTCAGGCTACCTTGACTCCGCTTCCGGAAGGCAGCCTGAAAGTTCATTTTCACTCCCCGCAGCGTTCCATCACACCGGGACAGGCGGTCGTTTTTTACCTGGGCGATTACCTGCTGGGTGGTGCTACGATTAATTACACAGATATTGGACATAATAAAAACTAAAATGAGTAAAGGGCAGTATTTGTTAAGTTTAGGGGGGCGACAGTATTGATATGCCCGGTTTGCGGTGGTAAGGCCACCGGTAAAGTCGGTGTCGACCAGTATTACTGTTGGGATTGCTGTGTGGAGTACCGTATTAATAAGGAAGGTGTTCAGATTTATGAGGTAGCTGAAGACGGCAGTCTGGTTGCCTTTGATCCGCAAAATGAATTCTTGTTTTAGCATTAAATGAGCTAATGAGATAGTGGGGAGATGCTCCCCACTTATGTTTTGGTGGTGGAAAAAGTTGCCCTGGTGGAAAGAAAATAAAAAAATAAAGAAGCTGCTTTTCTTTATTTTTCTTTTATTTGGAATAACTTACTTTTTTTATCTAATTCGTGGATTGATTTTTTCATTGGGGCTTGCTGTTTTACTTGCTTACCTTTTAAACCCGCTGGTCAACGCCATCGAAAGGAAAGGCACGCCAAGGTTATGGGCGATTTTGCTGGTATATCTGGCCCTGTTCTTTTTCACCGTCGGTATTTTTTTATATGGTGTGCCCCGAATTATTGAGCAGCTCAACGGCCTAGCTGAAACAATCCCTCAGTATACCAGGCAGGCTCAGGAGGTTGTCCAGTCCGTCCAGGCACGTTATATAGATCTCGGTATTCCGGACGGAATGAGGCAGGTTATTGATGAGCGTATTAGCTGGGTGGAAGGAATTATTTTGCAGCAGGTCAGAAAAACAGTTGCGGCTTTAATCGGTGCCGCAGGCTATATTTTTAAAATTTTTCTGGCGCCTGTGCTGGCTTTTTATTTTTTAAAAGACATGCAGTTAATAAAAAACAAAGCTATTTCATTGCTGCCGGAAGAATGGCGCGAAGATGTTATTGGAATGTTTCAAGAAATCGATCAGGTTTTAGGCAGCTTCATCAGAGGATATTTTCTTGTGGCGGCAGTTGTTGGAGGACTTACTACAGTAAGTATGGCCTTGCTGGGAATGGAGTTTGCTCTGATGCTGGGCCTGATTGCCGGTTTAACCGAGTTGATTCCTTATTTCGGGCCGGTGATTGGGGCGGTGCCGGCCGTTTGTCTGGCAATTTTACGGTCCAAGTGGCTGGCTGTAAAAGTTGCCCTTATTTTTCTCATTATTCATCAGGTGGAAGGGAATATTATTTCACCCAAAATATTAGGAGATAAGGTGGGCCTGCATCCGTTAATGGTGATTTTCAGTCTTTTCGCGGGTGGCGAGCTTTACGGTCTGGCGGGGATGTTGCTGGCGGTGCCTGCAGCGGCTGTGTTAAGGGTGTTCTTGAAATATGTTTATCGCAAAGTATCCATATACTAATTTACATCTATGAAATAGGTACGGTGTTATCCTAGCGAACGACTTGCGAAGCGCCGATTATAGCATTTAGCGAAGCGAGGATGCGGAATTGGGGGACGCGGACATGGATGTCCGCGCCAGCCTTCACCGAACCAGGATGGTGAGTTGAAGGCGGCCCAATTTCGCCCGAAGCGAGCTAATATGCTGTTGGCGCGAAGCACTGGATTGAGCGGGGATAACGCTGTACCTCTCTCCTTGACACCCTGCAGCTGCATTCTGTATAATTAGAGCGAATTTATGGGTTTTTTTGTTATTGTTTAACGATAAAGGGGAGGCTGTGCTGTTTGATGACTGGTAATGAGATCAGGGAGAGTTATTTGAAATTTTTTGAGAAAAAAGGGCATAAAATTTTACCCAGCGCCTCTCTCATTCCTGCGAGCGACCCCAGCATTCTTTGGACGGCTGCCGGGATGGTTCCCTTTAAGCCGTTTTTTACTGGTGCTGCTAAGCCGGAGTATCCCAGAGTGACAACCTGCCAGAAGTGTATTCGCACTCCGGATATTGAGTCGGTGGGCAAGACAGCCCGCCACCATACTTTTTTTGAAATGTTGGGCAACTTTTCTTTTGGTGATTACTTTAAAGAAAGTGCCATTCCGTGGGCGTGGGAATTTGTGACCGAGCATCTGCACCTTTCGCCGGACAGGCTGTGGGTTACCATTTATCAGGACGATGATGAAGCCTTTGATATCTGGCACAGGGTAGTTGGTTTACCGGCCGGCCGTATTGTCAGGATGGGTAGGGATACCAACTTTTGGGAAATTGGTGTCGGCCCCTGTGGCCCGTGTTCGGAAATTTATGTCGATCTCGGCGCTGAGCGTGGTTGCGGCTCCCCGGATTGTGCGGTGGGTTGCGACTGTGACCGGTATATAGAAATTTGGAACCTGGTTTTCATACAATACTTTAAAGATGAAGAAGGGAATTATTCCCCTTTGGACAACAAGGGTATTGACACCGGGATGGGTCTGGAGAGAGTGGCTTCGGTGCTCCAGAATGTGCCGTCGAATTTCGAAACCGACCTTCTCCGCGAGATCGTTGATTACACCGCAGGTCTTTTCGGTGTCAGGTACGGTGTTGAAAGCAAAGTAGATCTTGCCTTAAAAGTGATTGCAGACCATTGCCGGGCGATTACTTTTGCTGTTGCCGACGGCGCCCTGCCTTCCAATGAGGGCAGGGGTTATGTAATCAGGCGGCTGCTCCGGCGGGCTGTGCGCTTCGGGAGATTGCTGGGAGTGCAGGGGCCTTTCCTGAGCCAGGTAGCTGGTGCTGTCATCAACCAGATGGGCAGGGTTTATCCGGAACTGGTTGAACACCGGGACCATATCCGAAGGGTTGTTTTAGCCGAGGAGGAACGTTTTGGCGAAACCCTGGCCCAGGGCACTGAAATGTTAAATCAGATTATTGCCGGGCTGAAAGCGGCCGGCAGTCTGGTTGTGCCGGGGGCGGACGCTTTTAAGCTTTATGATACTTATGGTTTTCCCCTGGAGCTGACCCAGGAAATGGCTGCCGAACAGGGTTTAACTGTGGATGCCGAAGGTTTCGGGGCAGCCATGGATGGCCAGCGGCAGCGTGCCAGGAGCGCCAGGCAGGAGACTGAATATATTTCTGAACGGGATGTTTTTTTCAAAGATTTGCGTGAACAGGTGGGAGAAACGGCTTTTGTAGGGTATGATTCGTTGGAAGCCAAAGCCAATGTGCTCGGCATTTTTAGAGGCGGTGAACGAGTAAAATCAGCAGCAGCCGGGCAGGAGATCGAGTTTATCCTGGATGTCACTCCCTGTTATGCCGAATCCGGCGGGCAGGTAAGCGACTGTGCCCGGGTTACCTCTGCTGAGCTGGAAGTGGAAGTATTTGAGGTAAGCAAGCCGGTGGAAAACCTTTTTGTCCACCGCGGCAAAGTGATGAGAGGAGTTATTAAAGAGCATGATTTTGTGCATGTACAGGTGGACCGCTCCAGGCGGGTTGCCGTCAGCCGCAATCACTCGGCCACTCACCTTTTGCATGCGGCTTTGAAGAAAGTGCTGGGCGGTCATGTCAACCAGGCCGGTTCACTGGTTGAGCCGGAAAAGTTGCGTTTTGACTTCACGCACTATGCTGCTCTGTCCCAGGGTGAGTTAAAACAGGTGGAAGATGTTGTAAATCGGGTGGTACTTGCCAGCCTGCCGGTGGAGATTTTTGAAACGTCGCTTTCAGAAGCGCGCGCGCTCGGGGCGGCAGCCCTTTTCGGCGAGAAATACGGGGAGCGGGTCAGGGCGGTTAAAATGGGGGATTTTAGCCTGGAGCT
>JGI12104J13512_1002887_pt1 | contig 10256 bp, 4 predicted proteins | sample TerdegcTABiofilm_FD_13512 | JGI IMG/M metagenome (IMG submission 13512)
GATATGGTTCCATCCTCAAAGACAAATTCATCCCCACCAGCTGACACCGAATCTATCAATAGCCCCCTTTCATTCGAAAAAGTATGGCTTATGTTTCAGGAAACGGATAAAAGATTCAAAGAGACTGATGAAAAATTCAAAGAGACTGATAAAATACTGACGGAAAAGTTTCAGGAGACTGACAGATTATTAACAGAAAAGTTTCAGGAAACAGATAAAAAACTCAACAAACTCGAGCAATTATTCACCTCACAATGGGGCAAACTTGTGGAATCCCTGGTAGAAGGAGACGTAATTAAAATTCTGAATGAACGGGGGATAGAAGTTACTGATACCCTGAGGCGACGAACGGGACGACGTGATGGAATAGATTACGAATTTGATATTATCGCAATAAATGGGACAGATATCGTAATCATTGAGGTAAAGACAACCTTAAGACCAGGAGATGTTCGTGATTTTTTGAAAAAACTGAAGCAGGCAAAAAACTGGATGCCGGAATATTCACATAAAAATATTTTCGGGGCGATGGCATTCATATCCGAAGATGCAGGCACCGCAGCAATGGCAGAGAAAAAGGGACTTTTTGTCATACGAGCCACGGGAGATAGTGCAAGTATCATCAACCAGGAAAACTTTCAGCCGAAGATATGGTAATTCACCATACATACCGGGAATAAATTCCTCTTTATTTTACTCAATCAAAGCTGGTGTTGCTGCATGAAGGGACCTCATCATCCTCTCCAAAAGAGTACAAACCCAACTGCCCTTTGCCTTGAATTCAGGAGTTTAACAGTTTTCCAGGGGATTTTGCCCATTCCAGTACTTCATGAGCATTCCGGATCTTAATAACCAGATGACGAACAGAATACTGAAGACAATCGAATTAATGGTTATTGAATCACTCTTTTTTTAAATATTACGGGGAAAGAAAGGCCATATGGATACGGACCCGGTGTTGTATGTATACGCGAAGATCATAGTATACAACCCGAATCGATCCTCTGCTATCAATTCGCTCAGCTCCTCTATGTGCAGTATCATGCCATTCTCCAGCCAGAATACGAGATCTAAAACTTATCCCGGGTATCAACCCGGAATATTCATTTTGTAACACACCAGTTATCCTTGGAAGGTCCAGACCCGGAAAATCAAGAGTTTAGTATTATCAGAGGTTTCTTGAACGTATTCGGGAAAATTTATTTTATTTGCTCATTAGTGAGGTTGTTGCACAACTAAAATGTCATTTCCTCAAGAGCACAATTTCCATTCGGTTGGAACGTTAATTGGCAATGAAATTTATGGGCTTTGCCTCATTGTACTATCGGTTTAGAGTTATGCAACAGCCTCTAGTATAATTTTGAATTTCTCCAAAAAATGAAGATGTAAACATCAGAAACGCGAATCAAATAAAGATACACCAGAATACTCCTTCACCGAAGGAAAAAATCATGGACCTGTGATAATCCCTTTTTAGCGTTGATTTGCCTGCACCATTCCTGCAGAAAATACCCGGGATCTCTCCACTGCGGACCAAAACCGGACATCCGGGCATACACAGAACCGGCCTAAAGTCATTGGCTTTGTAAACCTGAAGAAGAACCAGTTTTGGATCCTCTCCCTCCGAAGCCCTGCCCGAAAAAAATCGACTCCAATCAAACCTCTGACGTGATTCGAGAGATAATCTTAAAATTTAAAATTAAACTTGAGGTGGGGTTAAATAAATATAAGTATATTACTCATATTCCCAATTTTGCATTACATAAATACGGGTATATTACCATCTATTCAGAAAATTACGCGACAAAGGGATCGAATTAGATTTAATATCAGAACTAACCTCAATTAACAGTCTGTTTGCCTAGAATCCGAATAATAATAAGCATATAGAGGCACGCTATCATCACAGGATTCGCCACCTGGAATTCCACGATGAGAAAGAGATCCGGACATAGCGACAGCCTATGAAAGAGGTCTGATCTATCCAAAAATGCTATCAATATCAATTTTGAGTGGATTAACTCTATGTTCTGACCTGGCAAAAACCCCAGATTTAACCCTATAGGTCCGGATCACATCCTCCAAGCCCGAATCATCAACACCGATGCGATAGACATCACAATAAAAAAAAGGGTTCGCGATTTGAATACAAGAATTTTTTCCGAATAAGATATTTGACTTCTATTAGTTGTTTTTCTCCGTTCTCCAAACCTCTATCCCCTCTGCATTCCAATACGAATGAGTTCGCCACAAAAAGGTTGCTTTATCCAGGTATTCAAAATTCATCAAATTATTACTGATATCAACCTCCAGGAAATAAAAGGGACTTAGAGCCCCCCGACCTCGTTCGAAACTGAGCTTACTCCTTGAACTCCATTACTGACCTGCAATGTGACGGTGTAGGTCTGCGGATTATAAAACGTATGAACAGGGTTCTGAACCGTGGAGGTGTTCCCATCACCAAAGTTCCAGGTCCGGGATGCCACTGATCCCTCTGATACATCATAAAACCTGATAGTCAGAGGATAAACCACCGTTTCCGGCACCCCATAGAATTTCGCGAGAACCTGGGACACCGCACGAACGCTGGTATATGCATTGACCCGGCCCCCGGTCACACATTTCCCGGATAAACCGCTCTTTACATCCACACCATTCATGATTGCTGTCTTTATCTGATCCATTGTCAGCGCAGGATTTGCTGCCTTAAGTAATGCCGCAACACCAGCAACATGGGGAGTTGCCATCGAGGTCCCGGACATGGTAGTATATCGATTCCCCGGATAGGTGCTGTAAATACTCACACCAGGAGCTGCAACATCAACCGTGCTTGCTCCATAATTTGAGAACGAAGCGAGTACATCGCGTGAGTCGGTTGCTGCAACGGTGAGGATATTCGCATTTGGCAGTGAACCGGGTGAGTGTGGATTTGTATCAGTATTGAGTGCACTGTTCCCCGCTGCACAGATAAACAGAGCATCCGGCATACTGCTGATAGAATCCTGAAGAGCGGTATCAATTCCGCTTCCACCCCATGAATTTGAGAAGATTCTCACTCCTCGGGAGTATCCCCAGGCAAAGGCCTCAATCGCATCACTGGTATATCCTGACCCGGATGAATCAAGGAACTTGAGTGGCATGATCTTCACATTCCAGTTCACACCAGCGACCCCAATACCATTGTTCCCGACCGCTCCTATTGTACCCGCACAATGGGTCCCATGACCGTGATCATCCATCGGATTACTATCATTATTCCGGGTATCATACCCGGCAATCATATTTGCTGCTAAATCCGGATGATTATAGTCAACCCCGGTATCCACCACAGCAACAATGACATCAGATGACCCGGTCACATAGGACCAGGCTTCAGGGGCATCAATATCTGCATCAGCAGTTCCCCCCGTCTGTCCGGTATTATGGAGACCATACAGGGAAGAGAACGAAGGATCATTTGGAATGACCTGGCCCCCTGGTGAAACAGCAGTCATCGTTGCACTGACGGGTGTCGTTTGACCTGAAGTGACCGACACACTCTGTGACCAGTCCTGATACCCGGTTTTGGTCAGCCTGATCGTATGAGTTCCTGCCGGAACATCACTCAAAGTGGTAGGAGTGGTAACTCCCTTTGCCTCACTATCCAGATACACGGCCGCACCAGTCGGATTTGAACTTATTGATATCGATCCTTTTGGAACTGCAGTAAGAGTGGCCGATACTGTCGCAGTCCCACCGGATGGAACTGTAACCGAGGTAGAATAATCTGTATACCCGGTCAGTTTCACCGTGACGGTATGGGATGTTGCAGTCACGGATGTGAGGGTATTCGGAGTTACCTTCCCCGTATTGGCCCCGTCAAGCCAGATCTGGGCCCCGGACGGACTGGAGGATACACTTATTGATCCAGTCTGGGCAGTTATCCCGTAGTTGATGCTGAAGATTGAAAAGTAATGATTCTGGTACCCCTGGGACGACTTTCCGCTGTAGTCCATGTTCATCTTAAGTCTGAAAAGACCATTCGGGCGCTTAGAATTGCTGCCCCAGCTGTTCAGGACTAACCAGTACCGCTGGTTTGGATCACTGCTGGTATCATCATACCCGACTATGACAACCGCATGACCACCTCCGGATGATCCATAGGCGATATTGTTATACGGATCAGGATTCCAGAGAGTCGATTCGGTCTGATATGCCCAAAATGAATTAAATGCAGACCACGATGAACTGTCCGGAAGGAAAAACGCCCACCAGACCGCTTTGTTTGCATCGATCTGTGCCTTGATATTGGCAATAGCCTGTGCTTGTGAGACTCCGTTTGTCGATATCCAGCTGGTGGAAATGCTGGTTATCGGGTAGTTCGGAGAGGTTGCAATACTTGAGGCAGGGGTCTGTGCCCCGCATCCATATGAGCAGGCATACCGGTCATTGTAATAGGCATTGGTATTTGACCAGGGGATAACCTGTTTAAATCCGGAGGTGCTGTGGAAATTTGCAAACGTGCTGGCCCATCCGCCATTGCATGCACCGGTTATTGCACTTCCGCCATTATAATTCGAATCAAAATATTGTATTGACAGTCGATCCTTTATCCCATTCTGAACGGTCAGGGCATTCTCGATAACCCCGGTCGAAGCCCATACCCAGCAGTTCCCACAGTTCCCCTGGTTCCGCTCCGATGGGGTGTACTGGATATTGGAAAGAAGGCTTTTACTCCCCAATGTGGTAGAGAGAGGAGCATTTTCTACCTTAACAGCGGCATTGTAATCGCTCTGGATCTGTGCAATATCTTCAAGAGACAACCGCATGTATCCAAATCCTTCCGTCTCATTCATCGTAGAAATGGCACCAGCGGATACACTGGATGGAGGTGCCGGGGGATGGTCATTCTGATCAGAGGGTGCGGGAGATGGCCCTCCAGAGGGGGTACTCACCTTACCCTGAACAATAGAATCACGGTATGAAACGGCATTCTGATTTACATTCACGGGGATGTGGATCTTTTCAACCGGATATGCCTGATACACATAATCCGGCTGTGCATACTCAACCATCGGGTTCATCCGGTACAGCTCGATTGCTTTCATGGTCCCGGTAGAGTTTGGAACACTGACGACCTGCATACCCTCCACGCCAAGAGTTTTTGAATCAGCAATCACCGTGGCACCCATGGCTGCATGTGCTTCTGCCTGTACCTGGCTTAAGGATGACTTTTCAGAGCCTAAAGCAGATTTAAACTTAACAATAACCCGGTCAGGTGCATATTCAGGGCTCTCCAACGAATTATTAAGAGTATTATTCATGGACAATCCACTCTGCTCTGTTGGCGTCAGACCTGACATTGTACTGCTCATCACTGGGGACTGGACAATGCTCATAACTGGTCTACTAACCGGTGGGCCAGCCACTTGCGGTACCGGACCGACTATCGATGGCGGGGAATGATATGTTGGAACTCCCACATCTGGAGGTTTGACCACCGTCGATAGAACGGGAGTAAATGGATCTGAAGTCGCCGCAACCGTATGTAAACCCATACTGATAATCAAGAGAGAAATGAAAATGAATGTTAGTTGTTTCATCATGATTGATCACCCTCGAAAGTTAAGAATTAATACGCAATTATTATATATAATAGTGTGCATGCGCTCCATATTTTATATGCAAAGAAAGATTAGAGACGTCCTATTAGGCAACGCCCATACGAATAGATTAAATACCGTCACAGATTTCACAATGATATCCTTCTGTTTTATTCGAAGGATGGTAACCAATATCTTCCATTTTTTCAGAATACTATCAAATAATTACATGGCTAATCCGGATTTCACTGTTCTACCTCGGCTCGGAAAAAAACAAATTTTGGAAGAATAATGAAATCAACCTCCCTGTATCTCCAGCACAGAGGCATGAGTACCAACACCGTCATTTACCTGAAGCGTGACAGTATAAATGCCTGGATTATAATAGGTGTGCGATGGATTAACTTCACCAGTAGTATTTCCATCCCCAAAGTCCCAGAGTCTTGAGGAGATTATCCCTTCAGAGACATCATAGAACCGGATTCGAAGAGGTTTGATTGTTGTATCAGGAACCCCGTAAAACTTTGCCTTAAGTGGAAGGGAGGAGGCCAGACTGGCGAACGCATTGATCCGACCTCCGGTAACACATCTACCAGATAGTCCGGATTTGAGATCAACATTATTCATTATGGCGGATTTTATCTGGGATGCTGAATATGAAGGGTTCTGTGCCTTTATGAGGGCTGCAACACCTGCCACATGCGGGGTCGCCATAGAGGTCCCGCTCATGGTGCCATAGGAGTTGCCTTTGGTAGTACTCATGATAGACACACCCGGTGCAGCAACATCAACCGTTGTCGCACCATAATTTGCCCAGGAAGCTCTTTGATCATATCGGTTTGTTGCTGTTACAGAGAGAATATTCACATTAGCCAGCGATGATGGAGAATGGGGATATGAATCGGTATTATAGGGATTTCCATATATATCGCCATTTCCGGCCGCACATACAAAGAGTGCATCGGGATAGAGATTAATGGAATCACGAAGAGCATAATCAATACCATAGGCTCCCCATGAGTTTGAGAAAATTCTCGCTCCCTTTGCATATCCCCAGGCAAAAGCCTCAATCGCATCACTTGTAGAGCCATACCCGTCAGCTCCAAGGAACCGAAGAGGCATAATTTTTACATTCCAGTTCACCCCGGTCACACCAATCCCATTATTTCCGACTGCTCCAATCGTCCCGGCACAATGAGTCCCATGACCATGTTCATCCATGGGATTTGGATCATTAGAACCATAGAAATCATACCCGGGAGTATTTGTTACCGGATCCCTCCAGATATTTGCGACCAGATCAGGGTGATTGTAATCCACACCGGTATCAACAACCGCGACAATAACCCCTGGTGAACCGGTGGTTATGCTCCATGCTTCCGGAGCATCTATATCGGCATCACCTGTTCCTCCACTCTGTCCGGTATTATGAAGTCCCCACAGACTGCTAAATGAAGGATCATTCGGAAGAACCTGGGTGCCAGGGTTAATTTGATTCAAAGTTCCGGAGACTATACTTGTCTGACCCTCATGAACCATCACAACGGTCGAATATGAATTATATCCAGAGAGAACCAGTGATACAGTATGTGAACCAATCGGCACGGAAGATAACGTCGCAGGTGTGCTCTTTGTGGTATCAACCCCGTCAAGCCAGATCCGTGCACCGGAAGGAGTTGAACTAACTGCAATACTCCCGGTAGGTATTGGTGAAAGGGTGGCAGATATGACAGTTGTCTGTCCTGAAGTTACAGATACCGAACGAGTATACTCCTGGTACCCGCTGAGTTTCAAGGTCACCGAATAGGTTCCGATTGGAACTGATGTTTGAGTATAGGGAGTAACCTGACCGGTGTTCACCCCATCAATCCAGATTTGGGCCCCGGATGGATTAGAATTAAAAGCAATCGTCCCGCCAGAAGGATTTGAGGCTGTATATTTAAAATATGCAGCACCTTCCCCGATACGGAGCCTTCCTGAGTAAATTCTAAACCACCCTGATTCGCCCCAGGATGTCCCCCAACTGTTCTTACAAATCCAGTAAGTCCGGCCATTTAACGTTCCCCATCCCACAATAATGATAGCATGATTTGCATAGGATGCACTGGACGTACTATCAAGTATACCTGATCGATATGAATCAAAGGTGCTCTCTGCATAGACTCCGGCGGCAACCGGACCATAGAGATAAATCGCCGTCTTTATCGCATCATCAGATGGGATACTCCACTCATCCCCTCCACCGACGTACCCCCAGGTCTCTCCTGCGGCCGTATCTACCAAATACCTGGTATACCCGGACAGACTCTTACACGTACCATCCGAACCGGTATAGGGATAGTTCGCCTCGGTAACCGTCCCGACTCCACCACTCAAACCCGCCTTATTCACAAAGTATGCCATTGCCGTGAAGAGTCCGCCATTACATCCACGCTGATCACCTGCACAGTTCACCAGGTACTGCTCAGCATAATCAGGGTTCATACCCGGATTTCCGGATTTTATCTCTTTATATGATTCAAAGGCACCGGTTGTTGCAAATGCCCAGCAACTCCCGCAACTTCCCTGATTCTTAATAGGGGTGGTATAATCTCCACCATTGTTCCGCCAGTCAAACGAAGTTGGAAGTCCTTCCATTGGTGTGATACCGGCGCCATTCACTATCGTGCTGCTTTTCAGATCATGCCTGAGTCCTTTCAGATGTTCACGCTCTTCTGGACTCATGAGCATGATTGGATTTACCGCTGCAGTCCAGGAGAGATTATGTTCTTTCACATAGGCATTTATCTCATCCACTTCTGCTTGTGCTGCATTATATCGCTCTTCTTCGCTCAACGGATCTTCAAATCCTACTACCCCGCTCTGAGATCCCGATGATAAACAGGTCGGGCAGGACGGCGGTGATGATGGAGGAGGAACATTCGGAACCTGAACTGAAGACGGTTTTACCTGAATAGTTTCAGGATAGGGAACTGTCTGCTGATTTACAGATACTGGAGGATCAATAATTGTAGAATTTATAGAATACAGGTAATCCGGCTGGGCATACTCGACCAGCGGGTTCATCCGATATAGTTCAATCGCTTTCATGGTCCCGGTAGTGTTGGGAACACTGACAACCTGCATTCCCTCAACACCCAGAGTGGATATGTCTGCAAGAACCGTTGCACCCATGGCTGCATGTGCCTCTGCCTGAATCTGATTTACAGAAGATAAGGGAGAAAGGTGGTCTGTCTTAAACTTTACAATGACCCGGTCAGGAATATATGCTTGTGCACATACAGAACTATTTTGTGTAGTATTTGTAGAAGGGAGTAATTGTTCCGGTTCCACCTTGGAGGACATTATACCTGACAGAACTGGGGACTGTACAATGCCTGATACCGGCCCATCTCCTTGTAAAGTTGACTTTGGAGTAACCGGGATTACAATCGACGGCAGGGAATATGGAGGAGAGACACCACTATCAGGAGGTTTCATCACCGCTTGTGAACCAGGTAATATCGTATCTGATGTTGCCGCTCCCGACTCTAAACCAATACTTATGAGCAATATCAGAATGAATATTAATACTATTGGCTTGGACATGAAAGGTACCTCGAAAAAATATGATCCCTATTACACAACTATTATATATAATTCTGGTTAAGCGCTATTTGATTTATATTGTAAAAGTGGTTTTTAATCTGCCTATTAGGCAAGACCCCCAGACAGATTATAAATATTGAAGTTGCTATGAACTGTAACTGGGGAAGTATTTAAAAAGTTCTTGAAATTTTGGTATATACTTTCAAAAATGGGAAAACAGGGTCAAATGGTATATATCATCAGGAAAAAATAAAAGAAAATAGTTATTTCTTCTTCTTATCCATCGCCTGCTGCTTGACCAGGTTTCGGATCCTATCCGCAGTGCTCCCCTTGAAATCCACAAGGTCCCGTTCATGCACAGTCATGGTCGTTTCAGATGAAGGTACATCGGTGATTGCATCCGCTAACACATGATCCAGTTTCTTCGCCCGTTCCCAGCATTCGAGCGCCTCCTCATTTCTCCCCAGGCCACCGGAGAGTGTGATGGCCTTAAATGCCCAGAGATCAGGGTTGGACGGATATATTGCAAGCGCCTGATCATACTTATCCACCGCCTCCTCGTACTTCCCCTGGTATGCCAGCTGATCTGCCTCCAATGCAAATGCATCAGCCTTATTGAGGAGAACATCACGCTTGCTAAGGAATTTGTGGGTTGAATTTTCTGCCATATCTCTGATTCTTTCACATTAGGTGGGGACAGTATTTATGCTTTCACCCAAAAAATCCCAGACCATCATATCACTGATTCAATCTGATCCATCGATAGTCAGATATTCTGCCCTGAGTGATGGGGCAACTTCAGTAATTTGGAGCAGTAGTCGAGGTTGCGGATGTGAGCAGGAACCCAATCTTCGGAGAACAGAATCAGCCCGCTCCAGAAATAACTGAAAATTTATGAGGCTGTTGCATAACTCTAAACCAATAGTACAATGAGGCAAAGCCCATAAATTTCATTGCCAATTAACGTTCCAACCGAATGGAAATTGTGCTCTTGAGGAAACGACATTTTAGTTGTGCAACAGCCTCTTATATATATGACTCTGACTCTTCGGTGAGGAGCCAGAACCAGAGGGGAAAATACGTAAT
>JGI12104J13512_1002895_pt1 | contig 10226 bp, 10 predicted proteins | sample TerdegcTABiofilm_FD_13512 | JGI IMG/M metagenome (IMG submission 13512)
GAAATTAAGGCGGTAGCCCCTACCCCTATTAAAACGGACAGCGCAAGTAATATTATCATTAGAGGAAAAGCCGCTGTTGTGGCTGCAATGGCCAGGGTACCGACCCCGCGTCCCACGAATGCCCGGTCTACAATGTTATACAGGGCATTGCACATCATTCCTGTAACAGCCGGCCACGGGATATTTTTTGAGAAGGGAGATGTTGACAATGTTAAACTGCAAGCAGTATACTTTCGTCACAGTGTAAATAAATTTGTTCTCGTTAGGAGTGGGTTGGCGGGTTGAGAAATAAAATTTTTAAGATCCTGGGGATCTGTATATGTTTATCTGCAGTTATAGCGATACTTTGGTTTTCCGGTTGTTCGCTGTGGCAGAACGCCGGGAATTCTTCAAAAAGGCCCCTGGTTATAAAAGTGGAGGATTTTTGTGTTTTTTTGTTTGAGTCTTCAGAGGAGATTTACCGCGCTAATGTAAAAGATCAGGCAATGTGGGCCGGCCTGCGGGAAAAAGCCGACCGGGACGTGGAATACGCCCTTCACTATAACTGGTTGTATGATACTTACAGCAGGTGGGATGACCGCCGCCGGAGCCAGCTAAAGGAAATTTTTAGTGAATACGATCTTCAATCCATGACCGAGTGCTTGATCCAGAATGGAAAGCAGGAGGCGGGGCTGGACGAGATCGTTAACTTCATCCGGGAAGACCGCTTTTTCAGGAATCGCCGGGACACACTGATAGACTTTTATTCGTGGTACGGCGCGAACTACGCGCTGCCCCATTATGAGCAGGTTAAGCCGATGTTGCAGCGGAAGGTTGATGCAATCACATCCAGGGTGGAAAAAGATTTTGACATCACCGGCTTTATAGAGAAGGAAACGGGTATCCGCCTGAAGAAAAAGCCGAGTACCGTAGAGCTGCTGCCAAACATGCGGGTAATCGGAGTTTCAGTTTTTTCCCGGAAGAAGGACACGATAACGACTATCCAGTGGAACAGGACGCCGGAAAGGATATGGACCGCCGTCTTCCACGAGTTTAGCAAACCTTATTTCCGTACTTTTACCGGAAGCTGGTCATTCAAGTATATGGCCAGGAAACTTAAAAAAGATGAAAAACTGACGGCGAGGTTTAAAGAGGATATTCCTTACACATGGGAAGGATGGGTGGAAGAGAACCTGGTTGAAGGTTTTGCCAGGTACCTAAATGTTCGCAAGGGAATAACCAGGGACGTGGGTGAGGGAGCTTTTGTGTTTGACAGGGATTACGCCCAGGCGCTGGTGACTGGTTTTGACCTTCAGAAGGCATCGTTAAAAGAGTTCACGGTGAATTTTTTAAAGAAAACCTATAATATTTAATTTGCAAGATGGAGTGAGGGTTTTGGATTTTAACCCGGTTGAATTGCGAAAGCTGATTGAATTTTGTTTGCATGAAGATATTGGTACCGGTGACCTGACCACAAACAGCATCGTTCCTGGCAATGCCACTTCTACCGGCTATATCGTGGCCAGGGAAGCCGGGGTATTGGCGGGAATGCCGGTAGCAGGGTTGGTTTTCCGCTGTCTTGACCCGGAAATCCAGTTTCTCGCGCATGCCGGCGATGGCGACCCGGTTGAGCGGGGGCGGGTGCTGGCGGAGGTGCGGGGCAGCGCGCGGGCGATTCTGACTGGTGAGAGACTGGCGTTGAACTTCCTCCAGCGCCTGTCGGGGATAGCTACCCGGACGGCCAGGCTGGTAAAACTGGTGGCTGGCGGAAAACCGTATATAATTGATACCAGGAAAACAACCCCGGGCCTGAGGGCGCTTGAAAAGTACGCGGTACGGGTGGGTGGCGGCCGTAACCACCGCTTCGGCCTGTATGATGCTGTGTTGATTAAAGATAACCACATCAAAATAGCTGGAGGGATTGCCAGGGCTGTTGAAGCGGCCAGGCGGAGCAGCCCCCACACAGCAAAAATAGAGGTGGAAGTGGAGAACCTGGCCGGGGTGAGGGAGGCACTGGATGCCGGGGTTGATATTATCATGCTGGACAACATGTCTCCTGAATTAATGCGCGAGGCCGTAGCTCTTGTTTCCGGCCGGGCCCTGGTGGAAGCCTCCGGCGGTATAACGGAGGAAAACGTCCAGGCGGTTGCTGCGACAGGGGTCGACATGATTTCGGTTGGAGCCCTGACGCATTCGGTTAAGTCTCTTGATATCAGCCTGGATTTGGAAGAAATAAAAATGAAGTAAATATGGTTAACCCTGGTTATAATAATAGTTGACGTTTTGATTGCAGGCCTTTATAATTTATAATAAGGAGCGGGTTTTCTTTGAAAGAAGCTGTTCTCCGGCTTTTAAAAGCCCACCGCCCTGGATATGTATCCGGAGAAGATATCTGCAAGAGTCTTGATGTAACCCGCACGGCCGTTTGGAAACATATACAGGCCCTGCGGGAGGACGGGTATGAAATCGAAGCGCGCCCGCGCGCTGGGTACTCGCTGGTTTTTGTTCCCGACAGGCTCTATGCTGAGGAGATTCGCGACGGCCTCAGCACTAAATTTATAGGCCGTCAGGTTTTTTACCGCAGCAGCGTTGTCTCAACAAATGACCTGGCCATAGAGCTGGCCCAAAGGGGTGTGCCTGACGGCTCTCTGGTGGTTGCCGAGGAGCAGACCGGGGGCCGGGGACGTTTGAGCCGGGAATGGCATTCCCCGAAATATAAAGGGATATGGTTTTCGCTGGTTCTTTACCCGCCTGTCAACCCATCCGAAGCGTCGCGAGTAACTATGGTTACAGCAGTGGCCCTGGCTTTGGCAGTAAGGAAGTCGACAGGGGTGCCTGCAGGCATAAAGTGGCCGAATGACCTGCTGGTGGGAGGCAAAAAACTTTGCGGAATACTTACCGAATTGGGCGCCGAGCTGGATAAGATTAACTATCTGGTAATGGGTGCGGGAATAAACGTCAACCTGGATCGTGCTGATTTCCCGCAAGAATTGCGTGATACAGCGACGTCCTTGAAGATAGAGACAGGATCTGAAATAGCAAGGGTCAGGTTGCTGCAGTCTATGCTGGTGGAGTTTGAACATTGGTACCGGATCTGGCTCGAACAAGGCTTTGCCGGGGTTCTGATGAAATGGAAGGAATTATCTGTTTCTTTAAACTGCCCTGTCCGCATTCATACCCTGAATAAAACCTGGGATGGCTGGGCCGAAGATGTCGATGAGGATGGAGCGCTGCTGCTTCGACTTCCGGGCGGGAGGCTCCAGCGGCTGCTGGCAGGAGATGTTTCGTTGCGGATGTAGGTTTGTTTTGTTTTAGTGTTAACCGCCTTGTTGTATATGGTTTACGTAATGCAGGTAATTTGGGCTGGTTCACCCGTGATGAGGATTGCATGGGTGCATTATAGCGAGTTTAAAAGCGATATTTTATGGACTTGCTGATGGTAAAAAATTTTGGTAGGAGGTATAGAATCATGTCGAAGTTTTCTGCCCGTGATATGACCATGACGGCGGTTTTTTCCGCTTTGGCGGTGGTAGCTGCTGTTTTAATACGCTACGCCGGTTCTATAGTTCCCTTCAGCCTTTTGCCCTTTGTGGTTATGCTGGCGGGGGGCCTGTTGGGCGCCCGTCTGGGAGCTTTGAGCGTTATAGTTTATATTTTGCTGGGCCTGATTGGCGTGCCTGTATTCGCCAATCCTCCTTTTGGCGGGCCGTCCTACGTACTTCAACCAACGTTCGGCTTTCTGATCGGGTTTGTCGGAAGCGCTTATGTAATCGGGGCCCTGCTAAAAAACCGGGAGCAGAGTGGTTTTGTGCGGTATTTCCTCTCCATGCTTGCCGGTGTGGTGGTTTATTATGTGGTTGGTCTGCCTTATCTTTATGCCATCCTGAACTTTTACCTGGGTAAAACTGTTTCAGCGGCACAAGTGCTGGCTATTGGTTTTACCCCTTTCATAGTGCTTGATCTTGTCAAGGCCGCCGTTGCCGCTGTGCTGGCCAGGGCGGTTTACCGGAGGCTGAATGCGTACGGTATGGATGATAACCCGGCATCGTGACAGAATTATAGCTTTTTATCAACTTCTTTTTCTTTAGTAGTCCTTTTGATTACAGAAAGGAATATTTTTTTTTGTGGAGAATTAATTTAACAGGCTTGATGTGAGGAGTTGGTTTTGAATGCTCCATCTGGTTAATGTGATGGAAATCCTGGTAAAAGAGACCATTGAAGATATCCTGAAAACTAATGAAGAGTTTTGTGCTTGTGAGCGTTGCAGGTTTGATATGGCAGCTATAGCCCTGAACAAGCTGCCTCCTGCTTATGTTGTGACGATGGAAGGCGAGGTTATGTTGCGGGCAAATTCGCTGAAACAACAGATCAGGGTGGATTTGATCCGGGCTGTGACCGAAGCAATTCAGGTTGTGAGCAAAAATCCGCATCATTAGGAAAATGTTAAGTTGATTGGCAATATTTCCAGGCAAGGTTGCGCCGTGTCAGGCTATCTGGTAGAATTATAAAGTAATTTACAAGAAAGAAAGCGGGGACAGGGATGATCCTGGTCTTTGACGTCGGGAATACAAATATTGTATTAGGTGTTTACCGGGGTAGTGAGTTGATTGCGAACTGGCGCATATCCACCAACCGTAACCGGACTGCAGATGAGTACGGGATTATGCTCAGAGAGCTGTTCAATACATCTAAAATTGAAATGGGTTCGATTAAAGCCACGGTTATTTCTACAGTAGTGCCGCCCCTGACCTTTACATTGGAGAGGACATGCCAAAAATATTTCAATCTTACGCCTCTGATAGTGGGACCCGGCATCAAAACAGGGCTCCCTGTGAATTATGAGAATCCGAGGGAAGTTGGGGCGGACCGTATCGTCAATGCTGTAGCAGGTATTGAGCTATATGGCTGCCCGCTGATCATTGTTGACTTCGGAACGGCCACTACCTTTTGCGCTATCAATGCCAGAGGTGAATATCTCGGCGGGGCTATCGCGCCGGGCATAGGTATTTCCACTGAGGCGCTTTTTGCGCGGGCGGCCAAGTTGCCCAGGGTTGAGCTGGTCAAGCCGCCTTCGGTAATTGGGAAAAACACGGTTACCAGCATGCAATCGGGTATTTTTTACGGTTTTGTCGGTCAGGTTGATGAAATTGTCAGGCGGATGAAAAAAGAGTTAGGTAAAGGCACAAAGGTTGTCGCGACCGGGGGTTTGGCCAGGCTGATTGCGCAGGAGAGCGCTGAAATTGACCGGGTGGATCCTTTCCTGACCCTGACGGGACTGCGTTTAATTTATGAGAGGAATTTGCCGAGATGAGGATAGGGCCCGTTTTATTGGACAACCCGGTGATGTCCGCCCCGATGGCGGGTATTACCGATAAGGCCTACCGTATATTAGCCAGAGAGGCGGGATGCGGCCTGGTCTGCACTGAAATGGTGAGCGACCAGGCTCTTTTATATGGTAATCCCAAGACCTGCAGGCTTCTTGACATAGCCGGCGAAACCGGCCCGGTAAGTGTGCAGATCTTTGGTTCAAACCCGGATTATATGGCCGCGGCGGCGGAAATTGCTGAAAGCCGCGGTGCTGATATTATTGACATTAATATGGGCTGCCCGACGCCAAAGATTGTAAAAAACGGAGAAGGGGCGGCCCTTATGAGATCGCCGAAGAAAGCCGCCGAGATTGTCCGGGCGGTGGTTGAGCGGGTGAAAGTGCCGGTAACGGTCAAGATGCGCAAGGGTTGGGATGAAAATTCGGTGAACGCCGTGGAGCTGGCAAAGCTGGTGACCGGTGCGGGGGCAGTGGCGTTAACCGTGCATGGCCGCACGCGATCCCAGTTTTACACCGGGAAAGCGGATTGGGAAATAATTGCGGCTGTGAAAAGAGCGGTAAGTGTCCCGGTGATCGGCAATGGCGACATCTGGCAGCCCGGAGATGCTTTACTGATGATGGAGCAGACCGGCTGTGACGGGGTAATGATCGGGCGCGCTGCCCTGGGCAACCCTTGGATATTTAGCCGGACTATACACTTTTTAAGGACTGGCGAGCTTTTACCCGGACCATCGCCGGAAGAACGGATCGGCATGGTGCTGAGGCACCTGAGCCTGCTTGTTGAGATTAAGGGTGAGGCGGTAGCAGTCCGGGAGATGCGCAAGCACGCTGCCTGGTATGCCAGGGGGCTGCGGGGTGCGGCGAAAGCGAGGGAAAAAATCAACAAGGCGGCGAGTGTAGAAGAACTGCAGAAAATATTAACCGCAGAGTTATATATACCACTTGCGCTGGATAATAAGCTTTGCTAACATTTGTATGTGTACGCTTTTGTGCACAAGATGTTTTAATTTTCGGGCATGTTTTTAGTCTTGGCCTGGAGTATGGCGCCCGGTGGCGGAGTAGGAGGTGCGGGATTGCAGAAGTTTGCCTTTATGATCCACCCCATGGATGCCGGGGATGTGGCCAGGAAATTTAAGTTTGCCAGGTATATACCGGGCGGGTTGATTGAGCGGGTGTTCGCCATGATTCCCCCGATGAAGGTGTCCACGATTACAGGGATTCGTTCTGCGTATGGAGAAGCGGAGGGGTGGTTCATTGCCTGTCCGGTTACGGCCAGATTGATGATGAGTTTGCCGCCGGCGTATGTTTTAAATAAGATTATCCAGGGTGGTCGCCTGGCTGAGAAACTTGGTGCTAAAATACTCGGCCTGGGCGCTTTTACCAAGGTTGTAGGCGATGCCGGTATTACAGTCGCTAATAACTTAAAAATCCCTGTTACCACCGGGAACAGTTATACGGTTGCGACGGCCGTTGAGGCGGCCAGGGAGGCAGCGCGGGCAATGGGGCACGACTTGAAGAAAGCAACGGTGGTGATCCTCGGCGCCACCGGTTCTATCGGCCGGGTTTGTGCTTTGCTGCTTGCAAGGGAGGTACGCAGTATGACGCTGGTGGCCCGCAATGAGCACAAGCTGGAGGACCTGGCTGCAAAAATTTTGTTTGACACTGGCCTGGCGGTAAAGATCACGTCCGACAGCAAGAAAGCGCTTCGCTCGGGTGATGTAATAATAACCGTGACCAGTGCCCTGGATACAATCGTTGAACCTGAGGACCTCCAGGCCGGTGCGGTTGTTTGTGACGTTTCCCGGCCGCGCGATGTGTCACAACGGGTAGCTGAAAAGCGCAACGATGTGCTGGTAATCGAGGGGGGAGTAGTGGAAGTCCCCGGTGACGTTGAATTCAACTTAAATTTCGGGTTTCCGCCAGGGACAGCATATGCCTGTATGGCTGAGACAATGGTGCTGGCGCTGGAAAACCGTTATGAAAGCTTTACTCTTGGCCGTGAGCTGTCCACCGAAAAAGTTGAAGAAATTGCTGCCCTGGCCAAAAAACATGGCTTTAAACTAAGCGGCTTTCGCAGTTTTGGCAGAGCAATTTCGCCGCAGGAGATTGAAATGATCAGGATTCGTGCCGGAGGTGGCGCTGCTCTCCCGGCAGCGGTAAAATAAGTTAACGGAATTTCTGAGCAGGATCAGGATAGTCTTGACAAAACAGAGGCATCTTTTTATAATGTCACTAAAGTTTTGACGGTAGTGAATAAACCCGGAGAATTACCGAGCACTGCAAATTAATTGTTTTTTGCAGTGCTTTAAATGTAGTAGGGGGCTTTTTCTTTTAATCATACTTTTAATCATATTTGATCTGAATGAATATAAAGAGGCCTGAAACATATATTGATTTTAAGATTATCCCAGAGATAAGGAGACTTCGTAATGAAAGAAAAGGAAGTAATCTTGACGATTGATGGGCTCAAGAAACTTGAGGATGAGCTTGAGTACCTCAAATCGGTGAAGCGGAGAGAAGTAGCCGAGCGAATCAGGCAGGCTATTTCATTTGGTGATATCAGCGAAAATTCCGAATACGAAGATGCAAAAAATGAGCAGGCCTTTATTGAGGGCCGCATTTTAACTTTGGAAAAAATGCTTCGCAACGCCAAAATTATTGATGATGAAAACCTCGGCACAGAGATTGTCTCAATTGGTTCTGTGGTTTTGTTAAAAGACCTGGAAATGGGCGATGAGTTTAAGTATACTATAGTGGGTTCCGCCGAGGCCGACCCGGGTGCAAATAAAATATCTAACGAATCGCCGGTAGGCAAAGCCATTCTTGGACAGCCTAAGGGCAGTGTGGTGGAGGTCCAGGTACCCGCGGGATGCCTCAAATATCAAATCGTAGACATTCTGAGGTAAGGAAGTTGCGGAGGTTGGTTAAATGTCTGAACAAAAAAAGAAGAGTCCGGGAGCCCCGGTGGGTAGTGCCGGGGTTAAGACTGAAGAAGAACTGAATGAATTAATGCGGGTGCGCAGGGAAAAGCTGAACGAACTGCGCAATAAGGGTATTGAACCGTATGACGGCCGGTATGAACGCACTCATACGGCCAGCGACGTTTTAGCTAATTTTGAGGAACTCGAAAATAAAACTGTTATTATAGCGGGCAGGATTATGTCCAGGCGGGGTATGGGGAAGGCGACATTTGCGCATATCCAGGACGGCACCGGCCAGATTCAAATTTACATCCGGTTAAACGATGTGGGACCAGAGGCATATGAACTTTTCAGCAGGCTGGATATTGGCGATATTATCGGTGTCGAGGGCAATGTTTTTAAAACCCGCATGGGTGAAATAACAGTGTCGGCAGTAAAGTTTAAATTGCTGTCTAAATCGCTGCGTCCCCTCCCTGAAAAGTGGCATGGACTGAAAGATGTGGAGCTGCGTTACCGGCAGCGTTATATAGATCTTGTTGTTAACCCGGGGGTTAAGCAGGTTTTCGAGGCAAGGAGCAAGATTGTCCGTGCTATTCGTAGTTTTCTTGACAGCCGCGGGTTCCTTGAAGTAGAAACCCCGATGATGCATGTTGTCGCTGGCGGCGCTAATGCCAGGCCGTTTATCACTTACCACAATACCCTGGACATGAACCTGTTTTTAAGAATAGCCCCGGAGCTTTACCTGAAGAGGCTGATTGTCGGCGGTTTTGAGAAGGTGTATGAAATTAACCGCAATTTTCGCAACGAGGGGATTTCCACGAAGCATAACCCTGAGTTTACTATGCTGGAGCTGTATCAGGCTTATGCTGACTACTGCGATATGATGGATTTAACCGAGCAACTGATTTCTACGGTTGCTCTCGAGGTGTTTGGATCCGCCCGTGTAGAATATCAGGGTACTGAGATCGACCTGTCGCCGAAGTGGACAAGACTTCCCATGCTTGAGGCGGTCAAGATGTACTCCGGAATTGATTTCAGTGTGATAAAAACCGCTGAAGCTGCTAAAAACGCGGTAGAGCAGGCGAATATAAACCTGGAAATCGAGCCCTCGGACACATGGGGCTCTATCTTGAACAAGGTGTTCGAGGAAACGGTTGAACCAAGGCTGGTTCAGCCTACCTTCATTATGGATTACCCGGTGGAAATATCGCCTCTGGCCAAACGCAAGACTGAAGACCCTGATTTGACATACCGTTTTGAATTGTTTATTTACGGGCGCGAGATGGCTAACGCTTTTTCTGAGCTGAACGACCCCATTGACCAAAAGAGCCGTTTTTTAAAACAGGTCGAAAGAAGGGCCGCTGGTGATGAAGAGGCGCACATGATGGATGAAGATTATATCAATGCCCTGGAATACGGGATGCCCCCGGCCGGCGGGCTGGGTATCGGGATTGACCGGCTGGTGATGCTGTTGACAGACTCGCCCTCAATCCGTGATGTCATTTTATTCCCGTTAATGAAGCCGCGCAGCTAACCTGTAAAAAGTCTTGACAGGGACCTGTTGAGGGATATACGATAACATTTCCCGGTTGTAACAGATGCTTCAATCGGGGAAAAGTAACAAAGAAAAATGATAAATAGTTGTTGACATTGGTATTACCTTATGATAATATTAGTATCCGGAGTCGTTAATGAATAGTATAAATCTGGTGAGCAAAAAGTACTTGACAAGAGCTAATAAGAACGATAAAATAACTAACGTGTCGCGGTAAAACCCGCAAAGACAGCGGTCTTTGAAAACTAAACAGTGGATGGATGTAAATAAGAAAAGACTCTCGTCGAAGCGAAAGCTAGTAAGCGAGTAGTAATTCCGAGAAAAGCGAAGAGAGCTAAGAATCAAACTTTTAATAAAGTATTTATTGGAGAGTTTGATCCTGGCTCAGGACGAACGCTGGCGGCGTGCTTAACACATGCAAGTCGAACGGACCAGCACTCAACTT
>JGI12104J13512_1002914_pt1 | contig 10170 bp, 11 predicted proteins | sample TerdegcTABiofilm_FD_13512 | JGI IMG/M metagenome (IMG submission 13512)
CCACGTCCTTTCAGACATGGATAGATGGCAAGAAGTCGGCAACAGTAATTATGGACGAGATGTTTCAATTGGGCCACGTCCTTTCAGACATGGATAGTAGAAGACGCAGAGCGAATCCCTCGCCCTCCATTGCGTTTCAATTGGGCCACGTCCTTTCAGACATGGATAGAATAGTACATGAGAAGAGAAGAGATCGCTACAAAAAAGTTTCAATTGGGCCACGTCCTTTCAGACATGGATAGACATGAAGAGACACACCGCATAAAGTTAGAAAAAGAAAGTTTCAATTGGGCCACGTCCTTTCAGACATGGATAGGCTGATGAAATTTCAAACCTAGATCATAAATCTATCATGTTTCAATTGGGCCACGTCCTTTCAGACATGGATAGGAAGACACCACGGTTTTCAAGTTTTCTTACCAGCTCGTTTCAATTGGGCCACGTCCTTTCAGACATGGATAGACATTGGTCAAGCACATCAAATATGGTTTGACCTAGTTTCAATTGGGCCACGTCCTTTCAGACATGGATAGTAACGGTGGACGATTTGATCAAATCGGTAATCGTGGTTTCAATTGGGCCACGTCCTTTCAGACATGGATAGAGGGATGTATTCCTGAAGAAATAGCTAGGCGGTACAGATTGTTTCAATTGGGCCACGTCCTTTCAGACATGGATAGATATTTAGACATTTCATTACTAAACGTATCAGGAGTTCCACGTTTCAATTGGGCCACGTCCTTTCAGACATGGATAGAATTTGGGACGTACATTGATTACACGACCACATTTTTGTTTCAATTGGGCCACGTCCTTTCAGACATGGATAGGGAGGAAATTCGCAAGAAGATCGAGCAGTTGCAGGGATGTTTCAATTGGGCCACGTCCTTTCAGACATGGATAGGGGGCGGCCGTTTTTCGGCCTTTACTGCTATCGAAAAAAAGCCGATTTTCGCATATACCGTCAACTTTGATGAATACTTTCAGAAAGTTGGGCTCTGTTCGAAGCGATTTTCGATATGCTCTGGCCTTTCGCGCATCTCCCAGGGTTTTGGAAACCACATCGACGTGCGAAATTTGCCTGAAAAATTGATCAAAAACAGTTATATTTTTACCCATTCGTCTGGAGCGAATGGCCCTAACAATAGGGTGCCTGCTCGCCAGATGCCTGCAATCCTTCAATTTTCCCTGGGTATATTTATTGATTGTGCTTCAATCCAGTGTGGCAATAGATCTGGCAGCCAGGGGGTGCGATCCTGGTCTGCCATGAGGCTATCACAGCGATAGATACCGATTATTATGATTTGATGACATCAGACTATGACCGCTTTGCGCGAAGATTCTTCCGTCCTAACCCCGATGAACTCAATCCTCTCCATCGCACCGCCCTCAGACGGTCCCAGATCAACGATCATGACCCTGTCCTGGTCGTGCTTGATGAGATCGGTCAGGGCCGCCACCAGTTCCACCCTGCCTTTTGGAGTTAGATCGCAGCGAAAAACAAAATAATGGATAGGCTCACCAAAGCCTTTCATGGTCTTATGCACCCTTTGCAGCCTTTTTGGGTCCATGATATCATAGCTTACCACATAACAGTTCCTTCCGGACAAATACATCACCTCCTGCTGAACGCAGGGTACTCCTTTATCTCGCCAAAGAGCACTCTCGAGAGAAGCCTTGCCTGAACCTCAAATATCCGCCGATAGCTGACAGCGTAGCCGAAGATAGGGTGAGTGATCTCAACCTCCATTTGCCTCTCGTAGCCTCCAATTACCGTCTTCTTGGCCTTCGAGGTGAGGGAGATGCCCAGCCCCGTCCTGATAAAGTCCTTATCACCAAGTTCTCTCTTGTTAAACAGCGTGATTGCAGTCGAGTCCGCAATCACTGGCCTGAACTCCTCCATCATGTCCAGCGCCAGTGCCGGCCGGCCGTACCTGGGCCGGTGGTAGAATCCCAGATACGGATCAAAGCCCACTGCCAGCAGGGTCACAAACATCTCTTTCGCCAGGACAGCATAAAGGTATGAGAGCACAGCATTCACCGGGTCTTTTGGCGGACGCCGGTTCCTGCTCTGGAAGGAGAATTCCTCATCCCCCTTAAGCAGGTGATCCAGCCGGCCAAAGTAAAGGTCAGCCGCCGCTCCCTCGATCCCGAGGAGCTTCTCCGCGCTTGATGTCTTCTTCGCATCACGGGAGAGCTTTTCCAGGCTCTCCAGAACTGCTGATGAGGGATCCGGATCATTTCTGCGCAGCTGAGTTCTGGAGTTTTTGATCTTCCCTGAGACTATGGACCGGGCAATGGTCAGCGATCTCTTCCGGTCTGCTGCCCACTCGAACTGCTTCATCCTCAGCTCCACATTCTTGTGGGTATGGCCCAGGCTCATCCCCTGAAACCAGCCCCCGCGAGTGAAGTGCAGCACCGGAATGCCCCGCTGCATCAGGTCCACCAGGGCGGGAGTGGAAACATCCACTGCCCCATAGAGATTGACCTGCGAGATCTCCCGGAGCCTCACCTCCTTTATCCTAAGAAAGGCAACGACCCCCATAATCAGACCGCTCGGGCCTTATTCCAGAAGTCGAATATATCCGCAGAGGAGAGGCAGATAGCCAAGACTCTGAACTATGGAACGGTATATGGAGGAGGGGCAAATATGGTCCTGGCCCAGCTGCCCCAACTGACTGAGGATGAGGCCAGGGAATTTCTGCGCCGATTTTATGATGCCTATCCCGGCCTGGAAAGCTGGCAGCGAAAGGCGACCGAAGGAGCACCGAAGGTGGTGATAGGCGGAGCAGAATACAGGATCTCAAGATCGGCATTGGGCCGGATCAGGTATGTCGATCCCGATCATAGAAATGCTCTCATTAATACGCCCGTCCAGGCCTCCGGTTCAGATCTGCAGAAAATGGCCCTGGGAAGAGTGTACAAGAGGCTGAACCAGCCGAAGTATATCGATTTCAGGCTAATTAATGCTGTTCATGATAGCATTCTTCTCGAGGTGCCGGACAGACGGGTGGGTGATGCCACAAGGCTCCTGCAGGAGGTGATGGAAGAAGCAGGAAATGAGATCCTCAAGGTAATTCCCTGCCCAACTGATGTAAAGAGCGGAAAAGACTGGTCCTTCAGGAGAGATCAGCACCGATTCGGCATAAGATCCGTATTTCATCGAGCAGCTGCCATATTCCGGCGGGGCTCCTGAACTCCCCTGGGTTGGACTCCACCCAGGGTTGTAGAAATGGAAGGCTCCTCGCTGTTTTGTTCGGGCATTGTTACTCAAAATCAAAACCACAAAGGCACAAAGACACAAAGGTTTTTATCCCCAATATGAAGATTAATCACCAATATGAAGAGACATCTTTGTGCCTTTGTGCCTTTGTGGTTCATTTTTTGTGCTATATACAGGAACAACCGAGAGGCAACAGAAGGCCAATGAGCAACTCGAACTTCTGCCTGGGCCCGCCTGGAGAATTCTTGCTTTAATATGATAGAGCATCCAGGCCATAAAGGTAATCCCCATCTAATACCTTCTCTTGATCATATAGTCGGCCAGCTGGAGCATCGTCTCCTTGGCCGGTGAAGAGGGCAGGACATCCAAAGCCCTCTTGCCCCGGACAACCATCTCCTCCGCCCGGGATCTGGCATAATCAATCGAGCCGCTCTCTTGCAGAATCGAGATCGACTGGGATATCTCCTCCGCCGAGGCGTCCTTTTTGCCGAAGACCGGCACCACAACGTCATTGGCAAAGGCATGGATCATGATCAATGTCTTCTTCCCCTCGATCAGGTCTCCCCCCTGCCTCTTTCCCGAGACACCAACCGGGGTCAAGAGGTCGATGACATCATCCTGCAGCTGAAACCCCATCCCAGTCAGCCGGCCGAACTCATCCATCGCACCGACCACCTCAGGAGACGCCCCGACCAGGATCGCTCCCATGCCGGCAGAAGCGCCATAGAGGACTCCGGTCTTCTTCTCGATCATCTCCATGTACTCTTCTTCGGCTACCCGGTCTCGGGACTCAAACTCCATATCCAGCCACTGGCCCTCGCATATCTCCGTGCAGGTCCGGGAGAGCATATTCATCGCCCCCATCACCCTCTCCGGACTGGCGGGTGTCATCCCCAGAACCTGAAAAGCCTTCGAATATAGGGTATCGCCAGCCAGAATCGCCCCCGACTGCCCCCAGATCTTGTGCACTGCAGGTCTCCCCCGGCGCACATCGGCATTGTCCATGATGTCATCATGAATCAGAGTGAAGTTATGGACCAATTCGATGGATACCGCCGCCGGAGCCAGCGAAGAGGCCTCTCCCCCCGCCGCCTCAGCCGCAAGGAGCAGCATCGATGGCCTTAACCTCTTCCCGCCGGAGTCCACCAGGTGCCGGCTCGCCTCATACAGACCGCGCGGATGCTCTACCGGGAGCAGCTTCTCAATGGTTGCCGTGACCAGAGCCGCACGCCTCTCCAGCTCTTCCTCCATCATCCTTCTCACAACCTTCCTAACCCTTGATTCTATTTAAATTAAATCTCAGTCGATGAGCAGCTCCTGGCCGTTCCTGACCAGATGGATATTGGAGCCTAAAGAGTAGCCCGTCTCCTCCGCCATCATCAGATAGCTGCCGTGGGTGGCCAGCGTCCCGTGGCTTGGTATGACGTGCTCCGGATTGATCATCCGCAACAGCTCCCAATGATCCTCCCGACAGGCATGCCCGGAGACATGCACATTATCGTATATCCTGCCGCCCCTCATCTTCAGCTTGGTCACCACGGTATGGCGGTTGGACTCATTCAGAGGCTGGGGAATGATGCCCGCGGAGAAGATCACCCGATCTCCCGACTCCACCAGAAAATCGGTCTCTCCATTGGCCACCCGGCTCAGTATCGCTCCTGGCTCACCCTGATGGCCGGTCATGATGGGCAGGTACTTGTCCTTACCCTCGTTCATGATCCTCTTCAGGGCTTTGTCCACCGACTTCCTCCTTCCGAAGACGGAAACCTCCCCTTGCTGGGCATACCCCGTCCGCACCGCAGTCCCCCAGTACTTCTCCATGGACCGGCCCAGGAGAATCGGTTTTCTACCCATCTTATGGGCAGCCTCGATTATCGCTCTGATCCGGGCGATATGGGAAGAGAAGGTGGTGACCAATACCCCAGACCTGGACTCCTCTGTGCCGATGAGAACGTCCATCACCAGATCCTTGGCTATCTGCTCTGAAGGCGTCTTCCCGGAGATGGAGGCATTGGTGGTCTCGGTGATCAGAGCCAGCACTCCCTCTTTTCCCAGATCTCTCAGCCGGGCAAAATCAGGCGGCTCACCCAATGTAGGCGATCGATCGATCTTGAAGTCATTGGCATAGAGGATGATCCCCTTGGGGGTGTGAATGGCGGCAAAGACGCAGTCCACAATGCTATGCTGCACCCGAACGAACTCCAGTTCGATCTCAGGCGTGACCTGAAACCGCTCACCGGCATTCATGGTCCTCAGGGGATTGTTCACCCCGAAGATCTTCTCCGACTTGATCTCCTGATTTATAAGGTCGGCAGTAAAGGGCGAGGCTATGATCGGGGCATGGTATTTATGGGCCAGCTTGGATATGGCTCCGATATGATCGAGGTGTCCGTGAGTGCAGGCGATAGCCCTGACCTTTCCGTCAACGTTCTCCATTATGCTGTCATCGGGAATGGCGCCTATGTTGATCAGGTCCGTGGCATTTAAGGATTCAACATCGGTATCCTCGTGAATCTGCACCCGGTCCAGCCTGATTCCCATATCCATTACTACAATATCCTTTCCTATCCTTATCGCAGTCATGTTGCGGCCGATCTCATTATAGCCGCCGACAGCGATTATCGCAATATCTTTCATTTTGTCAACTCTCTATAAGCAGAAAACTCTCTCAAATCATATCCCAGCGCCTCTAGCCATTCTCTGGTCCTTCCTAGAACCACAAGAGGGACTCCTTTCAGCTCCTCGGGCTTTCTGCACCCGGTGAGGAACATGGAGATCCTCAGAGCACGCAGAAACGGGCTCACGGCCCGGATTACGGATCTTGAATCTTTTGTTGCCGGCTTGAGAAGAGGAAGGGCAGTCCCGGCCAGGCTGGCTCCCAGGGACAGGCTCCTGGCCACATCCAGTCCATTCCTGATTCCTCCCGAGGATATGACCTCCAGGCCCGCGGACCGGCACTCGACGATGCTCACCGGAGTGGGAATTCCCCAAGCCCAAAACAGCCTTCCCATCTCCTCCAGCTCGCTGTCTCCTATCTCTGCCGCCCGGTAAGTCTCCACCCCGGCCCAAGAGAGGCCTCCCTGACCGGAGACATCTATCATCCTGATCCCAGCATTCGCCAGGCTGCTGGCGGTCTCCTTCGATATGCCCGCTCCCGTCTCTTTGACGATTATGGGCACAGGTCCACTCGCTGCCTGTCCTATCGCCTGGATGACTCCGGAAGCATCCCGGTCCCCCTCTGGCTGAATGCTCTCCTGGAGGAAGTTCAGATGAACGGCGATGGCATCGGCATCTATCATCTCCGCCAGCTGATCTATAATCCCTGGTCCAGACCTTTTCAGCTGCACTGCACCGATATTTCCGATCAGTGGAATATCGGGTGCCAAATCCCGAACCACGGAGAAGGTGTCCTCAAGTCTCTTGTCCTCTAAAGCTGCCCTCTGCGAGCCCACCCCCATGGCTATTCCCAGATGGGACGCGGCTATAGCCAGATTCTCATTTATCTTCTTGACGCCGGGATGGCCTCCCGTCATGGCGCTGATCATTAGAGGCGCTGATAGCTCCTTTCCTAAAAACCGGCTGGAGGTATCGATATCCTCCTCGTCGATCTCCGGGAGGGCCTTGTGGACCAGCACCAGATCCTCGAAAGGCCGGCCCACCGTCCCCTCAGACTCCACCGGATTGTCCAGGCAGATTCTGATATGATCGATCTTTCTGCTGGAGGTGGTCAATCCGGCCTCCAGATCTTCGTTCCTATGGCTTCGCCCCGCAGAGCTCGTATGATGTTCCCTTCCTGGGAGGCATTGAATATCATCGAATTTATGCCATTGTCCGCCAGCTCTAGCAGCTCATCGAGCTTTCCTCTCATCCCGCCGGTGACATCTATCCCTGCGCTCTCACCGACCGCTCCCTCAATTCGAGGAAGGTCCGACCTCTTGACCTCTGCCAGAGGCCTGCCTGCGAGCAGCACACCATCCACATTGCAGCCCACAGCCACCACCTCTGCCTTCAAAGCTCGGGCCAGGTAGCTCACCAGCTGGTCGCCAGATACTATTCCCACCCTCTGGGTCTGGTCCATGGCCACATCTCCATGCAAAAGGGGCATTATGCCATTCTCCAGCATCTCTCTTACTGGCTCGGTGGCAAAGCTCTCTATTCGCCCTCCTGATAGGGTGAGGCAGGATAAAGGGTGGACGGGCAAGGAATCGACCCCCGCCCTAGCCAGAGCCTCAAGCAGCAAGCAATTCAGTCTGACCACCGACTCATGGGTCACTCTGAGGCCTTCCGGGCTGAACTTTAGTGGCAGGCCGTATCGTCTGGCAGGGATATGTCCAAAGGACCCAGCTCCATGCACCAGCACCAGATCGTGAGGGCCGGAAGCGACCTCCCGAGCCACCCGCTCGATCTCCTCTGACCGGGCGCCCCTCTCGCCGCTCTTATCGGTGAGGATGCTCCCCCCGATCTTCAAGACCCGAACCAATGCTCCTCCAGACTCAACCTGCCTCCAGCCGTACGCCCTCGCAGCCCAGCATAACCGGGAATGCCATTCCTCTGGCCTGCCTTAAAGCCACCATTAGGGCATCCCTTCCTTCCCTCCCGGGAAGAGCGATCATGCAGCCTCCACCTCCCGCCCCGGTCAGCTTGGCTCCAAAGGCTCCTCCGGCATTCCTTGCTGCATAGACCAGCTCGCATAGCTCTCTGGAGCCCACTCCCAGGGCCTCAAGCAGGCCGTGGTTGATGTCCATCAGTTCGCCCAGATCCTCCAGCTTCATCTCTCTCATCAGTGGAACCGCCCTCTCGGATATCGCTCCTATCGCCTGGAATATGGGGCCCACCAGATCCGGATAACGCTCTTTTAGTAGCTGGACCTTCTCCACCAGTGAGAAGGTATCATGGGGCAGTCTGGTATATCCCACCACCATCTGCAAAGCAGGAAGATCTAGGGGCTGATTGCCATCCGCAATCCTCTGGTAGCCGCCATATGTGGCTAGGGCGGTATCCATGGGGCTGCCCCTCCCTTTTTGAACCCCTTTTTCAATGCGGTAGGAGAGAAGGGCAATCTCTTTTTGCGAGAGGCCAAGACCGAGGTGAGCATTAAGAGCAGCCACGGTAGCGACAACAATGGACGCTGACGATCCCAGGCCTGCAGCCGGCGGGATGTCCGACTCGATCATAACCTTGACATCCCTTGCCTCAAGCTCCTCAAGAGCTGCAGATACATATCTGATGGCATATGGCGCACTGGCTGAGCTGACCAGACCGCTAGCTAGATCGAAAGAGAAGCCCCGCAAAGAGAGTACGTCTGTCTCTATCAAGAGCCTTCCTGGCATGCTCTCTACTATCGCCCTGGCTCGCAGGTCTATAGCCCCCCCCAAAGCGGCAGTGCCGGAGACGACAGCATGCTCTCCGAAGAGGATGATCTTACCGGGAGCCGATGCAATCGTCATGATAAAATCCCTTCAGGTGAAGACAATCGCTCCGTATCCTACTACCTGGCTATAGTCGCCAGTAACGTCCCCGCTTGTACCGTAGCAGAGCAGCTTGCCGCTGGTAGCTCCCAGCAGCCGGGATGCGGCAATGGTTGACGCTATCGGTCCTATGCCGCATGATGAGGCATTATAGCGGTAGACCCGGGAGTAAATCTGAGGGATATCCATATTAAGGATGGCCTCGATTAACTGTGAATCCACCTTTCTGGCCACATCCCTGGGCTCATAGTGGGTAAAATCGCTACTGGCAATCACTGTACAATCCCTCTTGAGCTTCAAGGCTGCTTGGGCGATCTCTTCGCCCACCTCTGATGCCGTCTCCTCATCCTGCATCCCCATGGAGATGGCCAGGATCCTGATGTCCCCAAATCGCCTCTGAAGAAATGGGATCTGCACCTCAATGGAGTGCTCGTGCTGATGAGCAGTCTCGTCCTGGTCGATGATGCTCCCTGCCAGGAGATCGGCCAGCTCGAGGTCTGGGCTGACCACTCCCAGGGGAGTTCTCCAGGAGTCGCGGGATAGTGCTACCGGAGAGCCTATGCCGTGATGGTTGGGCCCCAGGATCACATAGGTCTCTCTCTTCGGCAAGCGAGAGTGGACGGCAGCGGCAATCCGGCCAGAATAGATATAACCAGCATGGGGGACCACGCCGCCAATTACTGGCATCTCCTCTTCCGGAGGCATCAATTCATCCAGCTGCCGCCCAAGCTGTGCAGCGCTACCCGGATAGAACTGGCCGGCAACAGCTGGAGGCCGCATGGACTCAGAACTCCATCTCGAAGTCCGAGATAGTATACTTGAACCGGTCTTCTTCTCCTCTCTCACGCAGCACCTGGCGGGCAAGGAGCCAGTAGATTAGAGTGAGAGCCTTTCTGCCTTTGTTGTTGGTGGGTATCACCAGATCAACATTGGAGGTCATATTATTGGTGTCGCACAGGGCGATCACAGGTATGCCCACATCTACGGCCTCGTTCACTGCCTGAGCGTCTCCGCTAGGGTCAGTGGCAAGAAGCACATCCGGTTCGATAAAGCCTCGGAAAGCGGGATTGGTCAGGGTATTGGGCACAAAGCGGCCCACATTTGCCATTGCCCCGGTGGCTTTGGCAAACATCTGAGCTGGCCTCTGGCCGTACTGTCTGGCAGATACGATCAGAATATGCGAGGGATCGTATTTGGCCAAGAACTTGGCTGCCATGCGGATGCGCTTGTCTGTGGATTGGACATCCAGGACATAGAGCCCGTCAGACCTTACCCTGTAAATGTAAGGCATCATATCGTTTGTCTTCTGCTGAGTACCAATATGTACGCCCGCGGCGAGGTACTCATCTATCGGTATGAGAGTCTCATATTCTCCCGATACCGTCATCACCTCATCTTCTTCCAACTAATTCACCTACCTTAATAGCGATTGCGTTTTACGGTGATGGGAATTACGCCCAGTCTCATCTCTTCAAGCGC
>JGI12104J13512_1002917_pt1 | contig 10160 bp, 8 predicted proteins | sample TerdegcTABiofilm_FD_13512 | JGI IMG/M metagenome (IMG submission 13512)
GGATCGCCGAGGGCGTGTAGCCCCGGCGGCGCAAGCCGCTGATGGTGGGGAGGCGTGGGTCGTCCCAGCCGTGCACGAGCCCTGTGGTGACCAGTTCCAGAAGGTAGCGCTTGCTCATCACCGTGTAGGTGAGGTTCAGACGGGCGAATTCGTACTGGTGCGGCCTCGACGGTACGGAAACGTTGTCCAGGAGCCAGTCGTAGAGGGGGCGATGATCCTCGAACTCCAGGGTGCAGATGGAGTGGGTCACGCCCTCGATGGCGTCCTCGTAGCCGTGGGCGAAGTCGTACATGGGGTAGATGCACCAGTCGTCCCCCGTGCGGTGGTGTGCCACGTGGAGAATCCGGTAGAGCACGGGATCGCGCATGTTCAGGTTCGGGTGGGCCATGTCGATCTTCGCCCGGAGAACGCACTCGCCGTCGGCGAAGTCTCCGGTGCGCATCTTCTCGAAGAGCGCCAGGTTCTCCTCCGCGGAGGTGTTGCGATAGGGCGAATCCGTGCCCGGTTCCGTGAGGGTGCCCCGATTTTTTCGGATCGCCTCGGGAGTCTGGAAGTCCACGTAGGCCTTGCCCGCCCGGATCAGCTCCAGAGCCCATTCGTAGAACCGGGCGAAGTAGTCCGACGCGTAGGCGAGCTTCGCCCAGGATGCCCCGAGCCACGCCACGTCGCGTTTGATGGCCTCCACGTATTCCGTCTCTTCCTTCGTGGGGTTCGTGTCGTCGAAGCGGAGGTTGCATTCTCCGCCGAACCGTTCCGCCAGGCCGAAGTTGAGACAGATGGATTTGGCGTGGCCGATGTGCAGGTGTCCGTTCGGTTCCGGAGGAAAGCGGGTGATGATCTTCGTCACTCTTCCGGAGGAAAGGTCATCGGTGATGATGCGTTCCAGGAAGTTCGGCTCCCGGGAAACGCCCGCGTCGAACAGGCCGTCCGTGCGTCTTTCTGCGTCTCTCACATCCATGGCAATTCCGGAGGACGCACTGCGCCTCCGTTTCACACTCCTTCGCCGGGGAATCGTTCGTGTCGCGAGCGGCGGGCTACCTCGGAGGAGGACACCCCCCACCGTTTCGCTTTCTTTTGTATGTCGCCTATTTTTGCACGACCGGGACGAAAGAACAATGCGCTTTCCCTTCCGGAGATGTTTTTCCGGGAGAGGAAGGGAGAAGGCGGTGCATCACGCCTCGCCCGGAGTGAAAGTGCGCAGCGCCCGGGCGAGGCGGAGCGCCCCCTCCTCGGCCATTTCGGGGGTGACCTTGGCGAAGGAGAAGCGGATCGTGTCGAGGCCCTTGCCTTTCTCGGGAAAGAAGATCGTGCCCGGAATGATGCCGATCTTCTCTGCCTCCACGGCGAAGCGGGCGAAACGGACCATGTCGTTCAGTCCGGGAATGCGCCCCCAGAGAAAAAAGCCTCCCTCGGGAATGTCGAAGGAGAGCCCCGACGGAACCACGTGCCGTTCGAGGGCGCTCACGAGAGCGTTCCTTCGGGTCCTGTAGGCATCCTGAAGGCGTCCGAGATGGGTGTCCAGGGACCGGTTCTTCAGAAAATCGAAGAGTGCATACTGTATGGTGGCGGGCAGACTGATTTCGTTGGCGACTCGGAGAAAGGCCAGTTTGGAAATGACCTCGGAGGGGGCCACCGTCCAGCCGCAACGGACGCCGGGGGCAACGATTTTGGAAAAACTGCCCAGGTAGAGCACCCGGGCGTCATCGCCGGCGAGGCTGAGATAGCTTTCGGGTGCCCTTCCTTCGTACCGGAGGTGGTGGTACGGGTCGTCCTCCAGAATGATCACGTCGAATTTTCTGCAGAGTTCCAGAACCTTCCGGCGTCTCTCGATGGAGGTTGTGCAGCCGGTCGGATTCTGGAAGGAGACGATGGTGTAGAGGAATTTCACTCTGTTTTGGTTGAGAACGTCCTCCAGCGAGGTGGGAAGGATACCGTCCTTGTCGACGGCGACGGGAGCAAAACGAGCTCCCTGTTTCACGAAGGTAAGGATGGCCTCGGGATAGGTGGGGCTCTCCAGGGCGATGCAATCCCCTTCGTCGATGAGAGCTTCCGCGGCGAGGCTGATGCCTTCCTGAGAGCCGTTGGTGAGAAGCACGTTTTCGGCGGTGACCCATTTCGGAAGAAGTCCGTCGGCGTGCATCCACGCCGCGATCCATTCCCGGAGTTCGAGAAGTCCTTCGTTGTGGGGGTAGTAACTGAAGAGAGCGGGATCCTTGAAAGCCTTCAGGACGGACGTCGAGAGTTCCTCCAGAGGAAAAAGCTCTGCCGAGGGTTCTCCCGCAGTGAAGGAAATCGCCTTGTGCTCCACCACGAGTCTGATCATCTCGGCGATGAGGGAGGAATGGAGGCGCTCCCTGGCCATGGTGCTGAAATGAGTGTTCCAGTTCACGGACATGATTTGAACCGCCTTTCCGACAAGTTTTTCGCAGGATCGCGTTTGTCCCGGGGTGTTTTCCCGGTCGCCTTTGAGTATTCGGTCGGTCGCCGTTCGATGCGTATCCGGAATCGGCGGGTCACTCCTCCGTCTTCGCATGCCGGGCGAGTGTGTCTCGTGAGGTTCTTACGGAGACATTTCCGCCTCCCGTCTCATGTCCACGGAACGATCTTTCCGGGATTGAGGATGTTGTGCGGGTCGAAAGCCAGTTTGACCCTCCGGATGAGCGCCATCTGGGCTTCGTCGAGAAAGAGGGACACGTCCTCCCGCCGCTTGAGCCCCACGCCGTGCTCTCCCGTGAGCGTTCCTCCCAGGGCCTTCACGATGGGGTAGAGTTCCTGCTGCAGCGCCGCAAGGCGCCGCTTCCAATCCGGAGGCGTGCCTCCGGAAAAGAAGATGGTGGCGTGGAGATTGCCGTCCCCCACGTGCCCCATGGTCTGCGGCACCGTGCCGTGGCGTGCGCAGATCTCCCCCAGACGGTCGAGAAACTCCGGAATGGCGCTGGTGGGGACCACGATGTCCTCGTCGGCGTACTCCGGGGGAAAGAAGGCCCACGCCGCCTCGGTGAGGTTCTTCCGGANCTTCCAGAGCCTGTCCCGCATGGTCCGGTTGTCCGCCACNAAGACCTCCAGCGCGCCGTGCTCCAGGCAGAACCGGCCGATGCGCTCGTAGTCGTCGGCGAGGACGTCCCGGTCGTTGCCCTCGATCTGGATGAGGAGATAGGCTCCCGCCCGGTCGGAATGCGGAACCGGCCGGTTCAGAAAACGTTCGGCAAGTTGGACCGAAAGAGCGTCCATGAACTCCACGGACGAGGGGAGAATGCCTCCTTCCCGCATGATGCGGGGCACGACGGCCACGGCGGAGGCGGCGTCGGGAAAGGGAACCAGAAGGTCCACGACTCGTTCCGGAAGCGGAACCAGTTTCAGGATGGCCTTCGTCACCACGCCGAGGGTTCCCTCGGAGCCCACCAGGAGCCTCACGAAGTCGTAGCCCGTCACGTCCTTGCGCCGCTTGCCGCCGAACCAGGTGACGGAGCCGTCGGCGAGGACCACTTCTAGGCCCAGGACACTTGCCCCCGTGGAACCGTACTTGATGACCTTGTTTCCCCCGGCGTTCTCGGCGATGTTTCCGCCGATGAAGGAGGCGTCGCCGCTGCAGGGGTCCCCCGCGTAGAGGAGTCCCGCCGCCGCCGCGGCGCGGGTGATCTCCGAGGTGACCACCCCGGGCTCCACGGTGATGCACAGGTTGTCCACGTCCACCTCCAGAATGGCGTTCATCCGCTCCAGGGAGAGCACGATGCCCCCGAAGACGGGAACGGCCCCGCCGGAGAGCCCTGTTCCGGCGCCCCGGGGTGTGACGGAAATGCGCCGTTCGTCGGCGAAGCGCAACACCGCCGACACCTGAGCGGTGCGCTCGGGAAAGACGAGCACCTCCGCGAGGTAGGGTCTGTCCCAGGCGCAGGACGCCACCTCGTCGCGGGAGTAGGCGGCCCGCTTCTCCTCGTCGGTGGTCACTTGTCCCGGCGAGAGGAGCGCCCGGAGTTCTTCCACCACCTTCGGCGTGACGGGAGAATAGGCAAAATCAGCCATGGAAATGTGCCTCCTTGTCACGGTTTCCGAAGCGTTTTCCGGCGGGGGTGGAACGGGACGAACGCCGCTTTTTCGGCGAGACCGGATCCTTCTCCACAAAGGGCGCATGTGCCGGATTTTCATCCGCTCCTCTTCGCTGTGCGGCGTGAGAGACCTTTTGCGGAGGCGTTCCTGTGGATTCGCCGGAACGGGAGAACTCGGCGAGGGCCAGATCCAGGTGAAATTCGAGATATTTTTCCGCGAGCTCGGTGTCGCGTCGTTTCAATGCGTCGAGAATGCGTGTGTGTTCTTCGAGGATGAGATGGTTATCGTAGTCCTCCCGCCCCGCGAAAAGAATCCGGAAGGCCATGCTTCATGCCAGAAGCGCGTCGAGAGAGTCCGTCAGGGCTTCATTGTGCGTCGATTCGGCCAAAAGATGATGAAAGAGGCAATCTTGCCGAATGAGGGAGGAAATGTCCAGGTCGGCGGCACGCTGTTCCTGGATGGTTTCTTCGAGACGGCAGATCTGCAGGGGCGTGATGGTGCCGGAGAGCTTGCGGATCACCAGCCGTTCCAGGTGAACACGGACCTCCATCGTGTCCGCCATTTCCTTCAACGAAGGGGCGGCAAGGCACGCTCCGCCCCCGGGGACGAGAACCACCACACCCTCCTGTGCCAGGCGACGCAATGCCTCTCGAACCGGTGTCCTGCTCACGCCCATTTCTGCGGCCAGGGATGCTTCCGGAAGCCGCTCTCCCGCAGTGAGGACCTGAGTGGTAATTCTCAGGAGGATCTCCCTGTAGACCAGGTCCGCTGCGGTCACATGCTGCACAAGTCTCGTCATGGATCGGCCTCCGGAATGAAAGTATGCGCAGTATACGCTGAATACTCTATCGTCGTCAACGATGCCCGTGTCGCGGTGAAGGCCGGGAGAACGTTCGCTCCCAAGGAAGAGCGCAAAAGAAAGGTGTCGCCGCGGATCTTGCCGCGTGTCCGCCGGAGCGAAAGTCTTGACAAGCATTCTAAAATGAGAAAAAATATCATTCATGACGAACACAGTGGAGCCGTACGGACACATCCAAAAGACGACCGGCGAGGAGACGAGACATCTCCTCGACACGAACGGCCTGAAGGCCACTGCGCCACGCATTGCTCTTGTTGGGCTTCTTTCCGCATCACCTCGAGGGCTTTCCATGGCGGAGATCGTGGCCTCCCTCTCGAAGGATGGTATCGGTCAGGCCACGGTCTATCGTGCGGTGGCGCTTCTGGAAAAGAGAAATCTTATCAAGTGTGTGCACGGCTCCGACGGAGAGCATCGGTACGTGCGATGGTCCTCCGGGCATGTGCACGCTCTGGTGTGTCGTTCCTGCGGCAGGGCGGAATCGTTCGAGGCCTGTGGCCTGGACGTGCTTGAAAAACTCCTCGCCGCCCAGACCGGCTATGTCATCGAGGGACATCATGTCGAAGTGTACGGTCTTTGCCCCGTCTGCGCCGTGCGGGGGAGGAACGCTCCGTCGCAGGCGGAGAAGAGGGCGCGCAGGGGGAGGCCCGGGGAGGAGTCCGAAAGCGGGGACAACGCATCGGGAGATTCCTAGAGAGTCCGTTTTACGAGACCGCTTTCGCCGTGGAAAAGAGCGCGTCTCCCCGGTGACCGGGTGAGGCTTCGGTGAGGCAATCAAAAACGAAAGCGTTTTACGTCGGAGAAGGCGCCTGCGGAGTTCCGGAATCGGTCTTTCCGGGGAGAAAGCGGTACGTGCCAGACCGGGTTCTCCGGGAACGTCGAGGCTGTTTCCTCTACGCGGGAATACGCGGTGTAAAAAGGAGGAGCACATGGAAAGCTCGAAGAAAAAACGGCAGTGGAGGGGGTATGTGTTTTCGGTTCTGGCGGCGGGTCTTTTGGCGCTGGTCGCCGGAACGGCTTTTTCCTCCGGGGCGGTCGCCGCGGAGGCGGCGAAACTCAAGGTGACGGCCATGATCTTCCCTCTCTACGACTTCGCCCGTCAGGTGGGCGGCGACCGTGTCGAGGTGTCGCTCCTTCTGCCTCCCGGCGTGGAGGCGCATACCTACGCGCCTCGCCCCGGTGACATGATCCGCCTTGGGAACGCGGAGATCTTCCTCTATACGGGGGAATTGATGGAACCCTGGGCGGAGAACCTTGTGAAGGGCGTGGACAGCCCGGTGCTCCTCGTGGTGGACACGAGCCGCGGCATCGAACTCGCCGAGGAGGACGAGCATGACGAGCATGTCCACTCCGGCGAGGCCGAATCCTCCGGCCACGCGGCGGCGCCGCGGGAGGAGCACCACGGGCACGACCATGGGGCGAGCGCGGATGCGCACGCCGGGGATGCCTCCGACCACCACCACCACCACGGCAAGGATCCCCATATCTGGCTCGATCCCCTTCTCGCCCGGACCATGGTGAGCACCATCGCCGAGGCTTTCGCCGCAAAGGATCCCGCGGGAGCCGAGATCTACCGCAACAACGCCGAGAGCTATGCGAAGGAGCTCGCGGCCCTCGACAGGGAGATCACCGAAGGGCTTTCTTCCTGCGAACGGAGGACCATCCTCTACGGCGGCCATTTTGCCTTCGGCTATTTTGCCCGCCGCTACGGGCTCGAACACGTGTCCCCCTATCCGGGTTTCGCTCCCGATGCGGAGCCGTCCCCCCGGGCCGTGGCGGAGCTGGTGGAGACCATGAAACACACCGGAGCCTCCGTGATCTACCACGAGGAACTCATCGACCCGAAGGTCGCTCGGGCCATCGCAACGGAGACGGGGGCGCGGCTTCTCCTGCTCCACGGCGCCCACAACCTTTCCCGGGAAGAGCGTGAGCAGGGGCTCACCTATCTCCGGATCATGCGGGACAATCTGGCCCGGCTTCGGGAAGGACTGGCATGCCGGTGACAGCCCCGCAGGCGACCGCCGGGGTCTCCGCAAAGGCGGAGTCCCCGCGGGATTTCCGTTCCGACGGCTCTTCGCCGCTGCTCTCCGTTCGTGACCTGACGGTGCTCTACCAGACGAGCATCGTCCTGGAACAGGTGCGTTTCGACGTCGCTCCCGGGGAGTATGTGGGCATCGTGGGACCGAACGGCTCGGGGAAGACCACACTGATCAAGGCGATCCTCGGCCTCGTGGAGCTTGCGGAAGGTGACGTGCGGCTCTTCGGAGAGTCCCTGTCCGGGTTTTCCCGGTGGGACCGCGTCGGCTACCTTCCCCAGATGACGACTCTTCCGCTGCAGCGTTTTCCCGCCACGGTGGCCGAGGTGGTCTCCATGGGGCTCTTGGCGCGGAAAACGTTTCCGAAACGGCTTTCCAAGGCCGACGAGGAGGCGGTGGATCGGGCGCTCTCGCTGGTGGGGGTGTCCTCGTTGCGGTCGCGCTTCATCGGGCGTCTCTCGGGGGGGCAGCGCCAGCGCGTTTTTCTGGCCCGCGCTCTCGTCTCCGAGCCGGAGCTGCTCGTGCTGGACGAGCCGGTCACCGCCCTCGATCCCGACGGACGGGAACAGTTCTACCAGACCGTGGAGCGGCTGAACCGGCAGCTCGGCACTTCGGTGCTCCTGGTGAGTCATGACAGCGCCACCATCGGGAAGTACGCCTCGAAGATCCTCTATCTGGACCGCAAGGTCGTCTTCTTCGGCGCTTTCGGCGAGTTCTGCGGTTCCGAGGAAGTGACCCGCTATCTCGGAGGTGCCTTCCAGCATCTGGTCTGTCGGCAGCACCACCATCACGAATCCCATGCTTGACGGATTTTTCGCCCAGATCGCCCAGGCGCTGCAGTACACCTTCGTCCAGCGGGCGCTTCTCGCGGGGAGCGTGGTGGCCTTTTCCTGCGCCTTTCTCGGCGTGTTCCTGATCCTACGGCGTTTTTCCATGATCGGCGACGGCCTGGCCCACTCGGCCTTCGCCTCCATTGGGCTTGCGCTCCTCCTCGGAGTGTATCCCCTCTCTGTGACCATGCCCGTCGCGGCGGTGGCGTCTCTTCTGATCCGCAAGCTCTCGGAGCGGGCTGTCTTCGGCGACGCGGCGGTGGGCATGGTCTCCGCCACGGGAATGGCCGTGGGCGTCTTCCTCGCGAGCATGGGGCGGGGATTCAACGTGGACCTCTTCAGCTATCTTTTCGGGGACATTCTCGCCGTGACGAGCGCGGAAGTATGGGGCGCCTCACTGCTCTCCCTGGTGGTCGTTCTGGTGGCGGTGTTCTTCTATCACGACCTGCTCGCGGTGACCTTCGACGCGGAATATGCCCGTGTCGTGGGGATTCGCCCGGATCGGGTGGAAGGCGTTTTGCTGGTGCTCACGGCCTTCACGGTGGTCCTCGGGATCAAGGTGGTGGGAACGCTTCTGGTGTCGAGTCTCATCATCTTTCCCGCCGTGACGGCCCTCCAGGTCGCCCGGGGGTTTCGCAGCGCGCTGGTGCTTTCCACTGTCGCGGGGGTCGCCTCGGTGATCCTGGGAATCTTCGCGGCCTATCTCTTCGATGCCCCGGCGGGAGCGTCCATCGTGATGGTGAACTTCGTCTTCTTCGCTCTGGCGTACACCGGAGGCAGGCTTTTCCGTCTGTAGACCGCCGGCGCACAGGATTTTCCGTGTCGCCGTTTCGGAGATTTCCGCCCGTTCCGTGCGGCGCGGCGCCCTCTGCCCTCGTCGATACGCGTTCTCTCCGGCGCGTGGGCGACCGGCATCGCGAAGAGGGTGCCGCCTTTTTTCACCCCTGTACATAGTTCGGTTCCTTGTGTATAATGTCCGCCGAAAGAAACCGGAGGTGCGTTTGATGCATACAGGAAACAGAAATTTCTTCGCGAAGGAGCGCAGATGCGGGGCCGCGGCAACAGACGGCCTCCTTTCGGATGCGTAGCCGGCGAAGGACTCTTTCTGTTCCGTTGCTCGGATGAGGTACGCTCCGTGGGGCCGTTTCGGCCCCATTTTTTCTGCCCTGATGGAGGTGTATGGCGCATGGAAACGGTATGGCTTACGCTCGCCGACGGGACACGGTGGCGCGGAAACGCGCCCTTCGGCCTGAAGGCGGCGCTGGACGGGGAAGTTGTCTTTTCCACGTCCATGGGAGGATATGCCCAGTCTCTTTCGGATCCTTCCTATTGCGGACAGATGCTGGTCTTCACCTTTCCGTCCCAGGGGATCTACGGTGTGGACGCGGACGCCCTGGAGGGAATCCGCCCATGGGTTTCCGCGGCGGTGGTGCAGGGATTGGAATCCACGCCGCTTCCGGGGATCCGCCGGCTCGGAGAGTGGCTTGCCGAATGGGGAGTGCCTCTCGTGACGGGAGTGGACTGCCGTAATCTCGTGTTACGCCTTCGGGAGCGGGGGACCCTTATGGGGCGTTTGGCCCGGGAATCGGAGGCGCCACATCTCCAGGCCCTCCCGGATTCGCTGGTCCGGACGGTGACCTGTTCCGAGACGTGCGCCGCAGGCGGAGACGGACCCACGGTGGTCCTCGTGGACTACGGGGTGAAACGGAACATTCTCCGGAGCCTCGAGAATCGGGGATGCCGGGTGATCCGCGTTCCCGCCTCGACCACCGCGGAGGAGATCCTTGCCTGGAACCCCGCCGGAGTGGTGCTGAGCAACGGCCCTGGAGATCCCGCAGCGCTCCGGGAGGAGACCGCCGTGGTGACGCACCTCCTCGGCAAGGTGCCGCTCTTCGGCATCTGCCTGGGCACGCAGCTTCTCGCCCAGGCCTGCGGTGCCCGCACGGCGAAGCTCCCCTACGGGCATCGGGGAAGCAACCAGCCCGTGCTGCACCTGGAGAGCCGCCGCGGGTACGTGACGAGTCAGAATCACGGCTACGCCGTAGTGGAGGAGACCCTCGATGGGGCGGGCCTTTTCGCCACCTTCCGTCACCTGGGGGACGGCACGGTGGAGGGCATTGCCTCCCGGAATGTCCCCGCCTGGGGGGTGCAGTTCCACCCCGAGGCGTGTCCCGGTCCCCGGGACACGACGTTCCTCTTCGATTCCTTTCTGCAGCATCTCGCCAAGGAGGCCTCCCATGACGCGTGAACTCGATTTCGGAACGCGCTCCGGATCCACCGCCGCAGCACCGTCTCCGGCGGTGGATCGTTCCTCCGGCGCTCGAAAGATTCTCGTTCTGGGATCGGGACCGATCCGCATCGGTCAGGCCGCCGAGTTCGACTACTCGGGCA
>JGI12104J13512_1002920_pt1 | contig 10150 bp, 9 predicted proteins | sample TerdegcTABiofilm_FD_13512 | JGI IMG/M metagenome (IMG submission 13512)
TCGTCCCGCACGACCAGCATCAACAACTCTTTCGGAATTTCGTCGTAAACAACTTCTCCGACTCTTACACCCCTTTGCTTGCCGCGCCCGACCACATCCATTTTAGTTACGGCTGGAAAACCCGCGTTGTTCAACTCAGCTAAAATAGTGTTGGTTTTTTCAGGCCTGACAATGGCCCTGATCATGATCATCGCGATCACTCCTTCATTTGAATTCAAGTAGTCAGTAGTCAGAATGTTTCAGTAGCTACAGTCTATTTACAATAAAGTTTGCTCAGGTTGGAGCGGCGCTTGCCAACGGGCTCATGTTCGCCCCTTATAATCGGGGACATTCCTCCGACCCTAAATATAGGCCCGTTAGGGAGGTGTGTCCCCTTTCCTCAGCCGCGAACTCACTCGCTCTCGGGTTCGGTCAAACTCGCTCGCTTCACTCGCTCAAACAGTTCCCTCACTTATCCTCGGGCTCACTCGCTCTTTGAATTAGGCCTCAAAATCGCCCTAATGGCAAGCACCGCTCCAACCTCCTGACTCCTGACTACTTACTACTGATAAGAGACTCAATCCATGATCCCATGCTCCATCAAGATCTCTTCCAGCCGGTCCTGGGTCATGGGCTCGGGAATGACAAACATATCGTTGTCATCGATTTTTTGAGCCAACTTCCTGTACTCGTTAGCCTGGTCCGCAGCCGGGTCAAAATCAATTACAGTCTTCTTGTTAATCTCCGCCCGCTGCACTAGATTGTCTCTGGGTACGAAGTGGATGAGCTGAGAGCCCAGTTCTTTAGCAAAGGCCTCTAACAGCGCTTGTTCATTATCCACTTTGCGGCTGTTGCAGATGATGCCGCCCAACCTCACCTCGCCGGTGGTGGCAAATTTGCGAATACCTTTGCTGATATTGTTGGCGGCGTATAATGCCATCATTTCACCGGAAGCCACGATATAAATCTCTTTGGCCTTGCCTTCACGAATCGGCATGGCAAATCCGCCGCAAACAACGTCACCCAGCACATCGTAAAAGACATAGTCCAAATCTTCCGTAAAAGCTCCCAGTGACTCCAACAAATTGATAGAGGTAATGATCCCCCTGCCTGCACAGCCGACGCCCGGCTCGGGNCCGCCGGATTCCACACATTTGGTATTTCCGAACCCCTCCCGCATGATGTCCTCCATGTCGATATCCTCCCCTTCTTCCCGCAAGGTGTCCAGGACCGTCCTCTGGTTCAACCCGTGAAGAAGTAATCTGCCGGAATCGGCCTTGGGGTCGCATCCCACCACCAGCACTTTTTTCCCGCTCTCCGCGAGAGCCGCCACTGTATTCTGGGTGGTCGTAGACTTGCCGATGCCGCCCTTACCATAAATTGCTATTTTTCTCATCATCCTTCCTCCTCATCACTTGTTTTTGGCAATAAAAAGGACGCCCCCTCTATGGGAATAGGCGTCCTTGCCATTTTATTATTACTGCCGTGTAAATATACACTATTTTTGTATTTTTGGATATTTTCAATCTTAGAGTATTCCGACATTGAATACTCGACTAAATAGCTCCATCACCTTTTTCACCGGTTCTGATCCGGATCGCGTTATCAATCTTATACGTAAAGATCTTACCGTCACCTATCTCACCGGTACGGGCAACTTCCGTAATAATCTTTAATACTTCAGTTACATCTTCATCCGGAATCACCATCTCCAACTTGATTTTCGGCAGCAGGTTAATACTGTACTCGGCACCGCGGTAAACTTCGGTACGGCCCTTCTGAAGCCCGCAACCGATCACCTGGGTCACGGTCATCCCGTGAATGCCATACTTGTTTATGGCATCTTTGACATCCTCAAGTTTACCCGGACGAAGTATACATTCTATTTTGGTCAAGGTTTTTCCCCCCTAGATTTTTACGGTAAAATATATTCGAAATCTATAATTATAACAATTACATTACGGGTTTTACCACAGTTGAAGCTTCCTTCGCCACAGACAATCCAGGAATGTTCATGGAAGCTGAAAGAACAAAATCGGTGTAGGCATCTTCCCCGTGCTGGGAAATATCCATGCCGGATTCCTGTTCTTCGTCCGTCGCCCGCAGCCTGGTAAATACACTGACAACCTTCAGGATAACAAAGGTGCCGACTATCGCTACAGCCCAGCTTGCAGCTATAGCAATCAACTGGATCATCACTTGCTGCGGGTTGCCGTAAAAGAGGCCGTCACTGCCAGCCGGGTTGACTGCCTTGGTGGCGAACAACCCGGTCGCCAGGGCGCCCCAGGTACCACCGATACCATGCACGCCAAAGGCGTCTAGCGAGTCGTCGTAACGGAGCTTCGCTTTGAGCACTCCCACCGCCAGGTAACAGGCTATGCCGGCTACCAGTCCGATGATGATGGCTGACATCGGTTCAACAAAGCCGGATGCAGGAGTGATGGCCACCAGGCCTGCTACCGCGCCTGAAGCTGCGCCGAGAGTAGTCGGCTTGCCATGATGGATCCACTCTGAAATTACCCATGACAGTGCTGCCGCCGCCGTAGCCAGGTGAGTTACAACAAAAGCACTTGCAGCCAGTCCATTGGCGCCCAGAGCACTGCCGGCGTTAAAACCGAACCAGCCGAACCACAGAAGAGCGGCCCCGATTACTGTAAAAGGCAGATTGTGCGGAATCATCGGCACACTGCCGTGCCCCTTGCGCTTACCCAGGACTATACAAGCGACCAAGCCGGAAACACCGGAAATAATGTGAACTACAGTACCACCCGCGAAATCTAGAGCGCCGAGATTACGTAGCCAGCCGTTTACACCCCACACCCAGTGAGCTACCGGGTCGTAAATGAAAGTCGACCAAAGAATCAGGAAGGCCAGAAAGGCCGGGAAGCGCATTCTTTCCGCAAAAGCACCTGAAATCAATGCCGGGGTAATCACTGCAAACATCATTTGAAAGACCATGAAAGCCTGGTGGGGAATCGTTGCCGAGTAGTCAGGGTTCGGATCAATTCCGACATTTCTTAATCCCAGCCAGTCAAAGTTGCCGATGATATGCTGCACGTCCGGACCGAAAGATAAGCTGTAACCGTATAGCGCCCACTGAATACTGATTACGATCATTGCAAAAAAGCTGTACATAATCGTGCTGAGTACATTCTTCTTGCGGGACAAACCCCCGTAGAATAATGCCAGGCCGGGCAGGGTCATCAGCATGACCAAAGCGGCTGAGATTAATACAAATGAAGTATCGCCGGCGCTAATGGTATTTTCCACAACAGCTTCCGTAGTTTCATCATCGGCCCAGGCTAAGGCCGGGATAACGGTGAAAATTGTTGTAAGTATCATTACAAGACGCGAGTACACTTTTGTCATTTTTCCAACCTCCCAAATACTTGTTCCATTTCGCGACTTTGAGAACCGCTTGAAGCGTAGTCCCGGAGTTGGCGCCTCATTTCGGAAGCTCACGCTTATTCTCAGGTTCCCTTAAACAGAAAACGCTCTTACCGCAGGATAATAATTTCCTGTGTAAGAGCGTCACTGCCCTATCAAGTTACATCTTTATAACCTAACAAAAAACGCCTTCCAGGAAGAACCTTCCTAAAAAGCGTCATTGCCGGTTTGATACTACTTCGTATCATTTACCTTATTAATAATAATATTCTAGATTAATTCATTTTACTTGTCAACAACTTTTTCTAATAAATCGTAAAATTTTAGAATGCTATCTTGTTATTAATGTAAATCTGTGTTACAAGTATCACAGAAATGAAATACTGGTGAAAGAAGGTACTGTCTTGAAAACTCTGACAGTCCAAAATGTATCTATTGAAGGGCCTGGCCTCTTGCAGCAAAAAATGGAGGAAGCCGGTTGGCAACTTGATATACGGATAATGGATCAACCAGGCATCGTTCTACCCGGCACATTGGACGAATATAAGGCACTGATAATCCTAGGCGGGCCGATGAATGTCTATGAAGAAGAGCCTTATCCTTATTTGCTGCAGGTTGACAATCTAATTAAAGAGGCCGTTCGGAAAAACCTCCCCGTTCTGGGGATTTGTCTGGGCGGGCAGTTGATTGCCAAAGCTTTAGACACGCCAGTCACCCGAAACCCGGTGGAAGAAATCGGTTGGTACAAATTGCGCCTCACTACAGAAGGAATGCAGTCGTCCTTATTTGCAGGTTTACCTGAAGAGTTCCCGGTATTTCAGTGGCATAGCGACACTTTTGCCTTGCCCGGTGGAGCTTCTCATTTAGCAGTTACTAATGACTGTATACACCAGGCCTTTTCTTATGGGTTGAACATTTTTGCCCTGCAATTTCACCTGGAAGTTACTCCTGAGATAATTAATTCCTGGTTGGCGGCTTATTCAAGTGAACCTGAGTTGTTAAATAAACCTGATACCGTCGGGCGTATTGTGGCTGAAACTAATGTATATTGGGAGATATATAAGGAAACAGCAAACCGGTTTTTGACTAACTGGGTAAATATTATCTCCGGTTTATAGTATCTCAGTAACCATATCTCCAACTATATTGGCGATTGACGGGGAAGCTGTGATCCCCGGCGATTCAATGCCGATAAGATTGATCAACCCCGGTAAGCCACGGTCGGCCTCGTGCCGGATGATAAAATCTTTTGGCCCTTCCCCCGGTTTTTGAAGTTTTGGCCTAATTCCTACCATTTCCGGTTCTATATCGTCATAATCCAGAAATGGAAGCAATTTTTTAGCTTCCGTATAGAAGTGCTGCTTATTTGAATCGTCTATACGATAATCTATCTCTTCGATATATTGCGCGCTCGGGCCGAGTCGTATCCTGCCGTCTAAATCAAGTGTAACGTGTACCCCAACGCCGGTCAGTTCGGCCGGCGGCACCGGGTATACCAACCGGTTGATTAACCTGCTTTTTCCCCACGAAACACTATAGTATTCCCCTTTACAGTAATATAAGGAATAACCCGCCCCAGCGGGATCAATACCAGCCATGCGTGCTACTTTATCCGCATTTAAACCAGCGCTGTTTATAACAATTTTCGTTTTGAAAGAAAATTTCTCTCCGGAACTGCAAACTTCTATTTTGTACAAATCATTTTCTTTTTCAATGCCGGTCACTTCCGACTTGTATACTACCTGTGCGTCCCTCTCTTTAGCCTGAACTAAAAACATTTTGATCAATTCATGAACATTTAATATCCCAGTTGACGGTGAAAAAAGGGCAGCCATACCGGCAACGTTTGGTTCCAAAGCCTGTAATTCCCGCCGTGAAAGCAGCCGCAAACCTTCAACACCATTTTTCCTGCCTTTATTCATCAAATTTTCCAGGGCATCGCACTCAAAGGAATCTGTTGCCACGATGATCTTGCCTGTGTTTCTATGCCCAATCGTAAAGCGCCGGCACAGCTCATAAAGGAGCGCGTTTCCTTCCACGCAGGTTTTTGCTTTCAAAGAGTTTTCGGGGTAATATAACCCTGCATGGATAACCTGGCTGTTCCTGCTGCTGGTTTCCATGCCGAATGATTCATTTTTTTCGATAACGTAAACCTGCCGGTTTTTTTTGGCCACCTTGGCTGCAATAGCCGCTCCGATAACACCGGCTCCAATAATCGTTATATCAGCTAAATCACTCATCTCTACCCTAACCCTTTGATTATCAGATATGGATATACAGTTTACTTAGGTATAGCCCGGAGTGGGGCTTGTCAACGGGCTCATCTTCGCCCCTTAAAAACGTATGAGCTCGTTCGCCTTCGGGCTCGGTCAAACTCGCTCGCTTCGCTCACTCAAACAGTTCCCTCGCTTATCCTCAGGCGCACTCGCTCTTTGAATTAGGGCTTAAAATCGCCCTTATGGCAAGCACCACTCCAGCCTGAGCAAACTTGTTACATTATTGGGGACATTCCTCCGACCCCAAAGATAGACCCTAAAGGGAGGTGTGTCCCCTTTCCTTATTCTGACTACTGACTACTGACTACTGATTTTTAACCGCTCGGTTGGGCCTTAAATTCGCGGTCTTTAACTTCTCCGGGGTTACCAAGTAAGCCGAGATTCTGTCCGTCCAGCAACGCTTCAACCGCCCCGGCGTCGCCAAGATAGACATATATTTTATCATTACCCTCAAAGTGTTTTGACTGGCCGGGGACCAGGGTTCCTTCAAAAGCCGGCTTTCCGTCTACTGTAACGCGCATCCAGCAATTTCTATTCTTGACATTAAGGTCAAGTTTAACCACAGAGGAACCGGCCGGCTGCTGTTGTCCCGCCGGAGGTTGCTGGTTAACAGGAGGCGTTGTTTGCTCACTGTTGACAACTTCCTCTGTGTTTTTACCAGGTGTTGTCCCGGCCTGTTACCCCATTGATGAAAAAAGCGAGCATGACTATGCCGACAATAACAGCGGCAACTTTAAAGGAAAGACGAAAACGGGGTTTTAGGGGAACTCCGGCTTTGTTTTCCTCTTCAATATACTTGTCTGACGGTTCGGAAGGCGCTTCAGCAAAAAAACTGTTATAACTTTCAAAAACATCTTCAGCATCAAGACCCAAAAATCTCGTGTAGGTTTTCAAAAAAGCTTTCGCATAAACCGGACCGGGGAGAACCTGAAACTGCTCTTCTTCCAAAGCGCGAAGATACTTGCGGCGTATTTTTGTTTCTTCTTCAACAGCTTCCAGGGTCAAGCCCCTTTCTTCTCTTGCTTCTTTCAGCCTTTTCCCTATTTCCACAAGCTGCACCTCCCCACCATAATGTTGGCTGACAAACCGTCCACAAACTCGTAGATAACTTTAACCGCGTTTTTAATGTCGGCAGTATCAACACAAAGATTGTAACCTGCGACGGGGTTATCCGGGTAATTGTATAACGGGTCGTAATAGTATTTCAACATGAAAGAAATAACACAATCGAAATTCTTTTCCTCCAGTAACCGGTTTAGATTTTCAACCCTGGCCCGTCCCAGCCTTTTCACTAGAGATGTGGTCGCTCTCTGCAATTCTTCTATACTTAAGCCCGGCCCGCCGGCATATACTTCACGTATTCTTTTTACCCTGTTTTCTAAGGATGTGTACAGGAGAACCCGCTCACCCCGCCGGATAAATTCCATCACCAGGGGTGGTATCAACAGGTTACCCAACCGGCGGCTCTCACACTCGACCACAAAAACCCCTTTCCGGCAAGCTTTTCTCAATAACTGCACAATTTGGCCTTCAAAAGCCTTCTGAGATGGGGAAGGAGGCAAACCAATCTTGCCGTAGACCGATCCCCTGTGCCGGGCAAGGCCTTCCAAGTCCAGTACCGGTATCCCTTTTTTCTCCAGTTGAACAAGGACATCTGTCTTCCCCACCCCGGTTAAACCATGCAAGACGACGGCCCTCAAAGGAAGTTCTTGCTGATTCAGGTATTCGTTCACATATTGGCGGTAAGCTTTATAACCCCCGGCAACGCGGTAAACCGGATAGCCCATAATATCCAAAAACAAGGCCATCAATTCGCTGCGCTGCCCACCCCGCCAGCAAAAAACCACGATTTTCCTGCCGCAAGCAAGCTTGCCTACTGCAGACAGCTTTTCAGTGAGTTTCGGAAAAACCAATTTCAATCCTAATTGAACGGCCTGCTCCGGGCCGTCTTTGCGGTAGGTTGCTCCCACCGCCGCACGTTCTTCATTATTCAGCACAGGTATGTTAACGGCACCCGGAATGGTGTCCGCCAAATATTCCTTCTCCGAACGCACATCTACCAGCAGGGCTTCATCCAGTTCAAGAGCTTCATTTACTGAAATATCCTTATACATATGTTTTACACCAGGCCACCCTGTTATAGCGTTTCCTGTTACCCCAAATATATAACATAAGGCGCCGGCAGTGTCAACGAAACAGGCTTATTTCAAATTTTCTTAAATAACTGGTTGAACTGATCCAAGGTCATCAAGATAGCCCTGGGCTTGCTTCCTTCATAACCGCCGACTATACCCTTTTTCTCCATCATATCAATCAACCTGGCCGCCCTGGCATAACCGATGTGCAGCCTTCTTTGCAGCAATGAGATGGAAGCGTGGCCGCTTTCAATAAGAATTTGCACCGCCTGGGGCAAAAGTTCGTCTTCAATTTCGGGTACAGTCTCTTTCTCCGGCTCATCATGTAGAATATTGTCATTATATACCGGTTCAGCTTGTTTTTTCAAGTAGTTTACTAAATCTTCAACTTCACGGTCGGACAGGTACGCTCCCTGCACACGCAGCGGTTTTGAAGCTCCAACCGGGAAAAAGAGCATGTCCCCCTTCCCGAGAAGCTTTTCCGCACCGGCCATATCAAGAATTGTACGTGAGTCAATCTGAGAGGACACCGCAAATGAAATGCGGGAAGGAATGTTTGCTTTGATTAGGCCGGTGATTACGTCCACTGACGGCCGCTGGGTGGCAACCAGCAGGTGAATACCGGCGGCCCTGGCCATTTGTGCCAGCCGGCACACAGCGTCTTCAACATCTGCCGGAGCAACCATCATTAAATCGGATAGTTCGTCAATAATCACTACGATTAAGGGCAGCGGAAGCTGCTTGTTATCCGGCTCTTTACTTTCAAACATCCGGTTGTAACGGGTGATGTCACGCACCCCTGCCGCGGCAAACAACTCGTAGCGGTGTTCCATTTCCTTAACAGCCCATCTTAAAGATGTGGCTGCTTTTTTGGGGTCAATAACCACGGGTGAAACCAAGTGGGGTATTCCGTTGTACATGGCGAGTTCCACCATTTTAGGGTCGATCATCAGGAATTTTACTTCCTCAGGCGTTGCCTTAAAAAGTATGCTGACAATCAAGGTGTTGATACAGACGCTTTTACCCGAACCGGTAGCGCCGGCAATCAACAAATGAGGCATTTTGGCCAGGTCCGCGACAACCGGATTGCCGGCTATGTCTTTGCCCAACGATATTGTCAGTTTGGAACCGCCCTGGATAAACTCCTGCGTTTCCAGCAGGTCCCGCAAGTGAACCATGGAGGTTTCTTTATTTGGTATTTCTATACCAACAGCTGCCTTGCCGGGAATCGGCGCCTCAATCCGCACGCCCGGCGCCGCCATGCTTAGAGCGATATCGTCAGACAAACTGACAATCCGGCTGACTTTAACGCCGGGAGGCGGCTGGATTTCGTAGCGGGTAATCGCCGGCCCACGGGAAACTTGAATTACTCTGGCCTTAATCCCAAAACTTTCCAGGGTTTCTTCCAATACGCGTATATTCTCGTTGATATCCTTACTCAACCGGGTATTTTTCAGCCTGAACGACCTTGATAGGATTGATAATGGGGGCAGCCGGTAGGATGAGTTTTCAGGTGAAAAATCCAATGTTACACTTGGCCCGTCATCTCTTTTGTCTTTAGTGGTGTCTTTTGTGTTTGCAGCGTTTTTAACCGGCACTGGTTCTTTTTCCGTTTCGGCATGCCGCTCCTCCCGCCCTTGTTCTTCGACAGGCTGTTCAGAAACCGCCAGGGATTCCTGTGTCGTTACACGCTCTCCTTGATCAATGATAACAGGCGTTAGCGGCGCTTTTTCACTATCTTCTTCCACTTCCGTAAAGAGGTAGTCAATCAGCCCCCGGAAGCCTTTTTTGGAACCCTCCTTCAACTTAACTGATAATACCTGGACTAATGACACCAGGGAAAGGTTTGTCAACAGCAATAGCGCGATGAGACCGGCTGTAGCCAGTATAATGTAAGTGCCGANCATACCGAAGGACTTTCTAATGAGATAACTTAGAAGGGCTCCGAGCAATCCTCCTCCGTCACCGGCGACACCAGCCTTAAAAGAATCCTCCAGGGGAATAATCAAGTGAAAAAAGGTTAACGCTGTCAAAAAGAACAGCAGAATTCCGTACATTCTCGGGGAAACTGTAGTCCGGCTTCGCCGGCGCACCAGCCTGCCCCCCGCCAGGACCAGCAAGAGTGGGAAAAAGTAGCAGCCTTCACCCGCAATACTCTTTAAAACCCTTACCGCAAAATCACTAACCAGGCCGGAAGGCTGGGACAGGAGGCTGACAATACCGAGCACACCAAGCGCAATCAGAATAACCCCGGATATTTCGTATTTTAATCCTTCTTTTAGCTGGCCTTGAGTTCCCATGATTTACCCTCCCAAAATAATATACCATAGGTACTCCCAAAAGTCCTTGTAATTCGCATAAAAAAACCCCTCA
>JGI12104J13512_1002927_pt1 | contig 10119 bp, 9 predicted proteins | sample TerdegcTABiofilm_FD_13512 | JGI IMG/M metagenome (IMG submission 13512)
AGGAGGATCAGCATGTCCAAGAACACGGGTTCGAACAAGACCCCACAAGGCGGGGCCTTCGGGCGTTTCATCCGCGGCATCGAAGTGGTGGGAAACAAGCTGCCCCATCCCTTCTGGCTCTTCGTCCTTCTCGCTCTGGCGGTGGTCGTTCTTTCGGCCTTTCTCGCCACGTCAGGCACGTCCGTCACGTACATGGCTGCTTCGCAAAAGGCGGGGGAACTTCCCAAGGAAGTGACGGTTCCCGTCAAAAACCTCCTGAGCTACGAGGCCCTGCGACCCTTTTTCTCCGACTTCGTCAAAACCTACATTTCCTTCGCACCCCTCGGGCTGATCATGGTCATGATGCTCGGAATCGGCCTGGTGGAGCAGACGGGTTTCATCTCCGCCCTGATGCGGAAGACCATCCTCGGCGCCCCACCCTACATGGTGACCGCCGTTCTCGCCATGGTGGGCATCAACGCCAATCTCGCCTCCGACGCAGGCATCATCTTCACCCCCGCCATCGGCGGAGCGGTCTTCAAAGCCCTGGGGCGCAATCCTGCCGTGGGGATCATCGCGGGATTCGCCGCGGCCTGCGGAGGGTTCACGGCCAACTTCTTCGTTGCGGGAACGGACGCCCTTTTGGCGGGAATCACCGAATCGGCCGCCAAGGGAATGAACATTGCGGCTCCTACCCATCCTCTCATCAACTGGTTCTTCCTCATCGTCGCCACCATAACGGTCACCCTGGTCACGACCGTCGTGACCGAAAAGTTCATCGTTCCCATGTTGGGAGACGAAGGCGCATCCCGAGATTCTTCGGCGCTCGCAAAGCATGTCCTCACCAATGAGGAGAAAAGAGGACTCCGCTGGTCTCTCTGGGCAGGACTGGGAGCGATCATTCTCCTTCTCGTTCTGACCGTTCCTCAAGGGGCCTTTTTCCGCGCCGACGATGGAAGCCTCTTGCCCAGATCGCCGCTCCTTTCCAGCGTAGTGCCCATCCTTTTCTTCCTCTTCTTCTTCGTCGGCATCGCCTACGGTTTCGGATCCGGAACGCTCAAGACCGCCTCGGACGTCCCCAAGCTGATGCAGAACGGACTTCAGGGAAGTCTCAGCTTTCTGGTCATCGCCCTTCCCGCGTCCATGTTCATCCAGCTCTTCAACGCCAGCAATCTCACCACCATCCTGGCCGTCAAGGGAGCGGAGGCTCTCGAAGCCCTCAATCTGGGCGGCATTCCCCTGCTGCTCCTCTTCATCCTCCTCTGCGGCACGCTGAACCTTTTCATGATCAGCGGTTCCGCCAAGTGGTTGATACTCGCTCCCATCTTCGTCCCCATGTTTTCCATGGTGGGCTTTTCCCCTGCCCTCACCCAGGTCGCCTACCGGATAGGAGACTCAAGTACCAACATCATCTCCCCCCTTTCCTATTACATTCCGGTCGTCATCGGCCTTCTGGAGCAGTACCGGCGGGAAGGCGACGCCCCGGTCGGAATAGGAACCATCCTCTCTCTGGAACTCCCCTATTCCCTGGCGTTCCTGGTCTGCTTCTCTCTGCAGATCATCCTCTGGTACGTCTTGAATCTTCCCCTGGGACCAGGTACGGGAATGTTCATGTAAGACAATCCGGTTCTACGCAAAGGGCGAAATTCGCCGGAGAGGCAGCCCCGGAAGGGCTGCCTCTCGTTTTCATCCCGAGACGGACCGACTTTTCCGCCGCCGTCATCTCCTCTTTCACACCCCTGTCCAGAACCACCGTTTTTTTCGCTTCATTGCTTTCTTCAGGCTCAAGAAACGCTCGCTCCTTGTCATCCGCAAAGAATGATCGATGACATTTTCCCTGTCCCGTCACACGAAATCACACATCCCCCTTGACAAGGGGAGAAGGTGTGTTATAGTGCTCATGGAAGTTAGATCGATCAAACTCATGGATGTCCCTCTGCGACCTGACTCGGCCTCTTCGCGGTGCTCCAAGCCGCAGATTCGGGAATCCTTCTGGATCGATCCAGCGAACGAGCCGTCGGAGCCCTCGCACGCTCCGCAATCCCCCACATGCTCACTCCGTCGTTCGTGCGGATACGATCAAACTACGTTCTTTTCCATGTCGGTCTTACGCCATCCCGCCCCCTGCCCGGATGGTCGACGGAAAAGAGAAGGGTTCCAGGGATTTTTGCGGCGCCTTTTGGGTTTGATCGATCTAACTTCAGATCTTCTCTCCGAACCCCCTTTCCTTCCCCCTTGTTCCGGAAGGCCGCTTCGGAGGGCCTTGACAGACGAGTCGGCGCACATCATGCGCCTTCTTGAGGAGGGATTTCCGTGCAATGGATTCTTGTTCTTGCGATTCTCGGAATCGCCGTCTGGGGTGTTTTTCGCCAGGTAAGGTCGGCTGCAAAGGGCGAAGGATGCGGGTGCGGCGGATGCGGTGCCTGTTCCTGTTGTCCGTCCGCAGCGAAGNCGTCACCGGAATCCACCGTTCTTTCCTCGAAGACCNCGGCGGGGGGCGCCGATCATGACGCTTGACGAAGTGCGGCCGGGCGGCCGGGTCAGGATCCGGAGGAACGNTGCCCCCGGTTCCGTGGGNCAGCGTCTCATGGACATGGGGTTTCATCGCGGCGTGGAGCTTCAGGTCGTGCGGAACGCGCCCCTGGTGGATCCCGTGGAATTTCTCATGGACGGACAGCACGTGAGCCTTCGGCACGAGGAGGCACGTTTCGTCGAGGTGGAAGCACTGTGAGCGGCGATCTTCGCATGGCCCTTGTGGGCCAGCCGAACTGCGGCAAATCGACGGTGTTCAACATGCTCACCGGGGCCAGGCAGTACGTGGCGAACTATCCCGGCGTAACGGTGGATGTGAAGAAGGGAAAGTTTCGTGTCGGGGAGAGGACCGTCGAGGTGGTGGATCTTCCCGGTACCTACAGCCTTACCTCCTATTCCGCGGAGGAGATGGTCACCCGGGACTACGTCCTCAACGAGGCACCGGACCTTGTGCTGAACGTCGCGGACACGTCGAACCTGAAGCGGAGTCTCTATCTCACGTTCCAGCTTCTGGAGATGGGGGCGCCGCTCATCGTGAATCTGAACATGACGGACGTAGCGGAGGGACACGGGCTTCTCGTGGACGGGCGTGCGCTCGCGGCGGAATTGGGCGTGCCCGTGGTGGANACCGTGGCGAACCGGAACCGGGGCGACGAGGCCGTACGGAANGCGATTTCCGAGGGGGGGANAAGATCCTCCTCGTTCCGGGTGGACTACGGTTCCCTTGAGCCATTCCTCGAAAAANCCGAAAAAAGCCTGCGCGCACTCTTTCCGGGGAAGAGCTATCCCTGGCGNTGGATCGCCGTGAAGCTCTTCGAGGAAGACGAGGCCGTGCGACGCACCATCGTCGATGCGGGAGAACCNGGGCTCGCCCTCCTCGAAGAGGTGGATGCCCTGGCGNCATCCTTCGAAATGGCGGAGGGCGCGGATTCCCGGAGCCATATCGGCCTGGCCCGTCACACCTGTGCCACCGCGTTGGAACAGCGCGTCTCCCGGCGTACCCGTCCCTCCGGAAAAACCTGGACGGATCGGATCGACGCCGTGGCGGTGAATCGTTTTCTCGGTCCGCTCCTCCTGCTCGGCATCATCTACGCACTCTACGAACTCTCCATCGTCCAGGGGTACAAGCTCACGGAATACCTGGTCCCCTGGCTCAACCGTCTGCGCATCGCCATCGAGGGAACACTGCCCCCCTCGGGCTTTCTGGAGGAACCCCTCCTTCGGGAGTTCACTCTGGATCTCGTGACGGCGGTGAATTCCATGCTGATCTACGTCCCCATCTTTCTCGTGCTCTTCGCGGCCATCGCCGTTCTTGAGGACGTGGGCTACATGCCCCGCATGGCCTTCATTCTGGATCGCCTGTTCCGGCGTTTCGGCCTTCACGGCCAGTCCACGCTTCCCCTCATCCTCGGGGGTGTCTTCGTGGGGGGCTGTGCCGTGCCGGGAGTCATGGCCACCCGGGTCATCGCGGACGAGCGGGCCCGCCTCGCCACCATTCTTGTGGTCCCCCTCATGAACTGCCTCGCCAAGGTTCCTCTCTACACGCTGCTTCTGGGGATCTACTTCGCGGACACCGCGGGAGCAATGATGGTCTTCATCTCCACCATCACCCTCATCGCCGCCCTAGGCGTGGCCAAGGTGCTCACGCTCACGGTGCTGCGCAACCGCCCCAGCTCCCCCTTCGTCATGGAGATGCCCCCCTACCACCTGCCGACACTCCGGGGCATCGTCATCCGCTCTCTGGAGCGGACGTGGATCTTTCTCCGCAAGATCGCCACAGTGATCGTGGTGGTGGCGGCGGGGGTTTTCGTGCTCACCCACTATCCGTCCCCTTCTCCGGAGGTGCTCCAGGGACTTGCCGTCCGGGTCAACGAAGCGAAGGCGACATTCCGGGCTGCCGTGGCGGAAACGCCCTTCGCGGCATCCCTGGCAGACGACGAGAGCCTCGACCGCTATCTGAACCTGCAGGAGTCGCTGCGCCAGTTCCGCATGCTCGGCACGGCCAAGGCAACCATCGACGAACGTCTCACCGCCGAGGCGCCCGATGTAGCGCCCCTCGTGATCGGCTCCGACCCTGCGGTGAAAACACTGGACCGGGCTTTCCGCACGCTTCGGGGAACGCGTCTGGAGCTGCAGCGTGAACTTTCCTCGGAGCGGCTCAACGCAAGCGTACTCGGCCGCATGGGGCAGGTCATGGAGCCGCTGACACGCCCCGCGGGTTTTACATGGAAGGTGAACGTGGCGCTTCTGAGTTCCCTGGCGGCCAAGGAAAGCAGCGTGGCCACCCTTGGAGTTCTCTACCGACCCCAGGGGGACGACGCGAACAAGACGCTCGGGGAACGGATGCAGGAGCAGGAGCGGGGCTTCACTCCTCTGCACGCTCTGGCGCTCATGGTTTTCATGGCTTTCTATCCACCCTGCATCGCCACCATCCTCATGGTGAAGGTGGAGAGCCGCCGCTGGAAATGGGCGCTCCTCGCTCTGGGGTATCCCATCCTGCTCGGCTTCGCCTGCGCGGCACTCGTTTTCACCGGCGGCTCCGCACTGGGTCTGTCGGGAACACGGGCGGCCCTTGTCTTCTACGGAGTGCTTCTCTTCGTCACGTTCCTCCTGGGGCTCATTCCCGGAAGAGCGCCGGAAACGGAGAAAACGTCAAAGCACATCGCTTCCGTCGCCGAAAAAGCGGCATTCCCCCGCTGATCCGGAGGGGATGGGGGTCCTGGCGAAAACAGACGTGCGGTGCACCGTGAAAAACCCGGTGCCTCTGGAAAAGATTCTGCGTGCGCCTTCATTCCGGAGACGCTCCGAAGAAATCCCCCACCGGGGCGTTTTCCACAGCCAGAACAGACCGGCCGGAGAATCCGCGGAAGAGTTTCCGAACAGGCCTTCTTGGAGCACTCGCGAGGAACCCGGAAAGCGTTCGACCACGGAATCAAACCGTGAAAAACGTGCGAAAGGAGGTGAGACAGATGCGCAAAAACCTGATGCGAGCCTTTGCGGGGATCTTTCTGTGCCTTTTCCTCGCGGGAATCGCCGCAGCCCACACGCCGATCTGCACGTGCTACCTCAACGGCGACGGCACCGTCACCTGCGAGGGCGGCTTCTCTGACGGCTCCTCCGCGGCGGGTACGAAGATGACCGTCAAGGGAGCAGACGGGACAGTCATTACCGAGGGTTCCATGGACGACGCGGGGGAGTTCACCTTCCCCAAGCCCGAGGGCTCCTACCAAGTGGAGTTCAACGCGGGACCCGGTCACGTGGTGGTCATCAAGGGAGAGAGCATTCAGTAGACTCCGCTGCGCCACACTCCGGAGGAGCGCCGGAACCGCGCCCCATGAACAAAAGAGAGCGCGATCCTCCGGAGCGGCGGCCCATACCGGACATGGACACATGGACAGGAACACGGAAAGGACGTGATGGTACGTGCGGACACGGCGACTTCTTCTGGCTCTTGCGATGGTACTGGCCTTTGCACTTCCGGCCTTCGCCCACTTCCAGCTGATCTACACTCCAGAAAGCGCCCTTGAAAAAGGCGGGGAACTGACGCTGAAGCTCGTCTTTACCCACCCCTTCGAAGCGGGACACACCATGGACATGGCGGACGTCGAAGAGTTCTACATGGTGAACAAGGGGAAAAAGACGGATCTCAAGAACGATCTCAAGCCTCTCATCTGGTCCAGCCTCTCCAACTCCGGCTCCGGATACGAGGCGAAGGTGATGCTCCGGGGCATGGGGGACTTCATCTTCGGGCTGGTTCCCGCCCCTTACTTCGAGGAATCCGAGGGAGCATGGATGCAGCAGTGCACCAAGGTGATGGTGAACGTGGCGGGCCTGCCCACGGGATGGGACGAGCCCATCGGTCTCCCCGTGGAGATCGTTCCTCTGGACAAACCCTACGGTCTCTGGACGGGCAACCTCTTCCGGGGCGTGGTCATGGCGGACGACAAACCCGTTCCCTTCGCGGAAGTGGAAGTGGAATTCCTCAATCACCGCCCGGACATGGCGAAGAACCGCTTCGCCTCCGAGGCGGAAGTGGAGGCACCTCAGGATTGTTTCATCACCCAGACCATCAAGGCGGACGCGAACGGCACTTTCGCCTACGCCATTCCCAGAGCCGGCTGGTGGGGCTTTGCCGCGCTGGGCGTGAAGACCAGGGAATACAGGGGCGCCGAACTGGGCGTGGACGCGGTCATCTGGGTACAGGCCAGGGACATGTAGCAAGGAAACACATGTTCCGGCACTATCCTTTCTCTTCCCCCGTCCGGGGACCGGGCCTCCATCGGGAGTTCCGGTCCCCGGACGTCCCGATGGACGAAACTGACATCGCATTTCGGCCGTTCTCGAGCAATCCACTTTCGACGACGAGCAAGGAGCACGCCTCGTGAAGGGACAGAACATCTCACTCGCATCCTGCCGCTCCGTGGGCAGTCGCTGCACTGTCTGCAGCGTCACGGACGGCTCTCTGGAAGGGCGTTTCTGGAGCATGGGCATCCATCCCGGCGTCGTGGTCGAAATCGTCCGCAACGACGGAGATCCCGTCTACATCCGTGTGGACGACGCCCGTTACGGCCTTGGGCGCACTCTGGCGGAGAAGATCCTCGTCCGCCCGCTCCCGGAAAATTGAGAGGGAATCAAGGCCGATAGGGATTCACCACAATGCGCCCTTCCGCGATCTCCTTCTCCACCACAGCGAGCCGTTCCTGGACGTCAGGGGGAACGTTTCTCCGGGCCACGTCGCTTCTGGAAAGTCCTACCCCGCCCTCCCGGAGCCCGAAAGAGTAGACCGCACCCCTTCGAAACCGCCCTTCCGACATCGCCTTGACCAGGTCGTACACCGCGTTGTCCAGACGTTTGCGCATGCTGGTGAGCACCGCGTCGGGCACGTCCAGTTCCTGGGCGGAGTCCACGCCGATCGCCCAGAAGCCCTTCTCCTTTGCTGCGGCGATGACTCCAGTCCCGGTCCCTCCCGCCACCTGAAAGATCACGTCCGCTCCCGCCGCGTGCTGCGCCAGGGCGAGGGCCTTTCCTTTTCCGGGGTCGTCCCAGCTCCCGACGAAATCCACGAGAACCCGCACGTTCCTTCCGGCAAAGACCGCTCCCTGCTCGTATCCGGCGAGAAAGTTCCGGATCACCGGAACATCCTCGCCGGCCACAACGCCGATGCAGCCGCTCTTCGAGACCGACGCGGCGAGAACTCCCGCGAGAAACGCTCCCTCGTGCTCCGCGAAATCCACGTAGGTCACGCCCGGCGCACTGCCGGTCATGTCCATGTGCACGAAGGAAGCCCGGGGATATCGAGAGGCCGCTTCGGTCAGCAAAGGGGTGAACTCCACGCCGCAGACGAAAACGAGATCATAGGCCTTTCCCGCGGTCGCGAGGGAGGCTTCGTAGGCAGCGGCATCGTAGTTGCACTCGAAAATCTGCACGGGAATGGCGAACTCCGCACCGGCCCTGGAGAGTCCCGTTCCGGCACTGTCGTAGAAGGACCGGTCCCCGAGAGCCCCGGCGACGACAAGGGCCGCCTTCAGCTCGGCCCCGGGCACACTGCCGGCACCGGCCAGAAGCACCATCACACTCAACAACATCGCCACAAACACTCGTCTCACGCAGTACACCTCCGCTCCAGCTTCGCCGTCTCCGGCGTGCCTTCCATTATATCCTCGTTCTTTTTCCGACCCGGAACGCCGTTGTACCGATTCATCCCGAAGGTTCAAGGAAAGGTTTTGAATTCTTAGGCGTGCCCCTTGCCCCTTTTTCCGAGACGAGCTATGATAGATATGGCGAAAAGTTCTTCGCCTTTTTTGTGTGCTTTCAGGGGCATACACGCCCAGAAGGAGTGACATCCCGTTATGGAAGGCGACAGTTCGAGTAAACCTCTGCATTGCCGCTTCACGAACCGTACTTCGCACTGACGCCGCACGGACGCACTCTTTCCCGGTCCGGCGGCGCCGGATCGGGAAAGGGAGTCTTTCTCCGCCCGTACACTGCGGGTTCTTTGCAGCACCCCCCTTTCCCCGATCCCCGATACAGCTCCATCAATCTCATACCGAAACAGCCGTTCGTCTCCTGCGCAGCGGTACATTTTGTCTGCGTTTCCAGGAGGGTGAGCGGAAAAGGGGGGGCCGTCATGATCACCATTTTCAAGACCGAAGACCGGGGTATCCGCCAGCTCGATTTTCCTGCCGTGGAACCCGGCTGCTGGATCAACGCCGCCGCACCCACGGCGGAGGAACTCGCCGCGCTTTCCGCCGTGGCGGGAATTCCCGTGGATTTTCTCTCCGCGGCGCTCGACCCGGAGGAAACATCCCACATCGAATCCGACGAGAACATTCTCCTGGTCATCATCAACGTCGCCAAGGCGGCGGGAAGCCACGACTTCGACACGGTCCCCCTCGGGGTGATCCTCACGCCGGACTTCATCGTCACGGTCTGTCTGGAACAGGGAGAGATCCTGCCCAGAAGCGTGGTCTCCATGAACGGTTTCTGCACCTACAAGCGGACCCGCTTTCTGTTGCAGATCCTCTACAAGACGGCCACCCAGTTCCTGAAATATCTGCGACAGATCAACCGCCGCTCCGACGAGATCGAGGCGCACCTGCGCAAGTCCATGCGCAACGAGGAACTCTACCAGCTCTTCGACCTGGAAAAGGGGCTCACCTACTTCACCGCCGCCCTTCGGTCCAACCGCATGGTGGTGGACAAACTGCTGCGTCTCTTCCAGAACGGCCAGATGCGGGAGACGGTGAAGATCCGCGAGGAGGACGAGGACCTGCTTCAGGACGTGCAGGTCGAATACAACCAGGCCTTCGAGATGGTGCAGATGTACGGCAACGTGCTGGCGGGCATGATGGACGCCTTCGCCTCCATCATCTCCAACAACCTGAACATGGTGATGAAGTTCCTCACCTCCGTAACCATCATCCTCGCGGTACCCACGGCCATCGCGAGCTTCTGGGGCATGAACGTCCCCGTTCCCTTTCAGGAATCACCCAACGGCTTCGCCGTCGTGACCCTTCTCTCCCTCGGGGTGTCCGCCCTGTCCGCCCTCTGGCTCTGGCGAAAGCGCCTGCTCTGAAAGAACGCGCCTCCGACGGCCCCCTCCGGGGGGCCTTTTTCGTGCGCGCCGAAAGGCTCTTTTCTTCGCACAATTCCGTAACATCCGCCGAAATCCTTCTCTTTCTGGGCTATAATGGAGCGATACGAAAACAGGACATCACTTCGATTCGGGAGGACCATCATGGCAGGCTCCGGCATCTTCATGCTTCTGCTTCTCTTTCTCTTCCTCTTTCTCCTTTCGGCGTTTTTCGCTGCGGCGGAGATGGCCTATTCGAGCGTCAACAAAATCCGGATGAAACGCTTCGTCGAAGAGGGACGCACCGGCGCCGAACGGGCCATGCTCCTGCTGCAGGACTTCTCCCGCACCATCTCCACCATCCTCGTGGGAGGCAACATCGTGGACATCATCATGACCGCCATCGCCTCCACCGTGCTCGCCCTTCTCTTCGGCCCCATCGGCGCGCTCTACGCGACGGTGCTCATGACGGTGCTCATCATCCTCTTCGGCGAGGTGCTGCCCAAGTCCTACGTGAAGGACTGCTCCGAGTCCTT
>JGI12104J13512_1002947_pt1 | contig 10078 bp, 11 predicted proteins | sample TerdegcTABiofilm_FD_13512 | JGI IMG/M metagenome (IMG submission 13512)
TCGTGGTTATGAGCATTGAGGCGTTTGAAAAGCGCGAAGAAATCATAAAGCTGCGGGCGAAGTTGGAACTGGCAGAACAATCCCGTCTTGCCGACGAGCCGACTTTTACGCTGGAACAATCGAAACAGCGTTTGGATACAATCTATGAGAAAACCAAAATTTAAACTGGAGCTTCTGACACCTGCCCAGCGTGAACTGGAGGAAATTGCTCTCGTACATATGGAACTCGTGGGCGTAGAATCGGCACGCAAAATCACGGACCGCATCTATAACGCGCTGGATCATTTGAGAAGCCATCCGAATATGGGTATAGCGTGCGAGGAAATAGATAAAGTGCTCCGGTCGGAAGGCTGCCGGATGCTAATTTGCGGCCATTATCTGTGTTTCTATCGACTATTGGGTGAAACTATCTTTGTTTACCATATCGTGGATGGCAGAGCGAATTATACCCGTCTGCTTGCGGACTTGCCGGTGCAAGGTGAAAGCAACGACTGATTTAGCTGGGCAAACAGCCGGTTAATATCCGAACGCCCTCTCCGATAAGGAAAAGTTCGGATTTTATTGCTTTGGAAAGCTAGGTCAAAAAGATATCATGGTTTTGACGCATTATACTTATTTTGTTAGGCTGAGAATATCTTTAATTTGCGGAATGGTTTTGCCTTCCGCTCTCAAACTTTTAATATAGGAAATACGCTGGATCGTATCGACACGTTTATATCTTCTCGTTAAATTTTCTTCCGCTTGTTCAAAAACCAACATGCCTTCCTCGGTATAAAATTTGAGCGTGCTGTATCTCACGCCTGTTAATCTTACCAGTTCTCCAATCGTAACATATGGAGCGCTCTCTATCACTTCCATGCTTCTCTGCCTTGACACGATACAAAACTCCCTTAAGGCGCCGTCGATATCGCGGCAACGGCAGTAACAGCGATAATCATATCAACATAATCCACCATTTGCTTTACCAATTGATTGGAAGGAGCTTCTTTGATCTCTTTTATACGGGCCTTTAATTGTTCAGATTCATATTTAGAAAAATATTTTTTTATCTGATGGCTTTTTTCCAGCAGACTAACCAGTGCCACTGTTTCATCGGATATGGTTCCGTTTTCAAGCAACTCCGCTCTTATCTTTTGTATCACTTTATCAACTTCGTCCGGATTGGGGATAAAATAAAATTTATTGCCGAAGATGCCGCCTTTTCGAGAGGTCACACAACCTCTGTCAGCCAGAGAATTTCCAATATCCGTTACCAATGCATTCAGTCTCTTACCGGTAAAAGACAGGCTATATTCCTGAGCAATTTTTTCGATTTTCATTGGTTTGGATGTATTGAGCCAGTCAAAAAGAGATTTCAAATGGAATTGTTTCTCGCTTAAATTGCCTGTCACGCAAACCTTATTCTTTTCTTCTATTTGAATACAATTGCTTGCCAGCAGTTCGATTAACCCGCCTGCCAAAACGCAAACGGGAATTTCCGTACTAAGTGCGGGGAATTTCCCTTTTTCGTTTAGAGAACATAATACATATTCCTGAGTAATCGACAGATCTTTCATGGTATTATCTCCTCGCAGACTAGTTATTACTTACCACTTACTACTTACGATTTAACTATAGCATAAAAAAGCAAGTTATTCAATAGATGTATTAAAATCTTTTAAAGTTGATATAGAGCATATGATAATGATATTCACTCGTATATCTATCAGAAACTACAAAGAAGCCAACTGCCCAAATCGCAATCGACTTCTTTCGATAAAAATTTATTTAATGTGTGATCAATTTAGATGCAACTTGTTTTTGCTAAAAACAGGGCTTTGGCAAAAAAACGGTTAATTATGTCTTAGAATCCACTCCAGAAGCTCTTTATCATCCATCTCACCGGCGGCAATCTTTAAGCCTGTTTACAACGATATCTTGATCCGTACAGGTAAGACCGGCACCGTTCAGTTCAAGAAAACCATCATGGCCAGCATCCCGGTTCTTTTATTGCCATCAACAAAGGGATGGTCTTGATGAGGAAAAAGCCTAACCGCGCCGCTTTCGCCTCCAGCGATTTATACAAATATTCTCAACCATAGAGCATTAGAAAAAGTGGAAGTCGTAGAACAAACGGTGCATTTCCTGTTCCCACACCTCCCAACAATATATTTTGGTTAGGTTCATCTTTTTCACAAATTGAACCGGCAATGGCTTTTCAATATGGACTACCACTCCTCCATAATACAATCAGGCGTCATAATGGAACGAAAAGAGCCGCACCTGCGTGGCAGTCGTCTTAGAGAAGATATGGCGGTTGGCAACAGTCATAAAGATGACCCCGTCCTACCTGCCGTTTGCTGCTTGCAAAGTCCAGCTAGAACGGGCTTTCGAGGATTCTCTAAATTCATGTTTAAAGCACTGCTATGCTCCTGAGCATAGTTTCCAGATGATTATTGCTTAGAGCTGGTTGCTGCAGTTTAAGACGTTCCTGATCTTGTGCTTGACCATGCTTTTAATGGCCTCCCTGGCTGGTTTGAGATACTGGCGGGGATCAAAATCAGCGGGGTTGTGAGCAAAATGCTCCCGGATGGTAGCCGTCATGGCCAGGCGGAGATCGGTATCAATATTTATTTTGCATACCCCCATTGTTCCGGCCCTGCGAAGCATATCTTCGGGAACGCCCTGGGCACCCTTGATCTCTCCCCCGTATTGATTGCATTTGGCTACAAATTCCGGCAACACGGTGGAGGCGCCATGCAAAACCAGGGGATAGCCGGGCAGGAGAGATGCTATTTTTCCCAGGCGGGCGAAATCGAGTTTGGCTTCCCCCTTGAACTTATAAGCTCCGTGACTGGTGCCAATGGCGATTGCAAGGGAATCGCAACCTGTTTTTTGGACAAATTCGACGGCCTGGTCAGGATCAGTGTAGCTGGAATCCGCAGCACTGACGTTCACTTCATCCTCGACACCGGCCAGCCGCCCCAACTCGGCTTCTACCACTACACCCTTGGCATGGGCATACTCCACGACCTTTTTGGTCAAGGCAATATTTTCGGCAAAAGGCAGCTTTGAACCATCGATCATCACCGAGGTAAACCCACCATCAACACAGGACTTGCAAATCTCGTAATCCTCCCCGTGGTCCAGGTGCAGGCAGATAGACAAACCGCTGTCCTCTACGGCAGCCTCTACCAGTTTCATTAAGTAAACATGTTTTGCGTATTTCCGGGCCCCCGCCGAAACCTGCAAAATCAAAGGAGCTTGTTCTTCCTTGGCCGCATCAACAATTCCCTGGATAATTTCCATGTTGTTGACATTAAACGCTCCCACGGCACATTTCCCATAAACTTTTTTAAACATTTCAGTTGAAGTTACCAGCGGCATATTTTTGCCCTCCCTTTTTGGTGTGCATATTGCTTTTAAGGAACTTCTATATTGTTCCAAGACTATCCTCCAAGATTTCGTGATTTTGTTAATTATCAAATATATTTTTTAGCTTTTAATCCTTAAAGGAAGATGAAGATTTTAAGAGAATAGTTATTTGTAAGGCTATGCGTTACCGAATACCCGGGCGAAATAATGGCAATGGCCTTTCATCTTTAAGTATAACTTACATTTTTAATTTTATGTCCCACTCCGGGAGCATTATATGGAGGGAGCACTTTGGATAATTTTACCACAAAAAAACTGATGGAGCAGCAGGATTATCTTGAACTCCTGTCTCAAAAATTTCCCACTATATCACAGGCGGCATCCGAAGTCATTAACCTAAAATCCATTTTGAATCTTCCTAAAGGTACCGAGCACTTCCTTACCGATCTTCATGGAGAATATGAAGCCTTTAACCATGTGATGAAAAACGCCTCGGGCGTTGTAAAAAGAAAAATCCATGATGTGCTGGGAAAGACACTTTCTAAAAATGATATTGATGAGCTTGCATCACTCATCTATTACCCTGAAGATAAGCTTCACCTGGTCAAAGAGAGGGAGGTTAACCTTTCCGACTGGTATGAGATCACCATTTACAGGCTGATCCAGGTGTGCAGGGACACTTCGTCAAAATATACCCGTTCCAAGGTCAGAAAAGCGCTTCCGCCGGATTTTGCCTACATCATCCAGGAACTGCTCCATGAGGATGAGTACCGGTTCAACAAAAAAGAATACTACAATAAAATTATCGATACTATTGTTGGGTTGGATATGGCAGACGACTTTATTATCAATATCTCCGCCGTGATCCAGAGACTCACCATCGATCATCTGCATATAATCGGTGATGTTTACGACAGGGGGCCAGGACCTCATTTCATCATGGATACCCTGATGAAACATCATTCCGTGGATATTCAGTGGGGAAACCACGACATTCTCTGGATGGGCGCAGCTGCAGGCAACCGCTCCTGTATTGCCAACGTAGTCCGGATCTGCCTGAGATACGCCAACATGGATATCTTGGAAGAAGGCTATGGGATCAATCTATTTCCCCTGGCTACATTTGCCATGACTGCCTATAAGGACGATGAATGCAGCAAATTCAAACCTAAAATGAGCTCCGGCGATACCGTGCCGGATTCGAGTATTGATCTTCTTGCCAAAATGCATAAGGCGATCGCTATGATCCAGTTCAAACTCGAGCATGAACTTATATTAAACCACCCTGAATATGATATGAATCATCGATTGCTTCTGGATAAAATCAATTATGAGGAACACACCATCAACGTTGAAGGCGCAGTATACAAACTGAGTGACCAGATCTTCCCGACCATCGACCCCAAAGAGCCCTGGAAGCTGACCGTAGAAGAAAAATCAGTGATCAACAAGCTCCGTTATACATTTCTGAAAAGTGAAAAGCTTCAAAAGCATGTCCGGTTCATGTTCGCCAAAGGCAGCATGTACCTAAAATACAACTCCAACCTGTTGTTCCATGCATCCATTCCCATGAATCCTGAAGGGACCTTTAAGATAATAAAACTCAATGGTGTGGAATGTTCAGGCAAGTATCTGCTGGATAATTTGGATCAATGGTCCCGGGAAGCCTATTTCGGCAGAGAAAACAAGGACATCTCTACAGATATTCTTTGGTATCTATGGTGCCACCAGGATTCCCCGCTGTTCGGCAAGGACAAGATGGCAACTTTGGAAAGGTATTTCATTGATGACAAAGCTCCGCACAAGGAAAACTACACTCCCTATTATACTTTGGTCGATGATGAAAGGATCGCCAGGATGATTCTGGCAGAGTTTGGGCTTGATCCGGAGAAGGGACATATCATTAATGGACATGTGCCTGTAAAGACTAGAAAAGGGGAAAGTCCAATAAAAGCCAACGGCAAACTGCTGGTTATTGACGGTGGATTTGCGAAAGCCTATCAAAGCGAAACAGGAATAGCCGGTTATACCCTGATCTATAATTCCTACGGTCTGATGCTGGCAAGCCATGAGCCTTTCGAGTCCGTAGAAAAATCGGTAAACGAAGGAATGGATATCCATTCTACATTAAGCGTTGTTGAGAAGGTTGTTGACCGGAAGAAGATATCTGATACCGATAATGGCCAGGAGTTGAAAAAGCAAATCTATTATCTTGAGATGCTCTTAAGCGCTTTCCGTACAGGTGTTATTAAAGAAAAATTATAACCGGATTAACCATTTCTTACTATACTGTAATCCAGCCGAAACCGCGCGGCGCGCGGCCGGGGGCTGTCGCCCCACTTGACGGAAACAACATTTTTTAGGAAGACCAATATGGCACATTTGTCCGGTTAAAAAACCTTGCCATCCCAAGTGGAAAGATCCTAAAACACGCGGGGTAATTAACAGAATGATTAAAAATTGTTTCTTGTGCGGCGGTAAAACGACTAAAAAATTGATTACAGCTGAAAACTGGTGGGGTAATGATTTAATATTGATAGAGAACGTTCCTTCCTGGGTTTGTGATAATTGTGGTGAGCAATATTTTGAACCCCAAGTATGTGAAGAACTGGATCGTTTACGCAAGACTCCACCTGCCAATAAAAAATTAATTCAAATTCCTGTTTACAACTTTCTAAAAACAGAACATCCGTATTAAAGAAAGCCGGTTTAAGCTCCGGCTTTTTCGTTTTATATAAGCCTTCTCAAGAGGAAATTGTCCCTTATAAGCTCATTATTGGTTAGGCTATGTTTTACTGTGATCTATTATTTTCCACCAGTTTCAATGCTGGACAGCGACCCAGCATTGAAACTGGTGCAACCACACCGGAAATATGCAAGCAGGTACGGCAGCCATAACCTACCGGGAACAGAAGCAACCGCTCCCGAATGAACTGCAAGGCACCGCCTTGCCATTCTCTAATTATTATTTCGGTTAACAAGTGTCATTTGGATTTTTATAACTGGTAGGAGGTCGATAATTAAAGCTGGATAATATTTATGGAGAACAAAATCCCAAAATAGTTCTGGGGTGACTACCCAGAACTATAAATGTAAGGTATTTTTTAAAAACCGCAATAAAATTACTAAAAAGCTATGAGCCTTTTTCTTTATGGTAAACCACAATTGGTAAATTTTAGTGGAGGCGAACCGTACCTTATTGAAATCTCAGACAAACTAACCGCTATTTCCTAACGATTTATTATCAATATTATTAAATAAATGAAACGCTCTTGTCTTAGAATATTAAAAGACATAGAGAAAGTTAACACGCTAAGCTCCTCCCCCGCCTGTCGTTTTGAACAAATGTTGCCTGTAATTGGTGTCGTTACAATTAAATAATCTCTAAAGTGTAATATAAATTAATTGCAGCATCCTACAATATTCGACATTATTTTACAGGTAAATATGATAAAATTAATTATTATGCAACAAGGTAAGATATATTGCTATAACTGATGTTAAACGATACTCCGGCTTAAAGTTGTTTGGTATCATCTATCTGCGTTACTATTTAAGTAAGAAGAAATGGCAAGCATCTGATTACCTTGATTTTCTTCATTGTAGAGATATGGTTTATGCAAACACGGTGGTTACCGAGAGAGGCTTAGCAGAGAACATTAAGCAAGTAAATAAAATTATATCTGTTGGTCCGGAAGAGGTTTTTAATCTTAGCTGGTTAGAGTTATAAGGATGTGTTAGAAAAATGACTAAAGAGATATTTAGGCCAAATATTTTATACGATAATTTATTTGTAAAGCGAAAAGAAAAGGAAATATTTGATCTACTCTCAAAAGGATTATATTCAATTTCTGAAAATGTTAAGTGCATCATAGAAGATGCTAAAATACTTGTCAGAGCAAAAAAGTATACAAGAACTGATTTTCTTGTTGCCACTGCTAATGAGGAAATTGCCAAGGCTTATATAATTCTTGATATGTGTAGGTTAAATGTTGATAATAAAGAAAGTATTCTAAGAAAATTATGTGGGGCATTTTATAATCATACTATTAAATACGCTTACTATACAATATATAATAGTGGCTTTTTGCTAGATGATATGAAAGAAGTTTGTGATATTTTTCGAGCTAAGATTAAAAAATTATGGCCAGGTGATGAAGTAACTCCTGACATGCCACATGATACATATTTTACAAGAGATTCAAATTTATATGTTGATTTTATTGATTATGACCAAAAATGGTCAATTCCGGGACCAGATGATTATCATGCATATAAATATGATGGCAGCAGCCGGGGTTACAATTCTTTAACTGAAACAAAGAAAGCACTTGATATGCTTACGTATACAAGAGATAATGGCTTATTTAACTTAGAAATTCTCGTTTTATTTAATGCTTATTTCAAAAATTTTTATTTTAATGAACACAAAAATAAAAAAGATCTGTTAAATTTATATAAAAAAATAGCCCTCGATATTGAAAATAAATACAGTATAACTAAAGAAATATTTTGCAATTCTGTTTTAACTAGATGGCCATTATATTACTGCCTGGAGAAGAATAGCACTAAAGAGTAGTGTCAAGAGAATTTAAAAACCGTGCTAACATCCCGTTAATTTCTGATATTTTTTATTCGATTGGTCTACCAGGAAAACCAGCATCAGGCACCATCGGCGGATGTCTGCCCAGCCCTAAAAAATTGATTTAATGCCGGTGGTGCCGGCCTGGCAGCCACTAAGGCTACCCTCATACCAGACCGGTGCCACCGGTTACCTTATCTAAAAAATAATAAAACTCGGGGTTCAGCTCCCCGGGCTCATTGACACTCAAGCAATATTTTCTTGTGTCTTTTAGAAACAACCTTAAGTTTGTATATCTCATTAACATCACACTCAAGAGCGTTAGCCAGTTTCAAAGCCAGAAGAACACTCGGCACACTTTTATTTTTCTCGACAGCATTATACCGCTGCTTCGCCCAACCCATTCTCTTAGCAACTTCCTCCTGGGTTAGACCAAGTTTCTCTCATGGTCAGGAATACTATAAGCGTAAAAAAACCTTTTCACGTGAAGATCAACTCCTTTTCCTCAAAATATCGTGATGCCCTATAGCATGAAGAACAAGGGTATCACTGTTTTGCTCAAAAATAATCCGTATATCCATGTTGACATAAGCCTCCCGGAAAGGAGTTCCTTTAATCCGATGTACATGCAGCGAAGAATGTTTAGGATTATCTGCCAGAAAACGTAGTGTTTTTCTTGATTGTTTCTGTTCATTTTGGGATAGTTGCCAAAAGTCCTTCTCGAATGGCTCAGTTAGAATGATTGTCGGCATCTTTTTCACCCAGTTCTTTCAAGAGGGCATCCGTATTATCGAATGTTTTTACCTTTCCCTCTTTAATAGCTTCCGAGCTTCGTTTCATCTTTTGCTGCCATTTGTCAGACCAAAAGTACTCCTGGCTTTTGTCATGCCACGAAACAGGCTTAATAAAAATACCACCATCCCGTATCTCCAACGTAACATGATCGCCTTCCCTGATGTTAAGTGTTTTTCCAATCTTGGCTAAACTAACCAGCATTCTTTTTTGAACCTGTTGAATATTTTCAGACATAGATAAAACCTCCCCACATCAGCAATACTGTAATAGCAGTATAACTGATCTAAATAATACTTTCAAGCAATGCTGTACTATGATAGAAACCCTAGTCTTTAAAACTGGAAGGCGACTTCAGCGAGCTTTAGCCCGCTATATTTCTTTTTATCGCCACCTGTAATTAACTAGCATGTTAACCTTCCAGCAGTTTTACAAACTGTTTTTTTCTGCTTAGTGAATTTACCAGCCTTTTGTCCGCAGTCCAGAACTCACAAATGCTCTTCGTTTCTTTCGCGGTTATTTCAGCTGCAGCTAAATACGATGCATCATAAAGCGTTGAAAGCTTTTCCTCTGTACTTATGCGCCAAGCTGCGTCAATCATTTCTTCGTCGTTCATATAGGTAATGTTTCTCAGCCGCCTGAATATTCGCCAGGATTCTTCCGCTTCTTCGACCGTGATTTCTTTTCTCAAGGCCTTTTGCCGTAGAACACTTCCTATTTCAGCCCACGCAAATGAAGGTAAAACTACATATAACTCGTTTGCTGCAATATTTTCCATTAACTCTGCCGCCGCATCACTCCCATCTTCCCATGTGAGCAACTTGACGAGAACGCTGCTATCAAGACAAATATAACCGCTCATCTGGTTTTACCCTCCCGCAAATCTCTGATAAGGGGCACTGAATCTGGCTGTTTGCCTTTTTGGGCCATCTTTTTTCTCAATTTAGCAAGATCCTGGAGAGCGCTTTTGGTTTCTTTAACACGTAATAACCTGTCCGCTTCCTCAACTTTTTTCAGCATCTCTTCATAGGCAGACGCCTCAACCACGTAAACAACTGGTTTCGATCTCTGTAAAATGACTGCCGGCTCCCTGGTTTCTACCACGCGAGATATAATCATGCTCGCATTCTGACGGACCTCCGTCACATTTGCCATATACACTATAAACACCCCTTCATTTGCTTGCATTTATATTAATAATATACCATACAATATTTAACAACGCAAGCAAGTTATGATATTTTATCACCACCTCCACTGTGTTATTTTAGATATAGAAACTCGACTTATACCTTACTATTTGTTACACTAAAGCATGGTAAGGTGTAAGGTTATCTCCCTTGCGGGCTT
>JGI12104J13512_1002948_pt1 | contig 10069 bp, 6 predicted proteins | sample TerdegcTABiofilm_FD_13512 | JGI IMG/M metagenome (IMG submission 13512)
TTCCATGTACCTGCCGCTCTTCAACCTGATCCAGCAGTTCTAAGGCCGGGGGCCGGAGTAGGCGAGTCTGCCGGGAAGACTTCGGCGCTTGTAGCCGTAATGGGCTGTTGGCCTGATGATAGAGCCGGCCCGGTAAACGGCAGGGAAAAGAATTATGGCAGATAGAAGGCCATGAAAGAAAAGATCGAAAAAAAAGACCTTCTCCGGTACATCCTGATAAGACTGCTCATCATCACCTCCATTCTGATTGCCACCTTAATCATCCAGTATTCAACCGGGACAGATTTCCCGCCAATCTTCATCCTGGCCATAATCGTTTTCTATGGCCTGTCGCTAATCTATTTCCTGCTATACCTGTGGGGCAAGTTCCTGGTTTTCCAGGCTTACCTGCAATTGATATCAGACCTGGTGCTGATTACCTGGCTGGTCTACATTTCGGGGGGCATGACCACAGCCACCTATTTCCTTTACATATTTGCCATCATCGCCGCCAGCCTGGTGATTTCGGAGAAGGCCACCTACCTGGCGGCCGGACTGTCGGCGGTTCTTTTTGGCTTCCTGGTGGATGCCACCTATTTTGGCCTGATTCCCTATTTCCGTCCTGACCAGGCGGTCAAGCAGGAATTCGGGTCGGTGCTGTTCAACCTGATCCTGGCCTGGGCTGTGTTTTTTGCGGTGGCCTTTTTCATGAGCTATCTGAGCCGCAGCTTGAAGAAGGCTCGCCACGAGCTGGAACAGGCTCAGAAAGAGCTTATCCTGAGAGAGCGTCTGGCCGAAGCGGGACGGGTGTCGGCCACCCTGGCCCATGAGATAAGGAATCCCCTGGCGGCCATTTCCAGTGCCGTCCAGGTTTTAAAGTCCGAATATACAGGAAACGGGGATGTGGGTCGGATGATGGAAATAATCGTCCGCGAATCCAACCGGGTTTCCCAGCTGCTGGAGCAGTTCCTGGATTTCGCCACCCCGTCCAAGAAAATGTTCAGCGAAATTGACCTCGGTATGTTGCTAAATGAGACCCTGGAAATGCTGCGTTCGAGCGGAGAGCTGGACGGGAATAAGATCAAGGTGGACGGGAATTATCTCTTCCGGAGGATTGCTTACTATGGCAATCCCAACCACTTCAAGCAGATTTACTGGAACCTGATTAAAAACGCCATCAAGGCCATGCCGGAAGGCGGAAAGCTCAGCCTTAATTTTTATAACTCGAGAAGGGATGGCCTGAAAATAGTCATTACCGATACCGGATTCGGTATGAGTGAACAGGATAAGGAGAACCTGTTTGTTCCCTTTTACTCGGGCTTCGGCGAAGGGCGGGGGCTGGGCCTGGCCACCGTCAAGAAGCTGGTCGAAGATTATGACGGAAAGATCCAGGTGAATTCGGAAGTTGGCCGAGGCACCGAGGTTATCATCACCCTTCCCCTCGTGAACGAAAAAAAGAAAGGGGCAGAAGTAAGCTAAAAAGGCAGGACGAAGATGGACACCATTTTAATCATCGATGACGAAAAGGGGCTGCTGGAAGTCCTGAATGTGGTCTTCAGGAAGGAAGGCTACGAGGTTAAGACTGCAACCTCCGGGGCCGAGGGCCTGGATATCCTCAACAGCAAGTCGGTCGACCTGGTAATTACCGACATCCGCATGCCCCACATGAGCGGCATGGAAATCCTGAGGTACGTCAAGGAGAACCAGCCCGAGGTACCGGTGATTGTCATCACCGCTTATGGCAGCATCCAGCAGGCGGTGGAAGCCCTCAAGGCCGGGGCCCTGGATTACATCGTCAAGCCGTTTGACGTGGAAGAGCTGAAGATACTGGTGGCCCGGGGCCTGGAGCGGAAGCACCTGGAACTGGAAAACATCCTCCTGAAGAAAGACCTTAAGGAAAAGTACAAGTTCGAAAACATGATCGGCAAGAGCCGGTTGATGCAGGAAATATACCTGCTGATAGACAAGGTGGCCGGGACCGACAGCACGGTGCTGATCACCGGGGAGAGCGGAACGGGCAAGGAAATGGCGGCCAGGGCCATCCACAGTCTCAGCCGGCGGAAGGACAAGCCTTTCGTAACCATTAACTGCGCCGCCCTGCCCGAGAACCTGCTGGAGAGCGAGCTGTTCGGGCATACCAAGGGGTCTTTTACAGGGGCGATCTCTGATAAGAAGGGCATGTTCGAGGTGGCCCACAAGGGGACGCTGTTCCTGGACGAGATAGGCGAGATGTCGCCCTGGACCCAGGTGAAGTTACTGCGGGCCCTGCAGGAGAGGAAGATAAGACGGGTTGGGGGGACGGAAGAAATCCCGGTTGATGTCCGGGTGATTGCCGCCACCAACCAGGACTTGAAAAAGCGGATCGAAGAAGGAAAGTTCCGGGAGGATTTGTTTTACCGGCTGAACGTGATTTCCTTTGAGATGCCGCCGCTGCGGGAGCGGGTGGAAGACATACCCCTGCTGACCCAGCATTTCCTGCAGAAGTACTGCCAGCAGATGGGGAAGAAGATGAAAAGGCTGGCGCCGGAGGTGGTCGGAATCTTTGAGCAATATTCCTGGCCGGGGAATATCAGGGAGCTGGAAAATGTCATAGAGCGAATTGTGGCCATAGAAGACCGCGAGACCATCACCACAGCCTGCCTGCCGCCCGAGATGCTGGGCATGGTCAAGAAGGATGAAATCAAGGTGGAGCTGGGGCCCGGTTTTGACCTGAACCGGCACCTGGATGATATAGCCAAGAGGTATATCGTTAAGGCACTGGAAAAGAGCGGAGGGCGGATGAAGAAGGCCGCCCCGATGCTGGGTGTAAGCTACCGAACCCTCCGCTATCTCATCGATAAGTACGAGCTTAAGGCTAAGATCAGGGAAGAAGAGAATAACTTGGTGGCTCCGAGCGGGAGCGAAAGGTAAATTAAATAAGTAGACAAAGAAGGGAATATAAAAATATTTAGGCCATGCGGCGGAAAACATCCGCAGCATTCACATTGACCGCATTGATCATCCCGTTTCATTAGATTGACTTTAATACTTAATATAGATTTCCAGTCAGGATCCAAGCTGCACATCTTGATATTAAGATGACGTCTTAAGGTAAAAAATATATGGAAACTGGCTTAAGGTCTGGGTGGTTCACAATGTTGGAGGTGAGAAGTTAAGCGCCTGGCTATTAAACATAAGATAAAAAGAAAATAAGAATTAGTTAGGGCGTCTGGCCATTTGCTATACAGTACCCGGGTAAATAACAGGTATGAGCCGGATCCCTGGTTAAGTCTGGGGCTGATGGGCTGGCCATAGGGACTCATAGATCCGCAGAAATATGGGTAAATATTCATTGCAGTCATCAGGCAATTTATGGCAAGGCCCCCTGACAAATAATGTCGCAGAATTCGATTTTTTAATGGGACGATATCGATAAATTATTGATATTAAATAGCTTATATTCTCTTGGAAAGTTGGCACGGTACTTGCACTATATATGGCGAATGAAAAACATCTCAGCCGGCGGATAGTCGGCGAGAATTAAGGAGGTTTAACATGTTAAAAAAGATGAGAGGATTCACCCTCATCGAAATGCTCATCGTCGTGGCCATCATCGGCATCCTGGCCGCCCTGCTCATCCCCAACGCCATGACCGCCCTGCAGAAGGCTAAACAGAAAGGCACCGTGAAGGACGTCAATACCATCTCCACGGCCATTATGGATTATGTCACCGACAAGGGTTATGCCCCCACTTCAGCCCAGGGTCAAATAGCACCTAATGACGAAACTGTACTTGCCCTGCAAGGTTTTTATGTAAAGATACTGCCCACCAAAGACCAGTGGGGACATTACTTCTATATTTATGGCGGCACGAATTGCAGTGGCAATTTCTTCAACATTCCGCTACCTTCTGGTCAGCAGAACTGGGGTGATGATGAATTCATAGTGGGTTCACCGGGCAGGAATACCGCTCTCGACCACACCTGGCAGACAAGTGATCTTTCGCTCAATCTGTATGAAGTGAATTCTATGCAGGATTTCAACAAGGAGATTGCCAACTGGAATGGCAATCTGGTAATCGGTCCTCGTACTGCCGCGGGAGTTACCGGTAGCTAATCAGCCAAATTAGAGCTTAAAAAAGGGCGGCTCCGGCCGCCCTTTTTTTATGCTCGTCGGGTAGCCCCCATCAACTCGATTCGGGGTGAAAGGCAATGCTAAAGATAATTGAAAAGGGGAGAGGGACTGACGGTTGGATCGAGAAATCGTATGGACTGGTTTGCCACCGAATCGGTATTGATGGGGATATCTATTTATCTGGGATAACATTTCTGGACGGGACTTAATGAGATTTGCTTAGGTCAAGAACTGTGAAAAGTATAAGCAGACCCGATCAGACTTTTTGGGAAAAAATCCCGCTAAGGTATTCTAGTTCTATCGTACTCATAAGTGCTTTCCTGGTATTGGAAGTAATTGCCATAAAAAATTTTATGCTTAAGAACTCGGGTTCCTACACCGAGTTTCTTGATGTCTTTCGCGTTTGCGGGAAAGATCTGATTTTTGTCTTGATTTTGTCATTTTTATTCATTTCGCTTTCTGTCGTTTTTAAAAAAGCACCGAAGGCAGTGCTAAAAGTCGTTTTTATTATTTTCGCCTTCATTTACAGCCTTTCTCTAATTGCCCAGGCTGTCCTTTTTAAGGTGACCGGCTTTGGGTTAACCAGAGAATATATACAAAACTTCCTTCACAATCCTGGTGAAGACTTGAGAATGGTTTTATCGGAAGCCAGTTGGTTTTACTGGTTATGTTTAATATGTTTATTAATATTGTTAATGATATTGTCTAAGATGCCAGATTCGCGCTGGGTAAATAAGCTCGAATATTATCTGGCAAGAGGTTCTGATAGAGCTGCCAAGAGAATTGTCCTTATATTTATTTTAGTTTTCTTTATATCCCTGGAAACTCTGGCTCTCTTGCCGAGGCTGGAGGCTGTCCATCCCGCCATTAAGCAGGTTCCATTCATTGAATTAATCAATGGATTTTATCCGGATAAGAAACCTGAAGAAAACCAGAAGATGGAGATATTATCCGAAGAGCGACAGGACAAGCCCATCAATCTTATGGCAGGAGATGGATTCAGACCGTTTAATGTGGTGCTGATCATATTTGAATCATTGAGCTGGAAATATTGTGATATTTATAGACCTGGCCTGGGGACTACTCCATTCCTGGCGGAATTGGCTAAGAAAGCTTTGGTGGTAGACAGGCTGTACAGTGTTGATCCCCATACCACTAAGGCCCTGGTTTCCATAATTGGTGGTATTTATCCTTTTCCTGAGCCGGCAGTTTTGGAGGCCAGACCAGGAGTATTGCCTGAGAAGGCCCTGCCTCATTTATTAAAAAGGATTGGTTATAGAACAGCCTTTTTCCAGACGGCTAATAATTATGAAGACCGGCCAGGATTAGTTTCTAACCTCGGTTATGACCTGTTCCGTGGTCTTTATCATATGCCCCAGGAGGGTTTCTCTTACGTCAATTATTTCGGCCGGGAAGAAATGATGATGCTTAAACCCAGCCTGGAATGGATAGAGGAGGTTAAGGGCCAGCCATTTTTTATAACTTATCTGACCCTGAGCACTCATCACGAATATGGTTATCCGTCCGATTTCCCTGTCAGGGATTATAACGTTAATAATGAAAGTCATAATCGTTATCTGAATGCGGTTAGATATACCGATGGATTTATAAAAAAATTGTTCAACGAGTTTGAAAAAAGGAATTTGGTGAAATCGACCATCTTTATAATTATAGGCGATCACGGTGAAGCTTTTGGAGAGCACGGATTATCCGGGCACAATTATACTCTCTGGGAGGAGGGATTAAGAGTGCCCGGGATTATTTTTGCTCCCGCAATTTTACCCGGTGCCGGGCGGATAGAAGGGTTCCGGTCGGTTCTTGATATAGCTCCGACGGTCTGTGATTTGCTCGGGCTTAAAGTAACTGAGGGTGAATTTATCGGCAAAAGTCTTTTAAGCCCGCCGGATGAAAACCGAGAACTATTTTTTACCGGTTGGTCCAGTTCCAGAATAACTGGATACCGGAAGGGGAGATACAAGTTTATTTTTCCTGTCTGGACTCCCGGGGCGGAGATCTATGATAATCTGGTTGATGAAAACGATGTCCGCGATATGTTTGAAACAGGTGGTCAGCTAAAGACGGAAGCAAATATGTATGAAGAAAAAACACGTCGCTGGTGGGACGCAGTAGCCTTTCAGTATCGTGAGTGGGAACAGGGCTCCAGATCAGATTTTAAGTCAGATCAGCCAGAAGATTATGCTAAGAAAATTGAAGCACGTATAGATGGCCTAATTACTATATACGGACATGGCTATTTCCCGGAAAAAACTGAACCAGGGAGGACGGTGTATGTAAGGGTGGGGATTAAATGCGAGAACAAAGTCAAGAGGCCATTACAGCTTAAAGCAATACTGTATTTTGAAGAAAGTGGGGCAAGGACCGAATTTAATCTCGTGCCTAGAGTGCCGTTAGAAAATCTTGAACCGGGAGAATTCACCTCTGCCGAGACGGTTATAGCAGTCCCTGCCGAATGGCCGGTAGGTGTGTCCAGACTGTATGTCGGGGTACTGGATGAAAGGCGAGGCCATTTTTTGCCGGCTGCCGGATCCGGTTTCGCGGCCAGTCAAGAGGGCGCTATCTATATCGGTGAGTTAAATTTGTTTTTAGCAGAAGGTGATAAAAAATAAATATGGCATTTTATTAGTCCCTTTTAATCTTGTGTATTGAAACTTCAATAAATGTCTGGCCGTACTAAGCCTAAAAGACCCGATCATTGATGCTTATTCCACTTGAAAATAACCCAAATAGAAGCTTATCATTAATATAGAAATTAAAAATCCAGACGGGATCTCAAATCGATTTTAGCATTACAGGTTTGCTAGCTTTTTTTCAACAATTGTCTTTTCATAGGGGGTAGGGGCTAATTCTATCGCCATTTTGTAGAATCTGCTGGCCTTTTCTCTCTCCAGGTTGTGCCTGAAGAAGTCTCCAAGGTAGTTAGCAATATAATAATTGGATTCGGCTTTTTTAGGGTGTTTTATGAAATCAGGGAAATAAAGATGGCTGAAGTCGGCGTAATAATTTTTAAGCCCGGGCTTTATGAATGGTCCAGTTAAAAGACTGAAAGTAATTATAAATATTCCAACCAGGAGATGGGCTTTTTTTAGTTCAGCTGTTTGTGCCGTAATAGATAAATTCTCGCGAGATATTTCCTTTCGGCTATGAAATCGAGATATATAGAAGCTTAAGAGTGATAATCCAACTCCGGCCATGATGTCAATCACATAGTGATCGCCTGTATAAATTATGGTGAAAAAAATTATGGCAGTATAGATATAAAAAGGCAGGGCTTTCAGCCGAAATTTTTTCCAGAGGAGAAGACTGCATAGAAAGGGAAATGCGGCATGGAGCGAGGGCATGGCTGCCACCGGGTCCGTGTTGAAGCCTGCGGTCAGGTCAGGAATGTAGGCGGTATAAATATCAATGTTAAAATGGATAAGCTTCGGCAATAGCCCGAACATGTTCGAGGCCATCCAGGGCGGGGCTGTGGGTACCAGGGCGTAAAGGCTGATACCGGAGGCCAGCAGCAAATAAAATGAAGCCTTATATTTTTTGAAATGTTCTTCGTCCTTTAACCAGATAAGAAATCCCACTATTAAAAAGGCAATAAAATGTGTCCCGTGAAAAAAGGTCAGGGTCTGTTCCAGCCAGCCGGTCTGACCGTCGGGTAGCAGTCTGCTCTGCAGCCAGACGGAAGGAACCTGACCAAAAATTGCGGTTTCAATTTTAACTGCGTATTCACAGTACACCGGCCTCTGATAGCGACTGGTCAGATAATAGATAAGGCCGCGCATCGTGTCCGACAGGTAAACCACAGACAGAAATAAGAACCAGTCCTTGAAAAACAGCTTTTGGGATTTAAGAACGAATGAAATTAAGACTATAAAAGCGAGTATCGATATCTTGGGTAGAAAGGCAAATATGCCCAGGACGTAACCGATGAGAAGAAAAACAAATAATACGGAAGAAACGATTATCAAGAATAATTTGCTGGGGGTGGTGCTGAACTTAATCATGTCTCGATGGTATTTTTTTGAACAGGAATTGGTATTAGATAATTAATGTAGAAAAAGAAAAGCAAAAACATTTTATTCATCTTGCTCGTGGGCCGGGCTTTAAGGTATAACCTCCGTTTCTTTTTTAAGAGATTATATGGAAATGCATAAATAATTTCCACCGGGTTTTTTGAGACCCATGTTATCTGGCCCTGATTTCATTCTATAAACTGTTAGGTGGGCCCGGTGATTTGGCCTGGTTTATGAGTCTGAGTAAATAAAGTTAGGGACAGGCTTTGATACCAAGAGTCGAAATAATTCTGGAGAACAGTTTTTTTGTAAAATGAAGAAAGATAACCTGTCTTAAATGATCATAATAATGAAACTAATAAAGATGCTCTTGTCCTCGAGAGTAAAACGCATGACATTCAGTTAATCAGCTTAAAAAATCAGGTATCACGGACGACCGGGTATGGTAAAATTATCTGGTGATGGCGGTAATCAGAACAATTGTTCTGCTGGTGTTCTACGTTGTGCTGGTGGTGTTGCTCACCCCGGTTCTGCTTTTGTTCTGGCCGCTGGGCATCAGGGAGCCATTGCTCGGGGTGGCCAAATGGGCCATGGCCGTCAGCCGCCGGATTTTAGGCCTTAAGATTGAAGTTGAGGGACGAGAGAACGTAGACCCGCTCAGGAGCTACGTCTTCATGGCCAATCACCTGAGCTTCCTGGACGGGCCGCTTCTTTTTTACGTTATACCGCAGCGGGTCCGGGTCATCTTGAAAAAGAGCATCTTCAGGATTCCCGTGGTGGGACCCGGGATGCGCTTCGTGGGCTTTGTCCCCGTTGACCGCAAGCGGGCCAGCGGAGGCAAGCGCAGCATCGATGAGGCAGCCCGGATGATGAAGGGAAGGGGATATTCCTTCCTGATTTTTCCCGAGGGGACCAGGAGCCGCAGCGGACGGCTTCAGCCTTTTAAGCGCGGCGGTTTCTTCCTGGCGGTGGCCGCTCAGGCGCCAATCATTCCCATAACCATCAAGGGCACATTCGAGCTGATGCCCAAGGGCCGGCTTTTCCCCCGCTGTGGAAAAATCAAGGTAATATTTCATAAGCCAGTAGAAACCGAAGGCAAGACCACTGCCAACATCCCTACTCTCCTTGATCAGGTTTACCGGGCGATTGCTATGGGGTCTTGAAACTTCTGGTTCGCCTAATCTTATAGTCCCGGTAGGGCAGGGTAATGAAATCCACAGCATGTAGTTTTTTATTATTTCAAAAAGGATTGGATAAGGCCGGCAACGTCTCTTAAATTAATAAAAAATAAAAATTAAAGAATAAGTGAAAATGAAATTTCTCCTGCTTAACTCTTAAAGAACAAAGGCGGTAGCATACCGTAGTATGCCCTTACAGACTGGAAAGCTGTTTTTAATTTTTTTAGAGGTGAGAATTTAGTAGAATTCAATCTTATGAAATTAAACTCGGGGAGTGAAAATGAGTAGCCATTATTCCAGGAAAAATGGTTGCCGACGATTAAGGTGTTCAGGGCCGAGCAGCGGGAAAGGCTGCCGGTTCAATGCCAAGGCCAAACCGGCCATGATTTTATTTCTCATGTTTCTTTTACTCTCAAGCTTTCTTTTCAATAACCTGACCTTGAAGGCAAAAGCCGGTGAGTTGCCAAAAGCGGCTGGCCCTGAAATAGTGGCCATTACCGGCGCCCGGGTGCTGACTGCCACCGGTCAGAATTATGACCCCGGGACCATTCTCATCAAGGACGGGAAAATTCTGGACATCGGGCCAAACCTGAAAATTCCCCCGGAAGCCAGGGTCATAGATGCTTCAGGCTGCCTGGTCACCCCAGGTTTGTTCGACGCCCATTCTCACCTGGGCCTCGGGCCGAGTGGGGGTGTGACCGAGGACAACGAGATGACCGACCCGGTGACACCCCAGCTCCGGATTATTGACTCCATCCATCCCGAGGGGCTGGG
>JGI12104J13512_1002952_pt1 | contig 10056 bp, 7 predicted proteins | sample TerdegcTABiofilm_FD_13512 | JGI IMG/M metagenome (IMG submission 13512)
CCCGCCGTTCGCTCACCACGATCGACGGGATCGAGCTGGAAAAGTCCGCCCCGGAGATCCACCCCGAGCTGGCCAACACGATGATCGAATGGTCGGACTTCGTGGGGGCGATCCGTCTGGTGGGCCAGGAGCGGGAGCTCGTCCTGTGCGAGACGCCGCAACTGGTGGCCAAGAACCGCTATGGTATTGCGGAGAGCCTGCCGTTGTCGTGGCCGGCCTTTGTGGCGGCGATCAGTAACCACAACCCCAAACCACAAGGAGACTGAAAGCATGGTCAATCTGGCCGGATTTGATGCTTCTCAAGTTGAGCCCGCAACCACCTTCGATCCCATCCCCGCCGGGAAGTACCTGGCGATGATCACGGCCTCGGAGATGAAGCCGAACAAGGCAGGCACGGGCAGCTACCTCGAGCTGACCTTCACGATTCTCGAGGGGGAGCACAAGGGCCGACAACTCTGGGCGCGGCTCAACCTGGACAACCCCAACGAGATGGCAGTGAAGATCGCCCGGGCTGAGCTTTCGGCCATCTGCCGGGCAGTCGGCGTTTTGACTCCACGCGACAGCACCGAACTGCACAACCTGCCGCTGGTGATCAAGGTGGCCTGCAAGAAACGTCTAGACACCGACGAGATTGATAACGTCATCCGTGGTTACGAGAAGCGGGACGTGGCAACGAGTCGACCCCAACAGGCCTCATCTGGTACGCCGCCGTGGCGACGGTAATTTTTCACACCTGCGAGGCGGGGTGGCGTGAGCGTCTGTGCTCGAGACTCCCCGGACCCGCCTCGCAGGCTATTCGTGAGAGTAGAGCTAATGGGCACTAAATCACAACGCAAAGGCGCACGCGGCGAACGGGAGGCGGCGGCCGAGATCGCGCGGCTGTTCCGGGTCGAGGCCCGCAGGGGTAGACAGTACTGCGGCGACCCGGAGGCCCCCGACGTGCGAACGGCCATTGATCAAGTCCATTTCGAGGTGAAGCGGACTGAATGGCTGCGGCTCTATCCGGCCCTGGCACAGGCGTCCGCTGACGCAGGCAATGAAAAGATTCCCGTGGTCCTGTACCGCAGCAACCACCAACCGTGGGTGGCCATCGTCAGGCTCGAAGACCTGCCCCGGTTGGCCGTACAGCTCTATCTGACCCTTACTCGGAACCACTAACCAAAGATGCTTCGCCCCTACCAGCAGGCGGCTGTGGAGGCCGTCTACGAGCACCTGCGGACCCGCGACGACAACCCGGCGGTGGTGCTACCCACGGGCTGTCATGCCAAAGGCCACCCGATCCTCATGTATGACGGGACGGTCAAGCCGGTCGAGCAGATCCGCGTGGGGGACGAACTCATGGGGCCGGATAGTCAGCGACGGCGGGTGTTGGCGCTTTGCCGTGGCGAAGACGAGCTGTTCCGAATCCGTCCGCGCCGCGGTGAAGCCTTCGTCGTCAATGCCCAGCACGTCTTGTCCTTGGTTTGTACAAGGGAAGGAAAACCTTATCCCAGCTCCTGTCAAGGAGGCGAGATCGAGCACGTCACGGTGGCGGAATACCTTCGCAAACCGAGATCATGGAAACACCTTCGCAAGCTCTATCGGGTGGCGGTCGACTTCCCCGGGGCTCGCGACTTGCCCATTCCCCCCTATGTGCTTGGGCTCCTGTTGGGCGACGGCTGCCTGCGCCAAGGGTGTTCCCTCATCACGGCTGACGAACCGCTGGCGGATAGTTGGGAACGCTATGCGGACCAGATCGGCTGCGACGTGACCGTCTTCTCGGAAGGGAAAAGCTGCCCCACGTACAGCTTGCGGCGACGGCAGGGCAAGTACAACGTGCTGACGCAAGCCCTGGAGCAATTGGGTCTGGCGGGGCAAGACTCGGCGGGCAAGTTCATCCCCCATGCCTATCTGACGGCGACTCGGCAGGATCGGCTGGGTCTCCTGGCCGGCCTGATGGATACGGATGGCTCGCTGAAGCGATGCGGCTTCGAGATCACCACCAAGTCGCAAGAATTGGCGGCCGATATCGTGTTTCTGGCGCGGAGCTTGGGGTTCGGCGCCTCCTGCCGGCAGAAGTATTCCTACTGCCAGACGGGCGCGGGGGGATGGTTCTTTCGCATCCACATCTACGGAGACCTTGAGCAGATTCCCACCCGGCTGACACGGAAGCAAGCTTCACCACGCCGCCAAAAGAAGTCCGTCTTGCGGACGGGGTTTTCCGTTGAGCCTTGCGGCCGGGGGCCCTTCTATGGCTTTGTGCTCGACGGGGACCACCGCTATGTCGACGGGCACTTTATGGTTCATCACAACAGCGGCAAGTCCTGGGTCATTGCCCAGTTGGTCCGAGACGCCGTCCTCCGCTGGAAGGGACGGGTGCTGATCTTGGCCCACGTCAAGGAACTCTTGCAGCAGAACGCCGAGAAGATACGCCGGCTCTGCCCCGAGGTGCCCATCGGTATCTACTCGGCGGGGCTGAACCGCCGGGAGACGGACAGCCCGGTGATCGTGGCCGGCATCCAGTCGGCATACAAGCGGGCAGCGGAATTAGGGCCGTTCGACCTCGTCATCGTCGACGAGTGCTTCCCTGCCGGCACGAAGATCTCCACCCCACGTGGCCATATAGCGATTGAAGATGTGTCCATCGGGCAGCCTGTCCACACAGCCCTCGGCGTGGGCGAGGTCGAAGCGATCTCCGCCAGACCCGCCCACAAGCTACTTGAGCTGGAGTTTGAGAATGGTGGAATCCTGCGATGCACCCCCAACCATTTGCTCTTCACCGAACAAGGATGGCGAGAGGCGCAGACCCTGGAGGTGGGATCGCGTCTTTTCAGCAGAGAAGACGTGCAAATATTGCGGAGCCTTGATGCGTCCGAGAATCTACACCAACCCAGATGGCAGCCCCAGGGTGTGCCAGTCGGAAAGCGAGTGGAATGCCCAGGAGTATTGTTCGGCGAAGTGCGGCGCACAGACGAGGCGGAAACCGCGCCCGCCGAAGCCGCCGTCATGGCGGTCGGTCAGAATTCATTCCGCCAAAAAATGGTGCGAATGTTGCGGGCGCGAATTCCGTCCGTGGATCAAGCTGGACGCGACAGGGAAGATGATCAGTTATATGCACGAGCACCTCTGGCGCAAGCAACGTTTTTGCTCGATCTCCTGCGCCAAGAAGGCAGAAAATGCCATGTGGATACCAGGCGTTCGAACGCGAGTCAGCCAGACCCTCAAACAGCGTGGCCATGCGCCGGTTGCGCGCGGCGGCAACGGGAAGCTTACCATGCCACAGATTCGACTGCTCGCAATCCTTGGGCCACCGTGGTGCCCGGAGTTGGTGGTCTCCACGGGGCGGCCTCGTCCGTTTGGGTTGCCGAAGAATGTCAAGATCGACCTTGCCCATCCGCAAAAGAAGATCGCCATCGAACTGGACGGTCCGTCGCATCAGTCGCCCAGGAAACGCGAGGCCGACAAACGGAAGGTCTCATACTTGCTTCGCAACGGGTGGTGCGTATTACGGCTATCGAATGCCAAAGCCCTGTGGCTGTGTTCAATCTGCAAGTCGCAGGACACCCTTCTTACTATGCTGGCGGAGTACTTGCACACAACTGTCACCTGATTCCGCCGGACGGCGAGGGGATGTACCGCACCTTCCTTGCCGACGCGAAGGTCGTCAACCCGCACCTGCGTGTCATTGGCCTGACGGCCACGCCATTTCGGCTGTCCAGCGGGCCGATCTGCACGCCCGAGGGCATCCTCAACCACATCTGCTACGAGGTGGGCGTGCGGGAACTCATCCGCGACGGCTATCTGTGCCCATTGGTCACCAAGGCTGGGATCAACAAGGCCGACTTCGGGCGGCTCCACGTCCGCGGCGGGGAGTTCGTGGCCGACGAGGTGGAAGCGCTGATGGATGCCGACAATCTGGTGATCGCAGCGTGCAGCGAGATCGTGGCGCATACCCACAATCGCCAGAGTGTGTTGGTGTTCACTTCCGGCGTGAAGCACGGGCGTCATGTGGCCCGGGTGCTGGCCGAGATGTCCGGGCAAGAGGTGGGGTTTCTGGACGGCCAGACGCCGGCTGCCGAGCGGGCAGAGCTCATCGCTCGGTTCCGCAGAGAAACTACCACAGGACTCTTGCCGCGGGCCCCGCTCAAGTACCTAGTCAACGTCAACGTACTGACCACTGGCTTCGATGCCCCCAACATCGACTGCGTGGCCATCCTGCGTCCCACGATGTCGCCGGGACTCTGGTATCAGTGCGTCGGTCGCGGATTCCGCCTACATCCCGGCAAGCAGAACTGCCTCGTCTTGGACTTCGGCGGTAACGCCCTGCGCCACGGGCCGGTGGATCAACTGAAGATGCCCGAAGCGCCCGGGCGCGGCAGCGGCGAGGCGCCGGCCAAGGAGTGCCCCGAGTGCCACGCAGTCATTGCTGCCGGTTACGCCACCTGTCCTGAGTGCGGGCACAAATTCCCGCCCCCGGAAAGGCAAAAGCACGATACCAGGGCCAGTGAAGCTGGCATCCTCTCCGGCCAGGTGACAGACACCGAATACGAGGTGCACGACGTCCGCTACAGCGTCCACATCAAGCGCGACGCCCCGCCGGATGCCCCCCAGACCATGCGGGTGGATTACCGGATCGGGCAGTTCACCTGGGTTTCGGAGTGGGTCTGCTTCGAGCACACCGGCTACGCCCGCTGGAAGGCCGAGCAGTGGTGGCGCAAGCGTTCGCCAGATCCGATTCCGGAGACGGCCGAGCGGGCCGTGGAAATTGCCGAGGCAGGCGGCCTGGCTATAACCCAGCGAATCGTAGTGCGAACGGTGGCCGGCGAGAAATTCGACCGCATCGTGGGCTACACGCTGGGACCGATGCCGGAGCCGGTGTATAGCACCGCCGCTGAGTGTGACCTGGACGACGTTCCGTTCTAAGGAGAAACAAGATGGATGAGGCTGTCGGAGGACCACAGGACCAACTGGCCCGTTTCGCCACCGGCGCGGTGCGTGGCACCGACGCCGACGGCGAGCGATGGGACTTGATTACACCGATCGGGCTGCGGCGCCTGGCCCAGACCTGTGCCGAGGGGGCCCGCAAGTACGGCGAACACAACTGGACCCGCGGCATCCCTGCCAGTGTGATGCTCAACCACGCCATCCGGCATCTCTACCTGTACCTGCAAGGCGACAAGGGCGAAGACCACCTGGCCCACGCGGCGTGGAACATCCTAGGGGTGTGCCATTTCGAGGAGGCGCTGCCCGAGATGATCGACATTCCGGCGAGGAAACAGGGGGAGTAGGGCGATGTTCAGCACCTCTTGGAACGCACCGTCCCGCAACCTCACTTGTGGCCATTGGCAGACAGAAGCCGAGGCGGAGGAAGACTTGGTGCGATTCCTAAAGCAGTCCCAGATCTTTGTCGTCTATCGCCAAGTCGACGGTGAACCATTGTGGAAACACCACTTCCAACAGTTCCACGGAGTCCGCGCCGACCTGCTGCTGCTACCTGATAGCAAGTTGCTGGAATACGGTTGGCAGTATGGCGCTATCGTAATCGAGGTTAAACGCTCTGGTGAAAAAATCGGCCCGGGATTGAACCAGGCGCTCGACTACACGAACGCTGCTTTCTATATCGACGGCGGCGTGGCCGTCGTGCCGACCTTCGCTTTTCTCTTCCCTGTGCCCAAACAGGCGGAAGCCCTCGCCAGCATTATGGCACACCAGCACCTCGGTAGTGCCTTCTTCTCCCATGACAGCCTACACCTGTACTGCGGCGAAAGTCGCATCCTGAGCCTCTTGGATGATGGCGAAGTCCGTTTAGGCCGCATGGACATAGGACGGCGATTGGGGGCCCGCTAGATGCTGCAGTTGCTGGAAAACCTGTTCAGCGAGGCACTCGCACCCGAGCGGCGAATCGCCGTATTCACCACGCCGGGGCGGCAGACGCGGCTCTTCGCCGACTACCAGCAGTTGGCCGAATACGCTAGCCAGCAAAGCCGCACGCAGAACGTGTATTTCGGCCTTGGGCTGATTGCCGGCTGCCCACAGGGACGTGGGAAGCTAGCCGACATCGCCGGTATCGGCGGCTTGTGGTGCGACATCGACGTAGCAAGCGACGCTCACCCGAAGGCCAATCTGCCGACAAGCATCGACGAGGCCCGCGGCCTCCTGGCCGAGATGCCACTGTCGCCCTCGGCCATCGTCCACAGCGGCCACGGGGTGCATGCATACTGGTTTCTGCACGAACCCTGGCTATTCGCCGATGACGCGCAGCGCCAGCAGGCCGCCACGCTGGCCAAGGGTTGGCACGGGCTGGTCTGCCGCAAGGCCGCCGCGCGAGGCTGGGCGTTGGAGAACCTCGGCGACTTGACCCGCGTGCTGCGGCTGCCGGGGACGCTCAACCACAACGGCACACACACGCCGGTCGAAGTGCGTATCCTGGAGTTCGAACCCAGCCGCCGTTACGCCCCCGACGATTTTGAGCCATACCTCCCCATCGAGCCGGAACCTGCCACGGAAAGTGTAGGCGAACTGGTGATCAGCCCGGGGGCCGAGCCGCCGCTGGACAAGTTCGCGGAAGCCGTCCGCTCGAGCCCCCTGTTCTGGCAGACATGGAACCGGCAGCGGACGGATTTGGCCGACTCGTCCGCCAGTGGCTACGACCTGAGCCTGGCCACGCTGGCTGTGCTTCAGGGCTGGAGCGAGCAAGAGGTGGCCAATCTGTTGATCGCCTTCCGGCGCAAGCACGGCGAGAAGCCGGAAAAGGCCCTTCGGCCGGACTACCTGCGGCGCACCATCGCCAAGGCCAGACATGCCGGGCCGGCCAGCGAACCCGTGGACCTGTCGGCCATCATTGGCTCAAGCAACGCACTACCCCCAGCCGAGCCCACGGCGCCCGACCCCGGCCCCATGCCGGAAGACCTCTTAGACGTGCCCGGCTTCATTCGGCAGGTGGCGGACTACACGCTGGCCGTCTCGCCCTATCCCCAGCCGGCCCTGGCGTTCGCCGCAGCGCTCGTGCTCCAGGCCTTCCTGGCCGGCCGCAAGGTACGCGACGCGGCCGACAACCGCACCAACCTCTATGTCCTAGCCCTGGCCAATAGCGGCGCAGGCAAGAACGAGCCCCGCAAAGTCAACCAGAGGATCTGCGTCGAGGCCGGGCTGCAGGACTGCCTGGGCGACGCCTTCGCCTCCGGGGAAGGCATCGAGGACCGCTTGTTCCTCACGCCCTCGGTCCTGTTCCAGACCGACGAGATCGACGGCCTGATGAACGCCATCAACCGGGCCTCCGACGCCCGTCATGAGGGCATCATGAACGTATTGCTGAAGATGTACACCTCAAGCAGCACCATCTATCCCATGCGGGTCAAAGCTGGGGGCCGCTCCCCCGGGGTGATCGACCAGCCGTCGCTGTGCATGCTCGGCACGGCCGTGCCTAAGTACTACTACGAGGCCCTGAGCGTCCGCATGCTCAACAATGGCTTCTTCGCCCGGCTGATCGTGCTGGAGGCGGGCAAGCGCGGCCGGGGCCAGACGCCGCTGTCGCGGCCGATCCCAGAGGCCATCCTGTGCACCGCACGCTGGTGGGCCGACTTCCGGCCCGGCGAAGGCAACCTTCAGAACTGGCACCCCATCCCGGTCTGCGTGGAGGCGACGCCGGAAGCTGAAGCGGCGTTGGAGGAGTTCCGTGAATTGGCCGACGATCGCTACGCCGAGGCCGAGGACCGGGACGACCTGGCGGGCATGGCCATCTGGGCTCGGGCTTACGAGAAGGCCCGCAAGCTCGCGCTGATCTACGCAGCCAGCGAGAATCATCTCCAGATGCGGATTGATGAGCCTGGGGTGCGTTGGGCCTGCCGGTTTGTGGACTACCAGACGCGGCGGATGCTCTTCATGGCCGGCCAGCACGTGGCTGAAGGCGAGTTCGACGCCCGCTGCAAGCGAATGCTCGAGGTGCTTGGAAACTGGCGGAAGCGTCGCGGCGACGACTGGATGCCCCATTGGTATCTGTCGCGACGGCTTGGTTGGAGCGACCGAGACATCGAAGAGGTGCGCAACGCACTGGTGAGCCAGCGACGCATCGCCTACGAGATCGGCTCGACGAACGAAGGAGGACGCATTGGACAGCGCTATCGGCTCTTGCATTGACCGCCAGTTACCGCCTCAAAAGTCGGTAACTGGCAATAGCTGCGCCCAATTGCCGACCAAACCGCCTAATTACCGCCTAGGCAAAGGCGGTAACTGGAAAAGACGTAAATGTATAAATAATAAATACTTACTTCTTCTTCTTCTTAGTTACCGCCTATTCCGCCCGCCCACCCACGCGCGCGAGCCTGTGCGCGCGTACGCGCGTGAGGGGGCGGTCGGCGGTCAATTAGGTACTTCCTGGCAAAACCCCACCGAAGAGGCGTGCGGGAACGGGGCCGGGATTGGGCAGAGTTTGTTACTGTCCGGATTTTGCCAACCGTTCGGAAGGAATGAACCGTGAGTCGAGGTGGCCCCTATGGAGACGCAATGCAGGTCCCCAGATTGGGACAAAGCCCTCCGGAAGATGGTCCTGCAACTGACCGCAGAATCCCGCAGAGGGCGCAAGTGGACGGCCCCTTGGTATCGCGCTATCCAGAGCATGGTGAAGGCGTGGTCCATCCGGCACAGCATGGGGGACAGCCATCGTCCCAAGCAACCGCCACAAGCGGTTCACTCATGGAGACAGTTCGCCCGGCAGGCGGTGGCGGCGATGGCAGCCAGCGCGGCGAGCCCGCGTCCGGGGACCTGGGCGTATTGGGCGCATCTCCGGGCTCATCCGATGGTGCGATACATACCCAAGAAGCGACGGAAGGGTTCCTGCGAAGGCTCCGAGTTTCCCAACTCGCCAGGCTGCTGAACGCCACACCCTTGGGGGAAGTCGTCAACGAGCGGCAGATCTACCGCCACCGGATGCGCAGTGGGGACCGTTTCTGCGTAGCCGGCCGGATGGACCTGTATGCCTACGGGGCGTGGTTGGTCCAGCAAAGGCATTCGGCGCGACGAGGAAGGCGATGCGCAACCGTCTCCGTCGGTGAGGTGTGGGATCTGCTGCGCCGCCAGGCTTTCCGATGTGCCTTGTCCGGCCGTCCCCTCACACCCGAATCCGCCGCTTTGGACCACATCCTTCCGGTGAGTCGGGGCGGGAAACATTCCATCGAAAACGCTCAGGTCCTACACAAGGAGGTCAACCGCGCTAAGGGCACGCTGACCAACGAGGAATTCATCCAGCTCTGCCACGAGGTCGTGGCGCATGTCGGGCAACACGAAGCGCAAGGAGGCAAGGCATGAACATCGAACTTTGGAAACCGGGCCGCATCCGGCCGTCCGGACAACCAGGCCGGCGGGATTTGCCCGTAAAGGCCCCCACGAGGCCCGTAGCGGGCCGAGCGCGGGAATAGTGGACAATCGTATACCCAAAAGGACCGAAGGCCCCCCACAGGGCCACCAGGGGCCTAGAAAGGGGCGAGCGCTACCTGTGGTGGGGGAAGTGGGGCTGGCCCTCGCGTCCAGGGCGTATCCGGGTGGACCCAATTCCAGTGCCACAGCCACGGAGGGAAGGATGGAAATCGAGCTTTGGGAACTCAGTCGCATCAGGCCCTACGACAAGAACCCCCGGCACAACGACCAGGCCGTGGAGGCCGTGGCCCGGTCGATCCGGGAGTACGGCTTCAAGCAACCCATCGTGGTGGACGCCGACGGGGTGATCATCGTCGGCCACACCCGCTGGAAGGCGGCCCGTAAGCTGGGCCTGGAGAAGGTCCCCGTCCACGTGGCCCGGGACCTGTCGCCCGAACAGGTCAAGGCTTACCGCATCGCCGACAACAAGACGGCCGAGCTGGCCGAGTGGAATTATGAGCTCTTGCCCATCGAGCTGGGCGAACTGGCGGGGATGAACTACGACCTGGGCCTTCTGGGTTTCTCGGAAGAGGAGTTGGCCAAGCTGCTCGACCCCGGCGTGAAGGAGGGACTCACCGATCCGGACGAAGTTCCCCAGCCGCCCGACGAGCCGATCACGCGGCCAGGGGACCTGTGGCTTCTGGGCGAGCATCGGCTGCTCTGTGG
>JGI12104J13512_1002965_pt1 | contig 10021 bp, 8 predicted proteins | sample TerdegcTABiofilm_FD_13512 | JGI IMG/M metagenome (IMG submission 13512)
GGGTAAGAGAAGGAGAAAGGAGTTGCTGTCTGATGAAATCGCATACCAGGTACCTCTGGTTCAACACCCAAAAGCGGCGGGAATATATCAATATCACTGAAGAGGTGGAAGAAGCTGTCCGGGAAAGCGGCATACGGGAGGGGATGGCCATTGTTTCGGCCATGCACATCACGGCCGGAGTGTATGTTAACGATGCTGAACCGGGGATTATCCAGGACATTGACGAAATGCTCGAAAGGGTTGCCCCCTTTGGAAAGCACTACCACCACCACCAGACAGGTGAGGACAATGGTGACGCTCACCTGAAAAGTATTCTTGTCCACCACCAGGTAATTATCCCCATAACAAACGGCAAATTAGATTTAGGGCCGTGGCAGCAGGTCTATTATGCCGAATTTGACGGGCAGCGCAAAAAAAGAGTGATTATCAAGGTGCTGGGGGATTAAAATCAGTGTGGTGCAGCATCTGCCTGAGTATTTAAAGGAGTTGACAACCATGCCTGTACTTTCGGAAGCAGGTCAAAAAGTCTTCGACGCCCGTTACGCGGCGCGGGACGATAACGGCGAAATAATTGAAACTTTCGAGCAGGCGGTTTACCGGCTGGCTAAAGCGGCGGCGTCGGCCGAAAAGGAAAACCAGAGCCATTGGGAAGAGAAATTTGCGGACATAATCGGGAACCTGCTGTTTATCCCCTCCACCCCGGTCTGGGCCAACGTAGGCAAACCGGACCGCCCCTGGCAGCCGGCGGCCTGTTTTGTGCTTTCCATGGAGGACTCGCTGGAATCCATGTATGAGACACTCAAGCAGACCGCCCTGGTATTCAAGTCCGGCGGTGGTGTGGGCTATAACTTCAGCTCCATAAGGCCCAGAGGTTCCCTGGTGCGTTCCACCAAAGGACAGGCCTCCGGAGTGGTGGAGCTGATCAAGTTGTACGACGCCTCTTCAAACATGGTCATGCAGGGTGGCGTGAGAAGGGGCGCTTCGATGGGCATTCTGAATATCGATCACCCGGAGATAGAAGACTTCGTCAGGGCAAAGCTGGACGGGGGGCTTACCAACTTCAACCTGTCCGTCGGCGTGACCGGTGCCTTCATGGAGGCTTTGGAAAACGGCAGTGAATGGCCGCTGGTATTTGGCGGCAGAGTGCATAAGGTAGTGCAGGCAAAAGAGCTGTGGGACATGATTGTCGGTGCGGCCCACGCCTGCGGCGACCCCGGGCTAATATTCCTCGACAGGCTGCAGGAAAGCAACCCCGTCCCGGGCAGGTTTATTAACGCCACCAATCCCTGCGTGACGGGAGATACGTTGATAGCTACGAGCGAAGGATATTTTAAGGTTGAAGAACTTGTCGGACGCCAGTTCGAGGCGCTTGTCAACGGCGTGCCCCACAAAACCGGCGTTGACGGTTTCTTTAAGACCGGCACAAAGCCTGTAATCATGCTGAAAACTGCGGACGGCCGCGAGGTACGGCTTACCGCCGACCACCCCGTTCTGGGTGAATCAGGCTGGGTGCCGGCCGGAAGACTTAAACCCGGCGACAGGGTTGTCATGCACGATCACAGGAGCGGTAAAGGCAGTTGTTCAGCCGTCCGCTCCCTGGAGGACGGGGGTCTGGAAGAAGTTTACGACGTGCAGGTTCCCGGAGCAAACGCGTTTGACGGGAACGGCTTTTACCTGCACAACTGCGGCGAACAGCCGCTGAGCCCCGGCGAGTCCTGCCTCCTGGGAAGCATCAACCTGGCAAAGATGATAGCAGAAGACGGCTCGCTGAACCGCGGCCTGCTGGAGAAAACTGTGAAACTGGCGGTGAGGTTCCTGGACAACCTCATCGATATCGCCGAATACCCGCTTCCCGCGATTGCGGAGGCGACACGCGCTGCCAGGAAGATCGGCCTGGGGTTTACCGGGCTTGCCGATGCCCTGATCAAAGCCGGCCTGCCCTACGACTCAGAAGAGGGCAGGAAATTTGCCGCCGGCATAGCCAGGCTCATGCAGGAGGCCGCCCATGCCGCATCCCGCGATCTGGCCGCCGAAAAGGGCTGCTTTCCCCTGTGGGAACAGAGCGTTTTTTACCCCGCGGAAAAGCGCCGCAATGCTGCCTGCATAACCATAGCCCCCACCGGTTCGGTGACCACTTTGGCCGGCTGCGAGGGCTACGGTGTGGAGCCCATTTTTGCAATTGCCTACAAAAAGTCAACAAACGTAGCCGGTGATTTCGAGGTCTTTTCCCCGCTTTTCCTGGAGGCCTGCAGAAAGAGCGGTGTCCCGGCAGAAGTGCTGTCTGAGGTTGCCAGGCTGGGCACCTGCCAGAATGTCCGCGGGGTGCCGGAGGAAATAGCGCGGGTGTTCAAGGGCGCGCAGGACATCAGCCCGGAGGACCATATCCTGATGCAGGCTGAGGTTCAGAAATATGTCGACAACGCCGTGAGCAAAACGATCAACCTGCCGGAACACGCTGCTGTTGAAGACATCGACAGGTGCTACCGCATGGCCTGCAGCCTTAACCTCAAGGGCATTACTGTTTTCCGCGACGGCTGTAAAAAGGGCACGGTTACGGTGGGCCGGAAAGAAGATGACGGCGAAAGGCCGTCCCTGCGGCGCGGTGAAATCCTGCCGCGCCCGGTGAGCGCCCACGGTGTAACCCACCGGCTGGACAGCGGGTGCGGCAAAATTTATTTAACTGTAAACTACCAGCCTGACAGCGGCGAGATTCTCGAAACCTTCATCACGACCGGCAGCGATGGTGGGTGCCTGATTTACACTGAAGCCACGTCAAGGCTGATCAGCCTTGCCATCCGCGGCGGGATAGATGTGGAGCAGATAATCGAGCAGTTGATGAGCACGCATTCCTGCCCGTCGTATATAGCTGCCAGGAGCAGGGGCAAAAAGCTGTCACCCGGGAAGTCATGCGCTTCGGCGATAGCTCTCAAACTGGCGGAAGTGCAGAGAGACCTGAACGGCGGCGCTTCCAGGCCGGAAAGCGGCACCGGCAATGCAGCTGCTTCCTGTCCTGAATGCGGGCAGGTGCTTGCAAGAGCGGAAGGGTGCCTGGTGTGCAGGGGCTGCGGGTACTCGAAGTGTTGAGTGGTGACAAGCGGTATAAGAGGCCGGCTTAGCGTCCAGCGGATTTAAAGATGTCTTCCAGCGATATTTCTAAGCCGGCCAGAAGGGGCGATGTTAAAATATCGTCATCATCGTAGGCTTGAAACAAAATCCAGTTCTTTTCACCGGGCATAAAAATCTCGACGACCTTGCTTTCAGGGTCAACTATCCAGTATTCTTTTACTCCATGTTTGTAGTACAATTTACTTTTTTCAACCTTATCCCACTTACTTGTGGACGGTGATAGAATTTCAATCACTAAATCGGGAGCGCCCTTGATATTGGCTTCGGTAATGATGTGCAGGCGTTCTTTTGATACAAACAAAATATCCGGCTGTGGCTTGTCTTTTTCGGTTAACAGAACATCTACCGGTGCATAGAAGACTTTGCCAAGGTTGTTATTATCAACAAAGCCGGCGACTTTTCTATAAATCTTGCCGCTTATCTCCTGGTGGATAGTCTTTGGTGCCGGAACCAAAATTAATTTCCCCCCGATTAACTCGTACTGGTTGTTATCGTCGATTTTTAAGTAATCTTCATAAGTGTACGACCTTTCTTGTGTTTCAGCTCGCATGTATGATCACTCCTTTTGCCTAAAGACTACCTTTTTGCATAAATAATGTCAAGCCTGCAGGCAGGCGGCCGGGACAGTCGTCTGTTCCTTCCCTGCAGGCTGACCAGGTGCAACCAGTACGGCCGCTAAAAAGCTGCTGTATTGGTTCGAAAGAGTTTTAGTGGCCGGCATTTAACCTGTCTTTTTGGCGAGCCGGCTGGAAACCCTTTTGCCCATGTCGTCAAAGATGGTGTAAACCACCGGTACCAGCACCAGCGTAATCAGGGTGGAGAGCGTCAGCCCGAAGGCGATAACCACGGCCATGGGGGCCTGGCTTTCAGACCCCTCGCCCCCTCCGAAGGCCATGGGCAAAATGGCCAGCACGGTGGTCAGGGCCGTCATCAATATAGGGCGGAGCCTGATGGGGCCTGCTTCCAGTATGGCCTGATTTCGCTCATAACCCCTTTTCCTGAGAGTGTTGATATAGTCAACCAGCACAATGGCGTTATTCATGACTATACCGATGAGCATTATAGCCCCCAGGAGGGCGGGTACGCTGATGGAGTGTCCTGTAAGCCCCAGCCCCAGGATCACCCCGACAAATGTTGGCGGCAGGCAAAACATGATTATGAAGGGCTGGAAGAGTGACTCAAACTGGGCCACCATAACCATGAAGACAAGCACCACCGAGAGGAGCATTGCATTGCCCAGGGAGCTGAAAGATTCAGCCATATCCTCAGCCTCGCCGCCGAACTCAATCATGTAACCCTGTGGAAGGGGGAAGCTGCTTAACCTGTTCTGGATATCTTTGTTTACACTTCCGGTGTCGCGCCCGGAGATGTCCGCTGTAACGGTAATCTCTCTGTTTTGCGATGAGCGGTTTATCTGCCGGGGGGCATCCTGGCTTTGGATACTGGCCACTGAACTCAGGGGCACCCTGGCCCCGGTTGGCGACACGATGGTCAGGTCCGGCAGTGTGTTCAGGTTTGCCTTTGCGTTTCTGTCCAGTTTCAGCCTTATGTCCACCTCGTCGTCACCGGTCCGCATCCTGCTCACCACCTGGCCGTCAAAGGAAACAAGCACGGAAGACAGCACCTGAGAGGCTGACAGGCCGTAGCGGGCGGCCTTTTCCCTGTCCACAACAATGTTCATTTCCGGCCTGGTCTCTTCCAGCGAGTTTTTTACATTTCTCACCCCTTCGACTTCTTTGACGATATTGACAATTGAATCGCCGATCTCCTGTAGCATTGCCATATCTTCTCCCCGGACAGTTATTTGTACCGGGCTGCTTGATGATCCCATGGCGGCGCTGCTCACGCTCACAGTTATTTTGGCCCCCGGCACGTTAGACACGGCCCGCCGCAGCTTTTCTGCCCACTCCTGGGTGGTTGCCTTCCTCTGTTCCAAAGGCTTGAGATTGATCTGCAGCGAAGCCTTCTCGCCGCTGGTAATTCCAAGAAAGGCCATGTTTCCGGACCCGACAGTAGAGAAGATCTCCTCTGTGTCGTCGATTTCTTTCTTAATCAGGCTTTCCAGGTTGGCGACCATTTTTACGGTTTCGTCTATTTTGGTTCCCGGGGGCATTTCCACGCTCATGGTTATTTTCCCCTGGTCGGTGGAGGGGATGAATTCCGTGCCAATCAAAGGGGTGGCGGCGATACTTAAAACGAGCAGCACCAGCGTTGCGGCCACTACTTTTTTGCGGTTGCCCAGCGCCCAGCTGAGAATAGCCCTGTAGTAGCTGTTCAGCTTATACAAGAAGGACGAAAAAATTTTCACCGGGTTTTTGGTTTTTAGTCCGGCCAGATTCATCTCCGGCGGCGGGACGTTTTTCAAAAGCTTTGATGACAGCATGGGCACCAGCGTTAAGGCGGTTATAAGGGCGGCTATGTGTGAGAAGCTGACGGTCAGGGCCATAGGTCCAAAAATCAACCTGGCGATGCCCTCGACAAATGCTATGGGTAAAAATACCACCACCTGAGCTGACGCCGAGGCGATAACCGCCGTTCCCACTTCTGAAGTCCCGAGCTTGGCGGCCTCAATTAACCCCATGCCTCTTTCGAGGTGGCGGTATATGCTTTCCAGCACCACCACGGAAAAGTCCACCAGCGAGCCCAGCCCCAGCACCAGACCGCCCATGGTGATAATGTTTATGGACTGGCCTCCGAAATACATCATGGTAAATGTGGCAATAATCGATATGGGTATGGCCAGCGCCACCACGAGCGTGCTGCGGGCGCTGCGCAGGAAGAGGTAAAGTACCGCCACGGCGATCAAACCACCCAGCAGGCCGTGCTTAATTACGTTGTAAATTGACTGCTGGATGAATTCCGAATTGTCCATAATGGTAACTATCCCCACCCCGGAGGGGAGTGTTTTGTTCAGCTCCTCGATTTGGCGGTGAACACTTCTGGCCACTTGGACAGTGTTGGCTCCGGAGGCCTTCATAATATCAATGCCCAGAGAGGGCTTGCCGTTCACGAAGGTATAGCTGTCCACCTTTTTAAAGGAGTCCTCTATTGAGGCGATATCAGACAGGGCAATTGAATTCCCGCCGGACAGGCTTATCCTTATTTTTTTTATGTCCTCGATATTGTTGTATTCGCCGGATACTCTGAGGGAAATTTCACTGGAGCCCTTGTTGATGAAACCCGCGCTGCCGGAAATATTGTCCCCCGCCAGGGCCTGGGATACCTGGGTGATGCTCAGGCCGTACGATTCCATTTTGGCCTGATCCAGATTTACCTGTATCTCTCTTTCCTTGCCTCCGCTTATAGATGCTGAGGCCACGCCCTCTATTCTCTCCAGCTGGGGCTTGATGGTATCTTCGGCTATTTTCTTGAGCTTGACCACATCCGCCCCTTCCACTGCAAGTGACATTATGGCCTGTGAGTTGGGGTCGATTTTCATGGTTCTGGGTGATTGGGCGTCCCGGGGAAGCATGCTCCTGACCATATCCAGTTTTTCCCGCAGGTCATTGACGGCATTATCCACGTTGGTGCCCCAGTTAAACTGGATGATAACCAGGGAGGTGCCATAATTGGATATGGACTGGATCTCCTTTATGTTGCTTACGGTGGATACGGCTGACTCTATGGGCTTGGTGACGGTTTTCTCCACTTCGGCGGGGTCTGCTCCTTCATAAGAGGTGGTGATGACGGCCACCGGTATTTCCATGTCCGGGAACAAATCCACTTTCAGCCGGGGAAGGGATACCAGCCCTACCAGCACCAGCGCTATGATAAACATGGATATGGCCAGGGGGCGGTTGATGGAGATTTCGGATAGCTTCATCAGGACTGTCCTCCTTCCGCCGCGTTCGCCACTTTAACCTTCTGGCCGTCGGCAACGAGCCTGTTTCCATTTACGATAACGGCCATCCCTTCGCTGAGGCCTTCTTTTATTTCAGCCAGTTCGTTAGTTATAATACCTGTCTTTACCTGTTTTTCCCTGGCTATGCCGTCTTCCACTATAAAGACGTAACAGGCGCCGTCCCGCTCTATCAGCGCGCCGGCCGGCACTGTTACCGCTCCTTTGGATATTCCAAGAGGAAGTTGCAAGCTTGCCACCATGCCCGGCTTAATGTCTCCCTGACTGTTATCCAGGGCAATTTCGACTGGAAATGACCGTGTGGCGGTTTCGCTCTTGGGTCCCACGGAAATCACAGTTCCTGAAACCGTCTTCTTCAAGACATCTATGCTTACCGGAACTTGCACCCCCTTTTGGATGGAGCTTATGGCATTTTCAGATACGTTTACCTTTACCTTCACCGTCTCAATGTTGACAACGGTTAAAGCCGTGCTTTGTGGACCGGCCATTTCACCGCTATGTACATTAACAAAGGCAACATGCCCGGATATGGGAGAAGTCACCGAGTAGTTGGCGAGGTTGTCCCGGGCGTTTTGCAGGGCTGCCTCAGCCTGCTTCAGCTGTTCCTCAGCCAGCTGCAGCCCGTAGCCGGCATTGTTGAGAGCACTTTGAGCTTCCTCAAACTGTGATTTGGAAACGACCTGAGCCTGGTAGAGCGCGTTTATCCGGGCGTAGTTTTGTTCTGCATCAGCAAGTGCCTGGCGGGCCTTCAGGACGTTCACCCTGGCTGTGCCCACGGCGGCCTCCGACTGTATAACAGAGTTGCGGGCTTCAGAAGATTCCAGCACCAATAGAACCTGGCCTTTGCTTACTTTGTCGCCGACGGCCACATTGATCGAGCTTACCCGGCCGGAAACTTTCGGCGCGATGTTGGCCTCTTCGCTGGCTATTATTTCACCGGTGGCATCAAGAATGCGGGACATATCGGTAACAGTAGCCGTGACAGTTTCCACCGGCAGCAGGTATTCCTCAACTGCCGGCGGCTTTTTACCGCATCCGGCTAATGATACAACCAGTATCAGTAAAAAAACAAAACGCGCGCACTTCAAATTTTAGCTCCTCCTTTTCCAGGTCTATTGGTACCGGTTTTTGTCTTGCTGGTTGGTAACAGATGCAATAATGTTCACCTCCGGGTTCAGGCAAGCTGTCTGGTTTATTATTTGTTTAATAAGCCTTCAAGGTAAATGTTTATGGCGGTTTTTGCAGTGCGGCGCAGCAGGGAGAGATCTTCGTGCTTGAAGTGCCATCGCATCACCAGTCCGTGAAACATGGTCACAAAAATTTCAGAGGCGGCCCTGGCATCCAGAGGTTTGAATTCCCCGTTTTCAATTCCTTGCTCAATAATAGCCGTAATAATATTCTCTTCCGAGCAGCGATCTACCATATCGCGCAGGCGGCTTAGGACGCTCTCATCCCTGACTGCCATCACAAACTCGTTAATCAGCGAAAGCACCGGCGAGCGCGCCCTTTCAACGGCTAACTCGACAAATTTGCCGAGCTTTGCGGTTGCGGGTTCATCTGGGCTCAGCCGGCCCTCAAATACCTTTTTATTCTCGGCCAGCCATTTTTCCAGCAGGTACAGGAATATTTCCTCTTTGCTCTTAAAGTGCCAGTATATGCCGCCCTTGCTTATCCCGGAAGCCTTCACTATGTTGTCTACCGAAGTGCCGTTGTAGCCCGTAGTGAGAAAGCAGGACAGGGCGGCGTCTGCTATCAAATCCTTCTTAACGTTTCTTTTCAATGTCACCTCTCCTTCCAGACAGACTGGTCGGTCTCTTGTATTTTACGATCCAGTTTATCCCTTGTCAATGAGAATTTTATTCAACAAATATTCAGTTTCCATTCAGCATGCTTTCAGTTATGGACCGGATAATATAAAATAATGACAAACTGTGAAGGTGGTTGGTCGGTAATGCGGCAGCTGAAGGGGAGCAAAATATTATTGGTGGACGATGAACCGAATATACTGCAATTTTTAGAGCTGGGCCTGCAAAATGAAGGGTTTGAAGTACAGACCGCCCAGGATGGTGTGACGGCCATTAATATAATGGTTTTTTATATCGCGCCAGTCCTGTTTTAATGGGGGCATTCATGCGCAGTTTAGCGCGCATGAATGCCGCTGTGTTTTTCAGCATACATTCAGATGACACTCAATCAACGTTCAGTTGCCATTAAGGGAAAATTCAGCTAAAGAGGGTATTATTTTTAGAGCAAATGACCTGGTGTCACTATGGCTTGCTTGTAGGGACAGTGAAGCATGATGAATAAATGGGGGAAGATTGCGATAAAACCGAAACAGGAACAGCGCTTTGACTTAATTCTGATATGTATTGCCTTATTGTCAGCCTTCTTGAATATTTTCAAAATCTGGAACGATCAGTACGCCAACGCCTATTACACGGCAGCAGTAACCAGCATGCTGCAGAGCTGGCATAATTTTTTCTACGCTTCTTTTGATCCGGGCGGATACGTCACGGTGGATAAACCGCCGGTTGCGTTTTGGGTTCAGACGTTATTCGCCTGGATCTTCGGGGTTCACGGGTGGAGCGTGATCCTCCCGCAGGCTTTGGCCGGTACCGGTTCTGTAATATTAATATATTTTCTGGTTAAACCAGCGTATGGTAAAACGGCCGCCCGGTTGGCCGGCCTGATAATGGCGTGTACTCCAATCGTTGTTGCGGTAAGCCGGACGAATAATATTGACAGCCTGCTGGCATTCACGCTCCTGCTCGCAACCTGGATGTTGTTCCGCGGGATCAGGAACCGGAAAGTGTCTTGGGTTCTTGGTGCCTTTGCCGTGACCGGTATCGGCTTCAATATGAAGATGCTCCAGGACGCCCGACCGGCAACAGGCGCCGCAAGACGGTGACAACCTGCCCTACGGGCAGCAGGTGCGGCAGGCCGTAAGCGGCATGCCCGGTCAGCAGCAACCGCCGCAGGACGGGAACAGCCTGCCGGGGGGAACACCTCCGGGCGGCTATGGGAGACAGGGGCAGG
>JGI12104J13512_1002968_pt1 | contig 10010 bp, 6 predicted proteins | sample TerdegcTABiofilm_FD_13512 | JGI IMG/M metagenome (IMG submission 13512)
GGCTGCGAGGCCGGCTGGGCCTGGGTCTGTTTATCGTCTTTTTCATCCTTCTTGAGGTTCAACACCTGCACTGGCCTGCTGCCGTAACGGTAGATGGTGATGCCCTTTAACCCCTGATGCCAGGCCAGGGAATATGCCCGGCGAATGGCATCCTTTGTGGCGTTTTCCGGAAAATTTATGGTCTTGGATACCGCATTATCTGTATGCCTTTGAAATGCGGCCTGAATGGCTATGTGGTCATCGGGCGAGACGTCCATAGAGGTCACAAATACCCGTTTGATCTCCTCAGGTATCTCCTTGAACCCCTGAATGGAACCAGCCTGGGCTATGCGCTCCAGCAGCTCTTCTGAATAGATACCCGCCCTTTGAACCGCCTTCAGAAAGAGGGGATGGGCCTCCGCCAGTTCTGTTCCGTCCAGAACACGCTTGATGTAACTGATGGCGAAAAGCGGCTCTATGCCGCTGGATGCGCCAGCTATCATGCTGATGGTGCCGGTGGGAGCGATGGTGGTGGTGGTTGCATTGCGCATGAAGGGCGTCTCCGGCCTGTCGTAGATGCTGCCCTTATAGGCCGGGAAATTCCCCCGTTTTTGAGCCAGTTCCGCGGATTTCCTCTTGGATTCCCTGTCTATGAAGGACATGACCTCCTCTGCCACCAGTATGGCGCCATCGGAGTTGTATGGTATGCCCAATGAAATGAGCATGTCCGCAAAACCCATGATACCCAGGCCTATCTTACGGGTACGCAAGGTATTTTCCCGAATTTGAGGCAGGGGGAAACGATTGGCGTCAATGACATTGTCCAGGAAATGTACGGCCTTGTGCACGGTTTCGCTCAGGCTTTCGTAGTCGATTTCTCCTGCTTTTACGAATTTGGCCAGATTGATGGAACCAAGATTGCAGGATTCATAGGGCAGAAGCGGCTGCTCACCGCAGGGATTGGTGCTCTCGATCTCACCCAAGTGAGGCGTGGGATTGGAGCGGTTTATGCGATCCAAAAATACTATCCCTGGTTCGCCACTGCTCCAGGCTGATTCTACAATGAGATCAAATATATGTTTTGCGGAGATACGCCTGACTTCTTCCCCTGTTCTGGGATTTTTCAGGGCATAGTCATCCCCCCGCTCCACAGCCCACATAAACTCCTCTGTAAGGGCCACGGAGATATTGAAATTATTCAAACGGTCTGTCTTGGTCTTGCAGGTGATAAACTTTTCAATATCCGGGTGATCCACTCTCAAAATCCCCATATTGGCACCCCTACGAGTCCCCCCCTGTTTTATGGTCTCTGTGGCCACATCAAATATGGTCATGAAGGAGATGGGACCGCTGGCCACGCCATGGGTGGTCTTGACTGGATCGCCCTCTGGCCGAATGCGGGAAAAGGAAAAGCCTGTACCGCCACCGCTTTTATGAATCATGGCCGTATGCTTGACCGTCTCGAAGATGCTCTCGATGGCATCCTCCACCGGCAGCACAAAACAGGCAGACAACTGCCCCAGTTCTCTGCCTGCATTCATAAGGGTGGGTGAATTGGGCAGAAAACGCATACTGGTCATCTCCTCATAAAATACAGATGCCAAGGCGGAGATGTCTGCGGTTTTATCGTATATGCTATCGGAGGAAGCCACTGCATGGGCGACGCGTTTGAACATATCCTCCGGCGTCTCGATTACATTGCCATTTTCATCCTTGCGCAGATAACGCTTGGCAAGCACGACCAGGGCATTTTGAGTGAGGGGCAGATTGGTCTTGGGGAGCTGCATCTTTTTGTCCATAATCTTCTCCATTAAATTATAAATTTTTTAATTAAACCCTAAAATACCATATATTGTGGCGATATGCCTTAATGGCAACTGCATGTTGTGTATGTGTAATAAAAAAGCCGATGACTGTCAATCCCCTGCACAAAAGAAGGTAGGGGCGACCGGCCGGTCACCCCTACTTCTAATAACAGGTTTTTTTGTTTTTGTGGGCGAGGGCAGCCGATATTTGTTTCATGCCCCACATAACCGCCCTTCTTGGCGGAGAATGTGACTGTCCTTTTTTCTGTCCGAAGAATATTTTTTCTTCAGCGGTGGTACAAAGCGGTTGTCATTGCGCCACGCGCCGAGGCCTCGGCCCGAAGGCGAGCGAAGCGAAGCAATCCCCAGTAATAACATGTTTTTGTTTTTAGGGTGATGAGCAGGACAGGGAGTTGTCATTGCGAGCGAAGCGAAGCAATCCCCTGCACAAAAGAAGGTAGGGGCGACCGGCCGGTCACCCCTACCTTCTAATAACATGTTTTTTTGTTTTTGGGGCGAGGGCAGCCGGCATTTGTTCCATGCCCCACATAACCGCCCTCCCTGGCGGTAATGTGGGGCCGGCGCCCTCCATGGCGCCTATTCCACAAACACCGCCTGCCCTCGCCCTTCCCCACCTCCACATTCTACCTCAGAAGCCGCTTAAAAAAGGCATAGACCCCCTGGACTTTGCTTAATACCCTTTCTGAAACCCCACGCCCAACCGTAAACGACGCTTTAACGCAGCACATCCCCTTTGAATTTTGGTTATTATGAGGATAAAGGCCAATTCTGCATTTTTTATTGGCAGAAATACCAGCTCATTATCAACAGTAGGTCCATCAGTTATCAGTAGGATTACATCAGGAATGGATAGGGAACCCGTTCTGGGCATGGAGTTCCGCATGGACGAAAAGGGCGGCAGTGGTGAAGTGTTTGTGAAATAGGCGCCATGAAGGGCGCCGGCGGCGCATCCTGCCATGAAGGGCAGTTATGCGCCGCATGGAACAAATGCTTCACCGCTGCCGACCCCAAGAAAATGATGTCTTTTTTGTATTCATTAAAAATGTTATTTAGGAACGTATCTGCCATTGTTCTGTTTTTCCCTTCTGTCTCATCGCACTTGTTGTTTTTTACAGTTTTAATACATGGTGATAATTCAATGTCTGGGCGATGAGCAGCCGACCATCCCTACTCTTGTAAGGGCCGTGAGTTTGGAATATAAAAAGGGAATTATTTATCAGCCGGAGGCAGGCAATTGGAGATTCGACTCTACAACACACTCACCCGCACCAAAGAGGTCTTTCAGCCCCTTGAGACTGGCAATGTCCGCATGTATGTCTGCGGCATAACCGCATACGACCGCTGCCACATAGGCCACGCCCGTTCCGCCATAGTATTCGACGCCATGGTCAGATACCTCAAGGCCATCGGACTAAATGTAACCTTTATTCGCAATTTCACAGACATAGACGACAAGATCATAGCCAGGGCCAAGCAAGAAGGCATCGACTCCAAGGCATTAGCCGAACGGGAGATTCGCCACTACTATGAAGACATGGACAGGCTTGGAGTGCTGCATGCCACCTTTGAACCCAAGGCCACGGAGCACATTCAGGAGATCATAGATATGATACGGCTCCTGATTAAAAAGGGGCATGCCTATGAGGCGGAAGGGGATGTCTATTTTGCTGTGCGCACCTTCCCTGACTACGGCAAGCTCTCCAATCGCAAGCTGGACGAGCTCAAGGCAGGCGCCCGCATCGAGCCTGGCGAAAAAAAGAAGGACCCCCTGGACTTTGCCCTGTGGAAGGCCGCCAAGCCCGAAGAACCAGCCTGGGACAGCCCCTGGGGCAAGGGCAGGCCTGGGTGGCACATAGAGTGTTCGGCCATGTCCCGCAAGTACTTAGGCGACACATTTGACATTCACGGCGGCGGGCTGGACCTCATCTTTCCACACCACGAAAACGAGATAGCACAATCCGAGGCAGCCACTGGCAAACCCTTTGCACGCTACTGGCTGCACAACGGCTTTGTCACCATCAACAATGAAAAGATGTCCAAGTCCCTGGGCAATTTCATCACCATTCAGGAGATACTCACTCGGCATCACCCTGAAACCCTTCGGCTATTTCTGCTCTCCAAACACTACAGAAGCCCCCTGGACTACTCAGAAGAGGCCATCTCCAATGCCAGAACAGCCCTTTGGCGCATCTATTCGGCCATTGCAGAGGCCAACCACCTGACAGCCCAATGCAAAAAGGAAAGACCCATTTCCGAATCGGCCAAGATGAATATAGCGATTTTACAAGACATTCCTGCCCGTTTTCATCAGCACATGTCCGATGACTTCAATGCCGCTGGCGCCTTGGGGGTGATCTTTGAGGGGGTGAAGGCCCTAAATCGTCTGATGCAAGAGGCGAATCAAACGCCCTCGCAGGCCCTTCTCAGCGCCATAACCAAAGGGGCCCAATCCATTCAAGACCTGAGCCAGGTCCTGGGGCTGCTGCAACAGGAGCCGCTGCGTTTTCTACACGATTACAACCTGGAATACCTGGCCCGACAAGGCATGAGCGAGGCACATCTGCAGGCACTCATAGAAAAACGGGCCGCAGCCCGACAACAAAAGGACTGGGGCACAGCGGATGCCATTCGAAGCGAAATGGAGGCCAAGGGGATTTTGCTCAAGGATACGCCTCAAGGCACCACCTGGACGGTCAAGGAAAAGGAGCTGTAAATAAATATGAAGCGGATCGGAATATGGCTGAAATGCGCAAGGATGCCCCAATGAAGCCCGACTCCAATGCTCAAAACAAAAATAGCCAGACATCTGCAGGCCGCCAAAGACGCTCAAAACGCACCTACACCTGCCATGCCTGCGGCAGGACCTTGCCCTTTTGCTGGAACTGCCAGTGCGGATTTGCCATCTGTGACGACTGCATGAAGAAAAACCAGTGGGGCATGAGCAACGGCCCCACCTGGATCTGCCCGGACTGTGAGCGCATTCACATGTTTTGAGAATAAATCACAGGGCATCAGCCTCGGCCTCCACCTCCTTTACCATATCTTCGATGAGTTGAAGGCCGCTCATCCAGAAATCCCTGGAGTTTATGTCCACACCAAAGGGTCGCATCAATTCCTCCGGTGTCTTGCTGCCGCCTGCGGCTAACAGCTCCAGATACCTCTCCACAAACCCCTGCATTCCATTCTTGAACAGGGCATAGAGCGAGAGCACCAGAAGTTCCCCAAAGGCATAGGCATAGACATAACCCGGGGCATGCACGAAATGCCCGATGTATGCCCACCAGCGGGAATAGTCATCGGTGAGGATTACACTGCCTTGAAACATCTCACTCTGAGTCCGCATCCAGAGGGCATCAAAATCCTCCGGAGACAACTCACCCTGCTGTTGCCTGAAGTTGTGAATGGCATCCTCAAACCGGTTCATGGCCACCTGCCTAAACACAGTGGCAAAGATGGACTCCAGCTTGGAGCACGCCAGGGCCAGCCGTTCCTTTTTATCGGAAAGCCTGTCCATAAGGGCATGAAAGACCAAGAGTTCTGCAAACACCGAGGCTGTCTCTGCAAAGGTCAGGGGGGTATTGCTGTTAAAATAGCCCTGCGAGGCGGCCAAAACCTGGTGCACGCCGTGTCCAAGTTCATGGGCCACTGTCTCCACATCCCGCAGATTACCTGTATAGTTCACGAGCACATAGGGATGAGCCGACGGCACGACTGGATGTGCGAACGCCCCTGATGTCTTGCCGGCCATTACCGGTGCATCTATCCAGTTTTCTTCAAAGAAACGCTGGGCCGTCTTTGCCATTTCACTGCTGAAGCCCGAAAATGCATTCAGCACTATAGTACGGCACTCCGGCCAGGGCACCAAGGTGGTGCCTGCAAAGGGCAGCGGGGCATAGCGGTCATAGTCAAAAAGCTCGTCCAGCCCCAAAAGTCTGCGTTTCAATGCATAATAGCGCTGGACAATGTCGTATCTGCTGGTAACAGCGGAAATCAGGGCGTTGACCGCCTCATCCTCCAGTTCATTTGCAAGGTTCATGGAACGAAGCCAATGTGGGTAGGAGCGCAGACGGTCCTCTATCATCTTCTCAGCCAGGACGGTATTGAAGGTGTGAGTGATCACCGTGGAAACAGCCTTCAACCCCTCGGTGAGTTCCTTGGCCGCCTGCCTGCGCACTTCCCTGTCAGGGGAATAGAGATCGGCCAGCACCTCCTCCTGAGGCCGTTTGCGCTCGCCATAGAGCTGCTCTGCGAAGACCTTTTCAAAGAGATTCGTCCAGGCAGAGACACCCACGGGCGACAGCTCCACCAGGAGCCTCTCTTCCTGATGGCTCAAAAGATGCGGCTTATAACGCCGAATGTTTTCAAGATAATGGCGGTAACGGCCCAACACATGGGATTCCAGCAGTTTTTTTGCCGCATCATCCGGCAGATTGGCCCACTCTAATTCAAAAAATACCAGCTCCTTGACGATGGAGGAGGTCTGCTCCTTGACCTTCTGTAAAAAGGCACCTGCCTCGCTATTTGTGACCTGTGTGGCAAAATTCAGGCTTGCAAAGCTGGTGATGCGGCCCACTGTCTCCAGCAGAGCTTCCATACGGGAGAGCAGCTCAAAAAACTCCTCTGCCGCAAGCCCTGCCAGACGGCCTGCAAAATGCCTCGCTATGGCCTTTGCCTCGGACTCACATGCCGCCATATCCTGGGCAATGCGGTCATCTGAGATGCCCTGATACAAATGAGTTATGTCCCATCTGACAGAGTCCACACCCAGGCCCTCCAAATCATTGGAAGGCCCCACCTTTTTTACAGCCGCTTTGTTCTGGCTCATAACCATCCTTTCAAAGAAAAGCTTGATTTTAATTCCTGATATAGTAAAAATCCTACCATCATGAGGGACATATTGATATTACTTATAACTTGCCACGACCTTCATGATTCACAGGCCCCATGATTTGTAACGATCTAAATGTATAACAATAACCTTTGGGGAATACTGTATAATTTTTAATGATGCAAATACACAAGTCAAGCACAACCACAATATTATTCTGTTGCAGCCTGCTTTGTCTAACCTCAACGGATGCAAACGCCTTTCAGACACATGGAAACCCCGAGGGTATCTATGTGCATCAGGCTGCCCATCTGTTTTTCGCCGCGTCCTGCACACTGCTGCACCGGCAGCTGCAAAAGAGCGGCTTCCTTGACATGGACGGCTGGCATTCCATCGGAAACGGCATATTCTGGCTGATCCTCTGGAATATCTGGACCATCACCGGCCATACAATAGAAGAACTCCTGCCGGGCGCCAATATCACAACGGATGGGAGCCATACACCCATCATCTATCTCGACTCATGGGTGGCGTGGGCATATGTAGTCTTCAAGTGCGACCATCTTCTCTGTGTCCCAGGCATGTATCTGATCTATAAGGGAGTAAAAAAGATCGCTGCCTCACCGGATCTGATCCCCAGGTTTCCGCTATGACTACATTTCCTCTATACCCAATCTGGGGGATAGACATGCTGGGCAGCAGTCTTATGATTCTCATAAGCGCAGGCTGCTTAGTACACGCACGCAGAATACTTTTAACCCATGTCCAGCATCCGCTTGCACGCTACCTCGTGTGGTTTACATATGCGCTGTTGATCTTTGCAGTCTCCAGGTCATTCGGTCATATCCTGAAACACATTCTTTATTTTCTGGACATGAACTGGCTCTGGCGAGAGATATCTCCTGTGAGCGGCGCCATCAATTCCATCAGTTTCATCATCATAGCCTCTGTCACCCTCTTCTTCGGAAACATCTATGACATCATGGTGCAGATGCTCAAGGACAGAAAACGGATAGAACAAACCAGCAAGGAAATACTGAAACTCACCAACGACCTGGAAAACATCATATCGGAACGCAGTAAGGCGGAGATGTCCCTGAAGCTGGCCCATGAGATACGCAACCCCGTCATGGTGATCGGAGGTATGGTCCGTTCCTTGCTGAAAAAGGGCGACGATACCCGTGCACCGCAGTTTCAGGCCATTCTCGACGAGGCGCAACGGTTGAATGAACTGGTCGCCAACTTCGAAAAAAACATGATCCTGCCCCAGATACACTATACGCAGCTGGAGCTGAACACACTGACGGAAGAGGCCATAGAACTTGTCAGACCGCTGGCTGAACAAAAAAAACAGGTGATACTGCTCAATCGAAGCCCTTTGAACCTGTTTTTCTATGGAAACCGGCAGACTGTCATAATGGCCATCAAACACATAATAGGAAATGCCATAGAGGCCTGCCCAGAGGCTGCCACCATAGAGATCACCACCGATCTCACTGAAAAAGGAAATACCCTCATCATCGAAGACAACGGCCCGGGTATCGCGCCGGAAATGCTGGAACATATCTTCGAACCCTTCTACACCACCCAGAAGGGCAAAACCACCGGTCTCGGCCTGGCGTATGTCAAGCAGATCATAGAGGACCACCGGGGTTCCATTCATATCTCAAGCCCGGAGGGCAAAGGAACTGTTGTCAGGATATATTTCCCAGCATATTACCCCATCAAATGACGGATGACGGAAAATAAAACGACCACATCGGTCGTTGCGAACCAGCAGGGGCGGTTCGCTAACCACCCCTACTATCCTTTAAGAGCCAAATTTAAGGCCTAATCCGCTTTTTTTCGCAAAAATGTCGGAATCTCAAACTGATTCCAGTCCACCTCATCAAGACTTACGGCATTATTCTGGACGCCGGTTTCTTTTTTGGCGCCCCTGCCTGCCTGAAGACCGGGAATCCTTTCATCCGGCCCAGCCAATTCCTTCTTTTTGTCCAGAAAATCCACCACCTCGGCCTTAGGACACGCATCACGCTTGCCGATGCCGGTAGCTATTATGGTAACGCGCAACTCATCTCCGGCGGTTTCGTCCATGACTGTCCCTATCTTGATGTGTGCATCCTCATGGGCTTCGTTATAGATGAGTTCCGATGCCTGCGTCAGTTCTTCCAGTTTGAAGGTATCCGGATGGGCGGTGATATTCATCAAAATACCATAGGCACCACTGATGGACACATCCTCCAGGAGCGGATTGGCTATGGCCATCTGAACCGCCTCCACGGCCCGTCTTTCACCCTTGGACACACCTGTACCCATGATGGCAAGCCCCATGTGCTCCATAACCGCCCTGACATCAGCAAAGTCCACATTCATGTGCCCACGCACCAGAATCAGGTCTGAAATGCCCCTGACTGCATAATACAACACCTCATCCACCTTGCGATACACATCCAGAAGCCTGCTGGAGGTGTCGAGATTCTTGATGCGGTCGTTGGGAATGGTGATGATGGTATCCACCACCTGTCTCAACCGCTCCAGACCCTCTTCCGCCTTTTTCATGCGCTGTTTGCCCTCAAATGCAAAGGGTTTTGTCACAACAGCTACGGTCAGGGCGCCGAGTTCCTTGGCCACTTCAACTATTACAGGAGCGGCGCCGGTGCCAGTGCCTCCTCCCATGCCGGCTGTGACAAACACCATGTTGCTACCGGCCAGCACCTCGCGAATCTCGTCGATACTCTGTTCTGCGGCCTCTCGACCCACCTCAGGCTTTGAACCTGCGCCAAGTCCGGCGGTAAGTTTCTTGCCCAATTGTATCTTGATATCGGCCTTTGACGTCTCCAATGCCTGTATGTCGGTATTGGCGACGATAAAATCCACTCCAAGTATCTTGGATGCGATCATATTGTTGATGGCGTTTCCTCCGCCGCCACCTACGCCTACAACCTTTAATTTTGCAGTGGGAGTGCTCTCCACAAATTCAAACGACATATTTCCCTCCTTCATCAAAACTTGAACCATGACTTCATTCTGGCCAGCAATCTGTTGAAGATGTTGCCGTCCCGAATGCGAAATTTCCTGTCTGCGTTGTGCTCCAGGCCATGCAGCACCAGGCCGATGGCAGTGGAGTACATGGGTGTGTTGACCATATCCACCAGGCCTGTGATGTGCTGTGGATATCCTATGCGGGTCGGAAGCTGGAATATCTGATCCGCCAGCTCGGCCATACCAGGCAACAGGGCTGAACCGCCCGTAACAACCACGCCCGATGCCACTTTATCCCTTGAAACCACACGGGACATCTCCTGCTCCACCAATCCCAATATCTCCTCCACCCGTGGTTCCAGTATCTCGGCCAGAACGTGCCTGTAAAGCAGCCT
>JGI12104J13512_1002976_pt1 | contig 10001 bp, 10 predicted proteins | sample TerdegcTABiofilm_FD_13512 | JGI IMG/M metagenome (IMG submission 13512)
TTCCTGAACTTTCCGATGCACGTGACTTTATCAAGATGCGGCTTGATGAAATGGAGCGTGAAGAGTTATTCAGGCTCAAAAAGATCAAGGCCAGATCTACCGCATAATTTTTTTATTGACATTTTTTCTGTTCTTCGTTTATTCCTTTATAGGCTTTTTTCAAAAATTAGGGACATATTGAGAATTTTTCTCTGTATCAATTATACTTTTTTCACCATTCCCACTGAATGAATTATTATACCAGGAGTAATGATTATCAGCAATCATGGAGATACATCAGGAAAAGTATGACACTTGTGAAAATATCAGAAAAAGGACAGATTGTCATACCTGCAGCATTCCGAAAAAAATGGAATCTCGAAGGAGGTTCAACGATAATACTTACGGATGATGCAGAGGGTATACATATCAGACCTCTTATCCGCCTCTCTGACCTCTCCGGGATCGATGAAGGGAAGGGGTTATTACAGAAACTTCAAAAGATGAGAGAGGAAGAAGGGGACATTTAATGCCAGATCTGCCTTTCGACACACATGCATTCATCACCATGTTCGAACGACAGCCGGGATGAAAATAGTCAGGGACTATATGAGAGCAGTTGATGAAGACGATTTTCAGGGTTTATTCCAACAGTAGTACTCACGGAGATTATGTATTTGTACACTCTCTAAGAGGGACATACTATCGCAGAACAAAGAATTGGACAGATAATGAATTCCCGAATGAAAACTCTCCCAATGGTTGAAAGCATTTCCATTGTGGCAGGGAGGATTAAAAAACCGGGTATCGCATTGGCTGATGCGTGTATAGGAGCGACTGCACAAGTTCACGGACTTTCGGTGTTATCAGGGGATAAACACTTTGACCAGATGAATATTCAGCGAATCGGCTATCCGTGAAATTCTGGTGAAGGGAGTCGGTTTACGCCATGGGGGATCTTTGCCTGAATACGATTGAAAGTTCAATTAGTGTTAAGGCGGCTGCATTTTCTGTCTGGGAAAATCCGGATATCACCCTCAAGAGTAAAAACATCATGGGTGTGGTGTTTCCAGAGATTGAATCAACCAAAGTCAGAAAAGGTATTGCAGATCGTGGATACGGAATTATCGGTACCACCCCGGTCATCGATGATACAACAGCAACCTTTGAAGAATTGGTAGAGGGTATGATTAAATGTGTAGCGAGAGAGACCACGACGAAATGTATGCTTGATGAAATGGAGCGTGAAGAGTTATTCAGGCTCAAAAAGATCAAGGCCAGATCTATCTCATATTTTTTTTCAGTAGCCCTGATTTTGAATGGTCAAATTTTGAAAGAGAAGTAATGCCAACAAATACATCATTAATTATATTACATCCACAAAATAATATAAATTATGAATGGATTTCGGCTCATTTCTCCTTTTAAACAAAAATTTATATTAATAATTTTAGTTATTTGCTTATTAATCACTAATGTAAACAGTGAAAATTCATCTTATCCTTTTTTTTCTGACTCATGCTCATTTGCGAAAATTGAGAACAATATTATTACATCGCCATTGACAGCATCTTTTCCAATAATTTTACATCCTTTCAATCCTGCTCCGGAAGGGCAAGGATATTCGTGCGATTGCAGAGTCGATCCACGAGAAGAGCCACCTAGACCTTGTATTGATTCCCCAAAATATACAATATTTTCATCAGGATCCTATCTTTTAGGAAAAGATGAAAAAAATGGAGGGTCATCAATTCTTATCACTGGATCTGGTATTGATCTTGATGGAAATGGAGATACAACCTCTGGTCGATTGTCTATTCAGGATTCATCTTCAAACATTATAATCAAAAATTTTAATTGTGGGAATATAAAAATCAATAGTTCGAATATTTCCTTTTTAAATAATTTAAGAATGGGTATCATCGACATTAATGGCTCAAATATTACAATCTCGAATACTTCGGAAATTGGAAGTTTAACCATTAATGGGTCGAATATTTTTATCTTAAAAAATAGAATCCTTAATAGTAATAATTATGCTTTACAAAATTATGGCTCGAATATACTAATAAATAACAATGAATTTATTGATATTACGGGAAGAGCTTTAGTTAATTGGGGATCAAATGTAACCATTCTAAACAATAAATTTAATAATTTAGACTACGGCATTCAAACTAATGGAAATGATATAATAATATCTGAAAATATTATGAATGAAATAGGATGGCATGGAATTTCCTCACATGGTAATAATATTTCCATAAATAATAATTATATTAACATCACTATTCACGGAGGTGGAATAATTTCTTGGGGTTCCCAAATCGCAATTAAAAAGAATATAATTTCAGCAAATAATTCTCTTCTTGCTTGTGAGGGTATAAATTCCTTTGGTTCTGATGTAATGATTGAAGAAAACAAGGTATTAGATTGTAATCATCGAGGAATTAATATTCATGGAAATAATACACTTATAAAATACAATATAATAAAAAATTCGTTATATGGTAGTAACATATCAGGATTGAATGTAACATTATTTGGAAATAATTTTACAGATAATGGATATGCAATTGAAATTGTAAATAATTGGAGTAATGGCTCAATTTATAACAATTATTTTTGCAATTCATATGATTATTATTCCCCTTTTATTCCACAATTCAATTGGACCAATCCATCAGGTCCAACTCCAGGAACCAACATTATGGGTGGTCCGTATATTGCTGGTAATTATTGGGGTGGTCCAAATAGTACCGGCTGGTCTGATCTCCAACCTACCAATCCTAATGGTTACTCATTAATTCCTTATGAAATAGAAAATGGAACTGAGGTATATGATACTGCCCCACTCGTTAGAACCGGAATTTCGCCAACACCTACACCTGCTAAATCTTATGTCATAACTGCATCTGCTAGTTCTGGAGGAAAAATTGAACCCTCTGGGGAGGTTTTCGTAACAGAGGGAGAAAACCAGGAATTTGATTTTCTTCCAGATGATGGATATCTCATCAATAATGTAACAGTCGATGATGAGCTTGTAAGCAACGTATCACCATACATCTTTGAGAATGTTACTGCGGATCATAAAATCAATGTAACATTTAATGGAATACCTATAGTCCTGGTTCATGGACTATGGAGCGATAAACATACATTCGATACACTAATTTCAAGATTAAACTATGAGAATATCACATATTACACCTTTGATTATTCTAGTTTACCAGAAAAGGATCCTAGAACTGTCGCTCTTAAATTAAAAAGTTTTATTGAGACAGAGGAGGTTCCAACCCCTTTTGATATTGTTTGTCATTCAAATGGAGCAATTGTAACGAGATATTATATGGAAATGTTCTGGGGTTCAAAGAATGTTCGACAATGGATAGGCGTCTGTCCAGCACATCATGGAAGTGCTTTTGCAGATCTCCAGGATTTATATCCAAGGTTATATAACTCTGTAATAGGACCAATAATCAACCTCTTTGGAAAATGGAAATTGACATTAGATCATCTCTCCACTAGAAATGAAATAATATATTTACTGAAAGAAAATGAAAAAAATGGGTTTCCAACATCAAGCAATGTGAAATATCGAGTGATTGCAGGATATAATCCGAGTCCAGGCAATACACCATTTGATTTATGGTCCATATGGAAAGGTTACACCGAATCAAAGAATGATAAAAATTACTATTATTGGACGAATCTAGGGGATGGGATAGTTTCAATAGAACAGGCATTATTATCTAATACAGATTATGATTTACTACCATATTCGCATATTAATATGCTAAAATCTAATGAAGCCATTGATTTAATCATTAGATATTATAAAAATCCTTCAGCGAATTCTGTTTATGCAATATTGCCAATTCTAAAAGCAAATGAAAAAATAGAGGGTGATTTGACAGATATCCCTCAAGTTACAGTATCAAGTAGTCAAAACTATAAAATAACGAATTTATTCCAGATAATGAAAACAAAAAATATTTACGTGGCAACGATATATGGAGCCACTGCAATATTTTTTATTCACTACCAAAAGACTCATGTAATTCATGAAAATGTAAATATTAAATCCAATGATGTTCTTAATTCAGATATTTTGGAGTTTTCAATTATAACACCTTCAGGTAAAGAAATCGTAATAAACAACTCTTCAACAGAATTTGATTATTATAGTAATGATAATGAAACATGGCTATCTTATTTCGGTGATGAAAAAGGGATATATTCATTAAATATTAGACCTATCAATCCACCAGAAGAAGGATATTCTGGAAATCTATCTGTAATTGTATATGATGAATATATTCCTACCGATTTTTTAAATATTAATTCTACTTCTGATGAATGGAGTATCATCTATCCAAAAGGAGACAAATTATATCCAATTTATTCAAATCAGACATTCATTACCCAGTCAAAACCAGGAGCAGATTTACTTGATGTAATTGTTGACGAACAATCAAAAGGAGCAAATAAATCCTATACGTTTACTAACATCACTTTAGATCACTCTATACAGACAGTAGGTGATGCAACCCCTCATCAGGTTCATGTAATGTTCAACGCCACCCCTCGTACCGGAAAACTCCCATTAAGGATAGAGTTCATCGATGAATCATTGGGTGAGCCTAATACCTGGTATTGGCAATTTGGTGATGGCGTAGCTTCATCAGACAGGAATCCAATACACACCTATACCCGGCCAGGAATCTACACAGTCTCATTACGTGCATATAATAATGTATCCGGAGGAATGGGAGTGATGAATGAAATGATCAGGGTGACAGGATAATACTATTTTTTGATTAGGGTTATTTCTACCTCTTCACTAATCATAACGAAATATCATTTCACATGCCGGCTCCGTAACTCGTAATTCTCTTTTCGAATGTGAAAATCCAGTTTAATACCAAATGCTCTACATTTTCGGACCATACCGAATAAATAAGATAAGGAAGATGGAAGAAGGAACTAAAAAACGCAGATAATCAGTTCAAAGTACTTAATATCACTATAAATCGACATTACTAAAAAAAAGAGCAAATACAGGCATTCAAGAGATTCCTCTGTCGAAATGAATAAGACTTGATTTGCGGCATATAAACCCTTGGTATTTTAAGAAAAAATGTTTGATATATGCGGATGATTTTTCATTATTACTAATTAAAACCTGATTTGCTTATTTATTTTAAAACTTACATAAATTCAATAATATACTATTTTTTATGATGCTTACGATCAGATTAATTGTGAGAACAACTACAAATGCTCGCCATCACCGCCATCTCAAAATTTTAAAATAAATCTCATTTATAGATATGAATATTATAGCCCTACAATCAATCAAAATACAGCCCCCATATTCATCTAAACTCTTGCAGCCATAGAAAAGTAGGGTAAGTATACGGAATATCTACACCCTATTATAAGCACATTTTGGAAATTGAGTAATGAACTCATTTTTTCTTACATCAACATCACCAAAATTGAATTCTACTCAAAAATCCAAACACAAAATCATATATTAATAAAATACATATTCTAGAAAAATTTATATTTTTATTATACATATGATCACAGATCACCAGCTTGACCGTATCATTCAGGACCAGGCGAAATCATTTGCACGGAAAGATCCCGGAACACCCCGGTCCCTCAATCTCCCTAAGTATCTTTACTTTAACCAGGTGATCATCATTTCCGGTATCCGGAGATGTGGAAAAACAACCCTACTCAGACAAATTGCATCTCATTTTAAGGCTTACCATTATCTGAACCTTGCCGATATCCGCCTTCATGGATTATCAGACGTAACTGCCAGTTTACTTCTTCTGGAAAAACGAGACCCAGGAATCAGAATCCTCTTCCTCGATGAAATACAGAGCCTGCCCATATATGAAGAAACCATCAGGCAATTACATGATGTAGGATACAAACTATTCTGCACTGTTTCACAAACTGGCACCAATATCTCTCATTCAGATAAACCACCAAAGGAAGAATGGGTCACAATTACCCTTCACCCATTTTCATTTGCCGAGTATCTCGCCTGGCACGCTATAGACAAAAGCACGGCGTCTGATAATCAGATTGCAGTCTTATCACATCTGGACAGGTATCTGGAAGAAGGGGGGTTTCCGGAATACGTGAGAATGTGGGATACTGATCATATCAGAAGTATTTACGAAGAAATCCTGTACCGGGACTGTATCGCCCGGAGGAGTATCAGAGATGTTGCCGGATTTATCAGACTGACACAGTTTCTTCTTACGAATATTGGAAATGAAGTCCATTACCGATCCCTTGCCTCAATGCTCGGAATGAAAAGTCCCATGACAGTTAGGGATTACATCCATATTCTGGCAGATTCTCATCTGATAACCGAAGTTCACCGGTATGATCCATCCCTGAAGAAACTCTATGGAACCGGAAAAAAGATCTATGCTGTTGATACCGGCTTGAGAAACCAGGTGGCCTTCAGGGTTTCAGGTGATCATGAGAAACTCCTTGAAAATCTGGTATTGGTAGAGTTAAAACGCCGGGGTTTAAATATTTATTATCATTTTTCGGTAAAAGAATGTGATTTTGTTATTGTCCAGAATGGTCAGGTCAATTCTCTGTATCAGGTCTGTTCTGAATTAACTGATCTGAACAGGGAACAGGAATATTGCGGTTTGCAGGAAGTGATGAACCTATATGATCTTGACTGGGGGATACTAATTACTCAGAACCAGGAGGGAACGGTACGGGTTCCGGAAGGAGTGATACAGATTGTGCCTGTGTGGAAATGGTTGTTGGATAGAAAGTTTTGATCCTTTTCTATCTCCAATTAACCAGGCTTTGGTAGATTTCCAAAAATTATCCAGATTAATCTTCACCAACAATTCAAAACGCAATTATTCAAATTAACACAATATCCTCATCAAAGGAGACAAGAACGATTGTTTGCTAAAAGCAAGAACATACAGACCCATAATTAACTTATATTGATCTAATCATAGTCTTCCATACCGCTTATGAGCCTGCTCACTGGTCATCAAATGAGTGATCTCAACCCAGTTTTTCTCAGGATTGGAATGAATAATATACAGTGCAGTAAACGATCGCCCAATATGAAGACGAAATACCTCAATATCAGAGGTATTCAGGCGTTCTTTATCACCACCATTACCAGGATATGGATCAGTCTTCAGGATGGCTAGTTTATCCTTTATAATATGTTTCGACTTATCTGGAAGAGTATTTAGAAAATCCGCTGCTGAACGCCTGAACAACACGGAGAACATCACAACGGAATCTCCACGAGATCTTCGTTCTCCTGAATTCGCTTTATATCTTCGACAAGCCGCCACTTCTTTTCGTGCTCGATCATCTCCTCTATCAATTCAGAGAAGGTCATACCCGGCTCTCGCATACCTGAAAGGTTAGCCCAAACATCTTCTCTGACAATAATGCGCTTAGTGGCATTCATGACATTCATGGTATGTAGAGAAGATTGAAAAAATTTACTGTGATCGATATAACTGCCCTTTTAAGATACTGACGTATCACACGAAATGTTCGTGATTTCTGAAAAATTTTCCCACTTCGCCAGACGAACCCAAGTGATGATTATTGACTGGATATCAAATAATGTGTCCATTCCATTTTCCTAATATACACCGTGCATCAAAAAAAGGATCTCAAATAAAGTTCATCCAAACCATCACCTTACCTCATCCACTACAACACACCGATCTCCGGCAAAGACCAGTACCCACCGTTTCAGATTTGGGATTGCTGACAGTTAAGGAGAGGAGACGTATCGATAGATCTGGTCCCGTCCGGATTGTGCCACCTGCTCAATCTTTTCCGGTGATGCATCAGCCATCTTCAGATATTTCAGTTCAAATATGGCATAATAATCTGGATGCCAGGGGTCCCGTTTCAGTAGAGCAATATCAATATACCCCTCATTCACCTCGTATTCAGATTTTACCAGGTAAAGGTTACTCATGTTTGCAAAAGTGAATAGGACAACTTTGATATTCTTCTCTTCAAATCCGATGAAATCACAGTTTGAGAAGGCATGAAGGAGTTCTTCTATTAGCCCAACGAGTTTTATACACCTTCCCTCATAGCCGATCTCCCGCATTGCTTCACGAATCCTAGCTGGTTCTAAGTCAAAGGAACCCTCCTGGGCGATAAACCTGGTGAAGAGATCAAAATAAAGGCCTTTGATGACATAATTGGGAATCGTGAGGGATACCTCACCTGGAATCGGTTACTTAATAGTAAGCAGACCGAGATAGAAGAGGAGTGAGATGAAATCATCACGGGTAAACTCCTTCTCCATGGAGAACTGGGCTGTTATCTGTGCTGTAACCTCTCCTTTATACACAATATCCTTAAGCACAGCAATATTACTCATCGGGGATTTAATCTCAAGAAGCCTTCCAATCTTCCCGTAATCGCTGACGATATTCATATCCAGTAACTGCTCAGGTGGCTCGTCCATTTTCCCTGATGCTACTGAGGTAATAGAGGATCATATCACTATTGAAAACCCGAGTTTCACTCATCTCGCTGAATAAATAGCCATTGTAATATTGACGCATGATTGGGGGGTTCTCGATGGTAACTACCCCTGGGACGGTCCCTTCCATTAGCCAGGTAACTTCCTGCTCAGTAAATCCCATAATTCCATTTAGTTTAGGATTACGGGTAAGGTTCGTACTGATATTAAATCCTGAAGTTAGACTGTCAAGAGTAATTGGTGATACCCCGGTTGATTATTCTCTGTGGTGTTCATGATGTCCGTGATTACCGGATTCATTCTGACCGGGAGCAGGAGATTATCACCGGTGGGAGTGCCTTCAATATTAAGGCAAAGTCACTCAGTCTGGGATATTTTTCTGAAGAAGAAACAAAAACGCTCGTTCTGCTCCACACCACAGAAATCTGTCAGATCTTTGAAGATGATGCCATTTCAGCCATATAGGCCTTGAAGAAAGGACAGCCATGGCTCGTGAATGCCTTGGCATGTGAAGTCTGCTTTGAACTCCCTATGGGAAAAACCCAGGAAAATAATATTACACTGGATATGTTCATGGAAGCAAAAGAACATCTTATCAAACGGCGGGATACACACATTGACCAGCTTGCAGATAAACTCAAAGAGGAGCGTGTACGACGGGTTATCGAACCGATGCTCACAGGGGAAGTATTTGAACAGGACTTCAGGCCTGATGATGTCGGAGACCTGATAGATCTTGGCCTTATAACATAGTAAATAACCGGTGCTATCCGGATTGCAACCCCATTTACCAGGAGATCGTCCCCCGTGAACTGAGTTGGGGGGCACAGACAGGCATGACAATCGAAACCGCCTGATATGTTGATCAGAACGGGAGACTCCTTCTTTCAAAATTTCTCAGTGCATTTGCCCAGTTTTTCCGGGAACATTCAGGGAGCTGGCTTGAGATCGCTCAATATAAAGAGGCCGGGCCACATCTGCTACTCCAGGCATTCCTGCAACGAATTGTAAATGGTAGCGGGCAGATAACACGGGAATATGGTGTTGGAATGGGCAGAACTGATCTCTTCATCCTCTGGCATCTTCCGGATGGAACGAACCAGCGGTTTGTTATCGAATGTAAGATTCAGAGGGGAACACGAGAAAAAACGATAGAGGCAGGATTAACTCAGGTAACCAGATATGCAGACACCTGCGGAGCAGAAGGGGTCTATCTTGTAATTTTTGACCCTTCGGATAAACCATGGGATGATAAGATATTCACGGAAATAAGATCGAAAGACCGGTATCAGGTTGAAATTTTTGGTATGTGAAACGAGTACTCATCAATATTTCTCGTTTCAGGATCAAAAACAATCCCAATTTCTATTAATTGTCTTTTATCAGAACGGTATTTCTCTGAATATCCCCGGTTCTGTATTTGCTTGAGAGGACTTAAGTCTCCGGTTTTGTCGATCCCTTTCACCTTAAATTCAAAGATCCAGGTATATGA
>JGI12104J13512_1002980_pt1 | contig 9991 bp, 8 predicted proteins | sample TerdegcTABiofilm_FD_13512 | JGI IMG/M metagenome (IMG submission 13512)
AGCTTCTTCAGGCCCTCCGGCGCGGCCTTCCACTGCTCGCCCCGGTCGCCCCAGCCGCCCATCTTCATCTCGCGCTTCTGCGCCATCAGCTTGAAGTCCTTGGGCACCGCCTCCCGCTCGGCCTCGATGCGCTTCTGCGCAAGCCGCTTGGCCTCGGCCTCGCGCTCCTGGCGGGCCTTCTCCTTCTGCATGGCCTCCAGCTCGGCCACCTTGGCCCGGATCGGCGTCTGCTCGACGGTGATCCGCACCTCGGCATCGCTGCGGGCCTGCCGCCCGCGCAGCGCGGCGTCCTCGATGCGCGGAGCCACGGCCAGCCACTCCTGGCGGGCCTCGGCCTCGGTCTTGGCCCGCTCGTCCAGGTAGGCCGACCGGAACACGCCGGCGTCGTGGGCCTTGGCCCGCAGCGGGTGTGCCTGCCGCCACTGCTCGGCCTCGTGCTTGGCCTGGCTCTCCTTGGTCTGCGCCTGCCAGTGCTGCTCCTCCAGGGCGCGGCGCTGCTGGTCGGCCTCGATGACGGCGGGGTCACGCTCCACCAGGTCGCGCACGGGCGGCGGGCGTAGCTTGGCAATCTCGGCGGCCAGCTCGCGGCTGCTCATGCGCTCCAGGCGCTGGCGCTCCTGCTGCGCCTTCTCCCGCTCGGCCCGCTCGCGGGCCTCCCGCTGGGCCTGTTCGCGGCGCTGCCGCTCGGCCTCCAGGTGGATGACCTCGGCGCGGGCGTCGGGCACGGCGCGGGCCAGCTCCTGGCGGGCCTCGGCCAGCTCGGCGCGGGCCTGCCGGAACTCGATCACGTTGGCCCGGCCCTGGCCGCGCCACTGGCTCGGCAACTGCTTGCGCTCCGGCTCCAGGCCGGTGCCGCGCTCGGCGTGGCTGCGCATGTCGATGCGCTGCTCCACCCCGGCCCGCTCCAGGTGCGCATTGCACATGGCCTCCCAGCGCCCGCGCAGCTCTTTCAGCTCGGCGGCCCGCTCGGCCTTGGTCAAGGTCTGGCCCGCGCTCGGGCCGTAGCCCTTGCGTGCGCCGCCCTTCTCCGGGGCCTTGGCGTTGTACCGCCGGAAGTACTGATCCGGGTCGCGCTCGATGCCGTCGCGCTGCCGCTCCGAGAACATCAGATGCACGTGCGGCTGTTCCTGGCCGTCTGCCGCCGTGGGCGTGTGGATCGCCCACTGGTAGGCGTGCCGGTCGCCTATCTCCTGGCGTACAAACTCGCGCACCAGCGCGGCCCGCTGCTCGGCGTCCAACTCGCGCGGAAGGGCGATTTCCATTTCGCGGTAGGTGGTGCCGTTCTTGCGCTCGTAGGCGTCGGCGGCCTGCCAGAAGGCAAGCGGGTTGGACTGCGCCCAGGCGGGCATGTTGCCCGCCTCGGTCGCTTCCAACCTTTCGCCGCGCTCTAGGCGGTTGGCGTACTGGCCTTCGCGGGCGATGTAGGCGGCATGAGGCCCGGCCTTACCGGCCTTGCCTACCTTCATGCTCAATCGCCCGATTGCCACCGCCGCCGCTCCTCGTGTTTTTGCGCCGTAGGCGCTGGGGTGCAGGGGCTTCCCCTGCCGCGCGTTTCTCGGCTTGCCGAGAAACAACTAAGCGCGCCTTCCGTAAAACGGAAGGATACAGCAGCCGTCGCGCCCCGGCCACCTTCCGCGTAGAATGGGAGCCTCCATCACAGAGGGAGACGCACCCATGACGCAGGACAAGTGGCTGGCCGAACGGCTGGCATACCTGCGCGGCTTGAAGGCTCCCAGCGATCAACAGCGCCTGCTGCTGATGCTGGCCGACAAGCCCGACCGCACCGCCGACGACGCCCGCAAACTGGCCGCCCTGGTACGCGCCGAGAAGGCCGCCGAACGCGCCCAGAAGGCCCGCGCCGACGCCGCCCGCATCATCAACGCCGAGAAGGCCGCGCAGCGCAAGGCCCGCGACCATGAGCTGTACGAGTCGGCGGGCCTGATGATCCTGGCCGGGCTGGTCGATACCAAGACCGGCAAGCCGACCCGCGACCGGGGCGAGCTGCTGGGCGCTCTGGTGTCGCTGGCCGAGGCCCAGGTCGATGACGCCAAGAGGGCAGCTTGGAAGGCCAAAGGCGATGCCCTGCTGGCCGAGAGGGCGCGGAAGTAATGGGGATCGGTTGCACGCCGCGAGAGCTTGCTATCGTCTCCGGGATGATCCGGGAAGTAATCGCGCCGGATTGGCTCATCCTGGAACTGCCTGATGGCCGCTTTGCTGCCCTGTGGCGGGCTGGTCTGGCAAGCGAGCATGGCGCGGGCATCGCCCAGGGCGACTACTCCGGCTGTTTCGCAGTGGGCACGCTGCCCGAGGTTCGCGCCGCCCTAGAACCGGCCTTCCTGGACGACGAAGGCCCGTCCGACGATCTGCCGACCCGCATCACCCTGCCCAAGTCCTGAACACCCTGGAGGCGCTGCCTCCAGACCTCCGCCCTCGCCGCCGGGAGGCTCGGGGGGCAGTCCTGGCGGGCTGCGCCCTTTGTCCTGCCCCCTGTCGCCAGGCTGGCCGCTGCGGTTCAGCGTCAAGGCCAAGCCGCTGCGCGGTCGCTACGCGAGCCTTGACCCTGCCCCTACGCTCAGAAATGCCCAGGAAACCGCCTAGAACGCGCTAGGAGGCGTTTTCTCGGCCTCCCTAGGGGTGGAGTAGGGGTCAAGGGTGAAACCGCCGTAGGCGGCGCGTAGCGCCCTTGACGCCTACGGAACCCCGATAGCCTCAGCCGGGGAGCAGGAGAAGGGCGCAGCCCGCCCCCTGCTCCCGCGGCGTATGGGGCAAGACCCCATGCGGGGGTCCAGCCCGAAGGGGGCTGGTCAAGCCCGAAGGGCGCGAAGTTGGGGGAACCATGCGGCCCCCTCTGGGGGCCTCGATATGCGGGAGGGGGAGCCGCCGCGAAGCGGTGGGGGAACCCCGCAGGGGTGCCCCGTGCAGGGCACGCGATGATTAGAAAAGGATTAAAACCGGATTAGGCTCGTTTTCGCCAAACGCCGAAACCCAGCACTGGCGCGGGTTTGCGGCCTGTTCGGCCTGTGGATAGTGTGGGTGCTGGAACGGTATAGCGTGGGTGCTGGAACGGTATAGCGTGGGTGCTGGAACGGTATCAATGCAGCGTCGGCGCGTCGGGTCGCCACCCTTTCGCTACAAGCCGCTCGAACAACTCTTCGATTGGCACGGCGTACTTGTCCGGGCATCCCAGCTCTTCCTCAACTTCGCGCAGCACTTCGGCCAACAGCTCCGGTGGAATGTCGTTCATCGCTTGGCCTTTTTCTTGGCCAAATGCCGCCGCTGCGTCACGCTGGGGCGCTTCTCAACATGCACCAGGTCGCCGCGAATCTCGTAGCTGAACCCCTCGCCGTGGGCCGCGCTGGCCTCTGCTACGGCGTCCAGATTTTTCCGAAGATCAACGGCAAAGAAACGCATCGTCCGAGCCTCGCTACCGCAGAGCCGGTGCAGCGTCTCGACCTTGAGCGGGAACGGCTTGGCGTGGCTCGCGTAGAAGCCGTGTAGCCACTGGGCCAGCGGCTTCCCGTCCAGCTCGCGCCTCACCGCCCATTCCACCTGCGTGAACTGGTCGGCGGCGAACAGCGGGCGCAGCTTCTCGTCCAGCTCGATGACCCACTCCTGCGTTTCCTCGTCCTTGGCCGCTCCGGCAATCAGGCTCCCGGTGTAGCTGTATCGGCCCTGCTTGACCGTCAGGGCGGTGGCTACAAGCCGCGTGATGCGCTTGTTCAGCGTTGCCCGGTTCTTGCCGGTGTCGGTCTTGCCCATGAGCTTCAGCAGGGCATAGGACGTGACGCGGCACTGGCTGCCCAGCTCCTGAAGGCGCACGGCGTGCAGCACGCTTTCCCACACATCGAGGTCGCCTTGGTCAAGGCGTTGGCCGGTGTAACGGATCTCGTTGCCATCGAGGGCGGCGAGCAGCTCGCCGTCGATGTAGCGGCGCTTGCCCTTGGCGATCGCGCCAAAGAGGGCCGACCGTAGGAAGCTGTTCGGCACCGCCCGGACAGGCTCCGGCCATAGCGGGAGCTGCACCACGTTCTTGGGCAGAGGCGCACCCGGCAGAGGGTCGCGCTTCTCACGCTCGGCCCGCTGCTTGGCCTGCTCGCGCAGCTCCTCGATGCGGCCCAACAGATCGCCCATTCGCTTCATGCTTCGTCCTCCTTCTGCCCAGCCCGCAACTGCTCCAGGAATGCCGCCACCTGCTCGGCTTCAACGTCTGTCAGCCAGTAGGAACGCTGCCGCCGTCCTTGTGCCCGCTGCCGCTCGGCATAGGCCGCTTGACGCTTCGCGCCGGATGACGCCAAGAGGTCGCCCGTCTTTTTGTCGCGTGAGTCCTTCATGATTCCGCCTTGTAGAGCGTGCAGCCGTCGAGGTTGAACGCCTCCATGTCTGCCAGCGTGAAGCGTCCAGCCAGCGCCCGGTCTTGGGTGTAGCCGTAACCTTTGGGCAGCCACCAGCCGCGCTCGCTTTTGATGAGGTACTGAGTCATGGCCAAAGCTCGTCTTTCAGCTTGCCGATAACGGCGTTCAGGCCGTCGCGCTCGTCCTGGTCGAGTGCGTCTAGGCCACGGTCATAAGCGCCCAGCAGCGCGGCCATTTCGGCGGCGGTGATGCTCACGGTAACGGTGGCATCGCGGGCGATGTGCGAGTAATCGGCTTTGCCGAAAAGTGCGCTGAGTGCGTCGGTCATGGTGGTTTCTCCTTGTCAGTAGTGACACTATACCATGCGTTTGCAGTGACGCAAGCATTATTTTTACCGCTCCATGCCTCGGTCGTTGGCGCGGTACTGCTGCCGCTGCTCGGCCATCAGCTCGCGCACCTGCTCGCGGCGCTGTCCGTCGCTCAGGATGCGGTCGAGGATGGCGGGGCGCATCTCCTTCGGTGCGGCGTTGTAGCCGTCGATAAGCTTCTTCAGGCCCTCCGGCGCGGCCTTCCACTGCTCGCCCCGGTCGCCCCAGCCGCCCATCTTCATCTCGCGCTTCTGCGCCATCAGCTTGAAGTCCTTGGGCACCGCCTCCCGCTCGGCCTCGATGCGCTTCTGCGCAAGCCGCTTGGCCTCGGCCTCGCGCTCCTGGCGGGCCTTCTCCTTCTGCATGGCCTCCAGCTCGGCCACCTTGGCCCGGATCGGCGTCTGCTCGACGGTGATCCGCACCTCGGCATCGCTGCGGGCCTGCCGCCCGCGCAGCGCGGCGTCCTCGATGCGCGGAGCCACGGCCAGCCACTCCTGGCGGGCCTCGGCCTCGGTCTTGGCCCGCTCGTCCAGGTAGGCCGACCGGAACACGCCGGCGTCGTGGGCCTTGGCCCGCAGCGGGTGTGCCTGCCGCCACTGCTCGGCCTCGTGCTTGGCCTGGCTCTCCTTGGTCTGCGCCTGCCAGTGCTGCTCCTCCAGGGCGCGGCGCTGCTGGTCGGCCTCGATGACGGCGGGGTCACGCTCCACCAGGTCGCGCACGGGCGGCGGGCGTAGCTTGGCAATCTCGGCGGCCAGCTCGCGGCTGCTCATGCGCTCCAGGCGCTGGCGCTCCTGCTGCGCCTTCTCCCGCTCGGCCCGCTCGCGGGCCTCCCGCTGGGCCTGTTCGCGGCGCTGCCGCTCGGCCTCCAGGTGGATGACCTCGGCGCGGGCGTCGGGCACGGCGCGGGCCAGCTCCTGGCGGGCCTCGGCCAGCTCGGCGCGGGCCTGCCGGAACTCGATCACGTTGGCCCGGCCCTGGCCGCGCCACTGGCTCGGCAACTGCTTGCGCTCCGGCTCCAGGCCGGTGCCGCGCTCGGCGTGGCTGCGCATGTCGATGCGCTGCTCCACCCCGGCCCGCTCCAGGTGCGCATTGCACATGGCCTCCCAGCGCCCGCGCAGCTCTTTCAGCTCGGCGGCCCGCTCGGCCTTGGTCAAGGTCTGGCCCGCGCTCGGGCCGTAGCCCTTGCGTGCGCCGCCCTTCTCCGGGGCCTTGGCGTTGTACCGCCGGAAGTACTGATCCGGGTCGCGCTCGATGCCGTCGCGCTGCCGCTCCGAGAACATCAGATGCACGTGCGGCTGTTCCTGGCCGTCTGCCGCCGTGGGCGTGTGGATCGCCCACTGGTAGGCGTGCCGGTCGCCTATCTCCTGGCGTACAAACTCGCGCACCAGCGCGGCCCGCTGCTCGGCGTCCAACTCGCGCGGAAGGGCGATTTCCATTTCGCGGTAGGTGGTGCCGTTCTTGCGCTCGTAGGCGTCGGCGGCCTGCCAGAAGGCAAGCGGGTTGGACTGCGCCCAGGCGGGCATGTTGCCCGCCTCGGTCGCTTCCAACCTTTCGCCGCGCTCTAGGCGGTTGGCGTACTGGCCTTCGCGGGCGATGTAGGCGGCATGAGGCCCGGCCTTACCGGCCTTGCCTACCTTCATGCTCAATCGCCCGATTGCCACCGCCGCCGCTCCTCGTGTTTTTGCGCCGTAGGCGCTGGGGTGCAGGGGCTTCCCCTGCCGCGCGTTTCTCGGCTTGCCGAGAAACAACTAAGCGCGCCTTCCGTAAAACGGAAGGATACAGCAGCCGTCGCGCCCCGGCCACCTTCCGCGTAGAATGGGAGCCTCCATCACAGAGGGAGACGCACCCATGACGCAGGACAAGTGGCTGGCCGAACGGCTGGCATACCTGCGCGGCTTGAAGGCTCCCAGCGATCAACAGCGCCTGCTGCTGATGCTGGCCGACAAGCCCGACCGCACCGCCGACGACGCCCGCAAACTGGCCGCCCTGGTACGCGCCGAGAAGGCCGCCGAACGCGCCCAGAAGGCCCGCGCCGACGCCGCCCGCATCATCAACGCCGAGAAGGCCGCGCAGCGCAAGGCCCGCGACCATGAGCTGTACGAGTCGGCGGGCCTGATGATCCTGGCCGGGCTGGTCGATACCAAGACCGGCAAGCCGACCCGCGACCGGGGCGAGCTGCTGGGCGCTCTGGTGTCGCTGGCCGAGGCCCAGGTCGATGACGCCAAGAGGGCAGCTTGGAAGGCCAAAGGCGATGCCCTGCTGGCCGAGAGGGCGCGGAAGTAATGGGGATCGGTTGCACGCCGCGAGAGCTTGCTATCGTCTCCGGGATGATCCGGGAAGTAATCGCGCCGGATTGGCTCATCCTGGAACTGCCTGATGGCCGCTTTGCTGCCCTGTGGCGGGCTGGTCTGGCAAGCGAGCATGGCGCGGGCATCGCCCAGGGCGACTACTCCGGCTGTTTCGCAGTGGGCACGCTGCCCGAGGTTCGCGCCGCCCTAGAACCGGCCTTCCTGGACGACGAAGGCCCGTCCGACGATCTGCCGACCCGCATCACCCTGCCCAAGTCCTGAACACCCTGGAGGCGCTGCCTCCAGACCTCCGCCCTCGCCGCCGGGAGGCTCGGGGGGCAGTCCTGGCGGGCTGCGCCCTTTGTCCTGCCCCCTGTCGCCAGGCTGGCCGCTGCGGTTCAGCGTCAAGGCCAAGCCGCTGCGCGGTCGCTACGCGAGCCTTGACCCTGCCCCTACGCTCAGAAATGCCCAGGAAACCGCCTAGAACGCGCTAGGAGGCGTTTTCTCGGCCTCCCTAGGGGTGGAGTAGGGGTCAAGGGTGAAACCGCCGTAGGCGGCGCGTAGCGCCCTTGACGCCTACGGAACCCCGATAGCCTCAGCCGGGGAGCAGGAGAAGGGCGCAGCCCGCCCCCTGCTCCCGCGGCGTATGGGGCAAGACCCCATGCGGGGGTCCAGCCCGAAGGGGGCTGGTCAAGCCCGAAGGGCGCGAAGTTGGGGGAACCATGCGGCCCCCTCTGGGGGCCTCGATATGCGGGAGGGGGAGCCGCCGCGAAGCGGTGGGGGAACCCCGCAGGGGTGCCCCGTGCAGGGCACGCGATGATTAGAAAAGGATTAAAACCGGATTAGGCTCGTTTTCGCCAAACGCCGAAACCCAGCACTGGCGCGGGTTTGCGGCCTGTTCGGCCTGTGGATAGTGTGGGTGCTGGAACGGTATAGCGTGGGTGCTGGAACGGTATAGCGTGGGTGCTGGAACGGTATCAATGCAGCGTCGGCGCGTCGGGTCGCCACCCTTTCGCTACAAGCCGCTCGAACAACTCTTCGATTGGCACGGCGTACTTGTCCGGGCATCCCAGCTCTTCCTCAACTTCGCGCAGCACTTCGGCCAACAGCTCCGGTGGAATGTCGTTCATCGCTTGGCCTTTTTCTTGGCCAAATGCCGCCGCTGCGTCACGCTGGGGCGCTTCTCAACATGCACCAGGTCGCCGCGAATCTCGTAGCTGAACCCCTCGCCGTGGGCCGCGCTGGCCTCTGCTACGGCGTCCAGATTTTTCCGAAGATCAACGGCAAAGAAACGCATCGTCCGAGCCTCGCTACCGCAGAGCCGGTGCAGCGTCTCGACCTTGAGCGGGAACGGCTTGGCGTGGCTCGCGTAGAAGCCGTGTAGCCACTGGGCCAGCGGCTTCCCGTCCAGCTCGCGCCTCACCGCCCATTCCACCTGCGTGAACTGGTCGGCGGCGAACAGCGGGCGCAGCTTCTCGTCCAGCTCGATGACCCACTCCTGCGTTTCCTCGTCCTTGGCCGCTCCGGCAATCAGGCTCCCGGTGTAGCTGTATCGGCCCTGCTTGACCGTCAGGGCGGTGGCTACAAGCCGCGTGATGCGCTTGTTCAGCGTTGCCCGGTTCTTGCCGGTGTCGGTCTTGCCCATGAGCTTCAGCAGGGCATAGGACGTGACGCGGCACTGGCTGCCCAGCTCCTGAAGGCGCACGGCGTGCAGCACGCTTTCCCACACATCGAGGTCGCCTTGGTCAAGGCGTTGGCCGGTGTAACGGATCTCGTTGCCATCGAGGGCGGCGAGCAGCTCGCCGTCGATGTAGCGGCGCTTGCCCTTGGCGATCGCGCCAAAGAGGGCCGACCGTAGGAAGCTGTTCGGCACCGCCCGGACAGGCTCCGGCCATAGCGGGAGCTGCACCACGTTCTTGGGCAGAGGCGCACCCGGCAGAGGGTCGCGCTTCTCACGCTCGGCCCGCTGCTTGGCCTGCTCGCGCAGCTCCTCGATGCGGCCCAACAGATCGCCCATTCGCTTCATGCTTCGTCCTCCTTCTGCCCAGCCCGCAACTGCTCCAGGAATGCCGCCACCTGCTCGGCTTCAACGTCTGTCAGCCAGTAGGAACGCTGCCGCCGTCCTTGTGCCCGCTGCCGCTCGGCATAGGCCGCTTGACGCTTCGCGCCGGATGACGCCAAGAGGTCGCCCGTCTTTTTGTCGCGTGAGTCCTTCATGATTCCGCCTTGTAGAGCGTGCAGCCGTCGAGGTTGAACGCCTCCATGTCTGCCAGCGTGAAGCGTCCAGCCAGCGCCCGGTCTTGGGTGTAGCCGTAACCTTTGGGCAGCCACCAGCCGCGCTCGCTTTTGATGAGGTACTGAGTCATGGCCAAAGCTCGTCTTTCAGCTTGCCGATAACGGCGTTCAGGCCGTCGCGCTCGTCCTGGTCGAGTGCGTCTAGGCCACGGTCATAAGCGCCCAGCAGCGCGGCCATTTCGGCGGCGGTGATGCTCACGGTAACGGTGGCATCGCGGGCGATGTGCGAGTAATCGGCTTTGCCGAAAAGTGCGCTGAGTGCGTCGGTCATGGTGGTTTCTCCTTGTCAGTAGTGACACTATACCATGCGTTTGCAGTGACGCAAGCATTATTTTTACCGCTCCATGCCTCGGTCGTTGGCGCGGTACTGCTGCCGCTGCTCGGCCATCAGCTCGCGCACCTGCTCGCGGCGCTGTCCGTCGCTCAGGATGCGGTCGAGGATGGCGGGGCGCATCTCCTTCGGTGCGGCGTTGTAGCCGTCGATAAGCTTCTTCAGGCCCTCCGGCGCGGCCTTCCACTGCTCGCCCCGGTCGCCCCAGCCGCCCATCTTCATCTCGCGCTTCTGCGCCATCAGCTTGAAGTCCTTGGGCACCGCCTCCCGCTCGGCCTCGATGCGCTTCTGCGCAAGCCGCTTGGCCTCGGCCTCGCGCTCCTGGCGGGCCTTCTCCTTCTGCATGGCCTCCAGCTC
>JGI12104J13512_1002990_pt1 | contig 9966 bp, 11 predicted proteins | sample TerdegcTABiofilm_FD_13512 | JGI IMG/M metagenome (IMG submission 13512)
TATAATTATTTGCATAAAAATTAAAAATAAAAATGCTCGGAACGCTGTAAACATCAACGTTTCGAGCACTATATACTAAAAAGCAACTGCAGAACTATGGACATTATCACAGAATGAACACACATTAATTGGGAATAATATTGACCAAACAATATTTACGTGCTATAATGACTTCCGTGAAATTAAAGGGTGTAAAGTTATCAGGATGCGTGGGGATATAGCTCAGCTGGGAGAGCGCTAGAATCGCACTCTAGAGGTCAGGGGTTCGAGCCCCCTTATCTCCACCAATGAAATCAAGGGTTTCAGCTCTTCACGGCATACATCAAAACGGGCTTTATGCCAATAGTTATGCCAATAGACTAAAAAAACAACCAAATGTAAAAGCCAGGGGTTGCGGCCCTGGCATGTAATACCTCTAGGTCCCTGCTGTGATGGCAGGGATTTTTACATTAATTCTTCGAGTAGAGTGTTTATCTTCTCGGCGGTTTTGTCTTTCTCTTCTTCCGGCATAAACTCTGCATATATATCCATCGTTGTCCCGTACCGCTCATGGCCCAACAATTCCTGCACGTTCTTTACCTTTTCCCCGGCCTGGATAAGGAGGACGGCTACAGTATGCCTTAAAGCATGAAAACTTGTCTTCGGTATGCCGGCTTTAGTAAGAAGGTATTCATATCTCTTTGTAAAAGCTCTGGGATCAAGCGGTTCACCTCTCTTATTGCTGAATACCAGTGCTTCAGGATTATCCCGGTTGCCGGTAGCAAGCTGATGCTCTTTTAGAACCTTGATAATATTACTTTTTAATTTGATAACCCGCTTGCCTTTCTCTGTCTTCGGTTCCTGAAAAATAAGCTGTGTCTTTTTATCTTTATCAGGTAAAGCTATTCTGCTTAATCCCTGGTTGACTGTTAACATGCCCTTTTCCAGATTAATGTCTTTCCAGCGCAGGGCAAGCAATTCACCGCGTCTTAAACCGGTTCCGATCTCTAATACAAACGCTGGATAATGCTTGCTTTTTTTGGCTACTTCAAGGAATTTTTTTGCATCATCCTTTGACATGGGCACGACTTTCTTTCTCTCACCCCTCGGCAATTCTACAGCGTCAGCCGCATTCCGGAAAACTTTCTGTTCTTTTACTGCCTGCTTTAAGGCTCCGCTTATAATAAGATGGACGTGCTTTATATGAGATACCGACTTGCCTTCCTCACGCATAGTGTTTATTATCTTCTGAATGTCTTTTGTCTCCAGCTTTTGAAGCGGTATTTCTCCGATATTAGGGGTAATATGAGTCTTGGCAATGTTTTCGTATAGTGCAAATGTTGAAGCCCGTACACGAGTCTTTTTATACTGTGTTAGCCAGACGGTGAGCCATGTCCCGAAAAGATCTTTTCGCGGTGTAACAAAAGCGCCTGTGTTTACCTCATTCTGTGCCTTAATCAGCTTGTCCCGTGCTTCGATTTTAGTTTTGCCGTAATAAGCTAGTCGCCTTGTTTCGCCCGTTAGCGGGTCCCTGACACTCATACGCGCCTGCCATAAGCCATTCTTTAGTTGTGTGATACTTCCCTCACCGTTTGCTTTGCGGGGCTTTCTGGTTTTCTTTTCACCTGTGTTCTTGACTTTCTTGGTCACTGTTTATTCCCCCTTGATTTATTATTTAAAAAGTTATATTAAACCTTTTTCCCTCCAGGCTAACACCTTCTGCCAATCGTAGCCTTTTGCCGCTTCTTCCAATGATTGCCCTTTGTCTAATCTTCTACTTATTGCTATGCGCTGCCTATCTTCCCTTCTTCCCTGTGCGTTTCTGCAGATTGCATTACAGTGTTTTTTCTTCCGCGAAACCAAAAATTTCTGACAGGTTTCATTTTCACATCGACGAAGCGGTAAATCATCATTTAGCAACAACGGCAACATATTATACGCATATTCAAGTAAGGTATTTGATATCGGAACATAATAAAACTTCCCATCTATCTTTTGAAGTTCCGCTTCCTTAAAATGTCTACGTGTATCAAATGTCTCCTTGTCTCTATTTTTTCTTATCCCGATAGTATCGCTTATTATTGTTATGTCTTTTGTTCTGGTTTCCCAGTTTAGAAGTTGATCTGCATATTCTGCAAGCTGGAGGGACTCAAACCTAATATATTGCAATGGTTCTCTGTAGAAGGACCATTCTTTTTCATCCTGAAGAACATCGAGAGCATGAATATCGCCATGATGAAGTTTTGTTGCCATGTTTATCCTGCCACTAACTGTTTTATCGCTTGAAAATATATTATAAAGCGGCTTGTTACCTAATTGCTGTATAAATGGTTCTAACGGTAGGTCATATTCTTTATATTTTACGTAGTACCAATACAGTCCTAAATAGCCATAGTCAGCAATAAAATCACATATTTCTTGGTCAGTAGCTAAGTATAGATTTAATAACCGCGAAAATAAATCATTTTGATTTTCTCTTGTAATTTTATATCTTTGAGGACCGCTTTTATTTTTCATACTGCAATCTGCATTGATAAATTCTACTTTTGAAACCTTCTTAACCCTTGTTTTACCTAGCCTTACCCATTCCATTAGGTTATCTCCTTGTCAGGGGGTAATAGTTTATGTCACAAAAAATCTGTAAACGCTCTCTTGAGGTAACTGGTTGTTAGTATTATCATCATAATTGGAAGGGGTAATTGTTTGCAGTAATAAGTAATTACCTCTTGGTAACAATATACCAGAAAGGAGTTGTTAAGTCAAGTGACAGCATTAAAAAAAGTCATGAAGGAAAAGGAACTTTCCGTTACGAAATTGGGTTTTTTGCTGGAAATTAATCCTAGCTTGGTTTCGCAGATTATAAGCGGAAAAAGGTATGCGTATCCAAAATTTAGAAAAAAAACTGCGCTATGTCTAGGGGTATCAGAAGAGGAATTATTTAATGAAGCGGGGTTTGTAAAGGAGGCTTAAAAGTATGGCTAGAGCGGTGAGTTGGAGCGAACTTCCCCTTAATCTTGTTCCGGAAGATATTTACAAAACACAACTCATACCCGGTGGAAAGCAAGCGATCTATACTTTATGTCATCGACCAGGGTTCCCGGTATTGAAGGTAGGCAAAAAATATATTATCCCCCGCGACAAGCTCCGGGACTGGATTGAAAAACAAACTTGTGATTAGGAAGCAAAACCCCGGCTGCGGCGTGGCCCCGGGGAGGGCGGTGAAAGGAAGATCAAGGGCGCAGGAGCGCCTGTTTCGAAGGAAGAAAAGCGACAAATGTTCAACACAATCATACTAAAAAACGGTAAAAAAGTAAATAGTGAACACGTCGAACAGCTACGCGGAAGTGGCATAACTTCTCCGGAACTAATCGAACGCGTTGGCCTGTACTCCGCTACGATGGATGAGCTGCAGGGGATTTTCAGGCGCAGAGACATCGCGAGCGGGGGCCTAGTTTTTCCGTATCCTGGAGTTGTAGGATTTAAGCGGGTCCGTTTGGATAACCCAATATATACTGATAGCACGGATGATGGATACGGAAATCGGGAATCAGGTCTACGAGAAATAAGATACTTAAGCAAGAAGGGTTCCAGTAACCACTTGTATTTACCCCTACCAGAAGATGAATTCACCAAAAACACGCAGATTTTCGTTACCGAGGGCGAAAAAAAGGCACTGAGTCTGACACAGCACGGGTTCCCGGCTGTCGGGGTCGCTGGAGTGTGGGCCTGGAGAACGGTGGATGGGATCTGTGAAGAATTCCAGTGGCTCAATTGGCGGCGGCCGGTGGTGGTGGTGTTCGACAGCGACGCGGCGACGCGCCTTGCAGTGCGGTCAGCCATGAAGAAGCTAGCTGAGGAACTCTCTCGGCGCGGCGCGAAAGTCAGTCTCTGCGTGGTTCCCGGCGCGGGTGGTGGTTCCGATGCCTGAAAAAATGGGGATAGATGACTGGATTTTTCATTTCCAACAAACGGGAGCGGGAAACGCAAACAGCGAAATAGAGAAGATGATAGAAGCCAATTCAGTGCCTTTCGTCGCGGCGGATCAGGCGAAGGTAGTGGCGGACCTGCTCGTCCAGGAAGTCAAAAAAAACCAGGAAAACGCCAAGGAAATCCTCTGGCGCGAGGATTCGCTGGACGTGCTGGCTGGACTCTCCGATGTAGAACTGCAACGGTTTTTCAATTCAGTCGAAGCGGTCGGGGTTCGGGGGTTCAAGAGTGAACTGCGAAAAGCACTTACTGAGACAAGAAAAAAGAATCGACTACCGATTCAACGCGAATTATCGACCGTTGACGATTGTTTTCCCGATAAAAACCTTCCAGTTGAAGTGGGCGAACTTGTTATCCCTCCCAAATGGGAAATCGGCATGGACGGTCTTTTCCAATGGGTCTTTGATAAATATGCGGGTGAACGCATAAAGACCCAGGTTACATTCACGCCGGTCCTAATAACAAAACGGTTGATTGATGTTAACAACGACAGCGAAAAACTTGAAATCGTATTCTTTCGGGACGGCAGGTGGCGAACGGTCATTGATAATCGCAACACATTTGCTGAACCGCGAAAATTTATTAATTTAACGAATTGTGGTTTTTCAGTGAATACGGGTAATGCGGCACAAATTATCAAGTTTTTACAGGACTTTGAAGCCGCGAACCTTAATATTCCGATGGTTCGGGCAACTGGGCGATTCGGGTGGCATGGCGACAATTTTGTATTGGGAAACTCTGTGTATAGTAAAGATGAAGCCGCTCCTATCATTTTTCACTCAAACGACGCGGATGTCAATGCAACGGCGGGTGCAATTCGGCAAAAGGGAACGCTCGGCACGTGGGTTAACGCAATTAAAAAAGCGACAGCGGGTCGCCCCAGGCTCATGTTTCTCGTGGCAGCAGGGTTTGCAGGACCGCTGCTAAAAATACTGGAAATTGATTCTTTTATCATTGATGTATCGGGACGCTCAAGTCAAGGAAAAACGTCTGCCGTCCAGTTGGTGGCTAGTGCCTATGGCTACGCTGGCAAAAAAGAAGCCGATTCATTATTACGGGCGTTCGATGCAACGATTTTTGGTATAGAGAATTTATGTTTTGCTTTTAATGATTGTTTATTAGTTCTCGATGACAGCCTGGCATCGCTGGAAGAAAAAATGCTTAAAAAAATAATTTATGTCATTACTAATGGAAGCGCAAAAACGAGGGGCAATATAAACCTGGGTAACCGAATAATTAAGCGGTGGAGTCTTGTAACCTTGACTACCGGTGAGGGGAATTTAGTCGACGTCTCAACATGGGGTGGTACTAGGGGCCGCATTCTAACTCTTCAAGATGTTTGGGGGGGCACTTGTGCTGAGACGGTGTTTGAGACGGTAGAAACAATATTGAGTAATTTCGGACATGCGGGGCCGGCATTCATTGAATGGTTGTTAAAAGGCAAAAGTGACTGGGGAAAACTCGTAATGAAATTTAAAGAATTAAGAAAGACACTTATATTAAAATGCCCAGGCAATGAAGTAGCTGGGCGGCGCGCAGCATATTTTGCGGCAGTTGTTCTGGCAGCCGTTCTAATCGATAACTTATTTAATTTTGGATGGGGATTACTGAAAGGTTTTCAAGATGGTAAACTGCCGGAAATATTTGGTAATATATTTGATGAGGTAGTAATGAAGGGCAGCGATTTGAGTACCGGGATGATGGGATTATCAATCATTAAAGATTTTCTCCTGAGTAACAAAAACAGTTTTGAAATTGATGACGTTAGCGAGAGACCGCTGGGTAAAATCTTCGGACGCTGGGTGTCCGGTGATTTTATCGGGGTGTACAAGAGTTTATTGTATGAGGAATTGAGGCGTCATGGTTTTAATCCGGAAGCAGTAGTGAATGAATTAAAAGACAGGGGGATATTAGAGGAAAAAAGCAAGCGACTAAGCGACGGACCAAGAAAGCTTCTATGCCTTGATTGGAAACATGTTGAGTAAATGGTAATGTAGTCGGGGTAGTCGCTTGTAGTCGGGGGTTGACTACAAGCTCCCCCTTACAGCCTCAAGGCTTTATATACTATGTAGTTTGTAGTTAATAAATTTATTTATTATATAAAGAAAAAAAATAAAAAACCTTATATATAATATTTTTTTTACCATACATATATATAGTGCTTTTTTTCCGACTACACGACTACAAAACCCCTCAAGCCTTGCGGCTGTAAGGCTGAGGCTGTATTCGCGACTCTACTACAGCTACTACAAAACCAATTTTAAAGAAAGGAAATTGCCATTATGACCCTAAGTTTGGGAGATATTGTAAGTCAAATCAACATAAATCCGGCAACTTTCCCTGATTATGGAAAGGATTGGGAGTGCTATGGAACTACTACAATTACCGATCCTGATCCTTCTCCTACCACAAAATCAGATCTGAGGATGGATCGGGGAGAGTCAGGGTCATAGTCAGAGCAAAGAGTTCCCCGTAACTACAGCGTCCGAACCAGCAGGAACCGGTCCTTTTCTTCGAGTCGTCCACGGCGAGCCGTCATCAAAGTCAATTTTAGAATGGGATAGATTAGCGAAGAAGGCCAAACGCCAGTGGCACCAGGGCGGAAGAATGGCACAAGTAAGTTGTGTAGATTTATGCTACTTCTCTTCTGTAGTCAAATACCTGAAAACCGGTGCCTGGTACTATAAGTGGCTGGTTGAAAAAATGGCTTACCCTGCGGAATTGGCACCTTATATTAAGATAGGGCAAGCTTAATAAAAATCCGTCCGCTTCTGTCCTGACAGCGCGCACAGGATGAAGCGGCTTAATATAAATAAACGCGGCAGCCGGGCAGGCCCGGCAAGGGGTACGCCGAAAAGGGGAATAAAACAGAGGCAGTTTATTCATAACAAGAAAAAAACAAGCCGGCAGTATGCAATATAAAAAGACAATGCCCTGCCGGTCCCCGGTGAGGTGAAGAAAAAATGTATTTTGAAAAATGTAGTCAGTGCGGGTTTCAATTCGACGCCGACAGTCCTTTTGACAGAAAAGCGCACCGGGTCAGGTGTAGAGCTGTCGAGAAGGCGCGGAAAAAGTTCGGGCTGGTAATGACTAGTGACGAACGCGAACAAGCGAAAAAAGAGGCGTGGCCCACGGTTGAAGATTCTTCTGTCGATCTATATGATCGGGTGAAGGCTGCCAAAACGATTCTTCGGGCCTGGTATTCTTCGGATTTAGCTGCCTGTAACTGGGATTTGAAGTTTGATAAATTTCAAAAATGGGCGAGAGCATTTTTGCATCGTGAAGGTTGGCAGGTATTCCCATCGGAGGTGTGGCGTCAGTTGACTAAAACCTACCCGCCGCCCCGATTAATAAAGAAGAGAGTTGGTTAGTTAGTAAATACATTTTACTAGAACAATGAATCTAGATCAAGGGGAGGCGGTCAACGCCGCCTCCCCGACCGGCAGAATCCCTTTTTAGCTTTAGTGTTTGTTCGCTCTAACTATTTAATTAGGGATCATTAAAACCCAACAAACCCAATAATGCCAACGAATTCAGCCATTGCACCCGAAAACCACGAACCAGTAATAACCAAAAAATACCTTAAACCCCCATTATACGAATCAAGTACTGTCAAGTCAAACGCCATGACACCTAGAAGAAAGAACCACTGTCAAGTTAACCACCTTGACACTTACACCTAAAGAAAAGGAGGAAACCGTATCTTGAACACAAATGAAACAACCAGCATCGAGATCCTCGACCCGCTCCCAAACGGCCACGAGGACCGGCCCGCCTGGAACGCCATTCCGGACGAAACAAGGGAGGCGATCATCAAGGACGTTCTTAGAACTAACAGCATTAGTAAGACAGCGGAAAATTTTGGCCTAGCCCGTGTTACCGTCGCCGCCGTTATCAAGGACTTCCGCGCCGAAATAGACGAGTTTAACGACTTCCGGTATCAGGCGCGGATTGAAAAGGTCCTCGATAAACTGCTCCACCGTTTAGAAAATGAGGCAGACGAAATTAAAACAAGCCAACTGCCTGTTACAACCGCGATCCTTTTGGACAAACGCCGCGAACTGCGAGGCAAAACCCTAAACGCTCAGGGTCCACTAAACCTCAGAGTCGCCTGGCGCGACGGCTCCGGGGCTGTAGAGCTCACGGCCGGCGGCGGCCGGAACCCCGGCTTAGACACCGTGGATCTGAGCATAAGCGGCCCTGCCCCTGGCTGCCATGGCGACTAAGATCAGGGGGTGGAATAGTGCCCGCCCCCGGTAATTAAAATTTATAGTTTATGGTAGGTGTAATAATGGACAATGAAGTCAAAGCCCCGAACGTCCGCCGGCATGGAGGGACGTGGAACTGCTGGACAGGTTGAAGATCGCCGGTAGAGTAAAATTGGTAATACCACAGTAATCAGGACTTTAAGTGTCGGCTTCCTTCATTGCCGCAACGAAAGCGGCCAGTGCTTTTACCGGTATGCCCGTGCGTTCGGCCAGAAGATTTAAAACAGGATCGGCAATCATATTATCGTATATAATTTTTGACTGAATTTTAGGAGGTTTCTCCAGGCCCACCATTTCGTCCAAAGAGACCCCGAAAAGCCGTGAATATTGCACAAGTATATCCAGGCCCGGCTGTTTAGCGCCGCGCTCCCAATTGGCTATCGTTGATCTCTCAACCATGATCAACTTCGCCAGTTCTTCCTGCGTCAGCTTTCTATCCTTCCGCAATTTCTTCAGTGTTTCCCCTATATTCTCCATTTATGCCTCCATATGTTTCTCCTAGAAACGTAATTTGTAATCTCATTATTGACAAGTGTTTATATGTCACATAAAATGTTTCCTAACGAAACTTTTTAAATTGGAGTGTTATTTATGCGATTTGAATTGATCAGCGTCCGCAGGCAGTCTGGTTTCACCCAAGAAGAACTGCCCCAGCTTGCGGGGTTAAGCCGCTCCTATTACGTCAACATCGAAAAGGGCCGCAAGAATCCTTCCATCGTAAACGCCTTTCGAATAGCACACGTCTTGAAAAAACCAATTGAAGAACTTTTTGGAGACTTGATAACGACCGAAAGGGGGTGATCTGTTTTAAATTATTCCCGGAGAGGAGGGAGATATGAGCTTTTTTTTAACGTTGCCAATTTTAATTTGAGGAGGGATTAGTTATTGTTATGTTAAAAGGCAGGAAGATTTTTATTTGTTTGCTTTTTCTGTTAGCGTTTATGTTGGTGGCGTCTACTGTGGCTTGGGCGGACTCCACACCTCCTGTACTGCAGACGGCAGTAGTGGACGGAGCAACCCTGACCCTGACCTATGACGAGGCTCTGAACACAGGTTCCGTACCAGCAGCAGGTGACTTTGCAGTAACAGTCAACGGTTCTGGAGCCACTGTAAACAACGTAACTGTGAGCGGTAATACCGTGGTACTGACGCTGACTGCGGCAGTTAATGCGGGCGATACCGTGACAGTAAGCTATACTGCGGGTACCAACCCGATTCAGGATATAGCAAGCAATGATGCGGCTAACCTGACAGACGAGGCTGTGACCAACAACACTCCTGCAGCCTCCATCGAGTCGGTGAATCCTACGACCCTGACTGAAGCTGCAGCCAACGACGGCAGCATCGCAGCTCCTGGAACCATCGTGGTGACCATCACCAACGGCACTTTGGCAGCGGACATTGCCAAGGCCGACGTGACGGCAGCCAACCTGCCTACCGGACTGGACTACACGGTGACCAGGGACAGCGACACCCAGTTAACCATAACGCTAAGCGGCAACGCTACCAACCATGCGGCTGCTGACAGCGTGAACAACCTTACCTTCACCATTGCCCAGGCGAAGATAACGGGCGCAACGGCTGATCTGACAACAGGTAACATCAGCATCAACTTCAGTGACCCGACTCCTGTTTCAGTAACAGGAGTAAGTCTTGACCAGACTACCATGACCCTGACTGCTGGCGGAACTGCTGGTACCCTGGTAGCCACCGTAACTCCTGACAATGCAAC